>Ga0163155_10000544_pt1 | contig 46257 bp, 53 predicted proteins | sample OliLakLV19SP4G1_FD_148611 | JGI IMG/M metagenome (GOLD analysis project Ga0163155, IMG submission 148611) | Freshwater microbial mat bacterial communities from Lake Vanda, McMurdo Dry Valleys, Antarctica - Oligotrophic Lake LV.19.SP4.G1 | ecosystem: Environmental > Aquatic > Freshwater > Lake >... | reverse complement strand
GGTTTAAGGTAAAATAGATAAAGAGGTAGATTTTATGATAATTTTTGTTGTTCAACAGATTAATCTCCGAGGCGAAATCCATGACCTGGTTTCCTTCCCTGATTTTTACGAGGCCCGTTCGTGGGCGTCGCGGAACCTTTTGGGCTGGCACGTGAAAGAGGTTCGTTTATCATATTGATAATATAGTACCTCATCCTACTCTATCATACCGTTCTACGACAAATGTGTATAATAAGCACATGACCAACGCTTTTAGCTTACGTCTAGCCCTCCAGTTACAGCTCTCGTAGAGAGCAAAAACATTCTTTTGTCCTTTTTGTAAAACGGACTCTCCCAAAAATTTGAATCCCGGTAGCCGAATTGGTATAGGCAGCAGACTTAAAATCTGTAATTTGCGAGTTCGAGTCTCGCTCGGGATACCACGCGGATATGATGTAACGGTAGCCATGCTGCGCTTAGAACGCAGTGCCCTTAAAAGCGTGGGGGTTCGATTCCCTCTATCCGCACCATTTTATATTCCCTTGTCGTCTAAAGCAGGATGCCGGTCTTTGAAGCCGTGCGACGCTGGTGCGAGTCCAGCCGAGGGAGCCAATTCAATAACACACGAAATTGACACTGGAGTCAATAACCTGCATTGCAAAAAATCGTATAATGGGACGGTGCGTAGCTTAATAAAGGTTCTAAAGGCTTTGGGGAAAGAAGGCTGGCTTTTATCCATAGCCCCAGTGGTCAGTATTAACCCTTTAGACCCCGTTCCTGATCACAAAAGAGCCAGTAAAAGAAGGAGGATCTCCATGTCGTAGATACGCCCACCACCATAAATATCCTTGTTCAAGATCCAAAACAAAACGTCTAACAAAGGAATATTTATGAAATCGAAAGTTATTGCCCGTATCAAAGAAGAAAACAAAGCCCTGGTCACTCGCATCAGGGAATACCGCAAGGATTGGAAGCACAAGCCCTATTCTCTTTGCCAGGAATACCGCCATCGTCACATCGCTTACTGCCTCGCCCGTGGGCGCACGCTAGAGCAAATTGAGACGCCTGGGTATAATAAGCTTGGAGAAAGAAATAATGCGCCAAACCAAAAGAAATACGAGGCCCTACTTCGGGAGTTTACCGAAGCACTGGAAAAAGAGCGAGCTGAACGACTTCTTGAAAGCGAGAAGCATGATGCCTAATCAAAAGCTTTACGTGATCGTGGACTCGAAGCTCTCAATGAGCCACCAGGCGGTGCAAGCCGCCCATGCGGTGGCTGAGTATTGTCTGACGGTAAAGACTCCATGGATGAACGGGACGCTCGTGGTATTGAAGGCGGAAAACCTCCAGCCTTATATGCGCTATGCACAAGCTGTTTTTCGTGAGCCAGACTTGAATAACCGCGTTACGGCTATCGCGGCTCTTGGGATAAATGAGCTTGTGAAAGGTTTACCTCTCATTTAAAGTTTTTTGGATGCGGGCATAGCTCAGTTGGTTAGAGCGGTAGATTCTAAATCTACGTCAGTCCTGGGTTCGACCCCCAGTGCCCGCACCATTTATTTTCTGAACGAGCCAGGGTAGATTGCAGTTTTCATTTTCGCTTTTTGTATAATATCAAGTAATGAAGAAGAATCCACTGGTGCCATCGGCCCAGACCTATCCGATCTTGATTACCAGGCTGCCTTACGCTAAGCGTTATCGAGCTGACGTTATTCTAAAGGCCGCTGAAAATATTGATGAAAGAGGTCTTATATGCCTCTCGATGCCCGTTCATATTGAGGCCCCAAATAACGGTGGGCGACTAATTTGTGAATTGGAAGACGCCGGGCTCTTTTTGGTGGCCAAGATTTGCTGGTATCGAGACCGCCACATCGTAACAACCCGATCTAAACGACTCACCAATACCTGGGAGCCGCTCGCTATTTTCTCCAAGTCAAAGAGCTACGTGATCAACCGCGAAGCTGTAACCAAGATCAAAAAAGGTTTTGAAGGTCGCGAGGGAGCATTCGATGAAGAAGAGTTTCAAACGTGCATTGGAGACCATTGGCCGGTTCGTAACGACCGACGAGATCGCCGTTTTTTGCCTGGTGGTGTTGTTCTTAATTGCGCTCAGCTCGGAGACATTCAGAGCGGTGATAGCATCTACGACCCCTACGGAAACGTGGGAGTGGCTGATGCTTGCAAATTAATGAAGTGGAACTTTGTAAACGGCAATTTTAAGAAGGAAAAAGAAGATGGCGAAGAAGACTTATCTGGACACGGAAGAAACACAGCGCAGGGTTCTTAAGGGAATCCAGGACTTGGCTGGCATTGTTGGTAAAACTCTAGGCCCAGGTGGTCGCCCGATTCTTTTGCATCAAGAAAACCGCCCACCACTCTCCACCAAAGACGGCGTAACCGTGGCTCGTTTTTATAAGGCCCGTGGGGATATTGAGAATCTCGTAGTTGACGCTGCGAAAGAAGTTTGCGAACGCACCAACCGATCTTGTGGAGACGGGACGACCACGGCTATCGTTCTTGCGGCGGCTCTCGTAGACGCTGGCCAAGAGTGGCTGTCAAATAATCCGGGGCAGTCTCCTCAAAGGCTCGCGAGGGATCTTAAGTCTGTTTTTGACAATGAGGTTCTTCCACGCATCAAGGATCTCGCTCGCCCAATTAAAAATCTACCGCTTGGAGAAGGCAAAGAGGTTATTCGCCGAGTGGCCTTGGTGTCAGCTAACCATGATGAGCAAATCGCGTATGCGGTGTCTGAGGCTGTTGGTCTTGTCGGTGAAGACGGCATGGTAAATTCAGAAGAAGGAACCGGAGCCGAAACGAAGGTTGTTCACGAGATGGGCTTTCCGTTTGACTCTGGATTGGAGCAGCTAGGTAGCGCCGCAGCCGCGTCTTTTGTAAACCGCAAAGACAAAGGCGATTGTTTTATCGAGGGCTCATACGTTGCTCTTTATGATGGAGAGATCCTTGACGTAAATACCATAGCGCCTCTTTTAAATAAGATCGTCATGGAAAAAGATGGCGAAGGACACAGCTTAAAGTGTCCGGTGGCTATCGTGGCTCACGGTTTTTCTGATCAGGTTCTCAAGATGATGGCCCAGAACTTCCGTCAGGGCATCTTGACGATGATTCCCATCAAGTCAGCGGCTAATGGGCAAAATCTTGGACGATCTCAGTTCCTGCATGATCTCGCAGCTTATGTTGGCGGCGTTGTTCATGATTCGCAAGGATCTCCCTTGCAGTCGGCGAGCATTGGCTCTTTAGGGTTCGTTGAGTCGATTAAGGTTGGCTCCCACCAAACCATTATGATGGGTGAGCCAGAACAAGAAAAAGTTGAAACCCGGATTGCAGAACTAAAGGCTCAGATGGAAGGGGCGTCGGAGTTTGATCGATCTAAGATTCGTTATCGCGTTGGACGCCTCACGGGCGGCGTTGCTACGATTTATGCAGGAGGAGCAACGGCTCTTGAAGCAAAAGAAAGATACGCTCGGGTGGTCGATGCAGTATCTGCTGTTCGTTCGGCTATGGACATGGGCGTTGTTCCTGGGGGTGGCTGTACGCTCCTTAGTATTTCTCGGGCGCTTTCCCGTCAAGAGGGGGCTGCGGAGATTTTTGCCGACGCTTTGGAAAAACCATTTTGGCAGATCTTAGATAACGCGGGCATGTCGGATGACGTAGATCCTGACGATATCGGCATTAGCGCAGTGCTCAATAAGTCGCCGCCGTTCAAGGTGTATAATGCCCTTACTGGCGAGTATGTGGAGTGGTGGGATGCTGGGATCTTAGATCCGGCAAAGGTTACGATTACTGCTTTAGAAAATGCCTTGTCAGTTGCGCAACTTTTGATGACACTTGGTGGATTGATCGTGGAAGAGTCCAATGAAGACGCTGAGAAGATTCAGTCGATGCAAGATGGTTTAATGAAGGCCATTAATCAACAGGCTATGGAGTAGCAATTAACGCGACAATTAATTCAACAAAAGTGAAGAACAAGTCGATCCAAGTAGTAATACCAATGCCCCTGGCACTGGTATTCATCGTACTTAAACTAACTCACGTTATAGATTGGTCTTGGGTGTGGGTGCTTTGCCCCATTTGGCTTCCATTTGCTTTTATTTTCGGTGGCTTAGCAATTGCGGGCATTTTTTTCGTTCTAGCCTTGGTTGTAGGGACTATTATCAATAGGTAATGCCATTTTTTATTTTTACATGCACGGCCTGTGAGGCTCCAATAAAAAAACTTCTGCGAGATGAAAAGGCAGCGCAAGGGTTTTCCGGGGCTTGCAATATTTGCGGAATGCCAATCGTTCAAACTCTCGGGAAGCCCGATACCCAAGGCTACGAAACCCTGGATGAAGATCGCGGAAAGAAATCCTTTGAGGGTATCTCCTCGCTCATCCTAGAGCGTTCTCAGGAGCACTTTAAGAGAGTTGAAGTTAAGAGAATGATCGAAGAGCATGGTGAAGATCATGCGCGTCAAAATGGCTTCATCGATGAGGACGGAAAAGCTCGCTGACAAAAGTGTATAATACCCACATAACCAAATCACGGAGGTATTATGGCTAGGAAATTCAGAGCAAAAAAAGAACCCGCAGGTATCGATGATGTTTTTAAACAAGAGGTCGATGGCTATTCCCGCGAGCAGCTAAAAGAAAAAGTGATCACGATCCAGAACCAGATCGAAGAGTCCGAGGTTTTTATGAAAACCAAGGATGAAATCGTGAAGGCGAAAGAAGATCTCAAGTACGCCCTCGCTGGCCCCCGCGAAACCATCAAGCATCTCAAGAACCGCAATAAGTATGTGTTGCAACGTATGCGTGACATTGGAGCAATCTAATGAGCATCGAGCAGCTTCAAGACTTTCACCAAATTCGTAGGATCTTGCGGGCAGTGGCTCCAGAGTTCCGCACTCTCGCTACAAACAATCTTCCCTCTGGAGAGTACGCGCTAGACCTAAAAAAGAAAACGATTGAGATTGGCGAAGGCACCCCGATCAAAGAGGCTGTGAACCTCATGCTGTTTAGCGTGGGCCACGTTCTTCTTACCAGCGACGATAAGTATGATCTGTTTCACGGCAAGGGCATTGCTCAGTGGACTGGTTCAGAACAAGATCTCGTGGAAAATCTTTCTGAGCTTGGCGAGTCTGCTGATGGCATTGCGGCAAAGTGGGCCATTGACACGCTGCAAGCGTATTGGCAGCAAACCGAAGAGCAAGCGAAGGCTGAGATTGACCCGCTGCGCATGAATAAAAGAGAATGGCAAAGCTACTTTTCTAACTAAAAGACTTTGCCTTTCGCGACAATCTTCCGCAGACTTTTACAAATAGATACACGGAGGTTGTATGAGCCTAGAGCGGAAGCTCAAAGGCTTTTTGTCCAAGCAAGGCGTATCGTTTCAGCTTGGTAAAAAGAGCTTTATTTCAAATTGCATTAACCCCGCTTGTGGCAAAGAAGACAAGCTCTACATTCGCAAGAATGATGGGCAGACCATTTGCTTCAAGTGTGGTGAGACCTGGAACTGGCGAATGCTGGTTGGTCGTATTGCGGGCGTTCCGTATCGTGATGCGTATAGGGTTCTTCATGGTGAGGGTGCGGGAGATGTAATTGAAAACGCGCTAGACCTCAAGTTTATTCTTTCAGAGGGGGAAGAAGAACTCGACAGGATGATCGCAAAACCAAAGCCGATAATGCTTGGCCCAGACTTCGTTCCTTACAAAAGAGCAGAAGCTGCTGTTGAATATTTAAGGAAGCGAGGCGTTACAGATGAGCGCCTTATGGATTCTTTTGATCTTCGATACCAGGCGATGATGAACGCTGTCGTTTTCCCTGTGATGAATGGAGAAAATATTTATGGGTGGCAAGCGAGAAAGATTGAAGTTGCTCCCGGTGGACTGAGGATGCTCACGATGAGTGGGTTCGATAAGTCAAAATTTCTGCTTGGACAAAAGGGTATAATTGGAAAGAAGAAGCTTGTCTTGGTTGAAGGGCCTTTTGATTGTCTTCATGTCTGCGTTGATGAGTTCTACGGACTCGCAAGTTTGGGCAAGGCGGTAAGTCAGGAGCAGATCAAGATTCTTTTAGATAGTGACGCAGATGAGATTTATCTGGGGCTAGATAGAGATGCATTCAATGAGGTTTATGACGTTATTGATGATTTAGGCATGAGTAAGACTGTTTTTAGGATCACACCTCCAAAGTCTAAGAAGGATTTTGGGGAATGCACCGCCGATGAGGTGCGAGAGTCAATTGGAAGAGCGGCATCCACGACGGCCCCGTTTTTAGAACTATATTTTAAGGAAGAAAAATGAAGAACACGGAAGTTAAAAAAAGAGACAAGTTTTCCCGCCAAAAGGTTGTTAATTTCTTTTGCCATCGCTACGGAAAATCTCGTGGCATCAGCATGGCCAAGAAATACCGCCGCCTCAAAAAGTACAGGGCTTTAGGCCGGTACAAAGAGGGTATTTTTTACTGCAAGGCCGGTCGCTCAATTACTCCAGAGCGCGTTACCAAGTACGAAGCAATGTGCCACAAGCTTGCTCGCAAGTTTTTCCCGGCCCTCATGGTTAATGAGGCCGCTTATACCTATGACGATATCGTGATGTTTTGTCGTATTGAAGTTTTCTTGGCTCTCCTTAATGGATTTGATCCAGTGAAGGCCATGACCTCGAACGAGAAAGATCCAATCCTTCACGCTGAAAAGGTGGCCGCAAAGCTGGCTAACCCAGAAGCGACCCTAGATAACTCTGAGAAGAGTATCGTGTATGGTCGCTTGAAGGGCTTCTTGCGCCGCACTTCTTGGAAGTTCCATCCTGACCAACGCGGCGGGATCACGGGCAGCCTGGAGTATATCTTGAAGCCAATGGATGCTCGTCCAAGTGACAGCCCGTCTTCCCTTTCCTATAGCCCTAATGAATATAAAAAGGGGATCTTCACGCAGCCCGAAGAAGAACTTTCTTCCGTGCTCAAGATTAAGAACCTTTTGATCGAAGTTATGGAAGACAGGGGTGAGGCCGAAGCAAAGGCTTTGTTCGCTATGCTTCCCGATGAAGAGCGTGAGGCGATTGTGGCCAGCCTTCGCCGGTCTGAACAAAACATTCGTGGATACTCAGAAATTGCGGCAAGGAAAAAAGACGAGGAAAAAAATGAAGAAACTGGAAGACGGGAAGTACGAGGCGACGAGATTAATGAAGCAGACGAGCACTCTGCTCAGCGCAATAGGAAACACGGCGGAAGAAGCCGAGTTGCTCCTCAAGGGCGAAGTCTCCAAGCATCGTGATGCCATGGCCAAGGGGACTCACCTGGTTCCTACTGGCCGATACGTAAATAGCCCTGGCTATGATTACTTCCGTGGAGAAGACGGAAAGATTCAGATGCGTTTCAATCAAGAGCGCAAAGTGGCCGTGATGGCGAATCCAACTATCGCCTCAATCATTCAGAAAGAGGTAACGGGTGGATGACACAAGTAAAAAAATGGTGGAGATATTCTACGAAGAGCATCCCGCCGATTCTCCGTTACTTATTTGTTTCTTAGACTTAGGCGTTGACACTAAAGAGATTTGTGTCGAGAGCGCCTTTACTGGAGACTATAACCACGGCGTTGTTTTTATGTCTTCCATCATTACCAATTTGGCGATGATCTATAGGAAGAAGCCAGCAGACATTATGCTGGATATCGCAAAGGATCTTACCCAGGATTCCAGGAATGAGTCCGGAGAGGTGGAGATCGAAGACGGTAAAGTGATCGCAGAACCCAAACGCCCTAAACTGGAAGTAGTATCCGATGATGAGCCAGGCACCGACGAATAAACAGATCCTCCCACTCCACGTTCATACCGTTTACTCTGTGCTCGACGGGGCATCGACCATTGACGAGTATTTGGTGTGGTGTAAGGAGAATGGAGCAAGCGCCCTTGGCGTAACTGATCATGGGTGGACTATTGGTGCTAACGAGCTAATGCACAAGGCCAACAAGGCTGGCGTTATTCCTTTGCCTGGATGCGAGTTCTATTTATCTCCAGAGGCGGATTACCAATTCGCAGATAAGCCTTATGATTATTACCACCTTACCGCGTGGGCCATCAATGAGAAGGGGTATCGCAATTTATTAAAGTTGGGATCTATTTCTTTTGGCGAAGAAGAAGGCGGGGTGTGGGGGTATACCGAAAAGGGGATTCCTAAAAAAAGAGTCGTTAGTTATTTTGGTGGAAAACAGTTGAAGCCAAGAATCCGCTTTGAGGAGCTGTTTAAGCACAGCGAGGGATTGATCCTTGGATCTGGGTGTCTGATTGGCGCTTTAAATAAAGCATTCCTCTTCGGAGAAAAAGAAGGCGCTGAAAAAAACCTAAATCGCCTACTCGAAGTTTTTCGTGGTCGCCTTTATGTAGAGGTCATGCCCCATAAGGTTACTCATGACTGGGATCGCACCAGCAAGGGATTTAAGCACAACGAGTGTACAGATTTTTCTCCAGACGGAGACGTTCAAAAAAGTTGCAACATACTGTCCATCGCCATCGCCGAGAAGTATAAACTACCACTTCTGATGACGGTGGATAGTCACTTTGTTAAGAAAGAGCAATATGAAACACAAAAAGTCCTACTTCAAAACGGTAATCCCGATGGATGGCACTTCTACAATTCATATCACATGCTCACGACCCAAGATGCGTGGGATCATTGGCGCTCAGTTCACGGTGAAGACAAGCAGCAAAGACTTATATTTGCCGATGCTGTTGAAAATAATCATGCCATCGCGGATCTCGCCAAGGGCTTTACGATCAAAGACTCCCTGCAACAGCCGGAAGTAAAGATCGACAAAGACATTATTGTTGCGAATATCCCAGAAGGAGATAAGCTCAAGATTCAGATCATGCGAGCTATTCAGGTTCACGGGCGCATGAAATGGGGAAATCCAGATTATGAAAAGAGATTGGCGGAAGAGCTTAAGGTCATTTGCGACAACGGCATCCATGACTTCTCCAAATACTTCTTGTTCCTCGAACAGTGGGGGGCATGGTCAAGACAACATTCTATTCTTTCCGCTCCTGGTAGGGGTTCGGGAGCAGGATCTTTGCTTTGCTACCTGCTTAAGATTACCCATCTTGATCCCTTTCTTCATAAGCTACCATTCTCTCGATTCCTCTCGATGGGGCGTCTCAAACGCGGAAAGTTTCCCGATATTGACTGGGATTTGGGGGAGCGTGACCCCCTTATTGCGAAGCTCTCTGAGGTTTATGGCGACCGTTTCGCACAGTGCTCTACGCACGGCACTCTCAAAGTAAAAAGCGCCATTAAGGATGCTTGCCGAGTAATCTTAAAGGTTAACTCTGGCGATGAGGTTATTAATAAGCTCACCAAAAATATCGAACAGACCCCACAGGGCGTTTCGGATATCAAGTTTCTCTTGGGCTATACGGATGACGACGGCAACGAGCACGAAGGCTACCTAGATCGTGACGCTGCGCTCAAGAAGTTCTTTGATGCAAACCCAGAAGTATTCGACATGGTTCAGAAGCTTCTTGGCGTTCCTCGTTCTGTAAGTCGCCATGCTTCTGCTTATTTTATTTCGGATCGCCCAATTTCTGATTCTTCTCCTACCTGTACGATTAGCGGGCACGTCTGTACTCAATTTACTGCGAACAATGCCGAGAAAGCCGGGCTGATCAAGTTCGATCTTCTCCGAGTGAATACTCTTCTCGATATCTCGAACTGTATCCGCTTGGTGCAAAAGCGCCTGGGCCATAATATTTGGAAAGAGAAGTTTGTTTTTAATAAGCAGGAGTTCAATATCTGGCAAGGAGATCTTGCGGTAGAGACATTGCCGATGAAAGACGGGCGAATGCTTGATATGTATTCGCTTCCCGATGAAGAAGACGTTTATAAAAACTTCGATTTAGGGCTTACCGAAGCGGTGTTTCAAATGAATACGCCCTTGCTTACAGAACACTGTATTCGTATCAAGCCGCGCAATCTTAATGACGGTAGCGCCGTGGTGGCCCTTGTTCGCCCAGGCCCTCTTGGGGCAAAAATTGAAGATGGAAAAACAACGATGACCGAGGCGTACATTCGCCGTAAGAATGGAACGATGCCGGTTACTTATGCCCACCCAGATATGGAGCCCATTCTAAAAGACACTTATGGGGTGGCCGTATTCCAGGAGCAGTTACAGCAAATGTTTTCTGATCTCGCTGGGTATTCTCCAGAAGAAGCCGATCAGGTTCGGGAGATGGTTGGTAAAAAGAAACGTAACGACATGGAGAAGCTGATCCCCGAACTCAAAGAGCGATTACGCTCACGAGGATGGACAGAGAACCAGGTTGAAGTGTTTGTGAACCTATGTATCGCCTCTGCCTCTTATTCGTTCAACCGCGCCCACTCTGCGAGCTACGCGACCGTCGCCTATCAGTGCATGTTCTTGAAGCACTACTATCCGCTTGAGTGGTGGACGGCTGTACTCCAAAACGCCAAGGTGGAAGATATTAAAGAAAAGGGTTACGCCGCAGCCGTAAAAGACGTTTTGATCATGCCTCATATTAATGGGCCATCGGATGCGTTTGAGCTGCGTGATGATGGAAATATCCACTCACCTCTTTACCTCATTGACGGCATTGGGGATTCGGCTTGTGCTGCGATTCAAAAAGAGCGCATTAAGGGCGACTTCCTCAGCTTCCAGGACTTCTTTGACCGCATTAATCGCCAGCAGGTAAATCAATCTGTGATGCACTCGCTTATTATTTGCGGGATGTTTTCTCAAGTGGAGCCCACCAAAAAGCCGGTGGATCTCATGAGGCAGTATCATTACCTAAAGCGGGCTATGTCTTTAAAAATAGGGAAAGACGAAAGCGGTATGCCTAAGAGGGGCGAGGCCCTTCGCCTTGCGGCGGAAGAGCAAATGCTTATCGAGCCTACCCTGGAGATCCCACAGCTCTACATGGACTCCCTGGAGCACGAGATCATCAAGATGCGCTCTCTGCCAATCTATCGCATCGATGTGTATGACTCGTTTCAAAAGCTATTCGAGCAGCATCAATTCATGTTCGGGCCAAAGCCTGGCGTTGTGACATACCGCGATGAAAAGATCGGTAGTCCTGTCGTGGTGCGTAATATTTATAAAGTAGAGACTCTTTATAAATTTTCGCAAGAGAATGGTCGGAAGTTTCAGGCTGGCTGGGCTGGCTTGGTTCAAAAAATAGAAGAGTTTGAGTATCGAGATAAAAAGACCAAGAAAAACGTGAAGGCTTTGAAGATTTACTTGACTAATGATGGTGACACCGTGGAGTGCGTGCTCTGGCCGAGGCTGTATGAACAAAAGCGTACAATAAAGGAGAACACGATTTTATTTTGTGTGGGCTCCGTACAGCCCGCTAGGGAGCCAGGTAAATGGAGCATGAACGTCGATGTGATAAAGGAACTCTAGCCGAGACGCAGGTATCTGCGTGTATTCAGCATACGGTAGATGTTTTATCAAAGGAAGTTGAATCTTATATTTTTGTTCGCGTTCCCCTGATGGACGGATCGAAACACTTCTATCGGCTCAGCCGAAGAACTTACTGCGAAACCGAAGGACAGCGAGAAACAGAAATGAACTCTTGCGAGCCTTGGTTTCAACGAGAAGTTAAAAACCTATTTCTCAACCTAAGAAAAATTGAAACGGACATTGTTCAATACGATGACGAGGCTCATGCATATAGCGTGGTTGGGCGTAACGAGAAGTTTGTAAAAAAGAACAAGATGTATTGGCCACCAGTGGCTCGTATTGATGAAAAAAGCCAGGTCTCTTACCTGGACTTTTGTGAGGAATAAATGACGCAAAACACATTTAAAAGATTTATATCGATAGTAGGTCAACCGACTGAATTTATTAAGGAAATGGAAGAAGTGATGAAGGCCCACTCTGCCATTTCTGGCGTACTATCTTCGTATTCGGTCTTGTATGAAAACCTGTCGGAAATATTCAAGAGGGATCTCAGTTTTGAGTCTCTTTCGAGTGATGAAAAGTTTCCTTCGGCAATCACAATAACGGCCCACGAGCCCCGCACATTTTATTCAAAAATGGGACGCGGAGTTTTTGGAGTTAGCGAGTTTGTTGGAGCTACGTTTCAGACCCCGAGAGAACTACTGGAGTTCTTCGAGAAGAAGGTCGGCGCGAAAGCATACGGTGAGGGATGGTTGAAAAGCCTTCTCTTAGAGCGAATGGTCAATTCTGGTCGAGGTGTCTATCTAGTCAAAGATGTAACACTCAACGATCTCGAAGCATTGAAGGCGGTGTATGGAGACATGCTCGCGGTTGTTCAAGTGGCTGAGGGCGATGAGAGTATCTCTGATGTGGCAGATGTATTGGCTCAGAAAACGGACAATGTAAATGAAGAAACAATTAAAGTAATGAGCGAATTGAAAGAGAAATGGAAAATAAAATGACAACACAAATGCCTACCCTTAGTTTCGACCTTGGAACCCTGGATGATAAAGCCCAGCAAGGATCTGAAAACAACATCGTAAAAGAGCGAATCAAAGGGGTTCAATCTTATGCGATCATGCCACCTTACGGAAAAGATCACGGTGGCGCTCTCCATCACAAGTTTGTAATCCACTGGGGATTGATTGGTGAGAATGGAAAGCCAAAGCCTGTATCTTGCTCCTACCCAGAAGAAAAATTTTGTCCAATCTGCAAGCGCGTGTTTGAGGCGGAAGATCGTATCAAGCGCCTAAAAGACACTGGCGGATCTAAAGAGGAGATCGAAGGTCTAACCAAGTTTGTTATCGACTTTAAGCGCAAGAACAATTTCTTGTATAACGCTGTGACCGTTGATGGTCGCGTTGTTATTCTTGAGATTGGTGTAACTGCGCATGACGAGCTTCGTAAGAAGATCGCCGAGACTGTGAATCAAAAAGGAATCGATCCTTGTAACTTAGCTGCTCCAGTTTGGTATCAGTTCAGTCGTGATGGAAAAGGTTTGGATACTACTTACAAAGTAGACTTCAAGCGAGTTACCGTGATGGTTGAAGGTGAGCAACTTGAGAAGATTGACCGCACTCCGATCAATGCTGATCTAGCTAAGCGCATCCAGGCTCAGCTCAATGGGGCCACCGGCCCTCTGTACGACATCCACAGTCTTTATGAGTCGCGCACGGCTGCTGAGTTGCAAGGGTATCTTGATGGCAAGCCTGTTCCTCAAAAAGCTAAGGCGGTTGGTGGATCGACGGTTCCCGCCGCAGCTGCTGCTCCTATCGCTTCTGCTCCAGCAGTAGAAGATGATATTCCAAAATTCAGTGCTCCAAATATTTCCGCTGAGATGGAGCGACTTCGTTCGCTTGAGGCTCAGCAAAAAGGTTAGAGGCAATAGATATGCAGGTGAAGAGTGATGCCTCTGGGTCTGGGGTTTATTCCCCAGACCCTTTTTTCCAAAACACCGACTTGACTGATGTGCTTCCTTCGATCTTAAAAGGTCAAGAAGCACTTAAGTCTTATCTGGTGTTAATCGAGATGCTGCCAACAGTAAACTCCATGAATGCTCCTACGTTTATGTCGGACTTCTTAAAGGCGAAGGAGCTGGCTTCGAGATTCTACTCGAATGCTAACTATCGCTTTGAGACGGCCCATCGTGATCGAAAGATGCAACACGCAATCGCTAAGTTTGACCGCGCTCCTGATTTCTTAAGGGCTCGCGGCATCAAGTACAGTGATGCGGCTGGTGGTGCTTACGCTGATATGGATCTCGAATACATTAAAGCGTCTGAGCAAGAAGCGTACTGGATGAGCTTGAGAGAATATTTCAACAATCTAGTGTTCAGCTTTCAATCTGCTTACGACGCCACAAGAAGAATATACGACCAAACCAAAGATCCTCGCGGATCAGCGACTGCTCTATCGAGCGGCCCGAATGGACAATAAATGGAAGCACAAGTAGTTATGAAAAAAGATGATAATGACGATAAAAAGAAGAAGACCGATTGGCTTTCAATGTTTGCGAAAGATGAAAAGAACATCATCGCGGAAGGCGTTGTCTCAAAGGGGCACGTAACGACCAAGAGCCCGACGCTGAACTGGGCCTTGTCTGGCGGTTTCCGTAAGGGTATGGCTGCGTGTTTGTATGGACCAGAAGGTAGCGGTAAGTCTTTTATCTCGATGGTTGGCGTAGCTGCTATCCATCAAGAAGATCCAGAAGCCTTTTGTGTTCTGATCACGACTGAGTTTCGCCCGCCTACGCCCGCTAGACTTCTCCCTCTCGGAGTAGATCCTAAGCGCCTTTTGATTCGTCAGGTGAATAGTCTTCACGACGTATTCGATTGGATTACCTCGATGGATTCCGTATTCACTAACAGTGATGGATCTAAGGGTGGCCCCGGCATGGCGTATATGATTGAGCAGGGCGCACCCATTCGCGGGCTTGTGATCGACTCCATCAAGGGTATTCAAGGAGCTAAAGAGGTGGCCGCAGGAACTGTCGAGAAAGATATCATGGGCGATTTGTCCAAGTATCTTAACCCGGCCCTGCGCTCGATCTTGCCATTGATCCGCACTCACGACATTACCACGTTCTTGGTTCAACAAGTAAACATGAACATGAACCCAGATGAAGTGAAGTATCAGAATAAAAAATGGGTTGTCCCTAGCGGTCAGGCATTGAAGCACTTCTGCGAAGTAATGATGCTGGTTGAGCGAGTGGAGAAAAAAGACGCTAAGCTTTTCTCTACTGATCTCAAGTCGATTCGTGAGATTCCTGTTCAAGAGGGTCATACCATCCGCGTTAAAGTGGATAAAGACAACCTTGGATCTCCATTCCGTGAAGCAGAACTCCGCGTAAATTACCGTAGAGGTATTGTGGATACTGGCTACGAAGTGGCGATGCTTGCAACGAACCAGGGCGTAGTCGTTCATCCTATGATTGAGGATAAGAAGACCAAAGAGATGAAGCCATCGATTGCGTACTGGGAGTTTGGTGAAGAGAAGTTCCACGGTTTCGATGCGTTAGTTGTGGCTCTTGAGCAAAACCCTGATCTTCAAAAGAAAATAATGACGGAGATCTTTAGGCGCGAGGGCATTAGTGCCTAGATGCTTGATTGTGGGCGACCCCCACATCACTATTCAACGAATTGAAGACGGTCGGGCGTTCTTGAAGCGCCTGGCCGCGCTTTCTCGTAAAAATGATATTGAAGAAGTCGTTCTTTTGGGCGACCTCTTTCATACGTTTTCGGTCATTCGCTCCGAGGTTCTTGAGGCTTGGTGTAACTTTTTTCGTGAAGTTAATACCCCAATTATCGCTTTGGTCGGGAACCATGACTATGCAGGTCAAAGCGGTGGAAGTCATGCTCTGGAGCCCTTGAGATATATTAAGCCAGAAGAGAACTCGAAGACCATAGTGGATAAGCTTACGGTTCGTAACGGCATCTACTATCTTCCGTTCATTAGGAACAACGATGAATTTGAAAAAATATGCAAAAGTATCCCTGCGAATAGCACTCTTGTTTGCCATCAGTCTTTCCACGGGGCTGAGTTTGGTAGTGGTTATCTTGACCCTCATGGCGCTGACACTGAGTGCATACGACACCTTGCTTCGGTAGTTTCCGGGCACATCCATAAACGTCAGGAATTTGGTAATGTCTGGTATCCAGGAGTTCCCTTTCAGCACTCTTTTGCTGATGCTGGATATCAAACCAGTGTTTTTACGGTCGATCTGACTTCCACAGGTTATCAATTAATAGAAGAGCATGATCTAGGAATGCCTAGATATGAAATAGTTACGGGTGGCATTGGCTCTTTGGCCGATGAGCTTCCGAGTCCCAGCCCAACGACCAGCTATAAGTTTGTGTCCAAGGGAACTCCATCTGAAATCGCCGCATTTTGGAAGGATCAAAGGGTAAAGGACTTTCGTAAGAAGGTCCGTAGAGTGGTTGATGGGCTCATTCCTGAAAGGGGAGAAGTCCCGCACGAACTCTTTAGAGAACGCGGAGATAAGAGAGAGAAACTTGAATCGTTCATTAAGTCAAGAAATTGGAGATGTTCCACCGATATCGTACTCGCTGCCGCAGGAGCTATCTTCACTAAATGAGAGCACCGAAAGGTATTTAGCGGAGAACTGGCTTTTATCGGCTGGTGTATTGCCGGAAACTTCCGTGCAAACGCTCATGATGTACGGCTACGCCCAAAAGGGAGTTACGAAAGTGGCCCTTGAGGTTGATCAGCATAACGCCGCCGCTGGTATCAAATATAAAATATCACTAAGCCCTTATTATTCTTTTCGCTGGAAGAAATACAAATCCGCAAAAGAATCTAGCGGTGAAGTTTGGAAGCGCATCAGGATGCTTTGGTGGGCCTGGATGGGGGCTCCAGTAGGAGTCGATGATGCGATTATTTCACTCGCCAAGACCTATTTGCCAGGAAACTTTAATTTATCAATCGAGATTGTATGAGCGATGAGATCGTAAAATACCCAGAGCTTGCGGAGAAGGGGCTTAACGAAGAAGAGGTCGCCTTGCTGACGAACTGGCTTGAAAACGGAAAGCCTGGGCTATCGAAGCTTCGCGCTGATCGTTTTGGTGAGATCTACTTGCTTGGATATACCTGCCAAGAGATCCACAAGATGTTCCCCGAGTATTCGCTGGAGATGCTTCTGTTTGCACGGGCGCACTACGACTGGGACAAGCTGCGTGACGCTTACCGTAAAGAGATCCAAAACAATACGCTAGAAAAGGCTCTAACTGCTCGCCTTGAATCGATTAAGTTCCTTTCCGAGCTGGTGGCCGCAACGCATATCAAGTGGCGTAAAGAGATCATGACCTACATCGCTAATCCTGAAAAGGAGAAGGCTCCAGACTGCATTCCAAAGAGCGTGATGGGGTATGGGCAGGTGGTAAACATCCTACAGACCCTCATGGCTCCCCCTGGAAGCAACGGCAAAGGCAGCTCAAACCAAGGGCAAGCAGTGGGTTCTGGCGTTCCTTTGGTATCTGTTACTGTTCAATCGAACGGCAATGGTGGCAACGAGGTTGTTATTAGTGATGCTACCCAGCAAGAGATCAAAGCCGCACTTCTGGCGGAAGTGGGCCAGGATAAAGAGTAATGGCCCTAACCGAAACACAACTGCTGATGACCCCTGCTGGTGATATTGATCATTTGCACGCATGGATTTTAAAGTTTACTGGCCTAGATTTTCCCAAGAAAACCGTTTCCAGGTTCAGCACATCCAATCCTACAGATTTTATTTGGAATAACTATTCGGCCATCATGGATGGCAGACCATACGCTTCCTTGGGGCTAGCCGGTCGAGACTCTTTCAAGACCCTCGCTCTTTCTATTCTCGATTTACTTTCATTCCTTCACGACGCTCGCCATACTGTTCACATCGCCATGACGACGCAGCAAGGATCTCGTGCTCGTAACTACTTAGACCGCTATATCAACCGCATTGACTTACTTCGGAATGCTGTAGTGAAGCAAAACACTCGTGAGATATCCCTTAATATTGGTGGCCAGAATGTGGGCATGGAAATCTTGCCCGCTACTCCCAAGGCCGTACAAGGAGCGCACTGCGCCCTTCTTACCTTCGATGAAGTTGCCTCGTCGATGGAACCTAAAAACGTACAGGCTTACCGAGATGCTCACGGGATTTTGGGATCTTCTGAAAAGGGCAAGCCCGCCGTTATTGTAAAGATTACGAGCCGCCAGGCCGGTTACTCACTCGCCGAAGAAGAGCTTCGTAACGCCGCGAAGTCTGGCCTTGTTATTCACAAGTGGACGACGCTTGACGCAACAGAGCGATGCCCAGATGAAAGAAGCGGGACTATTAAGCAGCCCCTTTGGATCAATCCTCTGCGGGATGAAAAATATACCGACGAGGAGTATAAGCACCTAGCCGCTGCCCGTAAAGAGGGGTTCCTTTATTCTACCGATACTTTTGATAAGTGTCGCACATGCCCTATCGCTGCATTTTGCTGTGGGGATTTAAAGAAGCAAGAATCGAATAGCCCGCTCCTTCGTACTATCGATGACGTAATCAATAAGATTCGTCTTTCCGGTTCTTGGGACTGGGGCGTGGCGCAAATTATGTCAATGAAGCCTTCGAGTGAAGGATTGGTGTACTTTGAGTTTGATAGGCAGGTTCACGTTCCTGGATGGGACGCGATGTGGATTTCGCTTACGGGCCAAAAACCAACAGAGCCCGTGAACCGAGAGACATTTACCGCTGAATTAAAAAAACGTGGCGCTTTGTTTTATGCCGGAATCGACTGGGGTTGGTCTTCGCCTTCTACTTGCGTGGTTCTCGCCGTTGATCGCCGCGAAATGGTTTATGTAATCGACACGATGGGTCGGACATTAACCAGTGATCCTGAGTTCATCGAACTGGTTCGCACCACCCTTCATCGCAAATACGATATCCAAATGTATTGCCCTGACTTGGCTAACGGATCAGGGAACTCTCTTTTAAGGCAAGCGGATCTCCCTACGACCGATGAGATCGATAAGAAGATCAATATGGGAGTGAACCTGGTGAAGGGGCTCTTGAGGGTTCCTGGAACGAATGGGGCTAGCCGTCTTTTCTTCGCCCCAGATATTGCTTCAAGTAACGCTGGTCACGCCGGGATGCTTGAGGAGTTCGAGCTTTACCATAAGAAAATGGATGCCACGAACCGCATTCTGGACAACGACGACCCACACGATTCCCATAACCACTACATGGATGCCTTGCGTTATTGCGTTTATTGGCTCTTTGGTCGCATGAGGATGAAGGTCGGAACCGATTACATGCTCCCTGACCAAGTAGATCCTTTTTCTGGCGACCGCTCAAATATTCCAACCCTGGACCAGATCTCCCTACAGCATGGCATTCAATATACGGATAACAGGCACGTTCTGGACGAACCCAATAAAGGCCCTGATGACCCAGATGATGGCGGTAGGCCGGGCGGTGCAATTTGGAGCTGGACCTGATTATTGGAAGAAAACACTCAGAGGCGACTAAAACTTTAATAGGTCTTAGATCTAAAGAAGCGAAGGCTAGGAGCAAGGATCTATAATGCTTTTGTATAATACTTTCATGGAGATAAAATGAGTTTAATTAACGTATCGTTGAATGTTACCGCTTATGCGGATGAGCCCAAGACAACCAATCCACAGGTAAAGTTCGCCGATCTTTCTTGGTCGATGCTCGGGCTTCCTACAAAAATCCCCAAGCAGGTGAATATCTCCCTGGCTCCTGGTGAAACCAGACAGATTGTTTCCATGTCGAGAATTCTCACGTTTAACGGAGCGACTTCTTTCTCGATAGTTCAGGCAGATGGAGTAAAGGCTCGTCTCGTTGGTAGCTTCGGGGCTCGCACTGCCAGGGCTGATGGCGACGGAACCACCGAGTGGGCGCTTACGGTTTCCAATAAGCTCGTAACTCTTACGCACACCGGCACCGGAACAGCTCCTACTTTTGGCGGCATGGTCGCAGGAGACGGCATCGCCATTGGTGGATCATTCAGCCCACTCAACTGGGGTTCGTTCCAAGTGGTAAAGGTCGGCGTTAATTATGTTCAATTCGTAAATGCAATTGCTTCTGCCGAAACAGTTACTGGTCAAGTTGAGATTTATTCTGCAACTCCGGTTCAAATTGGAGATATTCTTGATCTACAGTCAGCTCAGTTCGCCTACCCAAATCGCGGGCAGTTTGGAATTACTGGCGTGACTGACTCTTATGTTGAGTTCTCTAATGCCAACGCAGTTCCTGAAAGCGCGATCACTGGCGTAACTACCGGCCTTACTATTTATTCCGATTCTTATAAGTGGATGCTTCTGGCCGTAGAGCACCGAGTATTGGTGGTATTTAACTCAGACTCTTCTACTGGTTGTGAAGTTGAGCCGCCAGTAAATGGCGACTTTCAAGGTCAGCCAGGGGTTCTTCTAAAGAGAGGAAAAGTTTACGAACTTACTTTGACCAATCCTGGATTGGACGTAGTTGAGGGCGTTGTTCTTTTATCTGAGTAATGGTGATTCTTTCTCTCGATTTATCCACTAAGCCTGGCTATGCCATTTTTGAGGATGGTGTTCTTAAGGAATACGACACGCTATTCCTCGATAGAAACGTAGCGGAGTTCGGTATCTATCCTTTTAGTTTTTTGAAATGCGCTGAATCTGTTGCTGAGCGGCTGTTCAATGAAGTGATTGACCAAATGAACTTCGATAAAATCGTAATTGAAGAGACAACGGCTGGCCGCAATAATTACTCGCAGAAGATACTGGAGTTTATTCACTTTGAAGTGATCAGACAGCTTAATAAAAAAGAATACAAGAGCGTGGCTTATGTTCGTACTGGAGTATGGCGCAAGCTGACCGGGGCGAACCAGAATGATGAAGAGAAGAAGCATAACGCAAGGTATCGCGCTGCGAAAAAGAAGAAAGTTAAAGGCGATAAAACCCGCGTGAGAGTAGACGGGGAGTTAACCCGCAAGCTTGACAAAAAAGATTATGCCATCAGGGCATTCAAAGAACAATTTGGCATCCAACTCCATAAAAAAATGGAGGATGCGTGTGAAGCTGCCCTTATCGGCCTAGCGTTCATAAAAGGAGCACCAGTTTGTGATGGCACAACTGATGGTGGGACACTGTAATGGGTATATACGACACTACTAAAGATTTAATTAAGACAGCTCTTGATCGTAGGCTTGAGAACTACGGCGCAACTCCTCAGACTCCAATGCTGGCAGAGCCACTTGAAAAGGCGATGAAGGAAGATGGATATGGCCGTAAAGGTCTTATGTTTGACCCATTCTCCGAGCAGGGGTATTCGGGCGGGATGTTCCGCGCTAAAGGTGCGGGCTCTGGATTCATCTCGAACTTCCTTCTCAAGATCATCGGTCGCCGAGATCCAGTAGTATCGACGATCCTACACATTATTTCTAACCAGATCGCTTCCTTTTGTCACCGCCCAGGAAACAGATTCGATACCGGGTTTAGGGTTATTGCAAACGATGGCTTTGATCCTGATGAAGAAGAAGTAAAAGAAATCGAAGAGTTCTTCCTTAACTGCGGTGATAAAGAAGGGCGCTCGGAAGAAGATAAGCTTACGTTTGAAAGATGGGCCTACATGGTCGGCCACGACATGCTTTCCTATGGCCACGCGGCCATTGAGCTTGTAAGGAACCGTGGAGACGGTCTTCATGCTTTCTTGCCGCTTCCCGCTGAATCTATTTATTACGCCAACAAGGCGATGCTCTCTAAAGATCAAATCGATGCTGCTGTGCAGACTTACCAGGACGTAATCGAGAGAGCTAATGTCGGAACTAAAAAAGAAGAGTCAGAATATCGCCACGATGATGATTACGAATATTTACAAGTAATCAACGGTAAAGTGGTTGAGGGTTTCTACGGCGATGAGATGGTATTCGCCAAGATTTACGACTTAACCGAGATCGATCTTTCCGGTTATGCGATGGGGCCTCTTGAGCGTGCTGTAAGTATGATTACTGCTCACCTTCAAATCGAGAACCATCAAAAGATGTTCTTTACTCACGGTGTGGCCTCTCGTGGATTGCTTGTTATTCAAGGTGACGTAACTCCTAATAAGCTTCGCGAGCTGCAAGCTCAGTGGACGAACCAGGTAACTGGTGCGGCTAGCGCATGGAGAACCCCGATCCTCGCCGGTATCAAGGGTGTTCAGTGGGAGCCTCTCACTATCGCTAACCGCGATATGGAATACGCAGCTTACCAAGATCACGTTTTGCGCGTTATTCACGCTTGCTTTGCCATTGACCCAGAAGAAACTGGCTTTGGCTATCTCTCGAAGGGGCAATCACAAAAGTCTCTTTCTGAAAGCTCGAACGAATGGAAGGTTACTGCATCACGAGATCGCGGTCTTCGCCCCTTGCTTGGTCGTATTGAGGCGATCATCAACGAGCAGATCATGCCCGCTTGGAAGAAAAGTTACTCAGAAAAGTACAAGTTCGTATTTGTCGGTCTTGATGCCGAAGATAGAATGCAAGAGGTGGAGCGACTTCAAGCCGAGGTTCAAGTTCACACGACTATCGATGAGGCAAGAGAGCAATCCGACCTAGAGCCGATTGAGGTTGGCGGCGGATTGATCCTGAACCCCCTATTGCTCGCCACCCTACAGGCGAATATGTTTAAGGGCGAGTTTATGGAGAAGTTCCTTGGCGTTAAGGGAGCTGCTCAGCGACCAGACCTCCAGTACATTCCTGATCCTATGTGGTTCCAGTGGCAGCAATTGCAAATGCAAATGATGCAGCAACAGGCCATGGCTGAGCAGGGGCAAATGGGAGAAGAAGGTGGAGATCCTAACGATCCTCAAGGTGGCGGTGGTGATGACGGCGATTCTGGTGGGGGTGAGGATAAAAAGGCCCCACCACAAGAAGGCGGAGACGATAATCCAGAGGCTCAAGCAGACTTGGCTGCGCAGCAACAAATGATGGCGCAAGCCCAAGCAACTGGCATTGATCGCTACATGCAGATGAACCCGGAGCTGTTTAAGAGCGGCAAGGAAAACCTGCGTAAATCAAACGACTATATCGATCACGCAGAGAAAATGCGAACGGATCTTGAGGCTGAATTTAGCAAAGCCTCTGAGCGGTTGATCAAGGATATTTTTAAAGCAGTGGCAGACGACCTAGCTGATCGCGATGAATCTCACGAAGATCACCAGGTAGACGTTGCAGTAAAGAAAAACGATGGCACTAAAGAAGAAGACCCTAAAGATAATTAGTCTACTGTCTCGACGCTTCGTTAATTACATGAAGTATCAGACAGTAGGCCCGCATGTGCTAACGAAGCAGGATCTTAAGGATCTTGTTCGCGCTGGCTACATAACCTCATCAAAACCGCCAAAGACGGCTATCGCTAGGGCTTACTTAAAAACTCACCAGCAATACGCTGCGGAGGTCGCGCCAAAATCGACAAGAGAAGGATCTATCGATTTCTTGGAGCGGATGTTTGAGCGTTACATGGATAAAGCCGGAAGCCAGCTTGAGACCGATATATCTGGTCAACTTGAGTCGGCTATTATGCCATTCGTGGATCGCCGAGAGGGTGCGGCCATTTACGACGTTCTTCGCGATAAAGACGTTCATAAAAAATATCTAGGCAATATCCTTAAGGATAAAGTTGAGAACTGGCAGCATCGCTGGAAGATGATCGTGAATACGGAACTAGCCAGGGCCTCTAATTATGGCGCTGTGGACGCGATACTTCACAACAATAAAGACCGCTCGCCCCACGAGGTTCTGGTTTACAAGACCGGGCCGCATGACGATATTACCTGTAAATACTGCATGAGCTTCTGGTTCTCCGATGATGGCATTACACCAAAAGTGTATAAATTAAGTGAGCTGATCGCTAATGGCTCAAACATTGGTCGCAAGGCCAAAGAGTGGAAACCCACTATCGATATAACGCATCCGCATGAGCGACACGTTTTGGTGGAGCTTCGCGATGGATATGGGTTCGGGCAAAACGGCGGTATGCAATACATTGGAAAGGATCACAATGAGTACGAAAAACAGAGAGGATTTAGATAGTGGCGAGGCAGTTGCTGGTAATGATGGAAGACGTGGAGATCGGCCCGAAGGTGGTTTGTCCGACCTGCGAAGAGACAATGATCCCACAGGAAACGATGTTCGACGACCACAATTGTCCCGAGTGCAACAACGTACTCCAGCAGACAATGATGAACGATTACAGAAAAGTATTAAGAGCATGGAAGAAAAACCAACGGCTTTAGATCTTGAGATCGAGAAGCTTAACGCCTACCGTCAATTAGCTAAAAAACATTTAGGAATGCGCTCTACTTCTTCGGAAGTGGAAGAAGCAGTAAATAAAGAGTTTCATGATTGGGTAAACGACCGCATCTTGGAACTAATGGGCAAGAAGCTGGCCCTCGAACCTGCCTTCGTTGTTCCTACTCACATCTTAGATATCTCCGCCGAAGACGTTGAGATTTTAAAAGGCTTTATCGCTCAGCTTAAAGAGCGGAATAAAAAGATTACGCCTACCCCAACACCCACGGCTGGTCAGACCGTTAATGCTCCCAGAGAAGCGCCGAGCCCCTTAAAGCCATCACTCGATACAAAAGCGTATAATGAACAGCAGAGGCGCATATTGGCAGAGGTTCAGCGATTAGCCGAGATGGATCGCTCCGGCCCAGAATTTTAAAGGAAGATTTTAATGAGTGGAAATAAAAAAGCAATCGAGTTTAGAAACCGCAAGAAGAAGCTAGAGCAGATCAATGAAGTTGATGTGTCGCAGCGGGTTAAGGATATCGAGGCGAGCCTTCATCAGATCCTGGCCATGGTGATCGGTTTGAATAAGCGGATTGTGGATATGGAGAAGAGCAATCGCATTATGTATCCTGCGGCTCTTGATGGTGAGTATCGCTCCCACTCAATCGCAAAGGTTATCAGCCGTCTTGGTGTAACTGAAAAAGAAATCGAAGAGCAAATGAAGAATATGTACGCGGAAGACTTTGAAAAAGGTGATCCGAACGACGACCTTCTTCGTGGGCTTGAGCCTGTATCGGATGGCGCGGTAGCTGCTGATGGCATGTTCTCCGTGCTTAATTTGAAAATGTATAAAAATGGCAAGGAGATTCCCGAGGGGGAGGTTGTTCGCCGCAAGTTAGAGATGGGCAAGCAAGAAGTTTTCCCTGAATTAGATGCTCTTATTGTTGGGATGAAAGTCGGCGAAGTAAAGCGGGTTCCGTTTGTTATCGCAAATGATTCTGATGAAATGGAAATTTCCCTTCTTAAGCTTAGACAGAAAAAAGTAACCAAGGACGATAAGAATGAAAGCACCAATGAACGTACTGGACCTAGCGAAGTCATCGTTGATCCAAGCGGCGAAAAAGTTTAAGACCGAGCCATATCTCGTTACCCCGACTCAGTTTTGGACTGTAAAAACAGTTCTAAAAGAGTGGGATATTCGCAAGAATGGCGGTCTTACTAATATTAAGAAACAGTTTTGGCCTCAAGAAAAGCCACCCAAGGGTGAAAAGGCCGTTAAGTTTACTCAGCGCAAGCTTGAGGCTTTTAATGTTAAAGAAGACAACATCGCCGATGTGTTTAAGCTGTGTGGTGTTGGTCGTGAGGGGGTTCTTCGCGTTGTTGTTCAGCCGGATACTCACTGTCCCGAGATCGATGTTGCTGCTATAAATGCTTTTTGTGAGTTCCTTGGTTGGTATAAGCCGCACGGCATTATTAACCTTGGTGATTTCTTAGAAAATGAATCTGTCTCTCACTGGCCATCGCATTCAGCAAAAGCAAAACGGCTCGTTCCTGAAATGAAAGTAGCTCGTCAGATTCTTGACAGGATAGATTCAGCCGCTGGCAAGCAATGTAAATACAAGAGATTCTTAATGGGGAACCATGAGGATTGGATTGAGCAGTATTTGGTTCAGCGTATTCCAGAAATCATCGACGGAGCAGAAGAGCTTGGAATAAAGATCGATGTAGACTCTCTTCTTGGTCTTAGTAAGCGCGGGTATGAATCTGTTCCTGTAAACGATATCTTAAGTCTCGGTCAGGCAAACTTTATCCATGGCTACTATACTGGAACCCATCACGCATCAAAGCACTTATCCGTATTTGGATGCAATCTGTACTATGGCCATGTTCATGATGTGCAGTCTCACTCTAGTGTATCCGTAAAAGGATTACATGAGGCGATGAGCCTCGGATGCTTGCGAGACCTTAATGCCCCTTTTTTGAAGGGAAAGCCCAGTAACTGGGTTCATGCTTTTGGTGTGTTCGAGTATAGATATGATGGGGCTTATACTCGTTATGTCCCAATTATGATCGATGGCAAGTTTTCTTTTTATGGAAAAATATTTAACGGAAAATAGAGAACGCTGGGGTATTCTGTGGACAATATTATCCCATGTTGTAAAGACTGTAATAATCTGCGCGGAGATCGTCTTACCGTTGAGGAAATAAAAGTAGCGGTGCAAGCTATTCTTCAACTTCGCAAAGCCAAATCCACCGCCTAACCCCCAACCCCTACAATAATAGTAAGAACTATTGCGGGGGGTGCTTCTTGAGCGAAGGCACTAAGCGAAGCGACGGGCGTAAAACATTTGCTGCCAATAACCAATTGAGGCGCGAAAACAACCGTCTTAGAAAGCAAGTGCAGCGCCTTAATCGGCTCATTAATGAGTTTGGATTACGTTCGCCGCCTGATCCTGACGACGTAGAGGCTGATCCCCTACCCGAAGTGGAGCCCACAATAGATCTGCGCTTGGAATGTCCTAAGTGCAATAAACAAGGTAAGGAGCTGAACCTTGGCCGCTACGTTTATTTGACGTGCCCAAGTTGTGGATTCCGTGATCGACTATAAGATCGGCAAATGCCGAAATAAACACTCGTTAGAAGAACTAACATCGGCTTTGACCGCCCTTACAGACAATCTCAACACGTTGAGACAAAAGGGTATAATAATCGTATCACTCCTAGCGTTCAAACAAACGAAGCACCTCATATCGCAACTGACCAAAGATGTAGAGGATATCCGTTATGGACAAACGCTGCCCAAGAAAACTAAAAAACTACCCAGATTCACCTTGCTCAGAGGGGAAAAAAGCAATGGAGTCAACGAGAAAAGGCGAAAACCAAGGCTGTCCTTGGTTCGTAGCTGAGGCTAGTTCCTGCTATTGCTTTTTTAAATTAATGGCCGATGATGGTCGGGCAATCCCCGCTCATCGGATTGCTCATTTGCTCATGATTGATGATTCGGAAGTAAAAAGGGTGATCCAATCCTTTCGACGCAAGGTTCCAAATCTCTTCAAGGTCACGGACACAAACGAGATTATTTAAGCTGCGGCGTTCCGATCTACACTTATTCAGTCAAGCTCTCTGCTTATGGGAGAACTGAAAAAATCCACGATCATCGAAGGCATTGCGAGCACCACTGCTCGCGATTCCCAAGGCGAGTCTTTAGACTTAGATGGTGCTGACATTTCCGCGCTCCTTGATGGGCGCGGTTTTGTTAATTCAGACCACTCGGGCCGTTTCGAGCATCTCGTTGGCCGCGTGATGGATGCCAAGAAGATTTATTCAGTTAAAGATTGCGAAACTCCCACTCAAGTAAAATACATGACCGACCACCAGAAGCCGTTCCTTTGGACGAAACTGGAGCTTTGGGATGGTCATGGTCATAAAGAAGCCGATGCTATCGGCTCAATCTATAATCATTATCGAACAAAGGGCGAAGATTCGCCGATTAAGATTAGCGTAGAGGGTAAAACCTTGGAGCGTGGCAAGAACGGCGTATTAAAGCGCACAGAGATCAGAGGCATTGCCCTGACCGTTCATCCCGCGAATCGCACAACCAAAACGGATGTAGTCGGACTCGTGAAGAGTGCCGGTGCTCCAGACAGTTTAGTGAAGAGTGAGAGCGATATTGTTCCGTTCTTTATTGAAAGCAGAAGTCAAGGCGCTCTCGAAAGAGTTCTTGATTTAGTTTTAACGGCTAAGGAACTCATTAAGAGCGCCAAGGCTTTACAAAAAAATGAAGGTGGGCCTGGTGAAAAGCTTAAGTGTCAATTGATGCTTGATCGTTTCAAGAGTTTAAAAACCGCCAAGTTGGAGGAATAGTAAAATGGCTTTAGCAAGCAACACTCGTGAACAGTTGGCTAAGCGTCTAAAGGCTGATATCGAAATCCGTGAGGCTGGCTATGTGGCCGATCTCGGTTCGACCGCTGCCGGAGACCCTTTGCTGACGATTAAAAACGCCGCAGGAACCGTAATCGCTTATGCAAATATCGCTCGCCGATCTTTCAGTGGCTTTAACGTAGTAGCTGAACTCTCATCGTCTGCCGCAGAAGGATTGCCTGAGCACATTTGCTACATGCTAATCGATTCTGATGAAGCAAACGCTGTGAAGGCAAAACTGTCGATCTACGCATTCACTCTCGGATGCAGCTCGACGAAACTCGGTTTCATGTCAACCATTACCGCTGCGGATCTTACCGACGCTAACGTGGCTATCGAAATCGCTAATAGTGGCCGTTACGGCGCTGTTGGTCAGTAATTTAACTAATAAGAAGGAGAATTACAAATGGCTAACAAAACCGAAGTTACTAAAGAAGAACCGAAGACAGAAGACCTGATGAAGGCTATCGCTGACGTTATCGACACCGCTCTTGAAGAGTGGAATACCCTCAATAAAAATGAAGGTATCGATTTCGCACAAGCTGTAGATGACAAAAAAGGCGCTGGACCTATGATCGTTGGCGAAGGCACTAAAGACGGGATGGCTAAAGAAGATCCTGAAATGAAGCCCGAAGACAAAGACGACGAGGAAGGCAAAGAAGACGAAGAAGAAGAAGACGACGAAAAGCTGATGGACACTTATAAGTCTGTCGTTGCCAAAATGGAGAAAAAAGGTCTCATGGCAAAAATGGATAAGAAAGAAATGAAGAAGTCTGAAAAGGCTCCTGCTGCTCTTACTGCCCCTAAAGCCGAAGTTGAATCTCTTCGTAAATCTGTTGATGAACGCTTTGAAGGTCTTAATAAGACCCTTGGTGGCATCAGCGAAGCAATCAAAAAACTTGCCGCACAACCTGCTCCCCGTAAAGGCGTAGCTGGATACCAACCTCTTAAGAAGAATGATGAGACCGAACAGGCTCCTCAACTTAAGAAGAGCGAAGTTATCGGTAAACTTCTTGAACTCAGAAAATCTGGCGATGCTCGCGTTGACTCTACTTTGATCAACCGTGTTGAAACTGGCCGTCTGATCAAGTCTGACTATGAAAGGATCAAAGGACTCATCGGTTAATCCCTTTGACTTTTGATTAGGAGGAAATAAAAATGTTTGACGATCTATTTAATGTGTCTGTAGGGGCTGACGCTTCTCAGGTAATGGATAGCCAGCAAGCCGAAGAGTTGTTAAAGACTCTCCAGGTTGGTCATGGTTATCTTGGTTCGCCTACCAGCTTAGTTGGTGGTGGTGCGCTTGGTGTTGAGAGTATCGATGGAACGCTTAAGAGCGTGACGTATGATGCTACCAACCTCGTAATGTGGCCTTCGATTGCCCAAGACCGTGCTTACTCTCTTGTAGAGCAGTACGTTCGTACTAACAGCTATGGTGACGCCGGTTCGCCGTACATTCCTGAGAGCGGAAGCCCAGTGATGAACGACTCCGAGTACAACCGTCATGCAAGCAAAGTAGTGTTCTTCTCTACCCGTCGTGGTGTGAGCTTGGCCTCTACTCTTGTTAAGCAAAACTTCGGTGGAGATATCGAAGGGCGTGAAACCAATAGCGGAACGCTTTGGATGCTTGAGCGTCTTGAGCGCGAACTTTACAAAGGTTCTGCTGATTTCAGCAACGCCGGTAAGTTCGACGGCAATATGTCTGCTATCCCCATGAAAGTTCAAAACTTGAACTTGATGGGTATGGAACAACAAATCCGCGCTGGAGACTCCGACTACACTGCCCAAAGCCGTGCATTCGATGGTTTCGGTGGAGCCCAAACTGTTATCCTTTCCAAAGATGATGATATCATCAACGAAAGCGATATCGAAACCGAAGCAAACATCCTTGTAGAAAACTTTGGCCGTCCTAACGAGCTACACGTTTCTCCAAAGAACTTGTCTGACTTCATCAAGCAATTCTATCCAAAAGAGCGAGTTAACCAACTCGGTATCGCGGATGGTCGTGCTGGTTACATCGTTAAGACGATGACCACTACTGCTGGTGACGTTGCTCTTCGTGCTAACGTGTTCTTGAAGCCTAAAGAAGGCAAAAAGTCCAACATGGATCGTGCCGGTGTTCCCGCCGCTCCTGCTGGTCTTGAGAACGCCGCTACTGCCTCGCTTATCGCGGGTTCTGGTAACGCAATGGATCAAGCTGCTCTTAGCTCTAAGCTAAAAGCTGCCGAAGTCTACGTTTACGAAGTGACGGCTGTGAACGAACAAGGTGAAGGTAACGCTTCCGTAGTTTCCGTAGCGGTAACGCTTTCGGCTGACGGTAACGGAACGAGCTTCTTCATCCTCGATCCTGCTGCTGGTAACTTGCCTACGCACTACGCGGTTTACCGCACTGCGAAAGCTGGAACTGGTGTTCGCAAGTTTGTTGGCTACGTAGCTCGCACTGGCGCTAAATCCAAATACACCGACCTTGGTAACAAGTTCGCTGGAGCTGGTGTAGCGTACATGGCCGATATGCGCCCTGAGATCATGGTTTGGAAGCAACTCGCTCCCCTTCTCAAGATCAACTTGGCTGCTATCAGCACTGCTAAAGAGTTCTTGCTCTGGCTTGCTGGTACACTGATCGTATTCGCTCCTCGTAAGAGCGGTATCATCGAGAACATCGGACAAGCGTAAGCTAGTCTGGTTTTTGATTAAGAAAAGGACTGGGTTTAGGCCCGGTCCTTTTTTATTGCCTTATAATGGGGGATGATCAAGCTCCTCCTTGCTTTGTCTTATGCCCTAACGCCATCGGTTCCTGGGCATCTTTGTTCCATTAATAATCCAGACTTTATTGAATACCGCTACCAAGAGAGGATTCCTTATTGTGAGCGCAACGTAAGCCGTGAGACCAAAGCATGGATCTACGAGCGTAGTGGCGTGCCGATGAAAGAGCGCGATGAGTACACGATAGATCACATCATACCGCTGGCGATTGGTGGATCGAACGAAGCAGAGAACCTTTGGCCGGAGCACAAAAAGGTAAAAGCCCTGCGCCCGGATTTAGAGCGAGAGCTTTACGTGGAGCTAAGAGATAATCGAATCGACCAGGCGTGTGCTATTTGGATTGTGAAGAAGGCAAAGTACGATCTGAAAGTTGACTGGGATTGTCCTGATTGAGTGGTCACAGGTCAATGGCATTTAAATGTTTCTTTATCTTGTTCCTGGCCCGAAAGGAAGCCCGGATCTCGCTTTCATACTGGTAAATAATGCAGTGAAGCAGAGGGTTTTCTTTTACCAGCCTTAACTCACCACATTTTATTTTTATAGTTTGTCGGATACGCCGGAGTCTGGAGCGGAGTTCCTCCGGCGTTTCCGATTCAAGGCCACGATACACGCGGTTATTTTGTACTCGTAAACCGTACATTATTGTTCCGAAGCAAGGCTGCGTTTCACATCGCGGGGCAATTCTTCGCTAACCGTAGTGGCCTCAGCTCCGCGACCGTTCTCGAAAGGGAGACCAGTTTTGAGCTGTTCACGAATAACGGTTACTTCTTCTTCGTGGCTAGGAACGGGGTCTCCGAAACGGGGGGCACCCATTGCGTTGTAGCCAGTAACTTTACGGACCTGTTCTTTAGGGCTCAGGCCGACCAAGAGGCGTAGCTCGCGGTTTTTCTGAGTCAGCTCAGCGTTCTCGGTTTCAAGATAGTTCATCTTGCTTTTCGCAGCATGAAGCTCGAACTCCAAACGCTTCTTCTGGATCTGAACTTCTTCCACGGTGATATCAAGAACATTGCCTTTTTTGGTGATGGCCATCCCGCTCTTAGGGATTTGACCGCCATCTGCTTCCAAATGCTCTTCAACAGTTCTCATTCGCTCATAGCGGGGAGTGGAAGATCCACAACCAACAAGGGCCAGGCCAGTAAGTACAAAAACAGCAGTCGTAATCATGTTTAACTTTTTCATTATTATCCCCTTAGTGAGTTTCGTTACTGTTAGTTTCTTCCCCGTCATCTTCGGGACGCATCCCATCCCGTTCATCTTCAAATTCTTCTTCTTCGATCTCTTCATCTTGTGAATGATCGTAATGATTGCGAGTGCATTCTTGGTGATCGTGAATGCTGATGTGAGCATCGCCTACCAGGAGCTTGAACGCTTGCACTAGGCGGCGCTTCAATACCGGGTTCCTACGAGCTGCGGCCAATACGGCCACCGTTGCGATTGCGTCTACTGCTAGGTAAATTAATAAAGTTTTCATATTCCCCCTAAAAGTTTAAGTTCTAGTTCAATCTTTTCTTTCGCCGTCCCGAGAGCCCTGATGTGCTCGATCTTTCCTTTTTCAAAAATCTGATCATTATACTTAAGAGCGATTTCCCGGATGGCCTTATTGAGGTCGGCGTTGCCCGAGGTGTTGTCATCATTAAAGTTCCAGTTGGAAGCGTTAATGATGCTTTGGATCGTCAGATGGCCCATTTTGTAGCCCCCGAAACGCGCCTGGTAAAAGCCATCGATGTTGTAGTGAGCGATGAAGCTAAAGTTCAAGCTCAAGTGACTGTAGAGCGCCTTGGTGAAGATGTTGCGGTTTAAGCCGCTCTTCAAGAAACGCTCAAAAGTCTTGGCGATCTTCTCTTTATCCGCCGCAGTCAGGTAAGTGCCGTTTTTAAAATTCATCGTGTCTCCCATATATTTATTCTACATAAACCGAGGGTAGTGGTCAACTATTATTTTAATAAAAGATATCCTTTGATATCAACCACTTGCTACCAACGGCTCTTCCCCTTTTACCTTCTGTGCCTCAGCTATCTCTACTTTCGTGTTGAGGATTAGATCCATGGCTTTCTGGGCCATCCCTGCGGCCTTAAAGATGGCTCTCTTGTCGTCTTTGAGCACCTTGAGCCATTGGGATACGTAAGCGGCGTGCTGGGCACTGTAGGCGATCTTATGGGCAGCGCAAATGAAGGCCGCACCCATTTCCGCTACCAACTCTTCGGCGGCGTACTTCTCGCTACCGAATTGGTTCATCACTTCTCGATCAAGTCGGCTCTCGTGGCCAGTCCAGTGAACCAGCTCGTGGAATATGGTTCCGTAGTAGCCGATTTGCGTTTTGAACTTAGCCTTTTGAGGCATCAAGATGTAGTCGAGGGATGGAGTATAACAAGCGCGGTCGCCGCCGAACTCGATACGAGCTTTGGTCGCCTTGATTGTTTTCTCGGCGTCAAGGTGGTCTTCAATCGCTTCGATTTTAGACTCTTCAAGCTTCTCGGCTATACCATCGATTTGCTCGGCATTAAAAACGGTGTAGTAGCGCATGAGCCAAAGCTTGCGTTCTTTCTTCTCGCCGTCTTTGTTTTCAGTTTCTTTCACAAAGGGCTGGTTGAAAACTACGTGGGTGCCAGTCTCGCCCTTGCGAACCATACCACCAAGTTCTACTGCTTGTTTGAAGGTGAGCCAGTAAGGGGATTTGAATCCACGCTGGTCGGCTTCCGACATGAGCACCAGCACGTTCACTCCGCGATATGGCTTCTTCGTGAGAATGTTCCTTGGCAAGGAACTCATCCACGGTTTATCCCAAGGAAGCTTACCAGCACCGAGATCTTTAATGATCCGGTCGGTGATCTCTTGTTGAATGTCAATCTTGCTGGTTTGAGGGCGCTTGGAATATGACTTTTTCATTAGGCAGTTTCCTTTTCTTCTTTTTTGCAATATTTGCAGTGGCCATCTTCTGTAAAGGTCTCGCTGAGTCCGTTCTCGTACTCGCCGCAATAGCAGCAGGAATCAATAGAATAGCAATCTTGGCAAAGCTTGCCCTTCATGGTCACGCCGATGCCGCCATTGCCGGTATTTCCGTCATGAAACATATTTGAGTCGTGCTGCTTATCGAGACAGCCATCGCACTTCCAGTACATCACGGGCTTTTTCTCAATTTCATTTACTTTGCCCACGATGGACGCCACTAGACTCTCAGACGTTTCTTTTTCAAATTCTTTGAGCTTGGCGGTGGATTTTAAGTTGTAGGTGTAGTGTTCTTTGCCGCCCCAACTACTGGTATCTTTTTTGGTGAGGATCTCGACGGCCTCGGCTTTGGTTTTGATGCCGCTATGGCCGGTAGACATGAGGTTATGAAACTCGCCCTTGGAGTCGAAGTAAAAGAAGTTCCATTCCCAAAAGCAGCCGTCGTAACCGCCGCCTTTGTACTGAACTAAAAAATTTTTCAAGATTAATTTAACCATCTAAACCTCCAGGTGATAAATCTTCTATCTCTTTATTCTACAAACAATGGCGCTACGAGTCAAGATATTTAATTCTTTCTAACTACTTGATAATCTTGGGTCTATTTACAACCGTTTGGCTGATCTCTTTAAACACGTCATGGCGCTTCACGGTGGCCTTTATGGCGTATTCCTGGCCCACGGTGAGGTCTTCGGGCATCGAGAAGGCTACCAGCACGTTGCCTTCGCCAGTGATCATGCGGTGGATGTTCATGGTGCCAAACTGGCTGTCAACGTGGCTTATGCCGAGCACGGTTACAGTGAAGATAGTGCGCTTACCGATCTCGCCAATGTGCTTGGAGCCTTTTTGCGAGATGCGTTTCTTTTCTTCCATCTCTTTTTCGAGGGCGCGGTGGTATTGGGGAACGGCGCTAACGGCCAGGCCGGTCGAACGCTGCTCGATGTTGTCCATCTCAAAAATCGCTTTAAGGTTTTGAAGGTAGTCAGAGCCAGTGGCATCAACGCCGCGAACCCAGGCGATCACTTCTTTGGCTACAGCAATATCTTTATCGGTATAAATGTCTTCGATTTCTCCACTCTTCCTATAGGCGCTCTTAAGGCTTCCGATTGAGCCGTTGGTAGAAACAGTATGGAACTCATAAGCGGCTTTACCAGAAGTCCAGCCGTACTTACGGATAGAAAACGAAGCCCAAGCAAGGTGTTCTTCAAGGTTGACGCCAAAACGATCTTGACCGCCACCGATTTCAGAAAATCCACCCATCTCACCAAGGAACTCAGCAAGAAGCTCGGCCATTGAAGCGATTTTTTCAGGAGAAGCGTGGCCGGTAAAATCCTTCAAGCAATTACGACCGATTTGTTTTTGAACGCCAGCGTCATCTTGAACAATATAAGTATCTTTACGGTTACGCTTGGTGGCGCAGTGTTCACAAATTTGGGCGATCTCACGAAAACGCTCTTCGGCATTGAAGCCTTGGATAATGCGCAGCACGTTTTTGCCGGTGGGCAAATGGTCAATGGTGCCGATAAAGGTAAAGCCAGGAATCTTAGGGGATTCGCCCTCGATAACCACGTTTACGTAAGTCACCATTGCGTCACCGATTATGGGATTGCCGTAGTCGTCTTCGCCAATTTGAATGCGAACAGCTTTTTTAAATGACGCGCCTTCTACCATGGTGATGGGGGCACACTTAAGACGCTTGGCGCGGCCATTGAGCTTCTTAATACGCTCACGCAAAGAAACCATGTTCTCGGCGGGGATCTGAAACTCGGTGCGAATAGTTTTTACTTCCATCTCTTTATTCTACATATTTAGACCCACCGAGTCAAGAGATATTGACTTACAATAAAAGCTGTGTAAAAACACGTATCTGGAGGGATGAATTGTGGTGATTTTAAAAGTGTTTATATGCATTATGGTGGCGATTAACGGGCCTTTAATAGTGGCTGCTTTTGTGGCATACTGTAGATCCCGAAAAGGAGCTACCAATGCCGCTATATGACCCGTTCAGAAAGAAAGATTTAATCACGATTCAAGAGACGGAAGAATATGAATACGTTCAGGCTTTCATTCGTAACGCTGGCCGTCGATTCGCTAAGTGCGAGCGCATTGTTTCTGACGGTATAGATCACCTGGTTAGAGAGGGTGGACCGGCCTCTTGGATGCGCGTAGCTTCTCTTTTTGGTGAGAACTCACCCCTTCCCCACGCAGAGGTTCGACACCTTTGGATGGTGATTAGCGAAATCTTTAAGGGTGAAAAAGACCCTGACCTTCGCTCTAAGTATGAAAGGATGACTCTGGGCTGTCTTGTTCGCTGGCAAATATCAAAGCGTCCCGAGCAGTGGGTTACTTACCGAAATGACAGCAACAAAGTAGATAAGTTCACCGAAAAAACAATCACGTTCGCCGTGTATAAAATCGACAACAACTACACGCCGCACAATGCGCCTAAAAAGAAATCTACCATCAGTGGTCTTTCTCAAAGATTTGCGTCTCTGGGCTAGATGTGTATAATAGGTCTACGGGTATGACCTGGTTTCGACAGGCTAGGTAGATTCCGTGTGCAAGCCGGGGATGATCTCAATGGACCTCGTTAAAAAGTGATCAAAAAATACGTGATAACAGCAATGTTGTACGTCCTGCTTTCGGCGCTCGCGCTGTAAGCATGGCAGCCTAACTCTCCTAAGAAAAGAGTGAAGCCGGGGCCACCGAGAGCCCTGTAAAATAATCTCGGGATCAGTGACCTTGGGCACTTAAACAGCCAGGAGCCTTAGCCCAGTGAAAAAAGGGCCTCAAGTTTGGCAGAACTTAAAACTGCTTGGTGGAGGGTTCCTCGGAGCCCCTATCTGTCGGTGGATTTATCACCGAATAAGCTTGTAGAGCACGTAATTGAATTAGTTTGGACGCGGGTTCGATTCCCGCCATATCCACCAATTTATGTCCCGAAGCCAGGGAGTGTCTTTGTAAGGGCGCGTGACCGAACGAAGATAACAACTGGGTATGGCGCAAGCTATATGGGCCGAGATAAAAACGGCTATCGGGGCTCCATAAAACAAAAATTTGTTTCGGTTCCGGTATGATCTTGGCTGCGATGCTTTTTAAAGCAGTGCTGCACAGCGGCTTCTGCGGCTAACTCCTTCTGCGGCTAACTCCTTCGTTTCAATTGCGTATAATTGAAACAAGGAGACCTATAATGAAACTTATCTTGACTTTATTGCTGGCCATGTTGGCAGCAACACCTTTTGCCGAAGCAAAGGGTACACTAACGCTAACTGGAAACTACTATAAGAAGGAGAAAGACCTTCGGCCTACAGTTGGTATCGCTATTTACGAGACCCTTGTTCCTGGAGTTCTCGCCTACAATTCTTGGACTGGAGTTGGCGAAGGCTACTACAACCAAGGCTTTCAGTGGGCATCAACCAAACAATCGATTGAAGGCTATATCGGCAAGTTTACTCTTGCTGGCGGTTTTCAACTTGAATACGGCAAAATGGACAAACAAATCCACGACAGCCTTTTCTTGAAGATTGGTTACAGGTTGTGGGATTAATCCTACCAACAACACCAAGTGATATTGAAAAAGCCTCTTACCTTAAATCGGGGAGGCTTTTTCTTTATAGCTTTGGCTCCTTATCTCTATTGGCCCTGATGGTGGGCATGTGGATCTTCGTTATGGCGCATCCAGGTTTTTACGCCTACGGAATAGCCGCAGCGATCATGACGTTTTATTTGTCGGTGTCTTTCGTAATCGGCCTTTTTGGTCGTGATTATAAATACGTTAAGCCAAAAGAAATAGAACCAAAGAATCAGAGATCTGTAGACGTTTTTCTTCCGATTTGCGGAGAGCCAATCGAGGTAATAGAAAATACCTGGAAACACGTTCGTGCTCTTGATTGGGTTAATCTTAATGTATACGTGCTAGATGACGGCTGTTCGGTAGAGGCAAAGCATTTAGCCGAAGATTATGGGTTCAATTATTATGTTCGCCCGAATCGAGGGGTTAATAAAAAAGCCGGAAACATGCGCTATGCATTCCAGTTAACGCATGGTGACTTCATTCTTGTATTGGACGCAGATTTTTGCCCAAGACCAGACTTCTTAAAAGAAACCATCCCGAGCTTTCTTGAGGATCATACCGTCGCTATTGTCCAGACCCCGCAGTTCTTTCGGGTGTTGCCAGATCAAACATGGGTAGAAAAAGGAGCTGGTTATATTCAGGAGCTTTTCTATCGTCTTATTCAGGTAAACCGCCAGAAGTTTGGTGGGGCAATTTGTGTAGGAACTAATGCCGTTTATCGACGTGAGGCTCTCGAACCGTTTGGTGGAACAGCTCTCATCGACTACTCAGAAGACGTTCATACTGGATTTAACATTATGACTGATGGGTGGAATATTAAATACATGCCGCTCTGCCTGGCGGCTGGTATTTGTCCTGATAACTTGCCTGGATTTTTCATTCAACAGTATCGATGGGCGATGGGCTCTATCACTTTATTCTTGAACAAAGAGTTCTGGAAGTCACGCCTGACTGTGATGCAAAAGATTTGTTATCTTTCCGGTATGCTTTACTACATCACCACAGGGCTCGGGATATTCCTTACGCCGCTTCCTGCTATGCTGGTTCTATCGATGAAGCCACAAAGCATCATGTGGTATAACTGCCTGTTTAGTGTTCCTAGTTTTATTTATGGGACTTTGATGATCGGCGCTTGGTCTAAGGCCCCGTTTGGTATGTATGCAATTCGTGCTCGTGCAGTGGCTTATTATGCTCACCTATTTGCTTTGTGGGACAAGCTCTTCGGAACGATGGCTCCGTGGGTTCCTTCGGGCGCAGTAAAAAAGGTGAAACGCTTTGTTTCCTACAAAACGCTCACCTTCTATTGGAACTCTATTATTTCTGCTATTACGCTTTCTTTGATCGCTTACCGGGCAAACGGCGAGATCGTTTGGTATCACCTTTTGCCGACGCTTTTCTTTTGCGTTTACAACTACTGGGTGGCGATGAGTGTTCTAAAAGATATTGATTAGCTTGCTCTTCGGCTGTAACGAGGTGTCTTTCAACGCCATAGTCTTGCCAACAAAAGTAAGGCCGGAAGATTTCTCCTCCGACCCTTATCTCTTGTGTAACCTTAGAGAGCCGCGTTCGCTCTGACTTCATCAAAGTTGTACTCCTTCACTACAATACCGTCTTCGTACACCACTTTTAGCTGATCGAACTCAGGAGCAAGATCCCCTTGCTGCATGGTGGTGAATGTCACTCCATCATGAACCAGCATCAAGCGACCGGCCTTGGATTTCTTTCCAGGATCGGTAACAGGATCTTTGAACACCGGGATGTGCTCGCCATCGATGGTGATCTCCGAGCACTTGTAGGCGAACTTCTGAGTATCACGATCAACCTTTTGAAGGAGACCTCCGCCCATACCAAACGCTACGTTGGTCGCGGAGTAACCGGCCCACATTACTTCGTTGAGAATATCTGCCATTACTTCGATATCGATACCGTCACCTTGGATAAGGCGCACGTTGTGGTTGATTATTTTGTAGCCCTTGGTATTAAGTGTCGCTCCAAAAGAGTGCTCAAGCAGCCGTAGGCCCTTGATGATCATCTCTACAGGATCTCCAGAGTCTGGACGGATCACGAGAGTGCAGTTCGCATCGAGAACCTCTGTGATCAGCTCTTTGCCCCAGATATTTCCGACTGCATTGAAGTAATCGTAGGAGTCTGAAACAACTGCCAGGATCTTGCCGGTGCCACCATACTGTTTTAGCATGTTGCGGTAGGCTTCGGATTCGCGGCGCTTACCCCAAGAAGTAATCGTCGAATGCTCAGCCGCAGGGATGGAGTAACCGGCCATACCACCTTTGCATCCGTAGAACTTGTTCGCCATCCACACGCCAGGAGCTGTATCGCTACCCATCGAGTGAACTAGGTGAGCGGCTCCTCCAATCATTGCGCTCTCTAAAGAAGACACGCCACGGCTACCAAAGTCGTGGTGCTTGAATGGCTGTTCTGCTGCGGGATTGTCCGAGCTTTTCTCTAAAGCAGCCATGATGATCTCGCGGCAGTGCAAAGATAACGTAGCTACAGTAGTCGGATACCAAACACGCATGAGCATGGTCTCAAACCAAGACTCTACCCAAAAGCATTTTTCGTCGGTTGATTCACAATCCATCAACACGTTGCGAGCAGTAACGGCAGTTCCTTCTGGCACTGCGCGGATACGCATAGGGATACGGCCCGCAAGGTTCTTGGCAATATACATCCAGCCCTCGTAATTGAAGGGCTCACCATGTGCTTCCCAAAAAGCCTTAGCTTCTTCCACCATTTCTTCGGTGATCTTGGTGGTGAGATAGCGCTTCATGATGTATTGCAGCCCGAAGAACGTGGTCTTTTTATATTTACCACCACGGCTTTCAAGGTAGGAGTACATCGCCGTAGTTCCTGGCGGGTATTGTAGCCAGTGAGATGCTTTATAAGAGTCAGTGTCGAGTAGAATGTTAAAGTCGATATTCATCTAATTTTCCTTCCAAGCCCCGCCCTTTAGGGATGGGGTTATTGACTGTATTATTCCTTGCTTACGAAATGGTTGATGATGTGAAGATGATCCTCGAAGAATCGGTCTTCGTATTCTGCGAGATCTGATAGCGATAGCCAGTGGGCTTCCGCAGCATCGTCTCCCGCTTTTACGTTTGGAAGATCTCGATCTTCTAATTTGATGTGATATGCGTGAGTGATCGTTCGTCCACGAAGAGATCTTAATGGGTGATCGAATACCCGACACTCTTTGATTGAGTCTTCAACAAGGCCCTTTGGTAAAGTGATATGAGTTTCTTCATATAGCTCTCGAAGGGCTGATGCTTGAATAGATTCGCCTTGATTAATGAATCCGCCAGGTAAAGCGAAGAGCCCCTTGCCTGGGTTATGGCCTCGCTTAATAACCAGAACGTGCCCGCCCTGTTCAACCATTACATCGGTGGTTACAAAAGTTGGGGGGAAGGGGGCTGCTTCCCAGAGCTTTTTATAGCCCCTCACGAACTCTCGTTCTTCTGCGATGTTTTTGTAGCGATCTTCTGCCATGAACTCTTCAAGATATGTGGCAGTTTGCGATGGAACCATATTGCGCCACTCATCTCCGCCCGAGAAATAAGAATGGCGAATGTCTGTGGCGTTCAAGGGGTTAATCAGACAAGTCCCTACTTTTCTCCACTGAGGAAAGAGCTTGAGATAGTAGCTAGTGGCGTCTTTCTCGGTTCCACCTAAGCAGACTGACTCACCGTGCTTAACGGCCTCTTTTACTTTGTGCTGAACTTGGGCGATCCATCTGTTGTCGTTATATAAGTAATCACGGATCGGAACGAATGAAACACGCTTAAGAATATCTTCCGGTAGGGCGTCTTGGATCATGGTGACGCGCTCAGAAAACGTCCATGGGTTACGGAAGTTTGGAGCAGCTTTATAGCTACCGAGAAGGATTATTACTTTTTTGGCTTCTTCGAGGGATTTTTTAATGAGGCGGAGGTGCTCATTATGGAATGGCTGGAAGCGTCCAATTAGGACGCAATTGTCATAGGGCATGATAGTCTCTCTATCTTTCAATTCAGTTCTCTCTCTGAGAACCTACGTTACGCATCTATTATACCTTTTTGTTTGCAGCCCCTTTTCAACCTAAGCAAAATGTGTATAATAGGGATATGAAGTCTGTAGCCCTAAACCTTAACGCTTATGCCAATTATAATTGGAACAACTGCGCCATGAGGTAAAGGGATCACTTCAACAAGTTTTCTCAAGAACCTCGTGGTGCAAACCACGGGGTTTTTTGTTTTTGCGGGATAGCAATCAGGGTGAATGCGATTGACTGTTAATCAATATAGAGGTGTGTTCGATTCACACTCCCGCAGCCATTTTTATGTGTCGGTATGCAAGCGGTTAAAGCACGCAGCCTGTAAAGCTGTTCTCGCAAGGGTTCGATGGTTCAAATCCATCTCGGCACACCATTTTATCACCACCTCTAGTGAGGAACGCGAACTCCAAATCCGTGTGGCTCAGTGCGATCCTGAGTGGTGGTGCCACCACTTCCGTAGAAGAAAAACAAAAACAAATGTTTCCAGTCTATGACAAATGTGTATAATAGAAATATGAACGTATTTAGCCCCTCAGTATCGGTTAGCCCAGGCTCCTTCGGAGCAGGTGCCGCCGTGTACGCAGGGGTGTAACGACGTTCAAGAGATTTAAAACCTTAGAACGAATCACCCCTAGCTCACAAAAGCTGGGGGTTTTTGTTTTTGGGGAAAGCCTCAGGGGGTGTTTACAGATACACGTCTGACTTCCAATCAGAGGTAGCGGGTGTTTACCCGACGGAGGCTCCAGTTTATGGGCACACATGTTCCGTAGTGGCGATGATCCTTTGCAAGGACTGTGTGTAGGGTGCAACTCCCTATGTGTCCACCATTTTAGGAGTAGTTATGGATAGTTTTATGCGACAAGTAGAAATGAAGTCTGGAAATGCTGTTCGAGTCGGATGGATTGACGAGGCGTTGGCGAAAGTCGGCAAGCATGTTCGTGATGAAGACGATGACAATGGACTTGTGTGGAAGATCACGCAGGTCTGGACTCGCATGACTTCCAAGGCCCTTGAATTTGAAGACCGTGCCCGAAAGGAAATGGCAAAGAAGCTAAAATAGTCCAATGGAGAGTTTGCTAGCGGCCTAGCACACAGTCTTGAAAACTGTCATACATGTGGGGAACTGCATGATGGATCGACACCATAACTCTCCTCCAATTTAAAAAGAGTATAATATGTTCATGAAACTTAAAATCGGATTAGATATCCATGGAGTGATTAGCCGCAAACCTGAAATGTTTGCTGTGTTTAGTCGCACTCTATTGGATGCTGGTCACGAGGTTCATGTCATCACTGGTTCCGCATTAGACCACGCCCGTAAAGAGCTGGCCGATTATGGAATCGAATACTCGCACTTGTTCTCTATTACCGACCATCACATCCTTATGGGCACCGAGAAAACACACCTTGAAGAAGGTCGCCCATGCTTTTCACCAAGAATCTGGGATAAGACGAAAGCCGAATACTGCAAAGAAGTAGGCATTCATCTTCACCTGGACGACTCGCTTGAATACGCCAAGTATTTTCGCGAGCCGACACTCTTTAGTCACTTTCCCAGTTTGGGAAAATAATTAACCGTTCGACATTTTAGGAAGACTACATAGCCAGGGCGCTATAGCCGATTGCTAATCGTGCTGCTCCGCGTAAGTGGGGTGTGTTTCGAGTACACAGTCTTCCTCCATATTTACGGGGAGTAGACCAATTGGAATAGGTCGTCTGGTTTGGAACCAGGACATTGTGTGGGTTCAAGTCCCACCTCCCCGACCAATTTAACAGGTAGAAGAGTTGTTGGTAACTTACGTGCCTTGGAAGCACGGGATTGCGGGTTCGACTCCCGCCTACCTGACCATTTTATGGGGTTGTAGCTGAGAAAGATTAGCGCGTGTTTGAAGAACATGAGAGGTCAGCGCGATACTGACCAGCCCCACCAAGTAAAAAGTTCAGGCTTTAAAATAAACAAACATTTCATTTCTACAGGCCACACTGAGTCATGTCTAGCGTTTAGTCCTGACAATGGTGTTGGAGGTATTTATGGAAATTGCTAGTTGGCTACTTCTTAACTGGGCTCAGGTCATCGGTTATGTGGCTGCGATCCTTACCAGCCTGATCGGTATCTTCATGCTAGTGCCTGGTGAAGAGCCAGAAGCGACCCTTCGTAAGATTGTAGATATCATCTCCAAGTTCTCCTTTAAGAAATAAAGATGATAAATTACTTTTATTTTCTATTTCTTTTTCTGCTCACCGCATGTGGGACACCTCCTATACATACCGATCCTTCTGAACCAACGATAGATGCAAACTATCTTTCGGCTGAGTTCACGGCTTGTGGGCAGGTATTTAACGGTATTGGTATTTGTGAGATTGAAAAAGGAAAAGATCTTTCATCTTTAAATATTAAGGTTCAAGGATACTTTGACGGTGCCATTACAATGGCAGCTTCTTGTGCCGTTGATCGAAGGCTTCCAAGTAAAGTTCGTTACCAAAAATCTGCAAGATATACGGTTCCGCTAAGCGGAGACGCTACGGATACCTGTATTTTTACCGTTCTTGTTTCTCCTGAATATCCAGATGAAAAGAACCAGCCCGTGGAAATCTCTTCTCTTAAGGGGCACTTGTATATCAAGGTCGTAGAGCGTGGATGGAAAACCTTTAATAAGCACTTAAAGATAAAAGAAGGCACGAACGCATCAGAGACTATTGCTATCAAGGCGGATGGGCGTGAGGCGGAGGTTCAATTAAAAGATGCTTCTTGTGGCGTGGACTATAAGGCGACTCATCAGATTGTGAATGGCAAGTTTTCCATCAGAGTAAAAGACTTCATGAGAGTGGTTCCTCTTAAGACCTGCCCCGTATCTGGAGTTTTCTTTATTGATGGTCGCCCTACTCGAATGACGATCTTTATCGACGGATACTCTAGGACTTTTATAACTCTGGCTATCCCAACGGTTTCTGTTAGCGGAAATAATCTTACGATTGTCGCTGAGAACTCCGTAGCCGCCGTTGGCGTGGGAAGCTCCATGGTTGTTTCTAATACGGAAAAGTTCACAATCGACCCCACAAAATCTTATTTGATCAGAGCCCTTACCGTTCGTGGTCGAAACATCGTTGGTGTTTTCTCTAAAGGAAGGGTCACATGGATACAGTAAGCCAAATACTAGACGCAATTTTTAACATAGCCACCATGAGCACGACTGGAGCGATCATCCGAATCGCTCTACTGGTGTTTGGTGGGATCGCGTTCTTTTTCATAAAGAATTGGATCAACAAAAAACTGGCCGAAGCTGCCCATAAAAAGACAGAAGAAGGCCGTAACAAGGACCAAGCCGGTGTTGAGCCGGAAAACCGTGACCTCGACGATGCCGCAAAAAAGGCGGAAGATGATATCGAAAAGGCCATCAAAGAACGCGAAGGAAAAAAAGAATGAAAAAGCTAGTGTTGGGGATGATGCTTTCGGTATTGTTTCCTGTTTTTGCAAGCGCAGAAGAAGTTATTGTTCGCATGAGAGATAATGTGAGCCTTATGGCGATCAGCTCCATGGATGTTAAGTTTATTAAAGAAGTACGGGGTTCGGAGCAGACTTTTGTAGTAGAGGGGAACCTTAAAGACCTCCAGATCAACTCTGCGGTTCTTTATGCTGAGCCAAACTATATTCTGCACGCTCTTGTGACAGAAGAAGAACCAGCACCAGAAGCCGGGGCTTGGGGTGTCTCTAAGATCCAGGCTCCAGAAGCATGGAAGACCGGCGTAAAGGGTGAAGGGGTGGTTGTCGCTGTTATTGATACTGGCGTAGATTACACGCATCCCGCTCTTGCTGGAAAAGTATGGATGAACGAAAAGGAAATTGCCGGTAATAATCTTGACGATGACGGCAACGGTTTTATCGATGACGTTTACGGTTATGACTTTGCCAATAAAGATGGAGATCCTAAAGACGACCATTCTCACGGCACGCACTGCTCTGGCACCATTGTTGGAGATAAAGTTGGCGTAGCTCCTAAAGCTAAGATCATGGCAATCAAGTTCCTCGATAAGAACGGATCTGGAACCTTGGCGGCTGCTGTTGAAGCGATCAACTACGCTACCCTGATGAAGGCTAACGTAATGAGCAATTCTTGGGGCGGCGGTGGTTTCTCGCAAACCATGGCGGATGCAATTAAGAAAGCTCAAGATGCCGGTATTGTTTTTGTGGCCGCTGCTGGCAATGAATACAATGACAACGATAAGCGCCCGACTTACCCCGCTACCTATGACGGTGTAATCGCGGTGGCTGCTACCGACGATAAAGATGCTAAGGCTTCTTTCTCGAACTGGGGCGCTACGAAAGTTGCAGTGGCAGCTCCTGGCGTAAAAATCTATTCCACCGTGATCGATGGAAAATACGCTTCTTACTCGGGAACTTCGATGGCGTGCCCGCACGTAGCTGGTATGTCTGCCCTACTTCTTTCCAAAGGAATCCCTGCGGCAGAAGTAAAGCAGAAGCTCATCGATTCAAGCGATCTTATTGACTCTCTGACTGGGAAGTCTGTGTCAAATGGTCGTGTAAACGCCTTGAAGGCAGTAAACTAATCTCTGCGCTATAAACGTCGCAGATAAAACGCTCCCAAAACTCTTTATCGATGCTTTTGGGGAGCGTTGATTGAGGCTGGATCTCCGAGATTTCTTGGACTCCGGCTTCAATTATTTCTGCTACCACGGCGTATGGCAATAGGCCCTGGCGGATCTTAAGAAGACTCTCGGCATCAGGACGAGGGAAAGTAACGTGGCCAGTGAGAAGAAGTTCTTTCGCCTCGCCACAAACACGAACGGCGTGCATGAGTGCCTTCCAGTCAACTCCTTCATTTGATTCAGCCTGTTTGGCGCGGTGCCCGTAGTTGTCATAAATCTTTTGGAGAGTAGAGAGGGCATATTTCACCGTAACATGCTGGGCTATTTTTCTCCCGCATACTTCAAGGTGAGGGACTTCTCCTATAGCCGCGTTAGGGCCTTTGCACATAGTCAGCTTGATAAAGTTTTCTTTGCTGCCTTCTTTGTTCACGCCGGAGTATTTGTCGGTCGTATGCTCCTTGATGAAGTCTTCCACTTTATCCCAAACCTCAAGCAGCTTGATCTCATAGTTCGGCTCTGCTTTTAGGAACTCAATGGTGCTCTTAACGGCGCTTACTCGCGATCCTTTGATCCCGTACTTTGCTGCTTGGGTTTGGCAATAACCAACGAATGCGCTGACCCCCGAGTGCAGGAGCAAGTGCCGGTGGTTCTGGATATAGTCCCACTCGTCAGAAGATGATTGCCAAAACTTTTCAGGAGTGAAGAGCAAATCGACGGCAGCGGTCT
>Ga0163155_10000543_pt1 | contig 46267 bp, 42 predicted proteins | sample OliLakLV19SP4G1_FD_148611 | JGI IMG/M metagenome (GOLD analysis project Ga0163155, IMG submission 148611) | Freshwater microbial mat bacterial communities from Lake Vanda, McMurdo Dry Valleys, Antarctica - Oligotrophic Lake LV.19.SP4.G1 | ecosystem: Environmental > Aquatic > Freshwater > Lake >... | reverse complement strand
TCCTCGCGATCCTTCCGCTCGCGTTCCTTCTTTTGGTCGCTGCCTTCCGGCTCGAGCGGACCGCCGCGATCCTTCAGTTCGGCGTCGACACGGGCGATTTGAGAAGCCAAACGTGCGGCCTCGCGCTTCAGCCGGCGAACGTCCTCCGCTTCTGCGGACGATCCCGAGCCTAGGGCCTCGTCATTCTCACCTAGCACGCTGGAGGACGAGAACGAACTGCCCTTCGTGAGGAGAAACTCTGGCTGAAGAATCTCTCGCACTTTCGAAGGCTGCGACAACTCGTTGAAAACCGCGTCTTTCGTTCCCGCATCTGCCTTCGGGATGAGTGGCCGAAACGTGTAATGCCCCGGCAGCACCGCCACGGTCGCTGGCTCGCCCCACGTACCGTCCGCGCGCAACTCCTGGCGCTCGAACACCATGTCAACAAGGAACAGAGAGTCAGCGAACCAGATAGGCGGCACCGCAAGCGTCGGGGGTGTCGCAGCGGGGTTAGACTTGCGGTATTCCGCGCGCAGCGCCTTCAGGTCGAGTTCGGCAACTGGTATCGCCCAAGTGATATCGTAAGGGGCACCTCGAGAGGCGTACCGATCGGCCAATTCCTTGTATTGCTGGACGACGGTGTCGTCGAGCGTGTCGGATACTTGTTGAATCGCCACCATACTGGGAGCCCCCAGCGCTGGAACGTAATATGGCTTTTCTCCAAGGGTGGCATCGCCTGGAAGGAGTGACGCGATCAGCGCCGCCTCGGTGGGAGGCAACTGCCGCCGCGGCGAAATCCCGCCCGCGAGCGCTGCCTTGAATTCGTCGAACGACTTCGGTAGTTCTTCATCGACGAGCTTTGTGCCACCCGACTCCGACAACTTCGCTCGGACCTCCTCCGCCTTCAGCTTCAGTCGCGGCTCGATGTCACCCGGCTCTACATCCTTCCCTTCCATCGTTACGCGATTCGGGCTCGCGACAAACTGCATACCCAACACGCCGAGGAGAACCAAGCCGGCAGCGCCAGCCGCAAACTTTTCGACGTGTTGCTCGAAGAACGAGATGCCCTTGATTTTCATGAGATTTCACCTGTCCGAAGTGACATGGTCTATTTTTGAGAACCGATTTTGCTTGAGAGCGATCAGCGAGCGTGAATGGACTCAGCCAGCGTCGGGCGTCTTTGCAGCAGCGCCGTCGCTCGCGCCTTTATTTTGAATTCCGAGGGCTGTTCGTACGTCCGCGGGCATCAGCGGCGCGACCCATTCGCGGAGCCAAGCGCTCTCAAGTTCGATGGTGACCGCGGAAACCGGTTCACGACCATAAACAAAGCCCTGGGACGCCTCGGAAAAAGCGTCAATTTGCTGGACACGGACGTTCGTCACCGTGATGAAGTTTCGCTTCGCTAGGGCATCGAAGAACTGAGGCAGTTCGCTCGTCGCAATCACGGCTTCGACCGTCGCTCGCCGAACGTCGAACGCGTTGTTCTTCTGCCTGCCCGTGAGACTTTTCGCAAAGTCGCGCGGCGCCTCGGTCGCCATGTCGATCTGTGGCTCTCCCAACGGCTGGTTCGGTAATGCTGGCGCGGCGGCGACGACGCCATCCGGAGAGGTTCCCATCGAGCCATCTGCCGGCGGAGTTGTCGCTCCGAAGCCACCGCCAAAGCCAGCCCCCGGACCTTCCGCGCCGCCCGACGCCCCTGCGGACGTGGCGAAGTCGGCCGGGTCAACGCGAATTCTGATGAGCCGCTTGACGGGACTCTTCAAGACGCTTCCTTGGGTGCCACCGTTCGCGGCTGCACTTGCATCGGCGATCGCGTGCACGATGTCGCGCACGATCCAGTATCGCCATTGCCAATCAAACATTTCAGCCATTGTCGGCAGGGCACGACCTCCCGGAACCGGCGGAATCTGCACACCAGCCGTCGTTGCGTAGAGCGTGATCTTCTGCGCCTGCTCGCCGTAGATCGCGAGGCGATTACGGGAAAGTTCTTCGCTCAGATCTTTCTTCTCACGTTCGTCGAGCGCTTCGCGATTCGCTTTCCGAAGCGTCGATTGAATGTACTGGCTCTCTCGCCTTGCCAAATCCTCTGCGACTTGTTCCGGCGCGGGCGGCCCCCCGGCGTTTACTTCAGCGAAGAGTTTCGTATAAGCGGCCTGAATAGCTTCCTGAAGCCTGAAAGGCACCGTCGCCTTCTTGTCGTCAGGGGGTTTCGGAAAGACGCCATCCAAGACCAGCTTGTGATCGCTCTGGTTGAGCGCCAGCGCGAGCGAACGAATCTTGTCTGCGTCACCTCTGAGCTGATCGCTGGCAGTTTTGTACTGCGCGAGGAGCTGCTCGTTGATTACCACGGTTTTCGGCGCAACTTCACGGCCGGGAATATTCAGTGTCACTGAACTCTTCTCAAGTCCAGTGAGTTCCGCCATTTTCCCAGCCCGCTCCTTGGCCGTGCGCTGAACGCTTTCGTTCAGCGACCCCGAGAAGAACCAACCGAGCCCGATCGCCGCGAAGGCAACGACGCCCAAGACGGCGATGAGCACATTGGACTTGACCCAATCGAGAACCTTCTTCATGACGCCTTCTTCTCCTCGACAGCAGCGGCGGCCGGTGAGCCACCAGCTGGAGGCGCGAGTTCAATAGTAAAAGTAACCCTGCCGCGGTGATACTTGTCGCCCTTCTGATAAAGCGGTGGGCGCCCAGCGATCGGTGCGAGATCACCGATATTGAACTTCGAGTTTTCCGCCTCGCCCGCGCTCCCGGCCCCAGTTGCAGGAGCGTTCACCTTCGGCTGGCTGTCGGTTGGATCGGCCGCCCCCGCGTCTGGCGGCGCGTTGTCACTTGAGCTTCCGAAGCCGCGCGAGCCCGGACGTTCGATGGTCTTGTTCGGGTCGCGCGTTCGCTTGCCAGGGAGCTGGCCACCGCCGGGACCGGCACCAGTCGCGCCGGATCGCTCTCCTTGCGCCGAGCCGCTGCGCTCGCTGCTGGGGCCGGAATCGGCGGTTTCCACTGGCCGATCCATTCCCTTTCCCTTGCCCGATTCATCGACGTCGAACGAGGCGATCTTCTCGGCGTTAAGGTTGATAGAGTCCTTCAAGATGCGATACGGAACTCCGGGGCGCTCGACATCGGCGTGATCGCGTAACCACTGCACGACGGTGTCGTTCAAGAACTCTTGACGATCGCGATTGCTGAATTCCACATCCATCTCGACGTCGATCCGCCGCTTCCCGTCGACATACTTGTAATTCCCCTTCAGATCGAGCAGCGAGATCGCCTTGCGCTCACCTGCGGGAATCTTCATTATCGCCGCATGGCTCTCCCCGAGCAGCTCGGCCTGCGGACCACCGCTTCGCAGGGCCTCGGTGGTGTCGTCGATGAGTTGCGGCCAGACCCGGCGGTCGTCCGTCAGGCGGCGCAGATTCTCAGCAGTGAATCCAAGATTCGATTGTTGCTCGAGCGCCTGGTACTCGGACTTATAGCGTTTCCCCTGCTGCACAACCATCTGCACTTGGTTCTCCGTCGACGCCGCGTCCGACGAGTCGAGCGCCGAGCGATCAAGGATGCCGCGCAGGAAGAACGCTCCGCCCGCGACGATTGCAAGTGTTGCCGCTGCGGCGAACCATTTCGTCTTCGAAGCCCACATCTGCTCACGTAGCGCCTTCACCGGCGCGAGGTTGATGTCGATGGTCGCGAGCCCGATTCCCTGCAGCGCCAGTCCGTACGCGGTGCCCATGTTCACCGTATTTGCGGCAAAGTCGGCGGCCTCTCGACCCTCAACTCGGATGCGGGCAAACTCGTCGAGCCGCTTTACTTCAATATTCAGTTGCTGGCTCAGGAATTTTCGGAGGCCGGGAATTTTGAAAGTCGAGCCAAGCCCAACGATCTCGTCGAGAGCGACGCCGCGATGCAACTGCTGGTAGTAATTGAGCGACTTTTGCACATCGCTCAGGAGGTCGGTGAATACCGGCTTCATCGCCTGCATAATCTGCTTCGCGTACTTGCTCGTCGCTGACTCTTGTTTGAGCGCGTCAGCCTTGCCGTAAGTAAGCTTGAAACTCTCGGCGATTGCCTCCGTAAAGTGCGTGCCGCCCAGCGGAAAGGTTCGAATCCAGCAGCGCCCCTCGTCAGCGACCACGACGTCTGTCGCCGTTGTGCCGATGTCAAGGAAGACGATGGGCTTCTTCGCGTCACGAAGTCCAAGGTCGTATGTGAGTGCGTTGAAAACAGCCAAGGGACTCAGCGTCACGATATCTGGGTTGATGCCGAGTTCTTGATAGAGCGCGAGTCGCTGTCCAAGTCGCTCTTTCGTAATTGCAAAGATCCCGACTTCGATCTCGGGACTATCGCTTGCTTGAACGGTTTCGTAATCCCATTCGACCTCATCGATCGGGAACGGGATCTGCTGGACCGCCTCGAACTTCACGATGTCGGGAACCTTGCGGGGCTCGACCGGCGGGAGCTTTGCGAATCGTGCGAAGGCGGCGTTGCCGGGGATCGAAACGACCGCGCGTTCGCCTTGGACGCTCTTCTGACTGACGAACTGCCCGAGCGCAAGACGAATCATTTCGTCTTGGTCGATGTCCGGCGTCGTCAGCACCTTCTTGTGGGGAATCACCGCGAAATCGGTGAGCTTCGCCTCATCGCCGACTCGTTCTAGGCGGACTGCCTTGATTCCGTACGCCCCGACTTCGATGCCCCAAGCCGCTTTCGATGAAGACATAATCACCCTCTTGTGCAGCCGGCCGCTGCGTGACACTTGCCACGGTGATTGCTAGGAACAGGGCCGAGGCTCGGGCCAAGGCGAGTACCGTCGCAACTGCGGGTCAGCGTTAGGTTGGGCCCGCCAAGCGGCGGGCGGCGCACTATAACGAACTCCAAATAAAGACCCAGCATGGGAATCGGCCCTATGCCGGGGCGCGAGGCGTGAAGTTCGCCTCTCTCATCCAGTCCAACGAATCGTAAGCACCCGATAACCTCGTGCAAGCCTACCGGCTCCGGATCGCGCCCAGCGAGTCTCCCCAGTCACGGGCCGGAGACGACGCTCTCCACCACGACTGATCTAGTCCTTCACTTCGCCATCACTTCGCCATCACTTCGCCGTCACTTCGCGATCACTTCGCGATCACCTCGCCATCTGGGAGTCGCCAGAAGAACACCGACCGTCGTGCCGGACGTGCCTCGAACGTCGGGCGAGTGGCCGAGTCTAGGTTTGACGAGACGGTTCGCGCGAAGAGCGGCGATGTCACCTGTTCATACGTCGAGTCGGCTCGATAGATGCCAACTCTATTCAGGAACGCCGCACGCATGGCCGCACCCGCGCCAGGGTGTCTCAGACATTTCTGCGGAATCCGCAGAAGTTGAAAAGTCGCGAAGGAGTGCGATGGTTCTGCATTGACGTGTGGCGAGCCCGGTCTGGAACGGTACGCTGTGCAGTTCACGCCTCATTTCGTTGCGCGCCGTTGTCGCTTCGACGCTCTTCAAGCTGCCACCCATGTCCAACGACCCGAATTCCGGTGCCGTTCCTCCCGCTCCTAGTGCTCCTGAGAGCACCGGGATTCCGTTTGCACCCGCTCCGGCAGCAGCGCCGCCGCGCTCGCGCGCCGACGCGGACGCCGCGCTTGAGGCCGAGATCTCTGCGGCGCTCGGCAACATGTCGGTCGAGGACCTGCTGGAAGACCGTAGTCCGAAGGGGGCGAGCGGTGCAACGGGGCGAACTGGCGGCGGGCAATCGGGCGGCGGGCAATCGCGCGGCTCAGGTCCACGACGCGGGTCAGGTTCTCACGGTGGGCAAGGGCATGGCGGCGGCCCCGCTCGCGGCGGCAGGCAGATCCGCACCGGGAAGGTGTTTCGCATTCATGCTGGCGACATCTTCGTCGAGTTTGGTCCACGATCTCAGGGGGTTTGCCCGCTCTCGCAGTTCCCGGAGCCGCCAACGATTGGCGAAGAGATGGAGTTCGCGGTCGAACGTCTCGACGCGTTCGAAGGTCTCCTCGTTCTCTCGCGGCCTGGTGCGGTCCAGAAGGCTGACTGGGGGAATCTCGAAATCGGCCAGATCGTTGAAGCCCGCTGCACCGGAATGAACAAGGGCGGCCTCGAGATGGAGGTCGCGCATCACAAGGGGTTCATGCCCGCTGGCATGGTGGACCTTCGACACATTCCAGACATTTCCGTGTTGATCGGTGAGAAGTTTCCTTGCGAGATCGTTGAACTCAACAAGGACAAAGGCCGCCTCATTCTGAGTCGGAAGTCTGTGCTCGTCGCAGACCGCGCAGCCAAGCGCGATGAGCTACTCAATGAACTTGAGGAAGGTCAAGTTCGTCCCGCGACGATCATTTCCATTCAACCGTACGGAGCATTCGCTGATCTGGGCGGAATCGACGGATTGATCCACATCTCCGATCTCACCCACGAGCGCATCAAACATCCTTCAGAGGTCGTGAAGGAAGGCGAAGTCGTGCAAGTGCGCATCCGGCGCATCGACCGAAGTGGTGACGCGCCGAAGATCTCGCTCTCGCGGAAAGACACGATGTCGGATCCGATCTCGTCGACGATCACCGCGATCAATGCGGGCGACACCGTCACGGGTCGCGTCTCGCGCGTTACCGAGTTTGGCGCGTTCATCGAACTTGCCCCGGGAGTCGACGGGTTGGTTCACATCTCCGAGATCAGCCACGATCGCATCGGCAGTGTCGAGCAAGTCCTGAAGAAGGACGAGATCGTCACCTGCAAAGTGCTTTCGATCGACGCTGGCCGCAAGCGAGTCAGCCTGTCGATCAAGGCCATGCAGTCCGCACCCGAGCGGGCAGAACGCCCCGATCGTGGTGGCCCCGGAGGAAAGCGCGGACGCACCGAGTCGTCCGAGGCGCCGCGCAACGACGATCCGGCGCTTCGCAAGCTCAAGGCTCGCCTCAATGTGAAGGCGACTCCTCAGCTCAAGGGCGGCATCGGCTAACACTTCGGAGCTAACACCACGCTATTAGCTACCCGCGTCCCGATCCACCGAGCCGGTGCCCGCGACGCGCAACTCAGTGATCATTCGACGTAGCGCGTCGAGGGTGAGCGCCGTGACCCGGGCTCCGGTCCGCAAATCGGCGTCGCTCGGCACGTCTGCCGCAATCGGACAGCGGGTCACGCGCAGCTCGACGTTGTCATCAACCATCACGATCTGTGACAGTCTCCCGAACCGACTTTCGACCGTATCGAACGACGGTTCGTCGTAGCCAGCCGACACGAAGAGCGCCGCGATGTCGCCGACATCCACGTTCGTAAAGACGCGAATTCGGCACATCGGATCGCCGTCGACCTCGCCACGTGCTGCCCTGCCAAGGAGCACGGACCTCGGCTCGCTCGGAAGCGTTGTGAGCAGTGTCATCGCTTCTTCAGCCTTCCCAAGCACATCGGCGACGTGCCCCCGATAGCCCACGTCGCCAAGCGCCTCGAGCGCCATGGCGCGAACGTGTTCGCGGACATCGGCGATGGCGACGCTTCCCGTGTGCACGCCCGCTCGTTCGGCCGCAAGGCGGATGGCCTCCGCGAGCGTGGCGGCGCGTCCATCGCGGAGGATCGCGGCGGCGGCCCGAGCGACATCAGTTCGCGAAACACGGCTCATTCCACAAGTGTACGAACCTTCGTTCTCGCATCGCCTCGCTCTACACTCATCCCATGCTCGCCACACTCTCGCCCGATGAATCACGCGTGCTCGGCACGCTCGTGGAGAAAGCCCAAACAACGCCAGCGCAGTACCCGCTTTCTCTCAACGCGCTCGTGAACGGCGTGAATCAGAAGAGCAACCGTTGGCCCGTCGTGACGATCGGAGAGGAGGCTGCACTTCGCTCGCTCGACACGCTCCGCGCGAAGGGGTTTGTGCGCGAGGTATCGCTCGCTGGCAGTCGGGTTGAGAAGTTCCGCCACGTCGCCCGCGAGAAGCTCGAAGTCTCAACCGCTGAGTTGGTGATTCTGGCCGAATTGCTGCTCCGCGGCCCGCAGACATTGGGCGAACTGCGCGGGCGAGCGTCGCGAATGCATCCGCTCGACTCGCTTGAAGCGACCGAGGCACTGCTCGCCGGACTACGGTCGCGTGAGGACCCACTCGTCCGGGAACTCGCCCCTATGCCCGGATCTCGTGCGCCGCGCTGGGTGCAACTCCTTTCCCCGACGCTTCACGCACTTGACGCGCCAGCCGCGCCAGATCGCGACGACTCCCACAGCGGGCACGACGATGGCACTCGGATCGACGCGTTGGCGGCGCTCGAAGCCCGCGTTCACGTGCTTGAGGAATCACTTGAGGCGCTGCGCCGCTCGCTCGGCTCGTGACGCGAACATCCCCTCAACCGGACGATTGACGCAACGATCAATCGATCTTCGCACGACCAAGCGGCACACCGTCGATGTCGGACGGGTCCTGACCATCGCACGCGCAACGAAGGACGAGGTACGCGCGAGTCGCCGCGTCCGCGATCAAGCTCACAGCAGCCCCCCCGACGAGAAGCACCGTAATCAACTCCCAAAGATCAACGAACGCTCCCGCAGCCCGCGCTGTTCCGCTCCCGAGCGGAGGTGCGCCGAATGCAGGTGTGAGTAGCCCGGCGTCGCCAGCGGCGAGCGCTGCGCCGGAGCCTCCCCAGAATCCGACGGCGGTCTCTGCGAGATTCAAGGTCAAGAGGGCTGCGCCGCCCGCGATAGCGAGCCCAAGTGCGACCGCCACGATCGCCGATGCAAGTGCTAAGACGGCCATTCCCGGCTTTCGCAGGAGATAGGCGTTTGATCGGACGACCGCGTCGACCGAGTCGCCGTCACCCGCCGCGACCGACGCGATCGCCAGCGGCCACGTGACCACGAAGCAGACTCCACCCACGGCGATCAGAAATGACAGGACGAGGACAGCTCCGTAAAGGAGGCCGCCCACGAGGTCGAGGACGGGAACGCGCATGAGCGCTCCGACCGTGGCCATCAAGACGAGCGAAACGCCGACGACCCCGACCGGGAAGATTGGAACGAGCGCCAGCCGCACCATCGCTCGCCGAACAAACATCGCGGCGTCAACCAAGGGGAGCTTCACGCTCCGCCCGGCGTCCCATGCCGTCATCCGACACAGTCCACCACCCAGAACGCTCACCAAAGCCAACATCGGGACCCCAGCAAGGAGCGCGAACCAAGGCGCGAAACGGACCAGCGCGGCGGGCGCGCGGAGCAGTCCGTCGAGGGCCGCGTCGAGCGCGACGAGCGGTGCCAGCCCGAGAACCGCACCGCCCAGCGTGCGGAGTGATGATGCGAGTTCCGCACCAAGTGCCTCGGCTGGCCCACGGGGACGAAGCGCGTCAATGCTCGACTGAATCTGGTGATAACGAACGTAGAGCGACGACGCAGCGGCCCCCTTCGCCTTCGCGACTCGTTCCAAAAAAGCCCCGTCAACAATCGCACGAAGCTCCGAGGGGGTCGACTCGGTCGCGACGAGTTGCTCCCCCAGGGTCGTTCCAGTTGCGAACGACGCGACCGCTGAAACCGCCGAGCGGCGAGCACTCGCTCGCTGGTCGTCCGACCAAGCACCCACGGCAAGGCCGCTGGGAGATACCGGCGGGCCGCCGAGCGCTCGGTAGGCGAGATCGGCAACGCGCCCCACAGCGATCATCACCACGAGGGTGAGAAGCCCCCACACCAGCCGAGGCGGCGAGAGCGCGGACATCGCAGCGCGGAGAATGGTTGAAATCGACGACGCGACGGTCAAGGTAGGCCGATGCTACTCGCTGAGGTGCTGACCTGTCATCCAGAGGACGAACGAGAGCCCGCCGGCCTGCCCGACGGAACTTCTGCGCCCACTCGCAGAGAGAAGCGCGGTTCGCACTTGGAGCGGGGCAATCCGGTGGTACCCTTGGACCATGCTCCGAAGCGCACGGGCCCGACGATCCCCGATCGATGTGAGGCGCTGTCTCGCGTGCGGCTTCGGCGGCGTCGCGGCGCAGCGCGGGGATGACCCGCGCTGGCGTCGCCACCCAGGAGAGCGCCAACGAACAGCGCTCCTCGAATCTGAGGCGTTGAGTGAGCTCCCCCACTGCCCGCGGTGCGGCTGCGACTTTCGCGTGCGCCCTCCACGGACCTACGCCGAAATGGAAGGGCTCGACGAGCTCGCGCCAGAAGCCGCGGTGCCACTCGTCGTTCCGCATGAAGTCCGACTGGCTCATCGTTGGATCGCGTTTGCCTTCGGAGCGATCCTCATCTGCGTGATTGTGGTGAGCCTCATCGTCGCGGCGTTGGCGCCATTTGTCGGAATCAGCGACTAACTATTTGTTGTGCACTTTGTTGTGCGCTTTGTTGTGCGCTTTGTTGTGCTCTGGTTGTGGGCTCTTGTCCTGCGCTGGTCGCGGGCTCGCCGCAGGCGGGCTCCGTGCGAGTTCGCCCTACACTGCGGAGTTCCTCTTCCATGCAAGGAACTTCGCATGTCGATCACCGCCGCTTCAACTCTCGCGCTCGAACCAGTTCTTGCCGCCACCGATCGCCTGCATGATTCGGCGGTCGAGCGGCTCAAAGAGTTCCTGCGCATTCCCAGCGTGAGCACCGATCCGGCATTTGACGCCGAGACGCGTCGCGCAGCGGAGTGGTCGGCGGCGCAGCTGCGCGAGATCGGATTCAGGGCAGAGGTCGTGAAGACGCAGGGTCATCCGATGGTGCTCGCGCATCACGACGGCCCGAACGTCGCAAGCGCGCCGCGCGTCCTGTACTACGGCCATTACGACGTACAGCCAGCCGATCCACTCGAACTCTGGACCTCACCAGCGTTCGAACCCGCCATCGTCGATGGGTCCATGTTCAAGGGCCAGCGCGGAAAGCGCATCGTGGCCCGCGGTGCGGTTGACGACAAAGGCCAGGTGATGACGTTCATCGAAGCATTCCGCGCGTGGCACACAGCGCACGGCACGTTGCCATGCGGTGTGACCGTGATGCTTGAAGGCGAGGAAGAGTCAGGTTCAAAGAGCTTCGAGCCGTTCCTCAAGTCGCACAAAGACAAACTCAAGGCCGATCTGTGCGTCGTGAGCGACACTGGCATGTGGGACATCGAGACGCCGGCGATTACGACGATGCTGCGCGGTCTCGTCTACGTCGAGATCACGCTGCATGGTCCGAGCCTCGATCTTCATTCAGGCATGTTCGGCGGCACGCTCGTCAATCCCATCAACGCACTCGCGTCGATCATCGGTCAGCTGCATGACGCGGAGAGGCGCGTGCAGATCAATGGCTTCTATGACGACGTTCAAGTGCTGCCCGATGCGATCAAGAAGCAATGGTCGACGTTGCCCTTCGACGAACTGGAGTTCCTCGGCGAAGCAGGCGTGAAACATCCGTTCGGCGAGAAGGGGTACACGACGATGGAGCGCATGTGGTCGCGACCGACCTGCGACTGCAACGGCATCTTCGGTGGCTACACAGGGAAGGGCGCAAAGACCGTGATCGGCGCCCATGCGACGGCAAAGATCTCATGTCGTCTCGTGGCGAACCAAGATCCAGCGAAGATCTTCGCCGCGCTGAAACGCTTCTTCGAAGATCGCTGCCCGCCCGGCTGTCGCGTCGAGATTCAGTCGCACGGCATGAGCCCCGCCATCAGCGTCCCGACGGATTCGTCGTGGCTGCGGGCAGCGCAGCGCGGACTCAAGCAGACCTTCGGCAAGGACGCAGCGCTCATCGGCACCGGCGGCAGCATTCCCGCGGTCGGACTCATGCAACGGGAACTCGGAATCGACTCGCTCCTCGTCGGCTTCGGACTCGACGACGATCACGTTCACAGTCCTAACGAGAAGTTCGAACTCGCGTGCTTCAAGAACGGCATCCGAGCCCATGCGACGATGCTGGCAGAGTTTGCCGGGGTGAAGCGGTAGGCGTCTCGCTCGCGGCATTTCCACGTCTCGCGAGTGCGATGGACGTGGTCGCTGCCCTGCTCGCGCCTGGCCTTAGCAGCCCGTGGGCCGCTTCCGCGCACTCCGAAGCCTGTCGACCTCACGCTTGAGTTCGACGAGCTGGGCGTGGCGATCGATAGTTGCGGCGATCGCACTGAGCACCGCGATGACGATCGCGGAGCCAGCCAAGAGGAGTGCGAGAACGCTCGTTGCCGAAAGCAGCATGCGCTCTCGCTCGTCGGCCGACTCGTGCGACAACTTGAGATCCTCTACGCGGTTCCGGGACCAATTTCCACCCGGTACACTTCCAGTAATGCCTGAACGGCTCGCCTCATACCTTGCCGCGCTGGTGGCGAGTTTCTTCTTCCTCTTCGGCCCGGCTGCCGCAACGGCGAGCGGCGACGATGTCACGATCGAACTGGTGTCGATGGGTGTAGGCAACGTCGCCCGCCCCGGCGACTGGGTCGGCATCAAGGTCGGCCTCACCAGCGCACTCACCGACGCCATCACGACCGAGGTCTCGTGGGAGGTCGCAAATGCCGACGGCGACATCTGTGAGAACACGCGCACGGTGACGCTCGCTCCTGGCCAGAAGGTTAAGCTCTGGATCTATGGGCGGCTGCCTCCGTCGGCGCAGCCGGTGGATCTTGTGAACGCCCCTTATTCGATTCGAGTGTTCGAGACCGTCGGAGGGCGACGCGGTCGTGAACTCGGCGCGACCCGCATCAGCGGGCAGACCGCCGCGACGCCACCTGGCGCCGTTGAGATGGATCAAGATCTGATCCTCGTGCTCGGCGAGCGCCGACTCGGGCTCGAGCAGTATCGCGACAACCCGTTGACTGGTTACGTGGCCCCCCCCGGAGTCCAGTGCCGCACGATCCTCTCCTCCGGCATCAACGTTGCCGACCTACCTGATCGCTGGGAGGGGCTCTCCCCGTTCTCGACGATTGTCTGGTGCGACGCAGAACGCAAGCCATCGCAACTCAAAGGCGAGCAGGCGAAGGCGCTGCGCGAATGGATCTGGCGCGGTGGGACGCTCGTGATCGGGCTCGCGAGCGCACCCGATGCGTGGGGCGTTGGGCGACCAGGCACGCACGAGCTTCAAGATCTCCTTCCGACCGAATCGCCAACCCGTCAAGAGCTCCTCATCACCGAGCTCCTACCAATCCTGTCCAAGTACCAGACCGTTCGCGATTCGAGCCGAATCACCCCCGTTTGGACTTGGGATGTGAAGACTCTCGACCGCGGCTTCACGCCCTTGGTGGCGCTGCCTTCGGAAAAAACCGAAACGACTGGATTCCTCGCCAACCTGAAGAGCCGTCCATACAGCGGTGCGGTGGTCGGCATCCAACGTAGCTACGGATTCGGATTCATCGTTGTGTTAGGGATCGACGTCGACGAAATCTACACGCGCGGCCTGCATGTGAATGCGCCCGTGCCCCAGGCAGACATCTTTTGGAATCGCGTACTTGGCCGTCGCGGTGACACGCCGACCGGAGAGGAGTCGTTGCGCTACGCCGAGGCGTCGACGCAGATTCTGACGAACGTCGGCGGCTTCTCCAGCATGCTCGGCGAAGGTGCCCTGATCTCCCAGCAAATCGGCATGCCCGGCCAAGCAGCGATCGGCGTACTCGCGGCAGCAGGCCTGTTCATCGCGTACTGGATTCTGTCCGGTCCGCTCGGCTTCATGTCGCTGCGACAGTTCAAGCGCGAGCGGCACTCGTGGCTGCTCTTCGTGGGCGTCGCGTTCCTCTTCACCGCGGTCGCGTGGGCAGGCGGTTCGCTCCTCGCGTCAACCCGCGCTAGTCTGAAGCACGTCACGGTGCTCGACCAACTCGCGTTCGACCCCGCGAACCCTGATTCCACGCAAGGCATCCCCGAACAGCGCGCAACCTCATGGATGTCGGTGTATCTACCGAGCTACGGGCCGACGCCACTTGCGATCGGCGATGGCAAGCCGGGCTCCACCGACCTCCTAGGGTCATGGTCACCTCCGCCCTCAGGCACCGGCGATACCTTCCCCAACCGCGACCGTTATCGCGTCGATGCCGACGGCCAGTCGAACTACCGCGTGCCAGCTCGCAAGACGAGTGCCGATTTCGTCGCCCAGTGGCGCGGCATCGTCGATCCGAAGTGGGGTTCTCCGGTCAGCCTCGTGAGCCCCAGCAACCCAGTCAGAATCAACTTCGACCGAAGCGTGAAGCCGAACACGATTCAGATTGTCGGCGCCCTCAAGCACGGCCTGCCCGGCACGCTCGAACAGGTCCGCGTGATCTTGGTGTCGCCGTATCGCACTCCGCTCGCGGGGATGGATCGGACGCTCATGCCGCTGCCGCTCACGACGACGAGCGGGCAGTTGCCGCTCTATGGCGTGATGAAGTCGCCAGCCAAAGGAACGTGGGCACCTGGTGTCGCGCTCAACCTGCCTGACATTTTCGGCGACGCGATTCCCGCCGAACGCGATGGAACCGCGGGCGCGCTGCGCCGCGAGTTCGACAGTCTGTACTACAGCGAGATTGCTCAAGACATCTCGAAGCAGTTAGGCTTCGGCGATGCACTCACGCCCGAGCGTCGTCGCACCTTCATGGAGATGCTCTCCTTCTATTGGATGCTCGAGCCGCCCCGGTGGTTCAAGAAAAACGTTGGCGAGCAAACGGTCCTTGCTCGTGCCGGGCGCCTGATGGGCCGCGGCATCGACCTGTCGCCTTGGTTCACGCGACCGTGTCTCATCATCACGGGATTCCTTGAGAACAGCCCGTGCCCCGTGCCAATCTCAGTCGACGGCGAACCCGTTGCTGGCAGCGGAGTGACGATGTTCCGTTGGATCTACCCCCTCGATGTGCCGAGCGAGTTCGCGGTGCCGACCATCGCGACGCCGGAAATAGCCGCCCCTGCAGCCACACCGCCCACACCTTCTACGCCCTAACAACTGCCTGATCGCAGCCGTGTTCGAGTCGCTTCCGCTATGCCGATGATCGAAACCATCAACCTCACCAAGAAGTACGGTGAGTTCGTCGCGCTCGACAATCTCAATCTCACGATCGAAGAGGGCGATTGCTTCGGATTCATTGGCCCCAACGGCGCTGGCAAGACGACCACGATCAAGATCCTTGCCACGTTGCTCAAGCCAACGTGGGGCGAAGCTCGCATCGACGGTAAGGTCGTCGGCTATCAGAATCACCTCATCCGGCCGATCATCGGCTACGTGCCCGATTTCATGGGCGCGTACGAAGACATGGCGGTGACCGAGTACCTCGAGTTCTTCGCCGCCTGCTACGGCATCCACGGCAAAAAGCGCGAGCAAGTTGTGCGCGACGTGCTCGACCTTACCGACCTCTCCTACAAGGCGACGTCGGAAGTGAACGGTCTGTCACGCGGTATGCAACAGCGCCTCGCCGTTGCTCGTGTCCTGCTCCACGATCCGCGGGTTCTGCTCATGGATGAGCCAGCATCGGGACTCGATCCGCGTGCCCGAATTGAAATGCGCGAGCTGCTGAAAGAGCTGCGCCGCATGGGCAAGACGATCTTGATCTCAAGCCACTTTCTGCACGAGCTCGCCGAACTCTGCAACACCGTCGGGATCGTAGAGCGCGGAAAACTCGTGTACTCCGGCAGTATCGCCGACGTCATGAAGCGGACGAGCGCTGGCGTCGTCATCCAAATCGTCGTCGACGAACGCGCCTCAGAAGCCGCTGAAATGCTCGCGAAGGTCAAGGGCGTCACGCGCATTGACGTGGTCGACGCCGACGGTGGCCCGCGCATCGACTTGAGCTTCGATCCCGAATCCGGGTTTCGCGTCAGTGAGATTCCGTCGCGCCTCGTCGCCAATGGCTTCCGCGTCGCTTCGCTCCAGCAAGAAGCTGTAAACCTCGAAACAGCATTCATGCGGTTGACCAAAGGCCTCGTCCAGTAGATGCGTCAGTAGTCGTGCCAACTGGACGGCGCTCTGCGCTGGACGATCGGCAAGCCGCGTTACGATGCCCCCCTTCTCCCTCCCATGGCGCGGACTGCCGTCATTCTTCTGGTGAACCGCTCGCGACCGGGCGTGACTGAGCGGCTCGCCGAGGCCCGCGCGACGATCACTGCGCACGCTGAGCTGCGCGGAGTCATCGACGCAGACAGCTCGCCGTTGCCCCCGGGGCAGGCGTTCGATCTCGCAGTCGTTCTCGGCGGCGACGGCACCTTGCTCTCGCAGGCACGCCGACTCCTTGAGCAGCAGCGACCGATCGTCGGAGTGAATTTCGGACGGCTCGGGTTCCTCGCTGAATTCGACTGGGATGCCTTCCTTCAGCACGCCCCGATGGTGTTTGGCCCAGCGCCACTTGTTCGGGAACGCATGGTGTTCGCGGTCACGGTCTCGAGCGCTGACGGAACGTTGCGGTTCGGCTCGAGTGCCATCAACGACTGCGCCGTCGCCGCAGGCCCGCCCTATCGCATGATCGAGCTGCGCATTCGTACAAACGCCCGCGGCAACGAGGCGCTCGACGGCCCCGATCTCACAGGCGACGGTGTGATCGTCTCGACGCCGATTGGCTCGACGGCTTACAACGTCTCGGCGGGCGGACCGATCGTGCACCCTGATGTCGACGCGATCATCGTCACCCCGAACGCACCGCACTCGCTGGCGTTCCGCCCCGTGGTCATTCCCAGTTCACTTGAGTTGTCGATCGGCGTCGTGCGCGCGAACGAAGGCACCGCACTTGTGCTCGATGGGCAGGTAACGCATCCCTTGGTCGCGGGCGACGTCATCCGCATCAATCGCCATCCCGTGCGTGCCAAACTCGTCGGCAACCCGTCGAACTCGTATTGGCAGACGTTGCTCGAGAAAATGCGCTGGGCGGCACCTCCAACCTATCGCGATCGCGGACCGTGATCGTCGACGCTTCTCCCTTCTGGCCGTATGCCCGCTTGGCCGAACGACCCCAATGATCGATCTCAAACAACTCCGCGAGAATCCCGACCGCTTCCGCAACGGCTGCCGCGACAAAAACATGTCAGTCGATGTTGATCGCCTCTTGGCGCTCGACGAGAAGCGCCGCGTTGTGCTCACGCGCATGGAAGAGGCTCGTGCTGAGCAGAATCGACTGAGCAAAGAAATGGGTCCGCAGCTTGGCAGGCTCAAAGGACAACTGAAGAGCGCCGTTGGTGACGCGAAGTTGACCATCGAGCGGCAGATCGTTGAGTTTGAAACGAAGCCAATCGCGCTCAAGGGCTTGGTCGCCGAAGCGGAACAGGAACTCGCGACGATCGAGCCGGAGTGGAAGGCGCTGTGGCTCCAAGTACCGCAGCCGCCCGCCGCCGAGGTGCCAAAGGGCAAGGGCAGCGACGACAACGTCGAGATTCGCCGCTGGAATCCAGCGAGTTTCGACTCGGCGAAGAGCTTCGAAGTAAATAAGGGTTTCAAGCCCAAGTCGCACATGGAACTCGTGCGCAACTTGAAGCTCGTTGACTTCGAGCGCGGCGTCAAGATGTCGGGCACGCGACACTATGTGCTCACCGGTATGGGTGCGCGATTGCACCAAGCGGTCCTTCGCTACGCCGTCGACTTCATGTGCGACCGCCGCGGCTTCACGGCGATGGGCGTACCGGTGATCGTGCGCGAGGAGTGCATGATCGGCACCGGCTTCTTCCCCGCCGGCCGCGAGCAGGCGTACCACGTCGAAGAATCGAAGCGCGGCGCGGGCCATGACCTTTTCCTCACCGGCACCGGTGAGGTCGGACTCATGGGATTTCACGCCGACGAGATTCTCACCCTCGAACAACTGCCACTCAAGTACACGACCGCATCGACATGCTTCCGCCGCGAAGCTGGCGCGGCGGGCAAAGACACTGCGGGCCTCTACCGGATCCATCAGTTCGACAAGGTCGAGCAAGTCGTCGTATGCCGCGCGGACGACGCCGAAAGCCGCGCGTGGCACAAGACCATGCTCGAGTCGGTCGAACTGATCGTGCAATCACTCGGACTTCCTTACCGCCTGTTGCAATGCTGCACCGGCGATCTTGGTGTGAAGAACGAAGACATGATCGATGTCGAATGTTGGATGCCAGGTCGCGGCGAAATCGGGAAGGATGGCGTGCCGACTGGCGCGTTCGGCGAAACCCATTCGGCCAGCCGCCTCGGCGACTATCAATGTCGTCGACTCAATCTTCGCTATCGCGACGAAAACGGCAAGACGACATACGCCTACGCGCTGAACAACACGGTGATCGCAAGTCCGCGGGTGCTGATTCCGATCTTGGAGATTCACCAGAACGCGGATGGCAGCGTGACGATTCCGGCACCGCTCAGGCCGTACGTCGGCGGAGCTGAGCGGATCGGGTAGGTGGGTGAAATTGAAGCGAGCCGTTCGCCCGTCGTCATCGACCACGCGGCGGGTTCGATCGCGTCGGTGTCCACGCCCCCAGCACTGCAGCGAGATCGTACCCCCCGACGACACCGTCGCCATCGACATCGGCGCGGCGCACAGTCATTGGTCCCACTGGTCCCCACGAGTCGAGCACGAAGTGCAAGTCGCGAGCATCGACAGCGCAATCGAGCGTGATGTCTTCGTTGATTGTCGTCGGCGTGAGGATCACGCCGACGACGGAACCGGTAGCAGGCCTGCGCGCGTCAACGAGAATTCGGCCATCGTTGAGGACTGTCATCGGAACATGCATTACGATGTTAGACGGTATAACCGTCAGCGTGCGCAGGTCGTACCGCGCACCGTCTTGCCATAGCGTGGGAATGTCCTGAGCGGCGGGACTTGAGTGTTTTCCGGTATAGCCGACGATCTGCTCAACCTCGTTCATATCCGCGGCAAGCGCGATCTCCATGCCAGCGGGGAAATCGAGCGCGGTCAGGGAACTGCCGTCCCAGAAGAAGCCTCGCGGTGGATGAGAACCATCCGACGCTGCCGGGCCGGTGAAGTTGACAATCGCGTTCAGTCGCGGACTAATGCCATGCGTCGTCCCATTAAAGTAGCCGCGCGGCATCGGGAGCTGAATGAAAGCGCCCATGGACGCGATGCAGGGGCCGTTGTCGCTGAACGTCGATGTCGACCAGTTCCCACCAAACCAACCTGCATCACTCAGCGCCCGAACGAGCACATTGCTATCGCCAAACACGCTGTCGAGCCAAATATACGCGCCGTTGCTCCAGAGAAATGGCGTGAGCGGGAGGTCGAACCCATTGATGTAACCGCCAACGACGCCGCTGGAATTAATAACGAACGCTTGGACAATGATCCCCGCGGTCTCCGGCGGGGGAACAAACGGAAGTTCGGCGTTCCAAACCATAAGATTTTGGTTGTACGCCGCATCGGTGGTGACGTATCCAGCCACCGTCCCCGCGTCGTTGATGCACTTTGGCTGAGTGTGAAGCGATCCCGCCGGGGACGGCAACTCGACGAAACCTGTCGCCGGGTTCCACTGATACGACCGCTTCTTGTTCACGAAGGGGAGAGTGAACGCACCGACGACTGTGCCTGCGGAGTTCATGTCGTCTATCGAAATGGCCGACCAAGCCGCTGGCTGCTCCAGTATGAATGCGTTGTAGGCGCATTGGGCACAGGCCCAAGGCGAACTCGCGATCGCAGCGAAGATCGCGATCGCGAGCACTGCATTCGAAGTGTCACTACGAGGTTCCGGGGGGGGGCGAGAGCGAGGGTGGACATATCAACTTCTTCCTTCAACGGCCGAGCATAACGACCGCCAATGCGGCGACGCATGAACGTCGGGCGAAATCAAGCACCTCACCTTCAACTGAGTTCGTCCGCTCGGGCGTCAGCGCGCAGAACGCAACCAAAACTGAGCAATCGTTCGCTCGACTCATTCATTCTGCTCTGCCTCGATGAGCCAGGCACCAATCCCCTGCCTCGAAATCTGCGCGAATCTGCGCAATCTGCCGACAATCTCCTCGCTTCTCGCCGCACGACTCACCGCCACCGAAACCATTCAAAACCAACCCCAGACTTCAGAGAACGCGCAGAGTCATGCTCGCGAGGGCAGTCGACATGAACGCTGCACCCAAGCATTGTCGCCTAGCAGCCCGACTCGCAGTGCGCGCACGAGCGCCCAAGCAAACAGCCCCGCGACATCCGTTTCGCGGGGCTGAGCTCGGAGCGGATGAGACGCCATCCGTGGCAGTCTCGACGATGTGGCTGAAAAACTAACGACCTATCTGAAGAAGCTGCGTCATGAGCTGGTCGGTTGTCGTGATCACTCGGCTCGCTGCCGAGTAGCCGGTACTCGCCAAGATCATGTTTATGAACTCTTGCGATAGATCGACGTTGGAGAGTTCCAGCGCGCCGCCGACGAGGCGACCCGCACCGAATTGAAGCGGCGTGGTAATCAGCGCATTCCCGGAGTTTGGACCGACTTGGAACAAGTTTCCACCAGCGTCGACGAGGCCGGCCGGGTTCGTGAACTTGCCCAGCGCGATCTGGCCGATCGTTCTCGTGAGGCCGTTCGTGAACGAGCCGGAAACAATGCCGTCGGTCCCAATTGAGAAGTTCGACAGCGTGCCGATGGCCGAGCCATCTTGAAAGACTGCGGCGATGCTCGATGTCACGTCCGTCAGACTGCTAATGGCGTTCGTGCCTGAGTCAAACTCGATGTTGACGTTCAGCGGATCAACGGCGCCGTTGTTTCGTGCGACGTTGAAGCTCGAGCTACTTGCTGAGAGATAGCGGCCGTTCGCGTCGAACGACACTTCGCCGAGGCCGAGCAGGCGGGACGACGCGTCGTTGTCATTACTCTCTGCGATAAACTCCCACGTCGTTCCGCCTGATGGGGTCGTTGCTTGGAGCGCGAGCGTCAGGTCGATCGTCAGCGGCGTTCCGAGCGAGTCGTACACGACGAAGCTCGTGCGCACGCTCTCGCCGACGGCGTCCGAGGTCTGCGCCATGACCAGCGGATTCGCAAGGCCCGCACCGACTCCGGACATCGTGAAGTTGCCAGTCGATACGTCGAGCGACTGCGCCGTACCTTCGTTACCCGTGATCACCAGCGCGCCAGTGCCATCGATCGTCGCGAAGCCGCCGAGATTGGAATTCGCTCCGACAGCCGTCGCATCAAGTCCGAGTACGCCGTCGAGCCACGTCGTGAAGTTGCCGAGGGTCGTGCCGTTGCCGTCGGTGCCCACAACCGGGGCAGCGCTGAACGCGAAACTCAAGGTTCCGAGATCCTTACCACCCTTCTCGATTCCCGACATCGTGATGATCTTTGGATTGGCCGCGCCGTCGAAGGCAAGTGTCGATCCACCACTTCCATTAGAGACATAGACGTTGCCCGCCGTGAGATCGGTCGCGCTCGTCACCGGCGTTGTGAGTCCGACATCCGTGAACATCGCGCTACTCGCGTGAACGCTACCGATCGAGCCGACGGCACCAGCCGCATTCAGGTTGCCGTTGAATACGACATTGCGCGTCGCTTCGGCGAGCGTCCGCGTACCGACTGGAATATTGATAGGTTGCAACACGCCGTCAACGATGTTGAACGTGTCATCGACGCCGTAGCCCATGACCTGCGCGCCGGATTTCGTCACGAGGTCGTTCGTCGGGTTGCGCACGAACTCACCGTCGCGGGTGTAGAAACGCGATCCGGCGACGTCGACTAAGAAGAAGCCGTCACCTTCGATCGCGATGTCGGTCGTAACGCCCGTCGCTCCAATCGCGCCATTGCCAAAGTTGCGCTGTGTGCCCGCAATTTGTACGCCGAGGCCGATCTGTCCAGGGTTCGTGCCGCCCGATGTGCTGCTCGGCGCAGTGCCAAGTGAGAAGTTTCGACTGAAGTTGGGACTGAAACTAATCCGGTTGCTCTTGAACGCATTGGTGTTGACGTTGGCAATGTTGTTGCCGATGTTGTCAAGCCGGCTGGCGTTCGCGTTGAGTCCCGAGAGTCCGGTGAAGAATGCGGTGGTAGATGCCATGAGTACAAATGCTCCTCAGGAGCCGACCGCGCAGCTGCGCGGAGCGGTGCGGAGTGGTGAATGCGAATCGTGTGCCTCGGCGAGACCTCGGGGCGAAATAGCGGCAGTCGGAATCCGAATCGCGGCTGGCGGGCCTAAGAACCGAATAGGCGATCCGTCGGTAGCCGAGGCGATGCGAAGAGCGGCATCAACGTCGACAGGCTCGCTCGGCGAGTCTTGCGCATCCAGTGCCCGCTCGACGGTGCGATTCTGCACGTTCGTGATGAGCACCTGCCCGCCAAGGATGATCACGGCGCGACGAGAGCCGCGCGCGAGTAGGAGATCGAGCGCCGCACCGAGCCGCGCGAGATCGTCGGCTGTCGGTTCAACGCGCATGCTCGTGACGTCAACGGGCGCGTTGCTACCGATCGCGCCCTGGCCAACCTGATCGAGCAGCGCTGCAAAATCGAGGGTTTCAATCGGATCGATCGCTCGAGCGGCGAACTCGCCCACGGCGCGCACCGCTGGCTCCAGTCGCCGAAGTAGCTGAGTAGCGCTCGTCGACATCAGCGATCATCCCCCACCGAGCGCAGCTTTATCGACGATGGCTTCAAGATTGTCCATCGGAACAACCCAACCGTTATCGAGTAGCAGCGAGACGTTCTTATCTTGGCGCGCAACGCTCACCACTTGACCAGCGACGCGATTGGCGTCTTCGGTGAGACCCTGAATCTGCTTGCCAATCAATCCGCCCGCCGAGGCGAGTTGGTTCTGCGTGACGAGCGACTGAAGCTGCGACGTCAATTGCGTATCGCTCTCGATCGATCGAATCGAATTGAGCTGCTGAAGGAGGGCCGAGCTGTCGTTGGGTTGGAATGGATCCTGATTACCCAACTCGGTGAAGATAATCTTCAGGAAGTCCTCTGAGCTCATGTCACTGAAGCGACTGGTCGGCGCGGACTTCGTCGGCGAAGTGGTTGATGTTGGACTGAGTGCTGCGGGCGTCATGGTGAGAGTCCCCGGGGTGAGTGGTTTCGTACGACTTATTCTGGAGTGGGTAGGGCACCGCGCAAGGCGCTGGTGAACGAAGCGCGCCTTCGATGCGGTGCGCTGCCGCTGCGCTCGGCCTCATCACGCCTATCGCTCTTGCCGCGACTCGCGCCGCCGCCAGCGTCGTGCTGCGATCGACCGCGGTCACCTGCGCCGGAGTCGCTGCGGGCTTCGGGTCGTTGCTCATCGCGCGTTTCAGTCTTCGTCGCGATGTGCGTTGCCGCCGACTGCGGCGCAGGCGCCTCACTTCGCGGTGGCGGCGTGTGCACGCTGAGCCGCTCGACGACAAGCCCTTGACTCTCAAGCGCCTCGCGCAAGAGCGCAAGACCCGCGGTCAGAACGCTGTGCGCCGCCGCATTGGTCGGCATCAGGTCCGCCGTGACGGTGCCGTTGTTGATCGTCACCGTGATGCGAAGATCGCCGAGCGACGGCGGATCGAGTCGCATGGCTAACGTTCCACCGCGCTGCTGCGCCAGCGCTGCAAGTCCGCGGGCGACGAGCGGCGACGTCTCCGCGTCCAGTTCGGTGTCGTCACCGAATCCGCCAGCTGTCGAGAATGCGGTGCTGCTCGCGGGATCAGTGGCCGAGTGCGTCGATGGCCCGTTCGGGCGCACGCCACTCAGTGCGCCAAGGGGCGGAAGCGCCGCGTCCGTCGCGCTCGCACCGAGAGGTGACGCTCCCTCGGGACGCGACGCCGATGGCGTTGACGACGTCGCACCGGATTGTTCGGCCGCAAGCGTCGAATCAATCTGCGCGGCGCGGACCACCGCTGGCGCTGCGTCGGTCACGATGCGCGGCGCGGATGGACGCTCGTTTGCGGTGTTCTCTTCGTTGGGCGACTGCTGATTCGGAGACTGTTGGTGAGCCCCGTGCTGGCTCGCTCGCTGTTCCTTCGCGGTTGGTGCCTCGGGAGGTGCATTCGTCTCCGGCGTAGCGGCGCCCGTCGCATTCGGAGCTGTCGACGTCGCGCTAGAGACGTGAATCGCGCCTGCGGGTTCGACTGCACTCGGCTTCGTTTCCTGAGTGGCGCCGAGGGCTGGCACTCCGCCGGAGGCAGCAGTGGTTGGCGCAGGAACCGCGACGGAAGGAGTAACCGGCGGCTTTGCTCCCGTGTCTGAAGGCGTGCTCGTCGAGAGCGTCGCCTGTACCTGCGTGGCAACCGACTGCGATAGATGTGATACGAGTGCCTCCGCCGCGGCCTTCTGCAGGTCGCTGCCTTCGTCGGCACCGTCGTCCGTTTCGGCGTCTTCCGATTCCGCGTTCGGCTTCGACTGTGGCGCGGCGTTAGGCCCGGAATCGGCAGGCGACTCTTGCGCCTCCGGCGCAGCAGTCGCATCTGCGACTGGCTTGGCTTGCGCCTGCTCCTGAGATGCGACTACGTCGTGCGATGTTCGCTCGACTGCTCCACGCGATCTGTCGCGATCGCGGGCTGCTTCGCGGAGCGAGTGCGCGAACGCTGGCTGAGATCGGTCAGCGCTCTCGCGTTCCCGGCCGTTGAGCGTCGATTTCGGCTCCGGCGTTCGCGATTGGCTTGGACTGAGCCGATTCGCTGCCGCGGGCGGGGGAAGTGGGGGCATCGCTTGGGGCATTGGGTGCTTGACCTGAGTCGTCGGCGGTTGCAGGCGAAGCCTGCGCACGCTGACGCAATCGCTCAAGCAAATCCGTTGCCAGCTTCGTCTCCGCATCGCCCTTGAACGTCTTCATGACGCCCGAGGACTTGAAGGCGGTCATTGCGTCGAGATACGCCACTGCCTGTTCGATATGCCCCTGAGCACACAACGCGAGCAACCACTCTTTCGCCTGCTTCGGTGGAACGCTCTCCAGCATCTTCACGGCCTTGCGAAACTGTCCATCATTCGCCTGTTCCTTCGCTTGAAGAGTCAGGTCGTCCCACGCCTTCTTCTCCGCTGCGAGTTCTTGCGTTCGACGCGCGAGCGTGCTCTCTTCATCGACAAGTCCACGAGCGAGCTGTTCGCGCTCGTCGTGAAGGCGACGCAGATTCATCGTCACTTGGCGATTCGCCCGGTCCTGTGCCGAGATTCGTACGCCGGTCGCGGTCGTATCGCGGAGCTCTTCCGCGATCGTCTCGGCCTTCGCCTCCGGCTTGGCAGCGCTCATCGGCGCCGCAAGCAGCACCTTGACGGCGTCGAAGCGCTCGCGATCAAGTCGACCAGTCATCATCAGCCACGCGCCCGCGCCGAGGAGTGCGAGAAGATTCACCACAGCAAAGATACTCGCGAGTTTCCACATCGTTTTCATAATTCAAACACCTCACGAAACGTAGTCGAGCGCGTGGCACCGCGTGCCGCTGCGGTCGTTGCGAGTTCATCGAGAAACGTGACTTCGCGACGACTCTCGTTCGCGTTCCAATCCGCCAATCGCCGCTCGCGCAGCATTTCCAGCGCACGACGCCGTTGAGCAAACTCGACAAGCGTGGCTCTCGCCCGCGCGATGCGTTGCGCCTGCCCAGCAAGTTCGAGGACCGCGCGCCGCGCGAGCCGATCGACGCCCATCGTCGCTGCGGCTTGTTGCCGTAACAGCGTCGCATCGAGCTCACCGACGAGACTTGTGCGCATCGACTCTTTGCCATCAGAAATCTCGCGCTGGCGGGCACGGATCACGTCTTCCAGTTGACGACGCTGACTCTCAAGAAGTGCGAGCTCGCGCTTGCACGATGCCTCTTCGCGACGACGAATTTCAAGGAGCGGATCAAGTGAGAAGAGGAATTTAGCCATGGCTCGCTACGGTCCATTCATCGGCCACGCGGAGCAGGCGCTTGCGTCGGCTGCGGTCTTCCCGCAACAACCGCTGGCGCGGTCCCTTGCATTGACTGGGCTGTCGGACTCGGTCGGGTCCGGGCCGCTTTTGCCGCGAGTCCAAGCTCGACAAGTCGGCGCAGCGTGCGCGGATAGTCGCTTCGTTCGCTGCTCTCTTGGCGCAGAAACGCTTCGATGTCTGGCTTCATCGCGATAGCAGCGTCAACCTCCGGATTCGCACCGCGGGAGTACGCACCAATGGAGATGATCTCTTCGTTCTCTCGTGCGGCGGCGATGAGCCGAATGACTTCTCTGCGTGCGTTCTGATGATTTGGATCCGTCACCTGCTCGGCGACGCGCGAGAGCGACTCGAGCACATCGACCGCAGGAAAGTGTCCGCGCGACGCGATGCGACGCGAGAGAACGACGTGTCCGTCGAGAATGCCGCGGGCAGCGTCTGCGACCGGCTCGGTCATGTCGTCGCCTTCCACTAACACCGTGTAGAAGCCCGTGATCGAGCCGCCCTGTTCCAGCGGTCCAGCTCGCTCGAGGAGGCGGGGCAAGAGCGCGAAGACGCTTGGCGTGTATCCCTTGGTTGCGGGCTGTTCGCCCGCCGCGAGACCAATCTGACGCTGAGCCTGCGCGAGGCGCGTGATCGAGTCGACCATCAACACGACGTGAAGGCCTTGATCGCGGAAGTGTTCCGCCGCTGTCACCGCAACCGTCGCCGCGCGAACCCGCAAGAGCGGACTCTCGTCACCAGTCGCGACAACGACGACTGCTCGCTTTCGCCCTTCCGGCCCGAGCGTGTGTTCAAGAAACTCTTTCACCTCACGACCGCGCTCGCCAACCAGCCCGATCACTGCAACGTCTGCTGCGGCACCCTTGGCAATGTTGGCTAACAATGTGCTTTTCCCGACGCCTGGGCCAGCAAAGATGCCAAGTCGCTGTCCGCGTCCGACCGTAAGCAGTCCATCGATCACTCGAATGCCAGTCGGCAGCGGCTCACGAATGATGCTGCGGCCGAGTGGATTCGTGGTTTTCGGCTCAAGAAGACACGGCTCGAGCTCGTCGAGACGCGGACCGCCGTCGATCGGTCGCCCAAGTGCATCGAGCGTGCGTCCGAGCCACGAGCGTCCGATGGCGACCGTCGGTGCTGGCCGCAGCGCACGAACCACCGCACCCGGCGCCACGCCTGCGGTGGTCCCGTAGAGCATCACCAGCGAACGCGGGCCGTCGAACCCGATGACCTCTCCGAGTGCCCTTTCCGGCGAGCCAAGATCGACGTCCACCATGGATCCGATCGGCACGCGCAGGCGATCAACCGCGAGCGTAAGCCCGCGGAGCGCATGCACGCTGCCCGACAGCAAGCGCGGCTCCGTCGCGAGCACGGTGTTGAAGGCGTGTTCGAGAAAGCTCACGGGATCAGCGAGCCTCCGGCGGAGAGACCATCACTCGTCCCAGTGGTCGGCCCCACCTGCGGCATCAGCGCGTCCGCGATGCGATCCAGCTGCGTTGTAAGCCTGCCGTCGACGCTGCCCTCGGCGACGCGCACGATGATGTCGCCGGGTTCGAGCGCCGGGTCGGTAGTGAAGGTCACGTCGGAGGCTGAACCGAGCCGCTCAAGCACGCGCGGTAGTTCTTGCCGTAGCAGATCGTGGTCGGATTGCGAGCAAGCGACCGCGATCGACGTGGCTTGCCCGAGTAACTGAAGTGCTGCTTCGAGTTGTGTGGTCGCTAGCGTGGGGTCTGCCGCGATCGCGCGGCGCAACACGCGCTTCGCAATGCCGAGCGCCAGTTGCAGCGTTTGTTGCCGTGCTTCGCGCATGAGCGATTCGCGCTCGGCATCCCAGCGACCGGCAGCGACTGTCCACGCAGACTCAAGCCCTTGGAGTCGCTCAGCAAAGTTCGCTCGTACTTCGTCATACGCCGACGCCGTCCCTTCAGCGCGGCCAGCCTCGAGGCCTTCAGTCCGCCCGAGCGCAAGTCCCTCGACCTTGCCTTCCTCGATCGCCTTCGCCCGCAGCCGCGCGGCTTCTGCTCGCGCCTCGCGAAGTATTCGGTCGGACTCCGTGCGCGCGGCGACGACGAGGCGCTCTCCCTCGGCGCGGAGATCGGCGAGATCCATTGCCACAACGCCGCCGAGCATTCCACCTGTCGCGTGTGCCTTGAGTACAGCCAAGTGCGTTTCCCCGCGTCAATCAAACAATAAGATCGCCACCACCGCGCCCGGCGATAACGATTTCGCCCGCGTCCTCCAAGCGGCGAACGATGTCGACGATGCGCTGCTGCGCAGATTCGACATCCGAGACCTTGACGGGCCCCATGAACTGCATGTCTTCCTTGATGAGCTCCGCGGCCCGGCTCGACATGTTGCCGAAGATCTTCTTCTTGAGGTCCTCGCTCGCAGTCTTGAGTGCGAGACAAAGCTCGGCGTTGTCAACTTCCTTCAGCACCGACTGGATGCCCTTCGCGTCTACGAGGTTGATGTCCTCGAAGACGAACATCAAGCGCCGTATCTGCTCAACGAGATCAGGATCTTCACCCTCGACTCCGTCCATGATTTGTCGCTCTGTCGCGCGATCGCAGAGGTTCAAGATTTCCGCGACCGTTTCCACTCCGCCGACGCGCTCGGTCGAACTGCTCAACAGGTTCGAAAGTCGGCTTTCTAAGCTCGCCTCGACGTCGCGGATGACCTCTGGATTCGTCTGCTCCATGTTTGCCACCCGGCGCACCACTTCGACCTGCTTCGCCTGGGGCAAGCCCTTCAGGATCTCCGACGCCTTGTGATGCGGCAGGTGACTGACGATCAACGCGATAGTCTGCGGATGCTCGTCCTGAATGAATGTGAGCAGATTTTCGCTTTGCGCTTTCTGGAGAAACGAGAACGGGCTGCGCTGCACTAGCGTTTGGATCTGCTGAATAACTTTGTCAGCGGTCTTTGACTCAAGCGAGTTCTTCAGGAGCTCGGTGGCGTACGCGAGTCCGCCTTCCTTCACGTAGTTCTGCGCCATGGCGAGGCCGTAAAACTCGTTGATGATCTCTTGGGCAAGATCTTTTGGAACATCGCCGAGACTCGCGAGCGAGCGCGTCACCTCTTCCACCGTTTCCGTCGGCAACTGCTTCAGCAGTGAGCCCGCTGTCTCGGGCTCAAGCACGAGGAGTAACACGGCCGCCTTCATCATGCCGCTCAACTCGGCAGCAGTCTTAGGTAATCGTTGTCCCGGCTTCAGCACGCAGCGACTCCGTGATAGTTGGATAAAGGAGAGGGCATCGCGAAGTGAGGAACTGTCACGACGACTTCATCCATCGCTTGAGGAGCGCCGCGGTCTCCAGCGGTTGATTCTTCACGATGTCATTGAGCTGCGCCAGCATCTGCTGACCTTGCAGACTGCGATCGTCGAGCTCAACGCCTTCCATCGGCGGTGTCGACTCCTCGGCCTCGCCGAGCACATCAACATCCACGGTCTCCAGCGTTGGCGGAACGCCCGCAAGCTCACTGGCGCTCGGCATCTCCGGCCGCTCCGCAGCCTTTCGCACCATCATCAGCATCATGCCAAGCGATACGAGCGCGAGAGCACCGAGCGCGATCGTTTTCAAGAGCGAGCCACCGCCCGATCCGGGAGTGATCGCTTCGATAATGGCCGCGCCACTTCCACCCAAACTTGACGTTGATTGAGCGTCGAAGTCGTAATACCACGTAACTTCGACCGAGCCTTTCTTCGAAGTCGCGATAGCGTCCGTCGTGATCTGCGTCTCTAGCAATATCTTGAACCGCGCGATTTCTTCGTCGCGCACCTTGATGATGGCGGCCTCGTCCGGTACGAGCGTCGCTGGATCGGCGCTGCCCGCCGCTCGTCGAGCGTTCATCTCCCACACGCGGCGGAAGTAGCTCCACGGCACTGCAACGCCGACGTCGATTTTGACGGCGTACCCCGTCGGGTCGAACTCGCTCTTCTGCGTCTCTGGGATCCGGGTCGCGAAGCGCGTGTCTTGTTTCTCCGTCGACGCGGTTGATCCGCCGCGCGAGTCAGGAAGCGACATGCCGATGTTCGGCCGCGCGCCCGGTGTCTCCATAAGAGCCGCGCCGCGCGACTGCGTTTCGGTGCGCGACTCGCTTGTCGGTGCGGAGACCCCCTCGCCGAACTTCGTTTCTGTCGCCTGAAGCGTTTTCGTAATGACCTGCGGATTCACCGAGACGAGAACGCCCGGGATGTTCCCCATCAGCACTTGAATTCGGTCGCGCACCGCATCGCCGACGTGAATCTGATGTTCGAGATTCTCGCTGGCCATGCGATCGCGTCCACCGCGTGGACGTCGTTCCGATTCGCCGTCGGTGATCTTTACGTTCTCCGACTTCAGTCCCGACTGCGTGCCGGCGACGAGCGCAGCGATTGCGTCGACCTGCGACTGAGTGAGTACCTCGCCGCCGCGCATCGTGAGGTGGACAGACGCGCTCTGCGCCACGGTCGTCGCGCCAAGTCCCTGTGACGGACGTGGCGCGATGAATACCGTCGCAACCTTTACTCCCTTGAAACCGCTGATCGTCCGCGACAGTACGTTCTGGAGCGCGACCAGTTTCTTCTGGTCGGACTGCCGCATCGTCTCGAACGGGTTGTCGAGCGCGATGAGCGCGTTGAAATCGATGGCATCGCCGCCACCGATCCCCCGCTCGCCCATCTGGCTGATGATCGCACCGTGACGTTCAGCGGGCACCATGATCTTCCCGGCGTCGACCGAGTATTCGTACCCGCGCTCGACGAGGAACCGTTTGGCGTCGTCTTGCGCAGTCGCTGTGACCGCGAGCGCCACTAAGTCGGCCTTGCCCGAGTATTGGGCAACGAGAAACAGGCTCATGACCATGACGACAAGAAGCGCGCCGACGAGAAGTTTCGCCGTCGCGTCGAGCCCGCCCATGCGCCGACGCACCGTATCGAGCTGATCACGCAACCACTGCACGCGAGGCCTCCATGCCTGCCGGTGCGTCCTGCCGTACCCGACGATCGCCGTCCTCCGGACAGCGCCGCGCGTCGGGCGTTGAGGCGGCTAGACGCGCATCTGCTTCACTTCGTCATATGCATCCATCACTTTGTTACGCACGGCAAGCAGCAGCCGAAACGCAGAGTCTGCCTTTCGCGTCGCGAGCATGACGCCCTCGACATCGTTGCGACGGCCGGTGAGCACATCCTCTGCGGCAACGGTCGCGTCTTCCTGAAGCTTGTTGACTTCACCGATCTGCCGGAGAAGTTCCTCACGGAAGTCTCCCGGCGCCCCCTTCGGCGCGCCACCACCGCCCAGCGCGGGTGAGGCGCGCTGGATGTTGGAGATGATGCCGAGGGGATCTGACATGGCTATGAGAGGATCTCCATCGCAGAGTTGGTCATCGACTTCGTGGCCTCAATCGCTGCGATATTGGCTTCGTATGATCGCGCGGCGAGCATCATGTTCACCTGCTGCTCGACTGGATTGATGTCGGGGTACCAGACCCGGCCATCGGCATCGGCGTACGGGTTCAGTGGTTCGTAGCGTGGGATGAACGCCCGGACCTCGCGAATGTCCGCAACGTGGACACCGAGTTCAGAATTGTTCGCTGGATCGCCCGTCGCGAACAGCACCTCACGGATCGACGGCGGCTTGACCGGTCCGTTCGGATTGCCGCCGATGTCCGCCGACGCAAGATTCGCAGCGATGGCGTCCAAGCGCGTGCGCTGGGCGACGAGGGCGGAGACGGAGACATCGAGCAAGCCGCTCATGGGACGATCCGATCGTTAGGCAATAGCCGGACGCGAGTCCGACTGGTTAGGGACGCTCGCGAATAGCAGCGTCGAGCGAGGCAAACTGGCCGCGCACAAGCGCCGCCGCGAAACGAAACTGCATGACATTCTCGGTCAGCGACTGCAGAATCCGTTCCAAGCTGCGGTCATTTCCGTCGTGTCCAAGGATTCCTTCGCCGATCGGACGCGGCGTCAGCTCAAGCCCCGAGGTCGTGAGCATCACTTCGTCTGTGTCTTCGAGAGACAAACCGCCGTCGGCGCCGCTGGCAGCACCGTCTCCAACTCCGCTTGCGAGCCGAGCTTGGCGATCGTCGATCGCAGCGCGGAGCTGGTCTTGGAAGCCTTCAACCGATACGTCAACGGGTCGGAACCCAGGCGTCTCGAGGTTGGCGATGTTGTTTACAATCACTCGTTGTCGCGCCGACGCAAACTGCAGAGCACGTTCAAGCGCGGGCATTGCGTTCCGGCCGACGAGGCGATCAAACATGCGCGGCTCCAGCGAAATTTGCGCGAACAGCGAGCAACGTCGAGGCGATTCGTACCTCAGGTCGTCAACGGAATTCGCGCCTCTTCCTTCCACTTCTTGATCTTGAGTCCCAACGTGCGCACCCCAATGCCAAGGTCGACCGCGCTGCGCCTTCGGTGACCGCGATTGCGTTCGAGTGTCGCGAGAATCACTTCGCGTTCGATCACTTCAAGTGTCAGCGTCCCGTCGCAGGTGATGCGCGGGAGTGTGCTACTCGCCGGGGTCACAGACCCGGTGACGGCTCCGTTCGCGACGCCATTTCCGTGCGGGTGCGCGGAGTAGCCCGAGCCGTTGGTCGTCATGGTTGGAGCGCCGTTACGGATCGAGGCGGGCACGAATCCGTTGCTGCGCGCGAACGTGACACCGGGGATTCCCTCGCCCGCCGTCACGGTTGGTGACGAGTGACCAGTGAGCCAAGGGCGGAGCAGCGGCGCGTCGATCGAGTCGCCAACCGCTAACACCGCGGCACGCTCACAGATGTTCTGGAGCTCGCGGACGTTGCCGGGCCAGCTATAACCCTTGAGCAGAGCAACCGCTGGTTCACTGAGTCGCCGTGGCGCCTTGCCTTCACGACTACTCACTATGACGAGGAAGTGGCGCGCGAGATCAGGTACGTCTTCGATGCGATCGCGCAGCGGCGGCATGGTGAGCGGCAATACGTTGAGACGGAAGAAGAGATCCTCGCGGAACCGCCCATGGACCACCTCTTCCTCCAGATCACGATTCGTCGTGGCAATGACGCGCACGTCCACGGTGCGGCTCTGCGAACTGCCAACGCGCTCGAAGGCGCGTTCCTGAAGGACTCGTAAGAGTTTCGCCTGGAGTTCAGGTGGAATCTCGCTGATCTCGTCGAGCAAGATCGTTCCGCCTTCAGCCAACTCAAACCGTCCCTTGCGGAGCTTGTCGGCGCCGGTGAACGCGCCCTTCTCATGCCCGAAGAGTTCGCTCTCGAGAAGGTTGGCCGAGAGAGCAGCGCAGTTCAGCGCGAGGAACGGCGCGTTCGCGCGTGGGCTGATCGCGTGAATGAGACGAGCCGCGACCTCCTTGCCGGTACCGCTCTCACCGTTGACGAGCACCGTTCCATGACTCGTCGCGATCGGTTCGAGTTGCGCTCGCAGCGATCGCATCGCTTCGCCTGAACCGACCATCTCTACCGGAGACGTCTTGCCCGAAGGCGACGCCGCGGCGCGAAGAATCTGGTTCTCACGGACGATCTTCGCGTGCTCGATCGCACGATCAATCGTCATCGCGAGTTCTTCACCCGAGAACGGTTTGGTCACGTAATCAAACGCGCCCTGCTTCATCGCCTGCACCGCAGTTTCGACGCTGCCAAACGCGGTCATCACGATGACCGGGAGCTGCTCGTCGAGCTTGCGAATTGCTTGCAGCAGTTCAAGCCCATTCATATCGGGCATCTGCAAGTCAGTAATGACGGCGTCGGGCGGGCGCTCGGCAAGTCGTTCCAACGCTTGTTTCGCGCTCGAGCACGACACAGCCGTGTGTCCGCGCCGCGCGAGAATCGTCGCAACGCTGTCCCGCATCATTTCCTTGTCATCAACTACGAGTACTCTGGCCATGGTTCCTCCGAACCGTGTTTGGTCGGCCGATCAAGGCTGACCTCTCTCTCACTCGGAACGCCGCATCAGCCCGAAAGCGGGCCAATCCGGCGACGTACCGCCTCTTGAAGTCCGTGCCGCGTGCCGGGCTGCCGGTCCTCCGGTCGCACTGGTAGCGCGATGTCAAATCGAGCACCTGTCCCTGCGTTGCGAACAGTTCCTGTGTTGCGAACGGAGATCGAACCCCCGTGCGCATCCACGATGCGGTGAACGATCGCGAGCCCGAGGCCCGTACCGTCTCCGCGGGTTGTGAAGAACGGATGAAAGATCCGATCAATCAGCTCTTCGGGAACGCCGGGACCGGTGTCCTCGACGCGAAAGACGATCTGCTCTGTGCGTCGACCATCGGCGAGAGCTCGCCGCACCCGACGCGCCTCGAGGCGTAGCGTCGGAGCGTCGCCGGTCGCTCGGCTCGCCTCCATCGCCTCAACCGCGTTACGGATGAGGTTCGTGATCGCCTGCGTCATCAGAGGTACATCGAGCTTGACGGCACCGGCAGTCACGTTTCGCTCGATCACGACACCCGCGCGACGAATGATCGATTCGCACGACTCAACCGCAGCCTCGAGTATCACGCTCGGCTCGACATCGCAGGTTTGCACGCGCAGATCACGAGCGAAACGAAGGATGTCGCCGACAATCTGGTCGAGGCGGCCGACCGATCGCAGCACGCGTTCGCAGATGCGCCGCTGCTCTGGACGGGGCCCGCAGTCTTCGCGGAGCACTTCGACGTCGAGCGCGATCGAGCCCAGGGGATTTCGGATCTCGTGGGCGATTCCCGCAGCCATTTCACCGAGCGCCGCAAGCTCGCGCGAGCGTCGCAATTGTTCGTTGGCGTTCGCGAGTTCACCCTTCAACTGGCCGACTTGACCCTCAAGCGACGTGTGCGTCGTCTGAAGGCGCTCGGTCACATCCGTGAAGGCGCGCACGAGCTCTGCCAGCTCGTCAGCGGCGATGCCGCGCGGTTGAAACGCGCTCTCGGCGATGGTAGTGAGTGCGATGGCGCTCATGTCAGCCCTTGTGATCCGCAAAGACGCTTCGGCCGAGGTCGTGCCCGGACGCGCGAGCGCCACGCTCGCCGTGGACCCGCGCGCCGTATGCGGCGCGAGCTCCAGCGCCAGTCGTCGCTCGATTGAGTTCCGCTCTTGCTTCCTCACGCGCCCGGCGCAACTCGACCTGCGAAAGCTCGTCGCGATCAGTGATGCGTGAGAGACCTTCCGAAAGACTTCGCACCCGATGTCGAATTTCATCAGCGGCTACGGGTGGGAGCTGCGCCAGTCGCTCCTCAAGAGAGGTTGTGAGATCAAGCAATTCAGGTTGCCCGGACACGAAGCGCTCGACGACGACTTGGCGGTCGGCCATCAGCGCCATGAGTCGAGCCGCGTCGCGACTCTCGATGATTTCGTCCTGTTGCTCGCTCGCAGCTTGTAACTCAGCGAGGAGCGCGGCGCGATCATCGAGTACGCAGCGCAGTCGCGACGCCCAAGCATCGAGCCCCTCAAGGGTCTGGTTGGGGCTTGGTGAGAAACCGTTTGTCGAGAGGTTGGTTGAGACCATGGTCATGGCTCCTGACGGACGCGAGTGCGTCGCGATGGGGTGACGAGCAAGACTCACTCCGGTGTCTCCCGCTCTGGGCGCACCGTTGGCGCAGCAGCGACGGAGCCATCAGCAGGCGAGGGCGGACTATTTCGCAGCCATCGCTCCCACGCCTCACGGCGGAAAATCGAGTCGGCTGACATGAACGCGCTATCCGGGAGCTGCCCGAGCCGAATCTCGGCACGGCGGTGCGCAGTCGCTGCGCGCTCGGAATCTCCGAGCTCCTTCCACGCGTTGACGATCTGGATGAGTGCAACCATCGAGACCGCGCTGTCGTCGTAACGACGTTCGGTAGTCTCGTAGAAGTCAATCGCCTCGCGGTATCTGCCGACGTCAAAGAGACAATCGGCGCGGTACAAGTGCGCGAGTCGGAGGGCATCGATCTCAAGCGGATCGAGTTCCGCGAGCGTACGAACATCGAGCGCCGCAACAACGCGGTCGAACTCGGTCCGCGCAGCCTCCAGATCGGCGACTCGGCGGACATCAATTGCGTCGCGCTGCGACGGTGACAACGCCCCATCGGCGAGGCGTTTCGCCGATTCCGCCGCTTGACCGCGGCGACACTCCCCAAGCTGAAATTGAGTGAGAGGCGCACGATGATCGTCGGGATAGCGACGGAGTGCTTCGTCGAGAAGCGTCGCGCCACGATCGAGGTCGCCGCCAGCGACGACGAGACGCGCGAGTTCAAGCAGGGCTTCTCGGTACTCCTCAGCGTCCGGACGTAATCCCGCCGTTCCATCGACAATCGGCTGAAGCCGAGCAACGGCATCGGCGCGGCGACCTAACGATTCGAGGCAGCGCGACAACGGGACCGCTGCCCGGGTGGCGAGCGGGCTCAAGGGGAACTCGTCGATCACCCGGGCATATTCGGTCGTCGCTTCGTCGAGGCGTCCTTCGCCATGCAGGATTGCTGCGATCCGTGACATCGCTTCTGGTCGGCGCGGTTCGTCGCGCGGAGTGCCGCTCACGAACGCGCGAAAGGATCGAATCGCGTCTTCGCCCCACCCTGATCGCTCGTAGCAATCTGCCGCCATCCAGAGCGAATCAGCCCACGCGGTCGGGATTTCACGGGCAGCTCCCGCGTCGCTTGAGTGCCTCACGAACCAATCGCCAGCAGCTTTCAGCAAGCGCGAAGCGCGAGCTCGCGCTTCCGGTTCGGTCGCTTGGCTGCCGCTGGTCAACTGGTTCGCAAGAGCGTTCGAAGTAGACGCCAGCCGAAGGACCAGCTGGTGCGAGATCGGCCGACCGGGCACAAATTCACTCGCGAGTTTCGCGTACTCGAGCGCTTCATCCAGTTCACCAGCAACGAGGAGCGCGTCATGTCGATCGATGAGACTGCCAATGACGCTCGCTGGCGGTACGCGCTTGGTCACCGCCTCGCTTGATGAGCTGTTCAACTTCGTGCGCAGGGCGCGATAGTCGGCAAGGGCGTCGAGATGAGCCCCGCGGGCCGCTCGCGTTTCGGCGCGGCCAAAGAGGGCGACCGGCGCGCACGACTCGCCCGCGTAGTCGGCGAGCACGCTCTCGAATCGCTGCTCCGCCTCGTCGAGCTCGCCGCGCTGAAGAGCCAACTCACCGAGCAGCACGATCGCCTCGCCCTTTGCCAGCGTTTTGTCGGCAGCGATCGCAACTGCTCGATCAAGCGTCTCTCGAGCCAGATCGGATTCGCCGATTTCGGCGTACGCCCGTCCCAACAGTCCAAGCAGTTCAGCGAATGCGTCCGGCGTCACCGACCCGCGCACCTCGACCGGCGCCGACTCGATGCGCCGTAGGTCGAGCAGCAGTCGATCGGCAGCATCGCGAGGCTTTTCGAGCGCCAGCCGCGACTCTGCCTGCCGCGCGGCCGCCCAAGCTTCGTCTTCAACGGTGATCGTTGGATCCGCTCTGTAGGTCCCGATCGCGACGAGAAGCTTCTCGTAATCGGGGTGTTCGGCGCGCATGGTCTCGCCCCAAACCCGCTCAATGACGAGGCGATTGACGCGCGAGCGCATGACGTCTGCTTCGCCCGGCGATGCGTCAATGCGACCGATGCGTTCCATTGCATCATCGGCGCGGCCCAAGTGCACGAGCGCAGCCGCCCAGCGCAGAAGGCGATCGCGATCGAGCTCAAGGCCGTTCTCTTCGGCGCGGGCGTACCGATCGGCGATCTGTGCGTCGTTCTCCACCGCTCCGGTTCCGATGCGGGCTGCGGACAGCCAGTCAGCAGTCACCGCGTCGAATCGGGCCTTGTCGGAAGCCGCCGCCTCTTCGAGTTTCGGCGCAATCCGGTCGAAGAGAATCGTCCGTGCGTCGTCGAGCCGTCCGGCAGCAAGTAAGCCATCGACCTGGTCGAGCGCACCGGCGAAGTCGTTATCCCGGGGCAGGCTGGAGACGTAGATCAGGCCGCCAACGACCGCGCCGGTCGCGACGAGCAGCGTCGGGAGTTGCCAGACATCACGCCAACCAAGCCGCGACTCCGCAGCACTCGCCGCCGGTGCCGGTGTCATCGCCGCGTGCGCGCCCGAGTGGGGCGTCACTGTCGGAGGTTTCGACTGGTCCAGACCGTCCGGCATGAGATCCGCTCATGGCCCTGACCCATCGTCGACGCGCTACGGCGCGAGACGGTCACGGCGACGATCCACGGCGACTCCATCGCCGCGGTCGAGAGGCAACATCGGCCGATCCCGCGCGATCGCTTGACTCGCAGCGCCTTTCCTGCGCAATAACCCAAGCTCGCGCGAAGCGATCACGCACTATCAGCCGCGTTGACAACCCCCGAGCGTGCTCGGCCGTTCAGTTCTGCGCGTCCGACTCGTTCTTCGCGGGAATGCGGGCGTCAGCGACGAGGGTCCGCGAGAGAACGTCGCCCATGGAGCGGTTGCCTTGGGTGAAGAGGACGAACACTGCAAGCACTGGGGCACAGAGCGTGAGCGACTTCAAGATGCCGCGCACGAAAACTTGGCGGAACGACGCCGGTGAACCGTCGCCGCTGACCACGACTCCTCCCACCACTGCCTTCCCGAATGAACGACCGGTGAAGAGTTCGCCAACTCCGCTGTGCAGGCAGGTGACGAGAATGGCAACCATCGCTGGCTCACTCGATGTTCGATCGAGGGACCACGATGGAAGTATGAGGAGTTCAAGAGGAGTCGCGCCGAACATCCACATAGCGACGATTGCCCCCGGCATCAGGTCGATCGCGAGCGCCAGTGCGCGACGTTCGAGCGAAAGCGGTGGCGGCGCCAAGAGCGCCGTACTTCCACCGTTCGTTGGAAGCGCCCGCATGAACACGAAGGCGATGACCGCCGAGAGCGCAACTGCTGCCAAGAGCGGAAGATGAATCCAAGGCCCGGACCGAAAGCCCGGCGCCTCAAGCTTGACGATCGCTCCGGCCTGGCTGTCGATCGGCCCGAGTCGCCGCAACTGGTAGTTCGCGGCGCTTCCGCTGACGACAACGGCTCCGCCACTGTCTCCACCGACGAACCACGGCGCGCCGGGAATTCCAACTCGGCCCCAGTCGAGCAACGCACTGCCGCGAAGGTACTTAAACCGAATGTCTGGTGCCTCCGGGAAGGCGACGGCTGGACGATCAGCTGCGGTGAACCATGTCGCACCGAAAAATGGAACGGACACGACCTCGACGGTTCCGAGGCCAAGCGTCGCGGACAGTGTCCTCCCCGCTTGGTCCGCGCCAAGGACAACGATCGAGTCGCCGACCCGAGCGAGCGTGAGTGACGAGGCCTCTTGAAGTCCCGCCGGAAGCCAACTCCCGAGCGGCTGAGCCTCCCAGACCGTGCCCGTCAAACGCAGAAAGGTTGGCTCGTCTCCGCGGGCTAACGCTGGCACAGACTGAGATCCTCGGTCACGCCGGACGCCGTAGCGCGACGCTGGCGAGGCTTGAAAGAGCGCGCACGGACCGCTCCGGTCGGCAGCAAACCCGACGAGTTCGCCAGCATCGCGCAGGCTTGCGACGAGTTCGCCGCCGCCCGGAGGGTCGGCGTAGAACAGTCCCGTCGCCACGCTTTGGCGCATGACCAACGTGACGACGTCACGCATCTCGGCGCGGCCGGCGACCGGAGGGAACGTGAGCCACACCCGATCGCCAAAGGCGGCGATTGCGTCGGGTGCCTCGTCATACCGCGCGATCTCAGTACGAACCGCTGGGCCCTCCGTCGCCGCGCCAGCCGAAGGGGAAGGTAGTCCCCCGCTCGCTTCCGGCGCGGCGTGCAGAATGAAGACGCCGTCCTGGCGGACGTCGACCCACCAAGCATGTCCAGCGCTCGACGTGCCGAGAAGGCGTCCGCGCGCGGTCACCTCCGCGCTGAGGGGCGACGCCAACGCAAGCGCGAAGGCAACCGCCAACAGATACCGAAGGCATCGGAACGATGTGGAGTCGCGGGGCGACTCGCACGCGCAGTAGCGTCGAGCCATCATCGCTGCTCGCGCGGCGCAGGCGCTCCCGCACCAGTCGTGGCTCGGCGGTTCTCAACCCACACCGTTTCGTCGGGGCGCAACGAGAGCTGGAGGTCCTTGAGGTCGAAGAAACGCGGCTTCACGCCGTTTGGGCGAGCCGACACCGCTTGAAACGACAGCTTCACTGAACCGGTGCCATCAGCACGACTCACAATGACGCGCTGCGCAACTTTTGGGTAGTCGCCGGGGGTGAGATCGTCGGCCGGAGCGCTCGCGTACTCGCTCAGCGTACCTGTCACCCATACTCTCCCCCCTGCTAGCCCACTTCCGTCGAGGAGTTCGATCGTCGAGGGAAGCCCGGTCGAGCGATCGATCGTCCAGCGCGATGACTTCGTCGCCGCGACCAGCATGCCAGCGTTGTCAGTCAACGTCACCTCGCTCGCGGCCGGAAGTGGCGCCAAGCCCGCAAGGACGAGAATTGTCCGCGGCGAGACCACCGAGCGACCAGTGTGCTCGTCAACAGGCACGGCGGCTGGTTCGTTCCCGCCGCTGCTCTCAGGCCAGGGACGCACTTCGAGCGTCTTGGGCGAAGTGTCGAGGCGAAAAATCCACCAGCGTTCTGCATCGGAGCCGATCCACGCGATCGTGCCCACCTTCGTCAACCGCAACGCCGTTTTTGAGGGGAGGAACGCGTACAGATGCATGTCGCATTGGTCGAAGTGCTCGGTCCCGTCCTCGAGGTAGCGGAGTTCAATGACTCCGTAGCCATCAATCGTTTGCAGCCGCTTCAACCGTTCGGTCTGTCGGGTCACGAGGTCGGCGTAGACGGCAGCGAGGCCGCCCAGCGGAGGCGTTAGAGTGGGAACACTCACGACGGGCGGTGTTGCGAGTTCGACAGTGCCATCGGGCTGAGTCGATTCAGGATCCGTCGCGCAACCCGCCGACAGCATCGCGAGCGCCGCGAACGTAACCGCTGCAGCGGTACCGCCCGCGCGTATCCCCGCGCGTATCCCCGCGCGCATCCCCGCGCGTATCCCCGCGCGTATCCCCGCGCGTATCCCCGCGCGTATGGTGGAGCGCGACCGCTTCATAGATTCCCCTGCATGATCTCGCCGAGCTGTTCCGCGATATCGCGGATGTCGGCGTCGCCGAGCCGCGGATTTTCGACTTCGATGGGCGGCGAGGAAGGATCGCTCCCGCGCGGCTGCAAGAGCCAGATCTCCCGTTCGCGCTCCGGTGTCACGCCGCCTTCAGAACCGGCGGGGGCAGAACCGGATTCGGTCGACACGACGCCGCTCGTTTTCTCACGCCGCTGGCCAGCAACCCGAAGAAGGCGTTTCCGCACTAGGAGCAATCCGAGGACGAATCGGAACGCGACGCGCTGCGGCCGCTCGTCTGACTCGAGTCGATGAAAGAGATCGAGCAGTGTCTCGTCATCGACGAGCATCGTGCGGCGCCCGTCACCGCTCGCGACGGTCGTTCGCCAGAAGTAGAGGAGCCCCTCCGGGCGCGCTCCCGCCTCCCATGCTGGAATCGAATAGTCGACGCGCCGCAGAAAGAGCGAGAACGGCGTCCCCGCGTTCGCGCTGTCGGCGCTGCTCGCCTCGCAGAGCGCAGTCACGCAAGGCGTATCGGGCGGCAGCGCTACGCCAGTCGCGGCGCAAGTGCCCGTGAATCGTCCGAGGTCATAGGCGCCGGAGAGTCGGGTCATCGTCATGCGGTCCGCTTCGAGCGCTTCGCTAGGAGTCGAGGTACTACGTCGCTTGCCTCGCGCCCGAGCCGTCAGGATCGACCTGATCGACGCTGCGTCGTCCGCCGACGCCGCTCAGTTTCGATCATACCCGCGCGCCGCTTCTCTATACTCCGCGCCGAGTTCATGACCAGTATCTTCAAAACGCTTTTTCGCGGGTACGACCCGCTCGAGGTCGCGGTCGAAATCGCCGTGATCTGGCTTGGCGTGTGGCTGGTGGTGAGGTTTCTCCGCACGACGCGCGGTGCTGGAGTGGTCAAGGGCTTTGGGTTGGTCGTAGCGTTGGTCGCGCTCGGCGTCCGCGTACTCGCGCAGCTCGGTGGGGGCGACGCCTTCGGCCGGCTGCGATTTCTCGCCGACCAACTCCTCCTTCTTCTCGCCATCGCACTCGTCGTGGTTTTTCAGCCGGAGATTCGGCAGGCGATGTCGCGACTGGGACAGGCGCGGCTGTTCCGTCGCGGACGCGGCCTCGCCAACACCATCGCGGAAGAGATCGCCGAAGCCGTGGATTTTCTCTCGCGCAGTCGCTTCGGCGCCCTCATCGTCATCGAGAAAAGCGTGACGCTCGGCGATCTCGCAGAGGGCGGGACTGAACTCGACGCCAAGGTCACCGCGTCGCTGCTGCAGAGCATCTTCTGGCCAAACAATCCTCTGCACGACCTCGCCACGGTTGTCCGCGGCGAACGCGTGTGGAGCGCAGGCATTCAGCTACCGCTGGCCGAAGAGGGTTCGGTACCACCGCACCTCGGCGCGCGGCATCGCGCTGGGCTCGGCATCACGCTCGACACCGACGCCGTCGTCGTGATCGTGAGCGAAGAAACCGGCTCCATTCGAATCGCGTATCACGGGTCGATGTCCGCGCCGGTGCCGCGTGACGCGGTTCGTGACCGACTCGTTGCGCTCCTCGAGAGCGACGCGCCCGACGCGCGAGCCGCGGACGCAACGTTGGAGCGCGCTTCATGAACGCGTGGGCTCGCTGGCGTCCGAAGGCAACGAACTTCACTGTCGTGACGGTGATCTCGCTCTTGCTCTGGCTGTGGGCGGCTGGCCGCACGCGCGAGATCGGAACGGTCGAGTTGTTCGTTCGATTCGTCGTCGCCGACGCCGACCAAACGGCCGCGCTTCCCATCGAGGCCGTTCCGGTTGAAATAGAGTTGCAAGGCACTCGCCGCGAGCTCGATCGCGCCGCGGAACGCTTCACAGGAAAGATGATCACACTTCGTGTCGGTCGCTTCGGCGTCCCGGGAACGCCAGGAACGCACGCGATCGACCTTGCGGCGGCGCTCAGTCGGACCGAGGAGTTCGACTCCACGGGAGCCGCAGTCGTTGCATCGACGCCAGCAACGACGCCGCTCGAAATCGTCGAGACCGAGACAATCGAATCCTCAATCGTGCCGCTCTTACCGGGGGTCCAACTGGTTGGCGACGCGATTGTCGAACCAGAAACCGTGCGGGTGACTCTGCCAAGGGCGCTGGTGCCTGCCCTCGGTGCTGAGCCGCACGTCCAAGCGTTCCTGCCGTCGACGCAAACGAACATGCTCCAGTCCGGACGCCGGCACGGCGTCGACGTCACATTGCGTGTGCCCGAAGCGCTTGAAGCACAATCGCGGCTCGTCCGGATCGTGCCCGACAAGGCCCGCGTCTCGTTCACGCTTCTCTCGCGCTCAAGCACCTCAGTGTTACGGCTCGTACCGGTGCAAATCGCCGGTCCTCCCGACGATCTCAGCGAGTTCTCCGTCGACATTAACCCGGCGGATGCGTTTCTGCGCGATGTCGAAGTCACGGGCCCGAGCGAGATCATTCGCGCACTCGAAGACGGCCGCGCGAAAGCGTTCGCGATTGTGCATCTCTCCGCAGACGACCTTGCGCTTCGTGTCACTCGGAAGCGCGTCGACCTTTGGATGTTGCCGACAGGTGTTGCCGTCGGACGTATTGGCGAGAGTTCCGATACCGAGCCACTGATCCGCATGACGGTGACGCAGCGCCCAGCGCACTGACGCCAGCAACGGACACAGCGCTCTCTGCGGCCTCGCGCGCCTATCCCCACTCAAGCGCGTGCCACTGCTTCTTGCCGCGGCGCAAAAGGGTTGTGGTGCCGTGCAAGAGATCAGCGCTGGTCAGCGCGCGGTCGAGCGCGGCCTTCTCGCCATTCACGCTCACTGCGCCGTTCTGAAGAAACTCGCGGGCCTCGCGCTTACTCGCCGCGAGCGTCGTCTGCGCCAGCAGGTCAACGAGCGCCACACCAGCGCCAGCGAGCGTGTCTCGCGCGTGCGTTGATCGCGGAACTTCCGCGAATACTTCCTTGAGCGTCGCCTCGTCGAGGCCGCGGACATCACCCGAAAAGAGCGCCTGCGCAGCAGCTTCGGCCCGCGCGAGTTCGGTGTCGCCGTGAATCATCCGCACGACTTCGCGTGCCAACGATCGTTGAGCTTCGCGAGCACCGGGATTCGTTCGCACGGTTTCAATGAGCGCTTCGATCGTCGCGCGGTCAAGGAGCGTGTACCAGCGCAGATAGTTGACGACATCGGCGTCGGTTGCGTTCAACCAGAATTGATAGAAGGCATAGGGACTCGTGCGGTGCCCGCTGAGCCAGATGGCGCCCGACTCGGTCTTGCCGATCTTGCCTCCGTCAGCCTTCGTCACGAGCGGCGCTGTCACGCCGAACGCTTCGGTGTCGGAGCTGGCAGCGCCCGGCGCAGTGCTCAATGCGATCCGACGGATGAGATCAATGCCTGCAACGATGTTGCCGAACTGGTCACTGCCGCCTAACTGAAGCGTACAGCCGTACGTCTTGTGGAGGTGGAAGTAGTCGTACGCCTGCAAGATCATGTAACTAAACTCGGTGTACGAGATCCCCTGCTCGCGTGTGTTGAGACGACTCGCGACCGACTCCTTCTGGATCATCATGTTGACCGAGAAGTGTTTTCCGACATCACGCAGCACATCGAGATACGAAAGCTTCGACAGCCAATCGACATTGTTGACCAAGACCGCTGGCGCCTTTGCCGACGGCGAAAAATCGAGCACCCGTTCGAAGAGCGGGCGAATGCGCTCGACGTGAGCCTCAACCTGGGCGCGAGTCTGCAACTGCCGCTCGGCGCTCTTGCCGCTCGGGTCGCCGATCATGCCCGTTCCTCCGCCTAACAAGGCAATCGGACGATGGCCGTGCCGCTGCACATGGGCGAGGCACATCATCGGAATGAGGTTGCCGATGGTCAGGCTATCGCCAGTCGGGTCGAAGCCGACATACACGCTACGAACACCGCTCGCGAGATGGGTGCCAATCGCATCCGACGTGGTCTGATGCAGAAGACCACGCCACGAAAGTTCGCTCAAGAGATCGGACATGATGACTGTGAGACAAAAAGAGCCAGAGAGCGCGAAAAAGCGACAGAGCGATCGCGTCAGCGGGCTGCGAGCGAGCCAGCCTTTTTCTCGACGACAGCGATGAGTTCACGCCAACTCTTGTTGAACGAGTCGCGTCCTTCGATCTGAAGTTGTTCGGCTACTGCCGCGAGATTCACACCAGCCTTCGTAATCTCCGCAAGCGCCGCAGTCGCGCGCTTGCCGTCAGCGGGCACGAGCGCGGAAATCTCGCCGCCCTTAGCGAACTCGAGCAAGGTCTCTTCCGGAATCGTGTTGACGGTGTTCGGGCTCGCGAGGCCGTTGACGTACATCGATGGCGAGAGCGCCGGATCTTTGGTTCCAGTGCTTGCGTAGAGGAGCCGCTGCGGTCGCGCGCCGTTCCGCTCCAGCGCCTTAAAGCGGTCGCTTGAGATGAGATCGAGGTACGCGCCATAGCACTGCATTCCGACCGCGAGGCCGACCGTGTTCTGAAGCGTCGCTGGCAACGATTTCGCGGTGGCGCGGTCCCAGCGTGAGACAAAGAGACTCGCGACGCTCGACACATCTGCGGACAGGTTCTTGGCAATCCGGCGCTCAAGTCCGCGCACGTACGCTTCCGCAGCGGCCAAGTACTGTTCCTTCGAGAACAGCAGCGTCACGTTGATAGGAACACCCGAGAAGATGAGCTCTTCGATCGCCGGAATTCCTTCGCGAGTTCCGGGCACCTTGATGTAGAGGTTTTTCTTGTTCGCTTTCGCGTACAGCGCTTTCGCCTGCGCGACCGTGGCCGCGGTGTCGTTCGCAAGTAACGGCGACACTTCAAGCGAGACGAATCCATCGATACCGCCGCTTCGATCGTGGATAGGTCGGAAGAGATCGGCGGCGCGCGTGAGGTCGGCGATTGCCAACTCGAAGAACACTGCTTCGGGATCGCCCGATTTGGCTGCGAGCGAACTGATCTGCGCGTCGTAGTCGGTTGAACTCGAGACCGCCTTCTCAAAGATCGTGGGGTTGCTCGTCAGCCCGGTGACGTCGAGCTCAACGATGTACTTCGCGAGTGTGCCCGAATCGAGCAGGCGACGGGTGATGTTGTCGAGCCAGATGCTCTGTCCGATGTGATGCAGGCGGGCGGTAACGCTCATAGTGGGAACCTCAATTGGAAGAAGACGAGTTCAGCCTATCGGCTTTCCGCTCGCGCGGATGTCCCACCACTTGGCGAGAGCGCGAACGACTCCGACACCTTCCCGCGGTTCAAAGGCCTTTTCGGCAATTTCGGCGGCCGGAGCGTGCTGCCTGTCGGCGTACCCATCGACCGACGCGGCTGCTAGCAGCGGATTGATCCCTCATTCCGTAGTATCGCGAAGACGCTGCGGTGGAACCGGCGATCAGGATTCCCGCCTGTGAAGGCGGCCACGACGGAGACAATAGTTGTGGACACCATCGTCGTGGGCATCACCGCGTTCCTCGCGTTCTTGGCTAGCTATGGGATCGTATTGGGGCTGCTTGGCCGCGCGACGTTCGACGCCCCGCGGTGCGGACGTTGCGGAATCGATGTGCGTCCATTCGCGTGGTCGAGCGACGGCGGAGCGGCCGCGTTGACAGCCCGTGGCGTAACCCAGTCATCCGCGGAACCGCTCGCATGAGTAATGTCTCCGACGTACCCACGCCGCAGCTGGCGACGGCGTCTGGCGCGGCTGGAGCACGAACTCGTT
>Ga0163155_10000542_pt1 | contig 46278 bp, 41 predicted proteins | sample OliLakLV19SP4G1_FD_148611 | JGI IMG/M metagenome (GOLD analysis project Ga0163155, IMG submission 148611) | Freshwater microbial mat bacterial communities from Lake Vanda, McMurdo Dry Valleys, Antarctica - Oligotrophic Lake LV.19.SP4.G1 | ecosystem: Environmental > Aquatic > Freshwater > Lake >... | reverse complement strand
GGACTTTAACTATTCCGAACAGCAATGCGTTGACAGAAGGATCGTATCCGGTAACGGCAACCATTACGGATGTGGCCAGCAATAGCAGTTCTGATGTATCGAGTAATGAATTAGTAATTGATACTACGGCACCAGTAGTTCCGACAGTAGTATCACAGACCACCAATGACCTCGCCCCGGTCATCACCGGAACCACCGGCACAGGCGTAGCCCTGAACGCTGTCGAAGTGTTGACCGTAACGGTAAACGGTGCAACTTATACCGTAGTGCCCAATGCTTCGGGCAACTGGTCACTTGACATCGGAACTGCGACACCTACCTCAGGAACGCTGGGCATCTTCGTGGATGGAACAACCTATTCAGTTACAGCGACAGTAACCGATGCGGCAACAAATTCTGCCACTGATGCAACGAGCAATGAGCTAGTGATTAATAGCGCAGCACCTACCGCACCGACTGTCATATCCCAAACTACCAATGACACAACTCCAATCGTCACGGGAACCTCCGGCACAGGCGCAGCTTTGATTCCAGGCGAAGTTTTAACCGTAACGGTAAACGGGGCAACTTATACCGTTGTGCCGAATGCTTCTGGAATTTGGAGCGTTAATACTGCATCCGCAACGCCAACGAGCGGCACTTTAGGCACATTCACAAATGGAACAACCTACTCTGTTACTGCCACAGTAACAGATGCGGCAACAAATTTTGCCACCGATGCCACGAGCAACGAGTTGGTGATTGATACTACCCCCCCAATCGCACCGACTGTCGTATCTCAAACTACCAATGACACTACACCCACTCTGACAGGAACAGCGACCGTAGGATCAGGAGAAACACTGACGGTAACTGTCAATGGAGTTACTTACACGACATTAGGCGGCAACCTATCGCTTGCGGGTACTACATGGACTTTAACTATTCCGAACAGCAATGCGTTGACAGAAGGATCGTATCCGGTAACGGCAACCATTACGGATGCGGCCAGCAATAGCAGTTCTGATGTATCGACTAATGAATTGGTAATTGATACTACAGCACCAGTGGTTCCGACAGTAGTATCGCAAACCACCAATGACACCACGCCCACTCTGACAGGAACAGCCACTGTAGGGCCAGGAGAAACACTGACGGTAACTGTCAATGGAGTTGCTTATACGACATTAGGCGGCAACCTATCGCTTGCGGGTACTACATGGACTTTAACTATTCCGAACGGAAATGCCTTGGCAGTGGCTACCTATTCTGTAACAGCCTCTGTTATCGATGCAGCTAATAACGCCAGTGTAGATACTTCCAACAATGAACTGGTGATCGTCACTAATTTAAATGCACCTGTTGTAGCAAATGCCACAATTTCGATCAATGAAAATCAAAGTTCTGGAGTGTTTGTTTATCAGGTTTTAGCATCAGACAGTGATCCTGGTGACCAGCTTTCGTATTCAATTACCGCAGGCAATAGCGGTGGCGCATTTACTATTAATCCAATCACAGGAGTCATTACAATCAACACCGCTTCTGCTATTGACTTTGAAGTAAATTCAATTTTCACACTTACCGTCACAGTTACTGACAGCCAGGGTAATAAATCAACGGGTATAATTATTATCAATATTAATGACCTGAATAATGAAGATACAGACGGTGATGGAATTCAGGATTCTGATGAAAAAGATCAAAATGGAAACCCTATCGATTCTGACAATGATGGAGTTCCTGACTTCAAAGATCTGGATTCTGATAATGATGGAATTCCTGATTCAGTTGAAAAGAATATTGACTCTGATAATGATAGTACACCCGATTTTAGAGACACCGATTCCGACAATGACGGTATTTCCGATAGCATTGAAAAGGGTTTGAATGGAAATAATCCCAGAGACTCTGATGGTGATGGAACCCCTGACTACATAGATAAAGATTCGGATAATGATGGCGTGCCAGATGCTGTAGAACGCGGCACAAGTGGGGACCCCTTCGATACAGATAAAGACGGAATCCCTAATTACTTGGATACCGATGACGATAATGATGGAATCCCTACCATTAGTGAAGATTTAAACAATAGCAATAATTCGTCCGATGACGATTCCGACAAGGATGGCGTTCCGGATTATTTGGATGCAGATGATGATAATGATGGGCTACCTACCTCAAAAGAAGATCGAAATGGAGATGGTAATTTCCTGAATGATGATTGTGACGGTGATAAAATTCCGGATTACTTAGATAAAGATGAGTGTCGCATAAAACCAGAGCTTGGTTTCTCGCCCAATGGTGATGGCGAAGGAGAAGTTTGGACTATCAACTCCATTGAAGATTACCCAAACAACAGAGTGAAAGTCTTTAACAGATGGGGCAATCTGATTTATGAAGTAAAAGGATATAATAATATCTCCAATGCCTGGAGTGGAGATTCAGACGGGAAGCTTATTCTTGGTGAAACAAAAGCTCCGGATGGGACTTACTTTTACATGATCAATCTAGGAGATGGCAGCAAACCCATTGGAGGTTACATAATCCTTAAACGTTAAAATCCTATGACTAAAAATAACCTGACTCTCGCGAACAGCCTTTCTAAAAACATCGCCCCGTTTTTGTTTATAGGTTTTTCGATTTTCTGCAAGCCTGTTTTTGCTCAGCAGCAAATGATGTTTACGCAATATATGTTTAATGGATTGGCCATTAATCCTGCCTATGCAGGAAGTCATAAATCGTTAAGTATGACTGCCTTAGTGCGCGAGCAATGGACCGGTTTGGATGGAGCGCCAAGTACGCAAACCCTCAGCGTTCACTCACCAATAGGTAACAACCGTTTTTCGTTGGGCATGTTATTTATTCACGACAAGATTGGTGTAACAAACCAAAATGGTGTCTATGCATCGTACGCTTATAGAATTCCTGTTAAGAACGGTAAACTTTCGTTTGGCATTCAGGGAGGATCCAGTTTTTACAGAGCTCAATTTTCAAAAGTCTCCACCACTGATCCGGTTTTCAGGGCGGATATTACCGAGGCCCAGCCCAATGTTGGATTCGGCATGTATTACAACACCGAGCGATTTTATGCGGGCATTTCAATGCCACAATTGATTGAGACTAATTTTGATCGAAACAATACAGACTCCGATTCTAAGTTGGTGAGGCACTATTTTATTACGTCAGGTTATGTATTTGATGTGTCGCGATCGGTAAAACTTAAACCAAATATTCTTATTAAAACAGTTCCCGGGGCCCCCATGCAAATCGACCTAAATGTGAATGCGCTTTTGAGGGATGTTTTATGGGTAGGTTTATCGTGGCGATCGTTTGACTCGCTTGATGCCATGGTCCAATTTCAGATCAATGATCAATTGCAAATGGGCTATTCCTATGATTTTGCTACTTCTTCTGATATCAGAAGTGTGACAGGAGGATCGCATGAGCTAATGATGAACTACCGCTTTTCTTTCACAAAGAATAAAATTATTACGCCAAGATATTTTTAATTATGCAAGACTCTAAAAAAAAACACCTGTTCCATAAAGGATTGGCAGTGCTCTTTCTGCTAATTTTGTTCGATTGCACAAATGCATATTGTCAGAATTGGATCTACCAAGCGGCAGAAAAGAAATATAAAAACATGGAGTATGCCGCAGCCATTCCATACTATGAAAAGCTGGCATCCAATGCCAATACAGTAAATCCAGAAATCATGGAAAAGCTGGCGGACTGCTACAGAAGAGTAAATCATTCGGTGGGTGCGGCCAAATGGTATACCCAGTTGATGCAACAGCCAAACCCCACACCTGCTTCACTTCTTTATTTTGCACAGGCTCTTTCTCAAAATGGACAGTATGAAGAATCTGAAAAATTATATCAAAAGTATTTGCAAGGAAATGGCATAGATCAGCGTGCCGTGAATCATGCAAATCTCACCACCCGGCTTCCGGAATTTTATCGTGATTCATCAGATATAAAAATTCAGCAGTTGCCAGTGAATACCGCGGGCGAAGAGTTTAGCCCTGCTTATTACAAAGAAGGGATTGTATTCGCGTCAGGACGAGCGCAAGCGATTGGGCCTAAAATGGTTTTTGGATGGAGCCAATCTCCTTTTTTGGATCTTTATTTTTGGTCTCCTTCATCTGGCACCCCCGGACAAAATGAAGTTAAAAAATTGGAAGGAGATGTTAACTCCATCTATCATGAAGGGCCTCTTGTTTTGTTCGCGTCTGGCGATAGCATGATTTTTACCAGAAATAATTATTACGATAAAAAACTTGGCAGCGATAATCAGGGTGTAATAAAATTGAAGTTATACCTCGCCACCAAAAATGGAGATCGATGGGAAAATGTAACAGCGCTTCCATTCAATTCAGATGAATACTCAACAGGCCACCCCGCATTAAGCCCCGATGAAAAAACATTATTTTTTATTTCAGACAGAACAGGTGGAAGTGGAGAATCTGATATTTGGATGGTGAAGATAGAGAAGAATACTTTTGGCCAACCGGTAAATTTGGGTGAAGTAATTAATACGAATGGAAGAGAAATGTTTCCTTATTTGGATAATAAAGGCAACCTATACTTTGCTTCTGATGGTCATGCCGGGTTAGGCGGGTTAGATATTTTCTTTTCGTACTTCAATGGAAAAACTTTTGAACCACCCATCAATGTTGGTTATCCTATCAATAGCAATAAAGATGACTTTGGGCTAATTGTTGATAGCACTAGTCGGAACGGTTACTTCTCAACGTTTAGAAATGGAGATGAAAGGAAAGATGATATCTATTCGTTCAGCAGCTCAACCAACCTGGGCAAAATATTTACACTGGTAGGAAAAGTAACGGATGAAGAAACCAAAGAAGACCTGGCTAACAGCAGTGTTTCGTTATATGATGAGAGTGGGCTGTTGCTGGATAAAACAGAAGCGGATGCAAATGGAAAATACTTTTTCATCGTTCGGCCTGAAAAAAAATATAAGCTAGTGATAGAAAAAGCCGACTATCTTTTAGCAGAGAAAAACTTAACTACGAAAGGAGTTTTGCCGGGTCAGCCAGCAGAAGAAAATGTATCGCTAAGAAAAATCACCGATTACCAATTGGTAGGAATCGTATCGGATAAGGCCACCAAAATTCCATTAGAAAATACGCACATTGAAATTAAAGACGCTGCAACCGGAAAAGAAATATTGAATACGACCACATTAGCCAACGGCAGATTTAGTCAACTGCTTGAAAAGATGAAACCCGGTAGTATGATTAATTTCAAAATCAAGATTGAGCATAAAGGGTATCTTACAAAGAATCTAAATTGGGCTCAAACGTATACAGGTGAACGAAAAATTGATGTAAGTGAAACTTTGGATTTCACCATGGATAAAGTAGAGTTGGGAATTGATATCGGCAAACTGGCGAATGTGAATCCTATCTATTTTGATCTTGGTAAGTATGCCATTCGCCCTGATGCAGCAGCAGAACTAAATAAGATTGTGCAGGTGATGGTGGAAAATCCCGGCATGAAAATAGAATTGGGATCGCACACTGACGCACGCGGAAGTGATGCCTCTAACATGCAACTCTCTGATAAGCGCGCCAAGGCTTCAGCGAATTATATTGTTTCGAGGGGAATTGATAAGAGTAGAATTAAAGGAAAGGGTTATGGAGAATCGAAACTGGTAAATCGTTGCGGCAATGGAATAACTTGTTCTGAAGGTGATCATCAACTAAATCGAAGAACGGAGTTCATTGTTACATCTTTGGGAAATTAATGATCAGCATTTGCAATCTTGAGTAAATTAGATTATTAAAAATTTAATGAGCCAGTGCTTTGGGATAAGAAAAGTAGCACGCTTTTGATAATTGGAATTTGATTATTATTACAAAACTACAAGCCGACCACTTATTAATAAGAGCATGAATTAGTCTGTATTTTGTATATTTTTGCATGCAGAAAACAAGACAGAACAAAAGGCGCACGAGTTCTACCTTAGTAGATATTTATTTTGCCTGTGTGCCGAAGCTTCGGCAAAGGCACAATGATGTGACCATGACACTCACACCCAGCAACGTGATACAGTACAATGCCTGCCCGACCGAAGCCAAGCGGAGGCGGGAATATAATCCTTTTGTCCCAATAGCTAGCGAGATGCAAACATCGAACTCGTGGACGCGCGACACTGCCACCAAAAACAACTTCCTTGGCAATGGAGGCACAGAACTCAATACCACCTCACAGCTATATGATTTAGAATACAGAAACTATGACCCTGCACTTGGCCGCATGAACGGAGTAGACCCCATGGCCAACAAGTACAGTTCATTGACACCGTACAACTACAGCTTCAACAATCCTGTAATGTTCAACGACCCGAGCGGTGCGGACCCGCCACAGACGATAAACTACAGTGCCCAAACCTCGCATTGGTTCACATTCTACACCTATGACGACCGTATTGATGAGACCGAGCTGAGGTTTTTCAGTGCCGTGTGCGGCCAATGCTGGCGGACGGGGAACGCTGAGGCGATGGCGTTTTATGCGGGTGCCACGGGAGGCCGGGAGTTTGGGATGAGCATGTCATTTGGGGCATTGTCTTATTCAAGACAAATGAGTAGTACGTTTTATCATGGCTTGTCGATAAATTTCGGTAGCCTAGCCAACGGAGTACATAAGTTCAGTTTTGGCAGCAACGGAGTTTTGAGCCAATACTCGTTCCTGTCTGAAGCGCAAGTTCATGATCTTGGCAGTGCCTACACAAGAGATCTGGTTGGGGGAACGACTGGGCCAATAGTCAGTAACTATACTGGAGGGGCGAGATTGTGGCAAGGATCGAACGGAAACTTTGCCACTTTTTCTGGTTTTGTTGCAGTTCAAGGGCAACAGACACAGGGAGATTGTCCTAACTGTTGGTTAGCTGATTATCTTAGAAATACTCAATCTTTCGGAATGCATCGAAACCTGTTCTTCGATGCTGAGGCCATTTATGTCGATGCAAGTGGTTCATTCATTGGACACGAAATGGACAGAGGTGGCTTTTTTGTATTAGTAGGAAAAGACAAAGGGAAATTTTTCACATATTCCGAAAAATCGATTTATGGAACGGGGACGGATGCGGGAGTAGCTGGTGAGTTAGGCAGTATTGACGTTACAGGTAATCCAAATCTATTTAAATCAGATTATGTCTATGGATATAGGGATAAGTTTTGGGCAGGTGGTGGAGAGGGGCCTTCTGTTGGATTATCATATTCTTTAGGTTCTTACAACGGCCAGGACGTAACCGCAATTGCCGTCCAATTTGGATGGAGTTTTCTTCCTATATCACTTGGCTGGAACAAAGGTATAATATCGCCCAGTAAATAATTTTCTATGAAAAAAAGCAAGTATTTAGCATATGGTCTACTGGCTGTAGTAGTGATTATTTCTCAGGTGAGTTTTTTATATTATTCTTCTAATAAGAGAAAGGAAATTTTCAACGAACTTATCCAGGAGTATTCACCGTTAGTTCTTGAGGATAGCCTTGGTGGTTATGTCAGCGAAATCAATCATCCATATGTCACAGAGATAAATAATGATCCCCATCAAGCGTTCGTTACGTTTACTCCATACAAAAAAAAGACGCTTATGGTTGGTTATGAACTTGGGAATCAGATGACTCTTGATGAAACACTTAGAGTGGGTGATTACGTGTATAAAAAACAAGGCAGGAAAACACTTTCAGTAGTTAGAGCAAATGCGGCTGGTGATTCGTTAAAATTTTATTTTGAGATTACAGACTATCTAGGTTATCCAGTTAAGCCTGGATAAGGAACAAACCAAGGGAAGTGGGCCAAGCTCTCAATTTATAAGTGACCAGTGGATGGATATTGCTTTTTTGGCGAACGATGCTGCCCAAGCAATCTATGGTAGCAGAACCTATGCAACAGCGTTGGCCTATAAGTTACCGACAATCCCAATTCATCTACCCTCCCTTCGCAGCGGAGTCTCGCCTCGGACTCCGCGTCTACTCTTCACTGAACTAACCTTTCAATTTATTCCCTTCGCAGCGGAGTCTCGCCTCGGACTCCGCGTCTACTCTTCACTGAACTAGCCTTTCAATTTATTTTTAAAAAATACTAAATTGGTATCATCTAAAACTGATGAGCACCAAAAGACAGATACCGGATAACGATGGCGTTTACTTCATCACCTTCACATGTTTTAAATGGCTTCCGTTGATTTGAGTAGACTAAAAGCTATGATGTAGTTTACAACTGGTTTGATTATCTGAAATCAAAAGGACATCATATAATTGGATATGTGATTATGCCCAATCACCTTCATGCCCTACTTGCGTTGACAAATTCGGAGACTAATATCAATACAATCATAGGCAATGGCAAACGGTTTATGGCGTATGAGATGGTGAAGAGGTTATGGCGATTAAAAGCTAATGAATTACTGGATCCGTTGACAGAAGGAGTAAGTGCACGAGATTACAAAAGAGGCAAACTTCATGAAGTGTTCGAGCAATCATTTGATTGGAAAGAGTGCAGAAGTAATAAGTTCATAGACCAGAAGTTAGACTACATGCATGATAATCCATGTCGAGGCGTATGGAATTTAGTTGCAAGTCCAGAGCTATACTTACACAGCTCGACCAAATTTTATCAAATAGCGGAGCATGGAATTTATGAAGTAATGCATTGTGGGAAATTAGACGATATTGACTTAACGAAGAGAATTTGAAGGGTTGATTGAACCTTTTAAACGCGGAGTCCGAGGCGACACTGCGCTGGGAAGTGAAAATTGATGAGATGATGAACCTCAATCAACGACTTTAAATAAATCCAATGATTGTTGAGTTTGATGGAGGGCACGAGATCAATATGGTCATCCGGTCAAAGATCGCGTTTGGCTAACCATCCCGCTTTACAATGGTTGCGCTCGCCTGCGCAGTTGGCAAAACAACCATATCCGCCAAAACAACGTGAGCGGGTCGTGTAACCGCAAACAAAATAACATCCGCGATGTCCGCTGCAAAGAGTGGCGTCAGTCCCTGATAAACCTTTTTTGCACGTGCAGCATCACCTTTAAATCGTACCAATGAAAATTCGGTTTCTACCATGCCGGGATGTATACCCGTCACTTTTATACCAAATGGATTCAGATCCATGCGCATGCCGTTGGTAAGCGCATCTACGGCAAACTTACTGGCGCAATAGGCATTTCCATTTGGATAAACTTCCTTGCCGGCAATGGAACCAATGTTGATGATGTGTCCTTTTTGTCGGGTCACCATTCCAGGCATAATTTCTTTTGACACATAGAGCAAGCCTTTCACGTTGATGTCGATCATCGCATCCCAATCAGCAATTTCGCCAGATTGAATGGGAGACAATCCGTGCGCATTGCCTGCATTGTTCACCAGTACGTCAATTTCTTTCCATTCTGCCGGTAGTGAATTCAAAGCGGCTGCGGTTTGCTTTTGATTTCTTACATCAAACGATAATGAAATCACATGCGTGCTAGCAGAAAGAGTGTGGGTCAGGCTTTTCAAACGGTCTTCCCTCCTACCGCACACAATCAACCTAAAATTATTTTCTGCCAGTAGTTTGGCCGTGGCCTCTCCAATTCCAGCTGTGGCACCGGTAATCAAAGCGATTCTTTTTGAACTCATAGTACTGTGAAAACAGGTTATTGAAAAATAAAATAAACACCGATCGTGTTGGTATTCAACCGGCCCAACGGATCTTTGTAAATACTCTGTTCATTGCCCAACATATTTACAAGGCCTCTTGAAAAGCGCAGCTCAGGCGAAAATTTAAACAGCGGAAAATAAAAATCAAACCCAATGCCAGCATCCACAGTGATGTTTCTTTTCATGATGGGGATTGCGCCCGATGAGTTGCCAATATCATTCTTGCCCGAAAGTTCTAAACCTGGGGTGAATCCCCCTATCATATACATTCTTACATTTCCCCTGCGCATGGACTTAAACTTGACAAGCAAAGGAAATTCCAGTAAGGTAGTTTCAATTAACTGGCTCTGCGTAGTGCGGTTGGTAAAGTTATAGGTAAGCCGGTGGGAATAAAACCCTGCCTTTGGCATGAGGCGCAAGTCAAAAAACTCGTTGAGTCTATAGTTAACTAAAAACCCCAGCGAAAAACCGGGAATAAACTGAGGTTGTACCGAATGCACCGTATCGAACTTCTTTGTTACAAACTGATCGGAATAATTTAATTGATAGGAAGAAGTGTGCAGACCGATGGAAAAGCCGTAACTAAATTTGCGATCATCGTAGTTGGGGTTGTGCTGCCGTGCCCACTTAAAAAGCTGTGCGTGCGTAGAAACAACTGTCATCAGCAACGCTGCCAAAAGAATTATTTTACGCCTGTGTAGAGCGTGCTTATTCCAAACGTGAGTGGCTCGCATGAAGTTTTTTTATAACCCAATTCATCTAAAATTAAAGTAAAATCTTTTCCATCTGGAAATGCCCCTACCGACTCGGGAAGATAAGAATAAGCGGCAGGATCTTTTGAAAATAACTTGCCAATGGTAGGGGTAACAAAACGAAAATAAAATTGATAAAGTGGTTTAAAATACCAAATAGTGGGTTTTGAGAACTCCAGAATAACCACCATTCCCCCCGGCCTTAAGACCCGGAGCATCTCAGACAACCCCTTTTTCAAATCCTCAAAATTACGCACTCCAAAGGCAACGATGACAGCATCGAATTTATTTTCCTCAAAGGGCAAATTTTCAGAATCTCCACTTCGCATTTCGATGAGTTGCTCAATTCCCCGACCTATCATTTTCTTTCGGCCTACCTCCAGCATCCCTTCTGAAATATCTACGCCTATTACTTTTTTAGGGTTTAGCTTCAACGCTTGAATGGCGAAGTCGCCAGTACCAGTAGCTACATCCAAGATTAGCTGAGGCTTTTCTTTCTCCAAAAGCCGAATTGCCTTTTTCCGCCAGCCAATGTCAATACCAAAACTTAAGAAGTGATTGAGGAAATCATAATTGCCACTGATAGTGTCAAACATCTTCGCCACCTGCTTTTTTTTTCCAGATGCGTCATTTTTGTAAGGAACTACTTGCAAGGGTATGAATATTTAAAAAGGACGATGCATCTTGAATACAATCAAGCCGAGAACAGCAAACACCTGCATTTGTTAGTTGCCCACTACTTTAAATTCCACCCTGCGGTTGAATTGCCTTCCCTCCGCTTCATCATCGTTGCTAACCAAAGGCTTCGATTCGCCATAACCCACGGTTTTAATTCTGCGAGTGTCAACTCCCTTTGATGTAAGGAAGCTTTTTACGGCAATGGCCCTACGCTGAGAGAGCGCAAGATTAAACTTATTGTCCCCCACGCTATCGGTGTGGCCCCCAATTTCAACTTGTAGCGCTGAATTTTGTTTCATCATAGTCTCCAACTTATTTAACTCTCCATAGGATTCGGTCATGAACGTAGCTCTCTCAAAATCAAAATAAATGTTGCGTAACACAGAAACTACTCCGACCACAAGTTTTCGCAACTCGATGGTCTTAGTGATGGTTTTTTCTTGGTTGGTCGCACCTTCCACTTTTACCGATAGATTTTGAAAAACGTACCCTTCCTTCTCCACCGACAATCGGTAATCTTTTGAAGTAGCGGCAGTAATCGAAAATTCATACGTCCCACTGCCTTGATCGACCACTCCTACCATCACATTGTCTTTCAACCCTTGCATTCTTACTTTCGCGCCCAATGGATTTTTGGATTCATCCACTACGTTGACAATGTACTTTATAGGTTGAGCTTCCGGTTTTGGCGCTGGTTTTTTTTCGTCAGCGACAACTGGTTCTACTACTGGCTCTACTACGGGCTCTTGTGGCGTTTCTTTTTCAGGCTCAGGCTCTTTCGCGGCTACTGCTGGTTTTTTTTCCTCCTCAGAAGGTTCAATCATATAAATATCCGAGTAACCCAAGCCATCTTCTCGAACCGATGAATAATACCAATGTTTGCCATCTTTTGTACCTGAGAAATAAATGTCATCATCGGGTGAATTGATTGGGTAACCCAAGTTCTCAGGCTCACTCCATTCATTCTTTTCCTTGTCCAATAAGTTGGCCCTAAAAATATCGAAGCCGCCCATACCTTTTCTCCCTTGTGAGCTAAAATAAAAAGTCGTTCCACTGTATTCAATAAATGGTCCGTCTTCGTCCAAATCTGTGTTAATAGTGGGGCCAAGATTTTTCACCCGGCTCCATTCGCCACGACTATCTTTGTAACAAACATAAATGTCTGAACCGCCAAATCCTCCAGGGCGTTCGCTTGCAAAGTAAAGCGCCTCGCCATCTTTGGTAATGGAAACAGAAGACTCGCGATAGGAGGAGTTAATGATGCCAGGCAATGCCTCTAGGCTACTCCAAGAACCATCTCCCTTGCGTTCGGTGAAATAGATGTCTCCATTTCCTTCGTCTTTATAGACGAACAACGTCTTTCCGTCTGGGGAAAAGGCAAGATTCGAATCGTTGAATTTAGTATTGATATTCAGGCCAATATTTTTTGCTCGCTGCCATGTGCCGTTACTTCGGGTTGTGGTGAAAATATCCTCATAAGGTTTGTTGTCATCGGCCACGTTTTCGTACGTATTTCCATCTCTTCTGCGAGTAGTAAAAATGATTTCATTTTCTTCGGCATTTAACACAGGCGCATAATCCTCAAATTCTGAATTAATCTCCCTGCCGATATTTTTAATTGAAAAAGGTTTGGGGGCGGCTATAAATTCTTTTCCGTTCTTACATTCTTGTATTCTTCGATCCACTTCCCTCATTTCAACCTTATCTTTTCCCTGATAGCCGGGTTTTTTAAGCAATTTGTTTTTATAGCGAGTGTAGAAGTCAATTGCCTTGTCAAACTCCAACCCAAATTGATAACTGGTACCAATCCAATACTCCAAATCAAAGCGGTAGTCTGGATCTTGTCGGTAGATGCGCATGAAATACTTGACGGCCAAATCTTTTCCGATGGTTTTCAAGTGCATATGGCCAGCCTCAAAGTTTGCTTTGATAAAAGTAGTATCATAATTGGCCGCCAATACCAATTGATCACGGGCATCATCTTCGGCCTTGGTAGCTTCCAACGTTAACTCAGCCTGCAAGAAATACTCCTTCGCCAGTTCTTTGTCTTGCCCCTGAGCATGGCCGGTGGTTGATCGGAAAAAAACTATCCCCATCACCAAAAAAATTACTGCTGAAAGCCTCACCATATTAAAAAATGACTTTAACCCTTTAAAAATAACATAAGAGTGTGGCAATTTAGCAAAATATAGCAAAAAATAAAGGGGTCATCTTTATTCATAACTAACACGTTTCTTACATTATTAGTATTTTGCGCTTCAATTGATACTTTAAGCAATGGTCATTAAGTCGGCAGAATTCATTGTCAGTAACACCGACCCCCAAAAATGCCCGCCTGCTGACAAACCTGAGTTTGCCTTTATTGGCCGCTCCAATGTGGGTAAGTCATCGCTGATCAACATGTTGGTAGCGAGAAAAAAACTAGCAAAAGTATCTAGCACACCGGGAAAAACACAAACAATCAATCATTTCATTATTAACGAAGCGTGGTTCTTGGTCGATTTGCCCGGCTATGGCTACGCCAAACTGAGCAAAGAAGATCGTTGGAATTTTGGCAAAATGATAGAAAGCTATTTGGAGAACCGGGAAAATCTTTTTTGCACGTTTATTTTAATTGACTCACGCCTCCCCTTGCAAAATATCGATCTGGATTTTATCAATTGGATGGGGAAAAAAAATCGGCCCATCGCGATTGTTCTTACCAAAACCGACAAACTCAAACAATCCGAGCTGGGCAAATCAAAATTCAATATAGAATCTGCCCTGTTAAAATCGTGGGAAGAGTTGCCTCCAGTATTCATTACTTCTTCAGAAAAAAAATCGGGTCGAGATAAGTTACTGGCATTTATTGACCAGGCAATCCGCAACGCAAACGAAAATGATTAGTTTTGCGACAAAAAAGAAAGAATGGAACTAAAGGAAATTGCATCGGTAAGTGGGAAGGGTGGACTATTTAGAATATTCAAACCTGGTAAAGGAGGCGTTATTCTCGAAACATTGGACGCAGCTAAAACAAAAGTAGTGGTGGGTGCCACCCAAAAACTTTCTGTGCTGAGCGAAATATCGATCTACACCACCACCAAAGAAGGCACTGCATCGTTGCCAGAGGTTCTTCAAAAAATCAAGGATCAATTCGGAAGTGAAATTGGTGTGACCCCCGATTCTGAAAATCAGAAGTTAAAGTCATTTTTAAAATCGGTGCTGCCAGAATTTGATGAAGACCGCGTGTATGTATCCGATATCAAGAAACTGGTAAAGTGGTACGGAATTTTATGGAAAGAAGCACCCGAAGTTTTGGATCGCCCTGCTACCGAAGAAAAGCCGGAAGAGAAAAAATAGTTTATATCCCCTGAATTGCTTTTTCTACCATTTTTTTAGAGCCAACATAAAATGGCGTGCGCTGGTGCAAACTTTTTGGCTTGATTTCCATAATCCTTCCCTTTCCATCGGTTGCCTGCCCACCGGCTTGCTCGGCAATAAAGGAAAGTGCGTTGCACTCATACATCAACCGGAGTTTGCCGTTCACATCTTTGGCAGTGGCGGGGTAAATATAAATACCTCCTTTTAAAATGTTCCGATGAAAATCAGCCACCAACGAGCCGATGTAACGAGCGGTATAATTATTGTCTTTGCAATATTGGATATATGCCTGCACACTCAGCGAAAAAGAGTTTGCCGAGCCTTCATTGATCGAATAGATTTTTCCCATTTCTGGGATGGTCATTTCAGGGTGCGAAAGCACGTACTCTCCCAGCGTTGGCTCGTGGGTGAATCCATTTACACCATGCCCCGTGGTATACACCAACATGGTAGATGAACCATACAAAATATATCCGGCTGCTACTTGTTCGTCACCTGTTTGCAAAATATCCTCATCACTGATAGGTGTCCCTACTTTACTTTTTCTCCGATAGATCGAAAATATGGTTCCGATGGAAACATTCACATCTATATTCGATGAACCATCTAACGGATCAATGGCAATCACGTACTTTCCATCGTTGCTTAAATCCACAAACGACTCGGTCTCCTCCGAGATTAACGCACAGACCTCGCCTCCTTTCGTCAGGGCGCGCGTAAACCGAATATTGGCGAGGATATCCAATTTTTGTTGTTGTTCGCCCATAGAATTTTGTGAGCCCATAGACCCCATGATGTCGATCAACCCAGCTTTGTTAATTTCGCGGTTTACCACTTTAGAAGCCAACGCAATGTCTCTTAATAATTGAGAAAGTTCACCGCTCGCATACTGAAATTGAAATTGGTTATTTTTGATAAATCGATCCAATGCTGTTCCAATGGGCAGAGCGATTCGAGAGGCTTCCATAAATTACTGTTTTAACTTCTTTTTGATACTTACATTTCAGTGACAAATATACATGCAATCGTTTGAAATTAAATTTTAATTGATGGTGATCTTCAAATTCGGTGGTGCTTCATTAAAAAATGCCGAGGGAGTAAAAAATGTAGCCCACATAATCGGGTCGCAACAAGACAAAAAATTGTTGGTCGTTGTTTCAGCCATGGGCCAAACCACCGATGCGCTCGAAAAAATTGCCGCTTTGTCTCAATCAAAAAAAGATTTCAAAAATGAAATCGATCAATTAAAAGCATTTCATTTGACACTTGCGCGGAATCTCTCTGCCGGAGAAAAGTTTGAAGAGGAGATTGAAAATCTCATCGCAAAGTTGGACGAAGTAGCCTACAAAATCGAAGACGCAGATCTCCACTATGACCAGGTTGTAGCGTACGGAGAATTACTTTCATCTACTATGGTGGCACGATACCTACAGCACAAAAACATTTCATGCATGTGGTTGGACGCGAGGGACTATATCAAAACTGACAACACCTTTCGGGAAGGAAAAGTAAACTGGCAGGAGACGTTAAAAAGAATTTCAGCTATTAATCGCTCCCCGCAACTCTACTTAACGCAAGGATTTATTGGGTCTACTAATGATAATCTTACAACTACTTTAGGTCGTGAGGGTTCGGACTTTACCGCTGCAATTTTTGCCAGTTGCCTTCAGGCCAGCTCTGTAACCATTTGGAAAGATGTGCCCGGTGTGATGAGTGCCGACCCGAAACGAATCGCCAGCGCGGTTATTTTTGAGGAATTGCCCTACAAAGAAGCAGCAGAGATGACGTATTTTGGTGCCTCGGTTATACACCCCAAAACTATTAAGCCATTGGCCAACCGAGGCATTCCGTTATACGTGAAAAGTTTTGTTGACCCGCAATTGGACGGAACAAAAATTCATGAGTGCAAAGTCAATAAACTTCCACCGCTTATTGTTTTTAAAGGAAACCAATGTCTGATTTCTTGTAAAGTGACGGATTACACGTTTGTAGATGAGACACAACTTACTGTCATCTTTCGCGCATTAACGGAATTGAACATAAAGATCAATGTCATGCAAAATTCAGCCATCTCATTTTCATTTTGCATTGATTACCGAGCAGAAAAAGTGTTAAAACTGATAGAGATGTTGAGCAGCCATTTTGAAGTATACTACAACGCCAATCTTACGCTGATCACGATTAAAAATTACGATGCAAAAACATCTTCCGAGTACCGGAACATGAAGGGCGTTATCCTAGAGCAATCGTCTCGGTCTACCTTGCAAGTGCTTGTGAAACTGTAAATCAAGTTTTTAGCTCATCAATTAAGTTTTCAATTGTCCGATCGAGTATATCAAAAACTTCCTGAAAATCTTTGTCGGTGCCATAGTAAGGATCAGGCACTTCTCCTTGTCCGTTAGGGTCATACTCGCGAACCAGCTTTACTTTCTTCAAGTGCGAAGTATCGTTAGATAGCTGGAGAATATTGTTCAAATTACTTTTGTCCATTGGCAAAATCACATCGAATGCATCAAAATCTACAGAACTAAACTGTCGACCTAGATGCCTCATTTGTACGCCATTTTTAATAGCATTTCGAATTGTGCGTGTGTCTGGGGAATGCCCAATATGATAGTTTGCCATTCCGCAAGAGTCTGCGGAAAATTGGCTTTCTAACCCTTTTTCCTTGATTTTATGTATAAAAATTGCTTCCGCTAAAGGCGAACGGCAAATATTGCCTAGGCACACAAACAAAATTTTCATCCTTAAAAGTAATCACCCACAGGGTTACCCAAAATAATTGGCTTGAATAAATGAACGCATAGTACATATAGTTTATCGCCTTTTGGTAGTTTATCGCCTTTTGGTTAAGTCTAGCCCCTTCAAACGAGAAGGGGCTTTTCTTTTTGCAGGATTCACTAGCTTTGGAGCTCACCAATTATCACAGCTATGGATTTTATAAAAGTTACAGAACAAAAAGAACCCTTTGTAGCCCTAGTCGAATTAAATCGGCCAAAAGAACTGAATGCGCTCAACCACCAATTGATGACAGAACTATTGGCCGCCTTTCAGCAACTCGACAAAAATGATCAAGTCCGGGCAATTGTTTTGACGGGAAATGAGAAAGCTTTTGCAGCAGGTGCGGACATAAAAGAAATGGCTGACAAATCGGCCATTGAAATGCAATTGATGGATCGGTTTAACACCTGGGATCAAATCCGAAAAACAAAAAAACCAATTATTGCTGCCGTCAGTGGCTTTGCATTGGGGGGCGGCTGTGAACTAACTATGATGTGCGATATGATCATTGCATCCGAAACGGCAAAGTTTGGACAGCCCGAAATAAAAATAGGAACGATTCCCGGGGCGGGGGGCACTCAGCGACTCACCAAAGCACTGGGTAAAGCAAAAGCAATGGAACTGATTCTTTCGGGTAGATTTCTTTCCGCAGAGGAAGCGCATTTTTATGGATTGGTCAATAAAGTTGTTCCGGTTGAAATGTATTTATTTGAGGCGCTGCAACTTGCCAAAGAAATCGCGCAAATGTCGCCAGTGGCAGTGCAACTTGCCAAAGAAGCTATCAACCGATCGTTTGAAACACAACTAGATGAGGGTTTGGCCTTCGAACGAAAAAATTTCTACTTGACATTCGCCAGCGAAGACCAGAAGGAAGGAATGAAAGCGTTTGTAGAGAAAAGAAAGCCAGAGTATAAGGGAAAATAATCCGTTGCCAATAAAAAAGGATCGGAATTAATTCCGATCCTTTTAAAAAAACAAACTCTCTATCGGATATTTAATCCGAAACCTACCGTTAAAGCATTATACTTTTGAAGCGTATAATCGCCATGGAAAGTAAAAATCAATAATTTTAATCGCATGCCAATTGTGGCGCGCGGTCCTGACTGGCTAACGCTAAAGTCTACGGGGTCAAGCAGCGAAGCAGCCACGGTGTTTGTATTGTCAAGGTAGTATCTTCCCTTAACCGCTAGTGAGGCACTTGTGAAGTTGTAACCAAGGCCGGCATAGAAAGTGACAACCGACAATTTTTTTGAGATCAAACCTTGAATGGTTGTTGCGTTAGTTTCAAAAGTTGCTTTTTGGTCTGGTCTGGCATCGTCAAGACCAATCTCCAATTTGGTATTGGTATGCCCGACAAAGGCTGAAAGATCGAATGGCAAATTCTTAACGCCCGGAATATGCTGCTTGATGTCGTGCATGACACCAAACCCTAGCATATTAGCGGTGCCATTGTCCCCAATTTTGGTGCTCGGAAAAAACCGAATTTTTAAATCTGTGCCCTTTGGAAGACCAATGCCTAACTGGACCATTGCCGCGGGAACAAAATCAATTCCGTTATTTTTTAAATCCAGTCCAGGAGCGCCATTTATTGCAACTCCCGCGGATTTTATCTGATAAATGGGTGCAGTCTCGCTGCCGAGAATAGTGGGAGCCATTGTTGACGTTTCCGACACCGGTGTCACTACCAAATTGCTCATCGCACTGTTTTCTACTTTATAGACTAAATCGGAGGACGGAAAGTAAATAGCAGAAGCAGTCACGGTCAAATCAAATCCTAACAGCTTGTGAGGCTTGGCCGTGTTATACCATCCCTGAGCAAAGCCGGCTCCAACGGAATTTAGCAAAGGTGTTACATAGCCTTTCACCAAATAATTGGCGTCCGCAGCGCTGCCCTTTACCAGATTCTCCAAATCTTGAGAATGGGATACCGCAACGGTAGATAGTAAGCAAAGAAAAATTAAAATTCGTTTCATAAGTAAAATAGGGTTTATTCAAAATAAGTCAATTTTTAGGAATTAATTTGCAAGCTTAAGTATGATGAGCCGGATTTTATATAACTTTTCAATGTATGCTCTTGCAGGTATTTTCAGGGCAGCAAGCCTTTTTAATCCAAAAGCAAAGCAATTTGTAAGCGGCCGAAAGGGACTTTTTTACGAATTAAGAAAGAAATTTATCAGCGGTAGTTACAGTTGGGTCTGGATGCATTGTGCCTCGCTGGGGGAATTTGAACAAGGCAGACCTATTATAGAATCTATTAAAAAACAGTTCCCAGCTACCAAAATCCTACTCACTTTCTTTTCACCCTCGGGATATGAAAACAGGAAAGATTACCAAGGAGCGGATGCGATTTTCTACCTGCCATGGGATACCGCTGCCAATGCTGCTAATTTTATAAAAATCGTTCAACCTAGTTTGGCGATATTCATTAAGTATGAATTTTGGTACCACTACTCGAATGAATTGAAAAAGAAAAACATTCCACTCATTTCCGTTTCATGTATCTTAAGACCAGATCAGGTATTTTTCAAACCGTATGGCGGGCTTTTTAGAAAAATCCTAGCAAATTTTAACCACTTCTTTGCCCAAAATCAGGAAACGGTAGACCTCCTAGCTCGATTAAATATTAACGCCACATTAGCGGGTGATACCCGCTTTGACCGGGTTTATGAAATCACTCAAAGCGCGAAAGAAATCGACCTAGCAAAAAGGTTTAAAAATGGCCAAAAGCTTTTTGTTGCCGGAAGTTGTTGGCCTGCGGATATGGAAGTCCTATTTCCGCTGATCAACGAAAATCCACATCAATTAAAATTCATCCTTGCGCCACATGAACTTTCGGAGAGTTTTATGAGAAACATTGAGAATCAAATTTCCGCTAAAACGGTCAGGTACTCACAGGCAACGGAAAATATAGATGATTTTCAGGTGTTGATTATTGACAACATTGGCCTCCTTTCAAAACTTTATCGCTACGGTGAATTTGCCTACGTGGGAGGAGCATTCGGTGACGGCCTTCACAATATTTTAGAGGCGGCTTGCTATGGAATACCTATTTTCTTTGGGAATAAAAATTACAAGAAATATCAGGAAGCCAACGACTTGATTATGCGTGGCGGTGCATTTGAGGTGGAAGACTATTCAGATTTAAAAACAAAATATCACGCCCTTACCAACTATCCTGAAAATTTTCTGTTGGCGTGTAAGGTCACTGAATCGTACGTGAAAGAGAATTTAGGTGCGACCCAAAAAGTAGTAGATTACTGCACGCCTTTGCTGAATAAATCATGAAGGGCCAAATCCTAAAATCCACGGGCTCTTGGTACGAAGTACTCGGGGAAAATAATGTCCGAACCATGTGCCGGGTGCGCGGCAAGATACGACTGGACGAGATAAAAGAAACGAATCCTGTGGCGGTGGGCGATCAGGTGCTGTTTGAAAAAGAAGATGTAAATGGGGTGATCTATGAAATCCTTCCCCGCAAAAATCATTTGCTCAGGAAATCCGTAAAAAAAACTGGGCACGCACATGTTTTGGCCGCCAATGTCGATCAGGTGCTCCTGATAGCAACCATCAAAGAACCAAGAACTTCGTTTGGCTTTATTGATCGGTTTTTAGTTTCAGCGGAGGCCTTTCGCATCCCTCAAATTTTACTTTTCAACAAGTCAGATTTGCTCACGTTAAAAAATAAGGATGATCAATCAAAGGCAATTGAACTGTATAATAAATTAGGTATCACTACAAGGAGTATATCCGCGATAGAAGATGAGTTAGATTTTATTAAAGAGATCCTATTTAAAAAACTCACTTTAGTGGCGGGTCACTCAGGCGTGGGCAAATCCACATTACTCAATCGGTTAGCTCCTCATATTCAACAAAGCACGGGTGAAATTTCAGGATTCTCCAGCAAAGGAACGCACACTACTACCTTCGCAGAGATGTTTGAGTTAAATGAAAATACTTTTATTATTGATACTCCCGGCATAAAAGAATGGGGACTGGTGCAAATGGAGCCGCAAGAAATTTCGGATTATTTTGTAGAGATGCGCGAGCTTCGATTGGAATGTAAATTTGGTTCAAAGTGCTTGCACCTGAAAGAACCCAATTGCGCAGTATTGCACGCACTTGAAAAGGGAACGATCGCCAAAAGTAGATATGAAAGCTATGTGAGCATGGTTTTAGGGGAAGACAACCGAAAATAAAATTTCAAAAATTCGATTGCTAAACCAAGGTCAAGCATTTGAAGAGAAAGCAAAAATTCATATCGTACTCTTTTTCTAAGTGCGTTCTCCTCTTCTTTATTCCTGTTCAGTTTTTGAATTTTTTTGCAAATAATGAGGGTAGACATGCGCTGTTCATTCCCTCTCTCGAATTGCTTTTCGGACATCGAGTTCTTTACCAATCTTCTTTTTACCAACGGCTTTGAAGAGTAACAAAAGAAATACTCACGCGAGGCGCGAATCAAAAAATCGAAATCTTCAAATGCCAACGAATCATCATAGCCACCCATACGATCGAGGACTGATTTTCGGAACATTATCGTAGGTGGACAGATAAAGTACCGCTGAATAATTTCCTTGTAGATATCTCCTTGCGGTATAGAAGCGTGAGGATACTTATCTGAATGTTTACCCATTAAATCTCCTCTCGCATCGATCAACTCCGCATCGGAAAATTGCAGTCCAAATTGAGGCGACCTATTTTTAAAATCGGCAACACCCTCTTCGATTCGATTTGGAAATAAAATATCATCAGCCGCCAAGTCAATAATAAACTCTCCTTTGGCATGACTCCACGCTTTATTCAGCGATTTTGTGTAGCCCATGTTTTCTTGGTGACGAATGAAAAAAATTTCCGGTTTACCAAAAATATACTGGGCGATCTCATCTCCACTGCCATCCGTGCTTCCATCATCCAGTACAATAAGTTGAATCGCTGGGTACGTTTGACTGAGAACGGAATCAATCGCTTCTCTGACAAAAGCCTTCTGATTGTAGCAAAGACAGAGAACGGAAACTAACGGATTCGACAGATTAGTATTCAATACGGAATTCCTATTTTCTTGTAGACGAAATGCATCAACCAGGCGGGGCCGATCAGCAGGAATTGCACATCCTTGAAAAATGATGGCTTCTTGCCCTCTACCTTGTGCCCATAAAATTGCCCGATCCAAGCGGCTACAAAAATGCCCAAGCTAATCGCCCACAACGGTGCGATGTTAGCCAACACAATCCTATTGATCACGAAAAGGCAAAACAATGCAAACAACAACATGCCAACGGTAAGAGGAATTGACAGGGTGATATAGTAGATGAGCGCCAGCGCTAAGATCACCGCTGCCCAATTGGCGTAAATACTTCCTTCGCCCAAAGCCGACTGCAAAATTCCGGCTGGTATGGAGGCAACCAAGCCCATCAAACTAAAGAAAATCAACGGCACGCAAATCCAATGTATCAATTTGTTTGTCGCGTTTTGGTGGCTCTCGCCATATTCGGAAAGAAGTGAATCTATTTTTCTCATGGGTATTTCTTTTTTCACCAAGTTAAATCTAAACCAAATTTTTCGTATTGCTGCATTCTCGAATCCTTCGATACCAAAACCATACTGTTTTTTATTGCCTACCAAATGATCATTCGATCAAAAACATCTTTATGCAATCTCTCCAGCTTGTAAAATCCAGTCGCTTCCATTGGGGAGAAAGGCAATAGCTTGAATTCAATTTTTTCTCCTTCCTGCCAAATATCTGCTGGATTAAACCCATTTCACTCCAGTTTGCCGAGCTGATATTTGATGGATATCTCCCACAAGGAAATGTTACTAACGTAAATTGACTTGGTGGCTACAATTTGGTGCGCAGTGTCAGTTAACTTCTCATCGTCAGTAAGTGCCCAGATCAATACGCGAGTATCTTTGAGGTATTTCAATTAACCGATGATTTTAAATATCCATCAAATCCGTCTCAGACATTTCCCAGTCAGCGTGAATTTTCACCTTTCCTTTTGACTTTAAACCACCTAATTTTCTTCTTTTTACCTTTGCTTCCAAAAATGGCAACACCCTAAATATTTTCTTTCTCTTTCGTCCATGGGTAACAATAAATCCCTGTCCCTTTTGTGTTTTTTATGCGATTGCCGAAAGGTTTGTTTTGAACTCTGTGATGGTAACTGTTTCCATCTATCAAAAGTAGCATAAAGTTGTCAAGTCTTCGTTTTCACTTTTGCCCAGTCCTTAAACTGCCAGTGGACGATCGCTGTTGTCAAGTGATTTCCCTTTGTATCATGTATCTTAACTTCACAAGGTACTAAGACCGATTCTTGGGTTTTCAACGGATGGATGACTTTTTCCTCGAGCCATTCTTTCGAGATAATAAATTCGGCTGTCGCATCCATTTTTCCTTGGAACAAGTAGTTTACTTCCAGGCGTTGGAGAATCATTCTATACTTTTTCATGTCCAAACTACTCAGCAAAAGAAATCCAGTCGCAAACTCTGATATCGTGGCCAATCCGCAGGCATGCAAGCCTTTGATGTGATTGAAATTTCTTCGCTTGTAGGGCATCAATGTTTTGAGTCGGTAATCACCCAATTCTACGATGCGAAAGCCGTGCGGCTTATTGAATGGCACCATTCGGTAAAGTCCCCAATTCAATAGTTTCAAGTAAAAAGAAGAATGTTTTGCTTTTTGCAGTATTTTGGCGGTGTCAAGCATAAATTGAATTTCGATTTATGAATGACGAGTTACGATTTTAATTTTAAATCCGCGAATATTTTCAATCCAATAAACTATTTCCTGAAAAAATTACCGATCACTTGAGCAGCAACTGATTCGAGAAGTTTGCGATTATTCCTATCTTGACACCGGATAAAATCTACCAAATGACGGAAATCAAACGGCCTACCCTATTACACGCCTTCTTTCCTATTTTTATTCTGATCATTTTGCTGGCCATCAATGTTTTTGTTTTTGGATCGGGCGCAACTGACGGGCCTAACCAGATTGCACTCATCTTGGCGGCGGCTGTAGCAGGAATTATTTCTTGGCGCCTTGGAAACTCTTGGGAAGCCATCGAAATCAGCATCGTAAAAAGTATTAGCTCGGCAATGGGCGCGATGCTTATTTTGTTGATTATAGGTTCACTTTCTGGTGCTTGGTTGTTGAGTGGCATTGTGCCTGCTATGATCTACTACGGGCTGAAAATCTTAAACCCAACGATATTCTTATTTGCTGCCTGTATTGTGTGCGCCATTGTGGCGTTGGCTACAGGAAGTTCTTGGTCAACCATTGCAACGGTTGGAATTGCGTTGTTGGGTATTGGCAAAACGCTCGGCATCCATGAAGGCGTAGTAGCAGGGGCACTCATTTCTGGTGCTTACTTTGGAGATAAGATGTCTCCTTTGTCGGACACTACCAACCTCGCTCCCGCTATGGCAGGAACTAATCTATTCACCCACATTAAATACATGGTCATTACTACCGTACCCACGCTGATCATCACGTTAATCATCTTTTTTGTTTGGGGATTTACCCTTGATTCGCAAGGGAGTGCCAACACCGAGGCCGTATTGAGTTCCATTGACAAAGCGTTTGACTTAAATCCAATTCTGTTCTTGGTGCCGGCACTCGTGCTGTTTATGATTGTGCGCAGGGTGCCTGCTTTGCCTGCGTTATTGGTGGGTACTTTGTTGGGCGGAGTTTTTGCCGTTATCTTTCAACCGCAGATCATTGCTCAGATCTCTGGGATCACGGATAATCCAGTCAAGTCAGCTTTTGTGGCGGTCATGAAATCTTTTGCCGTTTCCATCAACATCCAAACCGACAATGCCATGATCAGCGAACTACTTTCTTCTGGTGGAATGGCGGGGATGCTCAACACCATTTGGTTGATCTTAGCAGCCATGATTTTTGGCGGGGTTATGGAATCATGCGGACTGCTCAAGCGCATCGTGGAAGAAATCATCAAGTGGGCACACTCTACGGGCTCTCTGGTGGCATCCACTGCGGTGACAAGTATTTTCTTCAACATTACCGCTGGCGATCAATACATGGCCATTGCCGTGCCCGGAAGAATGTTTGCGGAGACCTATCGCAAACGCGGATACAAACCCGAACTTTTGAGCAGAACCCTAGAGGATGCAGGAACCGTAACTTCTGTGTTAGTACCTTGGAACACCTGCGGTGCCACCCAATCAAAAGTATTGGGTATCTCCACGTGGACGTATGCCCCGTATTGTTTCTTTTGCATCATCAGCCCCATGATGACAGTTTTAATGGCTTATCTTAATTACAAAATCCACCGGCTGGATGACGCACCCATCGAATCATAAAATCACTATTACCAACGAGGAGATCAATGAGCTCCCGCTCGGTGCCTTTGAAGGTAAAGTTTCCGTCATCATTGACACCGACAAAGTGGAGAAGGCGTTTGCTGAAATCCGTAAGCATCGCATGGTTGGGTTTGACACCGAAACGAAGCCTGTGTTTGTTAGTGGTCACTCCAACAAAGTGGCACTCATGCAAATTGCCTTACCAGAAAAAGTTTTTTTGATCAGGCTGAATCAAACTGGCATGTCGAAAGCTATTGTTGACTTTTTGCAAAATGAATCTATTCTAAAAGCAGGTGTTGCTTTACGCGATGACATTAAGGGCCTACAGAAATTACATCATTATCATCCCGGAGGATTTGTGGAACTTGCTCACCTCAGCAAAGAAGCCGGGCTGCAGGTAGAGAGCGTAAAAAAATTGACCGCACTCTTATTAGGGTTTCGTATTTCAAAAAGTGCGCAAACCAGCAACTGGGAAGCAGAGACATTGAATGAAAAGCAAATCAGTTACGCTGCCACCGATGCGTGGGTTTGTTTGGAGATTTATAAAAAGCTATTGAAATTAAAGCACACTATTGAATAGGTTGTCTGAATTCAATTAGGGTTTTCTTCGGGTCAGGATGCACTTTTACTTGATCGTGTAATATGCTAAATTTGGTTTGAATAAATTGATAAATCCCATGACAACGGTAATCGATAAAGAACTCAATAGCTACCTTATTCAACTGAGTGATGCTGAAAAGAAGTAGGAACTCCTGATGCTTAAGACATTCCTGCGAGGGCGAACCAAGCCAATCAGCGTAGATCAATTTAATCTTGAAATTGACCAGGCATTGGCAGAAGCGGCTACGGGGAATTCAATTTCTCAAGAGGAAATGGAAAAGCTAGCTTCGAAATGGTGAAGGCCACTTAGAATTTCAGGGATGTACGACAATTTTGCATTTTGGGCTAAAGCCCTTTTGAACGGTTAGCCAATAACCCCGTGCTTAAGCACGGGGTTATTTAAGCTGCGAGGCTCATGGGCTTTAGCCCTCTAATGGCTTTACAAAAGTGTCGTACACCCAATTTCAGATGAGTGCCATTTTAAACGGAATTTTTTTGTATATCAGTTGTGTAAGGATTTAATTTTTAATGGAATTTTAAAAAAGTAAATATGAAATATTTCGTTTTTGTTCTGCTGTTTATTGTGAACGGTTTGTTGTTTGGGCAAACGAAAGATTCCGTTCCAGAAATCTATTTCCTTAATAAGCCGGTGTATTATGAGGGGGGAGAAGTTAAGTCTTTTGAAAAGAAGGAAATTTATCCAGCTTATAGAGAAAAAATGATAAAGGGGAAAGTATATTTCTTAGCTATCCAAAATTTAAATTCTGGAACACGATTCTTAAAAGGAAGTAGGCCGCGGTTTTTTGTAAAGGTTAGCCCGGGCGTTGATCCAGACGATGAGGTCTTATTGTTTTCAGCCGCAGATGAAAAAGTCGCACTGAAAGCTAAGTCTAGAATGTTTATTTTGGGTTATAGAAGACCGTATGAATCTTTTGTTCAAGAAAATACTCTCCCGCGAACATTTAAAAGAGTAGGTGTCGACACCTACGAAATAGTACCTGATGTATTGACACTACCCGGTGAGTATTCGTTGGTTGTAATGACCAAGGAAAGGCTTAGTAGTATCGCTGCTGAGCAACCGTCTCAACCGTTGGTTTCCCTTTTCTGTTTTGCTCTGGAATAGAAAATAAAAAAGGGATGCGATAACATCCCTTTTTTTCCTTCCCACATTTTAGGCATCCTTCGGCTTGTTAGTGTTGAACAGATGGACCTGATGTAGTTAGTGTCTCTGTATTGGATAATGGCCTCCGGTGGTTTCTCACCACCTTCGCTTTGCCGTACTTCTTCTCGGTGTAGTCCCAAACAACATTCCAAATACCCCTCGCACCACTTCTCTCCCGATTTGTTTAGAGATCGGTGAATTTATTACCTGGTCAAACGTGCTTTTCTCGGCACGACCCGGTTTTTGGGATTTTGTTGCCTCCACCTTTTCAGTTGCCTTAGCCTCGTCTTCCTTTTTTGCACTAAGCCTTTCACTTAAAATTTCAAATGCACTCTGCGGGTCGATGGTCTCTTGGTATTTTTTATTCAAGTCAGATGCTTCCAATTGGCTTTTGTACTCACTTTCACTCAATGGCCCCATAAAAGAAGCAGGCGGAGCTAAATGAACTGTTACAGTTTCGGTGGGAATACCCTTTTCATTTAATACGGTTACAAAGGCTTGGCCAATGCCGAGCTGGGTAAATTGCTTCTCCATATCGTAAAAAGAAGATTGTGGAAAAGTCTTTACCGTATCTCTCAATGCCTTTACATCATTGGGTGTGAACGCGCGAATAACGTGGCTCACCCGATTGCCCAATTGCGAAAGAACAGTTGGCGGAATATCTTGCACTAGCTGAGAACAAAAGAAAATGCCCACACCTTTTGACCGGATCAATCGGATCACCTGCTCGATCTGATTCATGAATGCCTTGGGCGCATCGTTGAAAAGCAAATGGGCTTCGTCCAAAAAGAAAATCAATTTGGGTTTTTCCAAATCACCCACCTCAGGTAATTTTTGATACAGCTCAGCTAATAGCGAAAGCATGAACGTAGAAAAAATAGCAGGTTGGTTTTGTACATCTGATACATTTAAAAGACTGATGACTCCCCTTCCGTCCACTTTCTCCAAGAGGTCTTCGATGTCAAATGATTTTTCCCCAAAAAGTTGAGCCACTCCTTGTTGCTCCATCGCCACAATCTTCCTTAAAATGGTGCTAGCCGTAGAAGTAGAAATCTTACCATATGCTTCTTTTATTTCGGCTGCTCCTGGGCCTTCTGATAAATAGTTCAGAACTTTTTTTAGATCATTCAAATCAACGATCGGGAGTTTCTTATCATCAGCATATTTAAACATTACCATTAATACTCCACTCTGCACTTCGTTTAAAGCTAGTATTTTAGTGAGCAACACGGGGCCAAACTCAGTAACGGTTGCCCGCATTTGAGCTCCTACTTTTCCGCTTAGCGAATAAAGTTCTACGGGATACGCGGACGGCTTGTACCCCTCCAAACCGATCGCTTTCGTTCGTTCGTTGATCTTTTCATTGACTGTACCCTCCTTTGCGATCCCTGAAACATCGCCTTTCATATCCGGCATAAAAACCGGCACTCCGGCAGCAGAAAGTTGCTCAGCCATCAATTGAAGAGTGCGCGTTTTTCCTGAACCTGTAGCGCCTGTAACAAGACCATGGCGGTTCATCATTTTTAACGAAAGGCTGACTTTGGCATCTGCAACAATCTCACCTGCTAAAACACCCGCACCGAGATAAATCGAAGAACCAGGGAACGTGTATGAAGCATTAATTGCTGAAATGAATTTATCTTTTGGCATAGCTTAAATCCTGTTAAAAATTAGATCATAATTTGAATCGCGCAAAACGTTATATGTTGTCAGTTTGAGCTTGTCGAAAACGGGTCATTCGTGTTTGCAAATAGGCTTAGACCGACTCGACATGACAGTAAAGTGATAACTTTTGTTACTCCAGATTATAACTCCAAACTTATAAAAAAAAACCACTCTTCTACTTTGGCTTTACCTGTAGAGTACTAATGATTTTTATAATTTCTTTTTAAATAACCAATCTATTTGTGGATCATCGCCCATTTGAAATATGTGTTCACCAAAACGCTCAAATCCCCACTTGCTATAAAATTTTTGAGCATTGAAATTCCTTTCCCACACGCCCAGCCAAATCCATTCAAATTTATTTTCCTCAGCGAAGGCAATGGCCTTCTCCATAAGTCTTTTGCCCACTTGCTTTCCTTGATGTTCAGTATGAATATATAACCGCTGAAGCTCAATCACATTCTTGCCGAGTTTGTATTCTACTTCATTGCTCTTGCGCAGGCGTAAAAATCCAATTACATTTTCACCTTCGCATGCCAAACATAGTACCGAACCTGGCTCGTAAAACTCTTCCTCCAATTTTTTCAAGTTGTAGGATTCCTCTAGGAAAGCCCGCATGTTTTCAGGGGTGTTGGAATCGGCAAACGTATCATAGTACGATCGAATGGCCACCGCACGCATCGCTGCGGTATCTTCAAATCTTGAAAGCCTGATGACAACTTCTTCCACTACGCAAAGTAAAAAAGAAACCCCACTTTTTGGGTAAGGTTCGGCATCAAAAAACGTTTGCGACTACTTCTTCTCTACGAAATTTTGAAACGTATAGGCTACTCCAATCGACAATGCCTGGCTCACCTGAATGTCCTCGTCTTGATCGTAGAAATACATAGCAATACCGCCAATGTTTACGTTGATAGACCTATTCACTTTGGCCGTTAAAGTCACATCCAAGCGATGGTCAATTTTATTCAACTCTAATATCTGGTAGTCAGCAAACATGATGTAGCGCCATTTCAAATTGATATTAGTGGCAATGTCCTTATTGTACTCCGCGAGCAGTTGAAAGGCCAGCCATTGAAAACGGGTTGTCTCTCCATTTTTCACACCAAAGGGTGTTGGGTTGGTAACGGCATCATAAAAACGAGCAACATCATTTACAATGGTTACCCGTGGAGCCAAAGGAGACAGACGAAGTTTGAAATAATCTACCGGATGGTATTCAAAACCAAGTGCGGCCGTGATATAGGCCGGAGCAAAAAACCCTGATATTAAAGTAGACTGCTCTACACCTGCGGCATCCTTTGTATACGAAAATCCATTGGCAAATTGCGATTGCAGGTTGGCAGAGGCAGACAAATCCCATTTTGGATTAATAGCGCGCCCGTAGCGCGTATCCAAGAAAATTCGATCGAGCGTTTTACGTGCGCCCTGCCCAGCATTATTAACCGTACCATACAACAGGTCAATTTCATTATCCCAAGAATGGATATCTTTTTTGTAATTGGCCTTGTAATTCAAATAAGCATTGAACCCAATAGAATTTACCCCTCCGGCTTTCCAATTAGAAGAAAATGAGGCCTGATTGAGATTAAGCCCCGCCTTAAAAGCTTTTTTCCAATGGCTAAGCGAGTCAACTTTTACGACCTGAGCAGTTGATTGATGAGTAAAAAATTGGATCGTAATCGATAGAAATAGAATGACAACAACTTGGTAACGTTTTAGCATAAAACTCAGAATCGGTTAAGCTGCAAAAATAGCAAAACCAGTGTATCTGCTCAAATATTACTCAACTTGATCTCATCAAGGGCAATCTCGGTAAGGGGCTTGGTTATAAACTTTATTACGAAATTGTTATTGACAATCTTGTCGATGTCTCTTTTGTTGTCAGAGCTGCTAAGAATAATGACTTTGCATTTGTTGCGCACGAGCTCGCCAAATTTTTCGAATTCATATAAAAAGACAAAGCCATCCACGATCGGCATGTTGATGTCCAAAAAAATGATACTTGGGAGATTGTCAGCATCCTTTTCGAATTCGCGTAAATAATCCAACGCACCTTTTCCAGAACTCTTTACTTCTACCCTTTTTGCAAATTTGGTAATTTCTATAATCCGTTTACTTATAAAATTGTCCGTGTCATTATCATCCACTAACATTACTAAATCCAATACCCTTGCAGTATCTACCAACATTGTTGTCTATTTTTCAGTTTACTCTAACTTGCTCGGTCTCTTTGACACTTTCAATTTTCGAAGCCCAAAAGTATTATTTTTTTAGTTGCTTCATTCGGGATGTCCATTCTTATCAAATATAGGTAAGTAAATAACATAATCGGTAACAAACCAGACGGTTACTTCTTCAAAATTTTTATTTTTTCGCCTTCTTTTAGGGTTAATTCTTTTTTGCCATTCCAATCCATTAAATCTTTGATTGTCACACCATATTGCCTCGCGATTGCGTAGAGCGTGTCACTTGGTCGAACGTCATGTGTCAACTGTGAGTCTTTAATAGCCACCACTTCGGCAGGCTCGCTAACATGTAATTTTTCTTCTCCTTTTGAAGAATATAAAACAATCTTGTGCCCAATGCGCAAACCATCTACCAATGCCAGATTATTCCAGTTAGCCAGACTCATGACCGACACCTCATACATTTTTGCAATTGAATACAGGGTCTCGCCTTTTATCACGATGTGTTCTTTTGCAACTTGATTTTCCGCCAACAGCAGATTGGTTTCCAGTTGAGGAGTAGCCAACACTACAAGAGAATCTTTTGCGGGTAAAGCCGATTGGGCAGGCTTCACTTCCCAATTAAAGCTTTCCTCTGCCAGCGAAGCTATTTTTTCGTTTGAAACGATTGGCAAAGGATTAGGCATTAATACGGTAAGCGAAGAAAGTTGAACGACTGAGCCAACCGTTAACCGTTCGTCAGACAGGGTACCATTCCATTTTTTCAGTTTTTTAAGTTGAAGGCCGTACAACTGACTAATCGACCGTAAGTCGTCTCCTAATTTAACCTTGTGCTGAAACTCAGAGCTTCGCGTTTTCTTTTTCTCCAAAAAGTAAAATTCACCTGCTTCTACGGGTTGATCAATGTTCATCTCGTTGAATTTTAAGAAGCGCGCAAGCGTAATTCCCGCTCGGCTGCTAAGCGTCACCAGCGATTCATCTTCCAACGCTTTGACAGCTCTCAGGCCATTGATCAATTTTATTTCGGGTACAATTCGGTTTGACTTGGAAGCCAAGGGCATTGCCTTAGATGCTTTGTTGGAAGACAAAATGGGAGGGGTGAATTCATCCGATATTTTTCCATTTGGCACCACAATCACATACGATTTATCATCAGGAATTGACTTTCCCAGTGCCCACTTATTATATTGTCTCAGCACAGACTCCTCTACTGCCATTTCAGTTGCCACATCGGCAATCGATTTTCGGCCGCGAGAGTCGATTAAAACTGCCTTCACTTGGGGTTCTCCATGCACCTCGTTTTCAAATGCAACTTTGTGGGCAATAAATTTTTTGATGTACCAATACGTATCGGCAGTCACTTCAAAGTGTCTCTTTCCGTTATGTTTGTCACCCACTGATCTTTTGACACCACCCGCCCCCATTTGATACGCTTGAAGCGCCATTATCCAATTATCAAATTGTTGATTATTTTGTTTGAGGTACTTAGCTGCCCCGCGCGAAGCCGAGGCGATGTTCATGCGCTCATCGATTTGGCCGTCTACCCGCAACCCCACGCTGATAGCGGTAAAATCTTTAAACTGCCAAAAGCCAACAGCGTTGGAAACCGAAACTGCGTCTGCGACCAATGAACTCTCTTGAAGAACCAAGTACTTCAGGTCATCGGGCACTTCTTCTTCTGCAAAAATTTTGGAAATGATAGGGAAATAAGTCTTTGCCCGCTCGGCCTTTATGTTAAAGTATTTTGGATGGCGGGTAAGTGCATCCACATCACGCTGAATTTCGCGCCTTGCCTCGTCACGGATAGTGAGAGTTATGTTGGCGAAATGCATTTTATGGGGCACTTCAGGAGCCTGTGCGAGCGAGGCAGTAACTCCAAAAAAAATGAGCGCAACTGCAAAAAATCTCATCTTTGCAAAGCTACTAAAAACTAGATCAAACAGACGAGGAGATAATTAATTTTTGACTTTTTTAATGAGCATGATGCCATCGCGCAACGGCAATAACATCGTGGTTACCCTTGGGTCATCAGCTACTTTTCGATTGAATTCTCTTACCGCCTTAGTGTCTTTGTCAATTTTGCTTTGCACAACCTTGCCGCTCCACAATACATTGTCGGCCAAAATAAATCCTCCTGGTGTTACCTTATCGAAAACCAGATCGTAGTACAAACAATAATTTTCTTTATCGGCATCGATGAAAACCAAGTCAAACTGATCGATTAGGGTCGGGATCAATTTTGCCGCATCTCCAATCAAATAATCAATCCGGTGGCCAAGGCCGGCTTCGTTAAAGTATCTTCTGACCCTATCTTCCAGCTCCTCATTTATATCGATGGTGATGAGCTTTCCATTGGTGCCAAGGCCCTCAGCCAAACAAATGGCCGAGTATCCGGTATAGGTTCCTATTTCCAGCACAGCCCGGGGTTTAATCATGTGGCTGACCATGGACAAAAACCGACCTTGCAAATGGCCCGACACCATTCGAGGCATCAAGATTTCAGCGTGGGTCTCTCGATTGATTCTCTTGAGCAAATCCGGCTCCGGAGAGGTGTGCGCTAAGGCGTAATCGTCAATCTCTTTTGGTAGAAAGTCCATCTCCAATTTGTTACTTTGGCTCCATGATCAAGCAACTCAAGTCTTTTTCTCGAAACATTTCATTTGCAATCTCTTGAAGATGCAGAGCCGTAGTTTTCTTGACCCGTTGTTGAATTTCCTCGAAAGAAATAATATGTCCCAAGTCGAGCAGATTCCGAGCCATCATCATCATAAAACTAATATTGCTTTCCTCGGCCATTGCCAAATAACCCAAAATCTGCTCTTTTCCAGCCGCCAATTGCCTCACCCCAAGTGGCAGATCGCGCAATTTTTTTAACTCTGCTTTTACTAACTCAATGCTTTTATTCATTTGTGATGGCTCAGTGCCAAACGAAATCATAAATATGCCCGTGTCGGTAAACGGAACAAAATGCGAACCGATGGAGTACACAAAACCGTGCTTCTCTCGCAGTGCCAAATTCAAACGAGAGTTCATTCCCGAACCTCCCAAAATACTTGTAAGGATATAAAAAGGGCTCCGCCTTTCATCCGAAAGCTCATACGCAGCCCTGCCCATGGCACATCTCCCTTGCTTCACTTCTCTTTTCAAGATTCGCTCTTTGGCTCTATATCCGGTAAACTTCTTGCGTTTCTTTGATGACGATACTGCGGGTATATGGCTCAGGTACCTTTCAGCCAGCTCCACCACTTTTTCCATTGGTACATTTCCAACGGATGAAAAAACAATTCGAGCAGTATCCAAATGTTCCTTTACAAATGACTTAAAGTCAGATCGCTTGAATGACTTCACGGATTTTTCATTTCCCAAAATGTTCATGCCCAAAGAGTGGCCTGAAAAAATAAGGGAATCAAATTCGTCTTGCAAGGAATCCTCCGGGTCATCATAGTACATGGACATTTCTTCCAATATCACATGCCTTTCCTTTTGGATCTGTTCCGGTGGAAAGATGGAATCAAAAGTAATGTCTGATAAAAGCTCTACCGCTCGTTCGAAATACTCGTCCCGTAAGGATGCATAAAACATTATCTTTTCTTTGTCGGTAAACGCATTTAGCTCTCCACCCAACGACTCCAAGCGATTTAAAATATGAAATGACTTTCTTTTTTTTGTCCCTTTAAAAGCCATGTGTTCCCAAAAATGGGCGATACCTTGATTTTCCAAATCTTCGTCTCTACTGCCTATGTCAAGCATGATTCCGCAATGAACAATTTTGGTGGAAGTGACTTGATTGTGAACCACCCGGATGCCGTTTTTTAAAGTGTGAATATCGTATTTCCTCATATTGACCAGCAAAGTTAGTAATTCAACCCATAGGAATTAGGTGATACTAAACATCCCGGTGTACGACAATTTTGCATTTTGAGCTAAAGCCCTTTTGAACGGTTACCCAGTAAGCCAATGCTTAAGCACAGGCTTAATTAAGGTGCGAGGCTCATGGGCTTTATCCCTGTAACGGCTTTACAAAAATGTCGTACACCCAAACATCCCATCTGCGAACATACATGGTCACCATCGATCAAGGCGCTTTTGCGGAATTCTCTTTTACTTAAAATTGTCACTCTATTTTTTGGCATTGCAGTTGTAAAAAAATCGGGATGGAAGTACAAAAAAAGTAAAACCTGTTTTTACAATTTCTTTCATCCAAGACCAACATCGATACGCATTGTCTTGAGTAGGAGATATGACCAAACTCCCACAGCGAGTATATTGGTTGGGTAAAGAAGGCAAAACCGAAGACGGATCCGTGGTTAGCAAATTACTTACCTCAAATACGATCTAACACTTTTTCGATCAGGCTGATAATTACTTTATTTGGGTCTTTCGAAAATTTATTTTTGATACGATTGGCGATGATGGCATTTACACTCAACACATCATGCCCGAGTAATCTCCCCATCGCATAATACGCGGATGTTTCCATCTCAAAATTAGTGAGCCAAAAATCGTTTTTGTGGTAGTAATTCAGATCTTCTAACAACTTGGGAAAGCGGATGGGTACGCGCAGTTCGCGCCCTTGTGGTGCATAAAAACCCGGGCAGGTAACCGTATTTCCAATTACCATATCGCCTGCTAGTTGCTTCCTCAGCGACTCTGACCCCCGCACCACGTAAGGCATGAAGGGCAAACCAATTTTCTTTTGAATGTCGTGTGCAAGTCCTGCCTCGTAATCGTCCATTGGCAGATCGTAGAAGTTCATCAGGTTGTCAAATCCAACAGCAAAGTCTGATGCCAAGTGCGTGCCAATAGCCACGTCCTCTTGCAAACTTCCCGATGTGCCAATACGTACAATTTTCAATTTTTTCTTCCTAGGCTTTGGTTCGCGTGTTTTCAAATCAATATTCACCAAGGCATCCAATTCGGTAAGAACGATTTCGATGTTATCTGTGCCAATACCTGTGCTGATGACAGTGATCCGCTTTCCGTTAAATTTGCCCACTTGCGTGATGAACTCGCGTTTGTTCATCTCGAATTCGATCTCGTCAAAAAACTCGCTCACCATGTAGACACGGCTAGGGTCGCCAACAGCAATAATGGTTTCTGAAATGTGCTTGGGTAAAAGGTTCAAATGATAAACACTCCCATCGGTGTTCAAAATCAAATCCGTTTCAGAATATTTTGACATTTGAATTGGTTGATCTTACTTAGAAATTTTCTGTGCGGGATTTCCAAATACTGTTTCCCCGGCCTTAACAGGAGCAATCACTACAGAGCCGGCCCCAATCCTCGCTCCCTTCCCCACTGTTACCCCAGAAACGATTGTAACACCTGAACCGATAAATACCTCGTCCTCAATGGTCACATTCGCATTGATATTGCTGCCAGCACCGATCTGCACAAAGTCACCGATCTGTGATTGAACGCCAATGGCGGTTTGCGCATGAATCAAGCAATAGCTGCCCAATTTAGATGCTGGCGCGAGATAACTCCCAAAGTCAATAAAATTTCCATGACCAATTTCAGCCTTTGGCGATACAAAAGCTTTCGAGTGAATTGCATTTACCGGCTGAACATGCCTAACTTCTTTCAAAATCTCCACAAGACCCTTACGCAGTTTGTTGTCATCAATTGCGATAAAGGCCTCGCATTTTTTTCCGATTAATTTGAGAAAGCCATCATCATCTGTATCACCCAAAACCACTGCTTCATCTAATTCCGTCTTATGTAATTTCTTATCATCATCTAAAAAACCGTACACCACTACTCCGTTTGTTTCGAAGATATCTTTTGCGGCACGCCCTAGCGCATTGGCTCCAAAAATAATTACCGGATTTTCCATTTGACAAAGGTAGTGATAGAACTGCCTACTTGTTTAAAAAAGAGATTCGTTTCGCTAAAAAGTTCAGCAATGGATTGCGATAGGCCAAAGCAAAAACCAAAAACGGCAGAAACCCAATTCGGTACCTCGACAAAGTGCCTAGATTAGGCGTAGAGATTGTTAAGAGTATGCAAAGAACTATAGCGTAAGTTAGCAACGGGAAAATAAAAGTTCTAAAATTCTTTCTGAAGTGGATTAAAAACAGAATCGTCAACAACATTAAAAATAAGTTTTCAGCCGAAGCTAAAAAAGTTAGCACAGATGAAGCCTCCCAAACAAAAGGCCGATAAAGCCCAGAAAAAAGTGCCCACGGAGAATTTGCCAGTAGGCTGGTTAAAGTCGGTTCAAGCCCGTCAAATTTAATTATACCCTTCGAACCGGAGACAAGTACGAATTGATCGTAACTCGATACTAACACCTCCAAAATTCGGCTTAAATAAAAATTAGGATGGGCAAGGGTAGCCACAAAAGCAATGGCAACAAATAGCCCTAGCCACGTAAGCATCAACTTGGTGCTGAACATAGATTTTTTTTCGCTGATCCGTAGAACAATTAAGGAAGTAATCAAAACAACAAGAAAAATTGCCATCCAATAATACTTCAACGACCAGCCCATGAATATTGATATGAAAACCAACAGCCACTCAGATTTTAGTATAATTTGTTTATAGGCAACCTTGACGAAAATAGCCGACAGAAAATAAATCGCGGAAAGCGCAAGCGTTTCCTTCATTAAACCAGAAGACCAAAAAAGAATAGAAGGAAAAAAAAATAAAGCCAACGTTGCTGCTTGTGATGATTCTGAAACGTGCGCCACCAGTTGTTTGAATAAAAACCAAGAAGCAAAAAAAGAGAGTGTGGCAAAATAGGCCGCACAGATCCAATAGCTATTTCCTGTTAGCAACGTCAAAAGGCTTATCAACTTGACAAAAAGCAATGATCGATCGTGCAAATAGAAAACGTGATTAACGGTACTCCTATCGTTAAAGTCGAATATCCACTGAAAGTAGGCTGGTAAATCATTCCTTGCCAACACTGACATTTTTGTGGCTTGCGCGAAATAACTCCACGTATCACCCCCTGAATAATAGAAAAGGTAAATAAGCCCAACGCTAATTGCCGCTACGAGTTTTAATACAAAAGTAAGCCAGTAGAGTGGTGCCGAGAACCGCGCAAACATTTGCCGCGCACCATAAACCAACGCAAAGATCAAACCCGAATGCACGAATGCCAATGCGATACTCATTGCGGCTTGATGATAGACACCCCCACCACGCAGTTAAGACATTGGCGCTTTTGACAAAAGTTATTGTATTGTTCAATCAATGCCTGTGAATCGAATGCACTCTTTACCGCAACGCCCAATTCTGACCATACTCGAATGATCTTATTATTTTCAGAAGGGATATGTTGAAGTATTTCCATCGCGCGATCGAGAAATCGGGTATCATCTTTTGCTTTTCCATAAGCGACAAGTAAGGGAACAATTGTGTTGATGATCAAATTTTCCCTTGACGACTGGCCCAAGTTTGGAATTGCGCCTTTTGACTTATTGGCAAAATGATAATGCGCTTGCCAGTAAGGAGAAGTAGCGCAAGAAAATAGTTGTAGCAATTTCTCAAATGAATCCGCCTCCAAGATCAGCGAAAATAAATTACGTTGGGTGTGAATAATGGAAGCCAACTGAGCCATTCGTAATGTTGGAAAGTTGGCAGGCCTCAACCGCAAAAACTTCCATTGCGAAGGCTCCAAACGTGACTCGCGAATAGAGTATTTTTGAGAAAGAAATTCATACTCTCGGTGCAACGAAGAAAGGTATTCGTCTTTTGTCTTCGCCTCCAACATGCCGGCTTGCCCAAAAAGCAACGCTTCTATTTGCGTTAAGTTACTGGAGTGTTTCTGAAGTAGTTTAAATGGCAGCGACTTTGCCAATTGCAAAAAAGCGTCTGAATTTATTTTAAACCCGAAATTCTTTGCCAGTAGTTGATAAGTAGTTTCGAGCCAGTCGTGTTGGTTCTCTAACAATAATTCGTTCACTACTTCCGCCTTTGCCTCCAACCGCTGCAAAAGCGCTTTGTCCAACATCGATAGCTTAGTAAGCTGATCGATTGAGGCAAAAGACTTCGCACACGGGATGGCAGAGCTGCTATTTATTAGCTTTTTATACTTAGCGATTAACTGGGTATCTACTCTTCCTCGCAGTTCAATTGTTGGGATGACAGTACCGTCTCTCCGAATTACGGGCCGATCATTTTCCCACACTACATGCAACACCACATTTTCGTAGGCCAAATCTGAAGAATGCTGATGTACAAACCAATCGGAAGCCTTGATATGAATTTCAATATTGCCAACCCATTCAATTTCTCCAATTTTTATTTTTGCTTGCAGAAAATCCGGGCCTGCATTTGTGTTGAGCAAGCCTGTTTTGAAAATTGTTACCGACTCATCGGTTTGGGTCTTCAGGTCATTTCTAGTGAAGTATTGAAATTGCCAGATAAAATGAAGAAACGATTCGTTCATAGCCGCGTAGGAGTGACAAGCTACTATTTAAAATAACGCGAATCAATTTGCGAGGTAAATTATCTCACATATCTGCCTAGATAGTTGCTCATCTCTTGTTGCATTTTCTTGGCGGCATTCTGGGCAGCCTCCGCAAAGTCCTCGCCTTGTGAAGCATAAATGATCGCTCTCGATGAGTTTACCAACAATCCGCATTGACTATTCATGCCAGCTTTCGATACCGCCTCCAAATCTCCGCCTTGCGCACCAACACCCGGCACTAAAAAGAAATGATCCGGAGCCAATGCGCGAATCGCTCCGATTTTATCTGCATGGGTGGCCCCTACTACATACATCATTTTATCGGGGGTAGACCATCGCTGGGAAGCGAAAATTACTTCTTGAAAAAGATATTTACCATCCTGCGTTTCAATCAACTGAAAGTCAGTGCTTCCGGGATTTGAAGTGTGCACCAATAAAATCACCCACTTACCGTCAAATTCCAAAAAGGGTTTGACAGAATCCTCGCCCATATAAGGAGCGACTGTCAGCGCATCAAAATCCATTTGCTGAAAAAAGGCTTTCGCGTAAAGCGTAGAAGTGTTGCCGATGTCAGCTCTCTTCGCATCAGCTATGGTAAAGCATTCTTTAGGAATATATTCGAGTGTCCTCTGCAAGCTTTCCCAGCCCTTATGACCCAGCGCCTCATAAAACGCGATATTGGGTTTATAGGCAACACAGTATTGTTGAGTAGCGTCAATTATGCATTTGTTGAATTCAAAAACCGGGTCGGACAGTCTGAGTAAGTGCTTAGGGATTTTCTCAAGATCAGTATCCAGCCCAACGCACAAGTAAGACTGTTTTTTTTTGATTTGCTCGAAAAGCTGTTGGCGTGTCATTGGATAAAATTAACGATTCGAAACATCTTGAATACTAATTTTGAATTGATTCAATGAGACCACATTAATTTTGGGGAATTCCAAAAACTTTAAAACATTAAAATCTGAATCATGGCTAACTAAAAAATCTGCATTTGAAGAAACATATACGTCCACAAACTTATTGTCGTCAAGATCATTTTCGATTAATTGCCAACGAAAATAAGGGGAATTAAAAGTTACATTTGGAGCGACTAACAATGTAGAAATAACAAAATCTGCGGCTTTTGCTGAATATCTTTTAGAAATGATCTCCTCATATTCAGTGAGTATTTCATTGCTAACTGCCCATTGAAATAGTTCCTTTTTAAATGCATCGTACAACCAATGATGCGGGCTTCTTGGGGATATTGAGGCTACTAAGCAATTGGTATCAATAACTGCTTTCACCATTAGCTTTTGGCAGAAAGCAATTTTTCGAAATCAGAATCTACGACTACCTTTTTATTTTCAAGTGCCGCTAACTCAGTATCAAGCAACTGGGAATAATGTTTTACCAACAGCCGCTGAAGGGCCAGTGTCTCCTCATCTTTCATAGGCCTATTAAAAAGCCGCAACAGCGTCAATTGCAATTCATTCAACTTGTTAACTTCCGTGACCATGGAACAAATTTAATGATTTTTTACAAAGCAAATTTTATCTCAAGTCAATGACTTCAACGCCCGGGTACTTCTTGGCATCAAAACTAAAAAAGGTGTCTTCTAACTTCACATTAGGCGTGAATTTAGTAATCAAATACTTGTAACGGTTGCCTGATTTATCAAACATCGTCCAGCTCTGGATGCTCTTGTCTTTTTTAGAAATCATCATTTTGATTTTAAAGTACTGAGCATTTTTCTTTTCCGGCACTAGATCTATTTCCTCCAATACCTGGCCCGCTTCGGTTTTGTCACCCAAATACAAATACTTAAAGCCTTTTTTATAAATATCAAAAATCTTAGCGGGGTTAATGTCATCCGATTTTGGATCAAAGTTGTCAATGTTTACCTCCTTTGCCGATGGTAGGTAAGTCCATACGGTAGTCCCATTGTTAATGATCTCTTGGTCTTCGAGAGTAAGCTTGAACTTATCTCCCTTAACCGTAATCTTCCCTTTAAATTCCTCCTTGATCCCCTCGGTTTCGTTGGTCAAAGCGGATGTTAGGTTAGCCTCAAAGGTGGAAATGGCCTTGTATTTTTTGCTCATCGCCTCCAATATTTCCAATGCTTTGGGGTCATATTGCGCGATCGATGCCTTTGCCAAAACCACCAGAACCAAGAATAAAATAGACTTTTTCATTTTAACCCTAAAATTTAGCTGTGCTTTTCCTTCAATGCAGTCAATAATTGTTCCAAACTCATTTCATCCTTAACTAAAACCTCTCTCGCCTTAGAGCCTTCAAAAGCACCCACAATTCTAGCGGCTTCCAATTGATCAATCAAGCGGCCCGCTCTATTATAACCTAATTTTAACTTTCGTTGAATCAATGAGGTGCTTCCCTGCTGGTGCATCACAATCAGCTTAGCGGCCTCTTCAAATAATGCATCTCGTTCAGACAAATCAACAGCGCTTGCTCCGCCATCGTCTTCTCCTTCAAACTCGGGAAGCATGTAGGCAGAATCATAGCCGCGCTGTGAGCCGATAAATTCACACACTTTTTCAATTTCAGGCGTATCTACGAAGGGGCTTTGTAATCGAATGACATCAGAACCATTTGAAAACAACATGTCACCCATTCCTACCAATTGATCGGCACCACCTGAATCCAAAATAGTGCGCGAGTCTACCTTGGAAGTTACCCGGAAGGAAAGTCGTGCCGGAAAGTTAGCCTTAATTACGCCAGTGATTACGTTTACCGAAGGCCGTTGCGTGGCCACTACCAAGTGGATACCGATTGCGCGGGCTAGTTGTGCCAAGCGCGCAATGGGTGTCTCCACCTCTTTACCCGCTGTCATCATCAAGTCGGCTAACTCATCAATAACCAATACTATGTAGGGCAAAAACCGATGCCCTTCTTTTGGGTTTAGCTTACGCGAAATGAATTTGGCGTTATATTCTTTCAAGTTTCTCGCTCCCGCGTCTTTCAATATCTCATAGCGGTTTTCCATTTCAATACAAAGCGAGTTCAATGTATAAACCACCTTCTTAGTATCTGTGATAATCGCTTCTTCGCTAGTAGGAAGTTTGGCCAAATAGTGTCGCTCAATTTTGCTGAAAAGCGACATCTCCACTTTCTTAGGATCGACCAGCACAAACTTCAATTGGCTGGGGTGCATTTTATACAGCAGCGAAGTAAGGATCACATTTAAGCCCACCGATTTTCCCTGACCTGTAGCACCTGCCACCAACAAGTGGGGCATTTTGGCAAGGTCAATTACGAGTAACTCGTTGGAGATAGTCTTTCCAATCGCGATGGGCAAATCTTTATCTGATTTTTGAAAGCGTTCTGATGAAAGTACCGAACGAATACTTACCATCTCCCGATTTTTGTTGGGTACCTCAATACCAATCGTTCCCTTGCCGGGAATGGGTGCAATTATTCGTATACCTAGAGCCGATAAACTCAATGCAATATCGTCTTCAAGATTTTTAATGCGCGATATTTTTATCCCTGCCTCCGGTACAATTTCATACAATGTAACAGTCGGGCCGATGGTAGCCTTGATGCTTTGAATACCAATTTTAAAATTGGTGAGCGTTGCTAATATTTTATCCTTATTCTGATTCAGCTCCTCTTGGCTCACCTGCACTTTACCTGTTTCGTATTCGTTGAGCAACTCTATAGGAGGAAACTTATAGTTGCTTAATTCAAGTGTGGGATCATAAAGGCCTTGTGCTTCCACCAATTTTTCAGCCAGCGCGTCTGTTTCTTCGATCGGCTCTGCAATAGTAAATAATGGTTCAACTTTTTCTTCGATGGTAGGCTGTACTTCGAGCTTGATGTCAGGAATCGCAATCGGTGTTTCCGGTTTGGTCACTAGCAGTTCCATTTCTGGTTCTGGCTGCTCAGGCCAATTATCACGATCATCGGTGTACACTGGTTTGGATTCGTCTTCTGTCAACGGTAAAAATGCATCATTACCCATTGGCTTGGGATTTTTCACTTGAAACGCATTGATAGCAGTTACATTAAAGTAATAGATGATAAAAATGAAAAGCGAAAGCACGAGAATCAAAAACGTTCCCCAGCCAAACAGGCCATCGGCAAGTTTTGCCAGCTCATAGCCCAGCCCACCACTCAGAAAACTAACTTCATTTACGCCCGCCAAACTGTGCGTGAGGTATCCCAATAGAAGACCGAGCCACAATCCGGCAAAAACCGAGAAAATAAAAACTGAAAAAATTGGCAACAGCTCTCTTTTGAAAACCATCTTAAACCCAATCAGAAAAATAATGGGAGGAATAAAGAAAGCGGATATTCCCATCCATCTAAAAATCAAAAAATGACTGGTAATCGCGCCATAAAGCCCCAGCCAATTGTCTGCCTCTTTGCCTGACTCAATTACATTGGTGCTCCAAAGCGCTTCAACCACGCTTTGATCGGACTTGCCTGTAAATAAGTAGGACAAGAAAGCCGTGAAAAGATAAAGTGACGTAATGATAAAGAAAAACCCCACGGCCAATGAGAGGCGTGGATCTTGAAAGAAAGAGAAACTGAATCTGAATTTTGATTTAGAGGGCTTGGCCTTTTTTTCCTTTTCAGGTTTCTTAAAAGTATTGGACTTGTAGTTGTTTTCGGCCATCGCGGATTTAGTCGTAAAACTAATCAATTAAGCCGAAAGTGGGTACACGTTCGAATGAGACACGATTTTGAAAGTCCACTGCCAAGCCTCTGGGTTGATTCAAATCAATTCCCGAATTTAGGCATGACTGTCTCCGTGGCTAACGGTCTGTCCTAACCACACAATACTACTCATACCTCAAAGACTTCACTGGATTTGATTGGGCTGTTTTAACGGATTGAAAGCTAACAGTAATCCATGCGATTAACATCGCGGTTACTCCGCTAAGAATGATTACCCATGGGCTCACATGGATCCTAAAGGCGAACCCGTTCAACCAGTTATTGGAAACATACCACCCCAGTGCTGCCGCAGGAACGAAGGCGATGAATACTAGTCGGATGAATTCTTTGGAAAGCAGCAACGTTAAGCCAACTGTAGAAGCCCCCATTGTTTTACGGATGCCAATTTCTTTAGTACGTTGCTCCGCGGTAAATGTTGCCAACGCAAATAAGCCAAGGCAAGCAATAAAGATGGCCAAGCCAGAAAAAATACTGAATATTTTGCCCATGCGTTGCTCGGCTCTGAAGAGTTCATCAAAATCATCATCTAAAAAAGAATAGTCGATGGGCTCGCTGCCCGCATGTTGTTTCCAAAGCTTTTCTATGGAAGCAATCGCAGTGGTTGGATTTCCTTGATAGCGAACCATGAGTTTCCCGCTGCTTCGTGTAAGCATAAGCGATAAGGGACGAACATTGGTTTTAAAAGACTCAAAATTAAAATCCTTCATTACACCAATCACTTTTAATCGTTGATTAGAGCCGTTACCGTTGTATAAAATTTCATGATTCAATGGATCTGTCCAACCAAACTCGCGCACGGCAGCTTCGTTTAGCAGAATGGCAAGTGAATCAGATGGAAAATCGGCTGAAAAGTATCGCCCCTCTTTTAATTCAAATTTCATTACTGATTGATGGTCGTAATCGGCATAATACAATCCCATAATATGGTCTTGTTCTGAATCTGCCGTTTTGAACACAGTGGTATTGTTCACTCCAGGGAAATTATTGTTGGTATAACTTACCTGGGTAATTCCTGCTTGTTGCTTCAATGCATTGCGAAAGGCTTCTTTGTTTTTGTCTAACCGATAAGCACTGTTAATTACAACGATATTGTTTTTGTCAATTCCTAGGTTTTTCTCTTGCATGAATGTAATCTGTTGATACACCACTATGGTGAAAATGATGAGGAAAATGGAAAGGCCAAACTGCAACGCCACTAATGTACTTCGGATACCCTTGCTTTTTAACCCTGCTTTTACTTTGCCTTTCAATACTTCTACCGGACTAAAAGAAGTAAGATAAAAAGCAGGGTAACTTCCGGCCAACAAACCGACCAACGCAATAAGACCAACAAGGCCAGTAGCAAAAATTGGTTGCATTACTACATCCATCGTAAGTTCCTTACCCGCCAACAAGTTGAACGATGGCAACAACAGGTAACACGCCATCAACGCCAATAATACTGCTACCAACGAATACATCACCGACTCTGCTAGGAATTGCCAAATCATCTGCGAACGTAATGACCCTAACGTTTTGCGCAAGCCAACTTCTTTGGCACGACCGGCAGATTTAGCCGTTGATAGGTTCATAAAGTTGATACAAGCAATGATGATGATGAACAACCCAATGCCACCAAAGAAATAAACATACATCATACTTCCTCCGGGTTCGATATCATTTTGCGAGGCAGAGCGAAGATGTATATCAGATAGTTTAGTACTGTAGTACCCATATGCTCCTCCAGCATCCTTCATCTGCTTCAAGGAACTACCCATAAATTTTTCAACTGCTGGCCCCACGTATTTATCTACCAAGTTTTCATACTTACTATTGACAGCTTGCACTGAGGCATCTTTCCTTAGCAAGAAATACGTATACATACCGTTGTTTAGCCAAATGTTTTGTTTGAGATTTTCTGATGACAAAGCTGAAATCAAAATAGTAAAACGAAAATGGGAATTGGAGGGACAATTGGCTGCGATGCCGGTCACTTTAAACGTTTTATTATCAGTGCCAACGGTAACCAATTTGCCAAGGG
>Ga0163155_10000535_pt1 | contig 46626 bp, 36 predicted proteins | sample OliLakLV19SP4G1_FD_148611 | JGI IMG/M metagenome (GOLD analysis project Ga0163155, IMG submission 148611) | Freshwater microbial mat bacterial communities from Lake Vanda, McMurdo Dry Valleys, Antarctica - Oligotrophic Lake LV.19.SP4.G1 | ecosystem: Environmental > Aquatic > Freshwater > Lake >... | reverse complement strand
GAACTTGGCGTTGGCAACCGATCGCGCGGTCGGTGGGGCGGATGTGGGTGTCGAGGGCGGCGCCTCGCGCGGCGAGGTGGACGCGGGATCACGTGTCGCGAACGCGAGCGGCAACGCGGGCGATGGCGCGGGCTCGCTTGATCCGTCGGTGATTCCAGGCGCGTCCGGAGCCGACGTGATTGAAGTGGCCACCGGTGATCCGGCCGGCGATGTTGGTGACGGCTCGTTGCAGGAGCGGCTGGCGAGCGCGCCCTTCGATGGGACGTTGTTTGATCTTTCGACGGACCTGACCGGCGAGGCGCCCGAGCCGGAACTTATCTCGACGCGTTTGCTGCCCGGGACGGTCGCGCGGCGTGACCTGATGGCGCTGGCGGAGCAGCATCGGCTGGCGCTGCGGGTGAGCGCGGATGAGCCGCGCGAGGTAATCGAGGCGCTGGAGGCGGCGGTGGCGGCGGCTCCCGCGGGTTGGCGCGTGGTTCGGGAGTCTCCGGTGATGCTGGCCGGAGCGATCGGCGTCACGATTTCTCCGTTCGATGAGACGATGACGGGAGGCCCGGCGTCTGCGGAGGGCGAGGACGCTGACAGGGACGCTGACGGGGACGGGCCGGGCCGGATCGCGCGGGACGGAGAGGCCGGCGGTCTGGACGACGCGTGGCTGCTGCGCGGGACGGACGACGCGATGGCGGTCTACCTGACCGAGGTCGATATCACGCTCGAGGCTCTCGCGGAACTTGACCGCGACCTGACGCGGCGAGGCGGATCGCGGGCGGGGTTCGCGGCCCTGGAGAGTCCGATCGACCGGGTTCTGAACCGGAATCTGCTGCTGGTGCCGGCGAGCGACGTGATCTGGTGGTACCACCCGCCGCGGGAGTGGTCGAGGCGGACGCTGGTGCCGGTGGTGGTGGAGCGGCGGTAGGGCTGCGGGGCGTGCATGAGCCGTGCCCTCTCCGTCAACGTCGCAGAGCTTTGTTGACACCTCCCCCGCAGGCGGGGGGGGGAAGATCACCTGAACTCGACGTCGCCGATCCACTCGCCCTCGTGTTTGCGCCAGACGAGGCGGACGGTGGCTTCCAGGCCACGGACTTCGAGGCCCATCGGCTCGTCGTCGACGGGCGGGATGGGCTCGATGGAGGGCGGGCGTGTGCGGCGTTCGGGCTGTGGGATCTCGAAGAGGGCGGGATCGTTGGCGCGGATCTGGCGGACCAGTCCCGCGTCGTAGCGGCGGACGATGATGCCCGACGCGTTCAGGGCGTCGCGGAGTTCGTCCACGTCGCGGGGGGCTTCGCCCCGCCTGTGCAGTTCGGCGATCATCGGCGTGAGCACCTCGAGGTTCTCGATGACGGTGCTGAGCGGATCGGGTTCGAGCGCGTCCACGTACTGGGCCCAGGCGGTCTGGAAGGAGTCGATGTCGTCGGTGTTGAAGGCCTGTTCGAAGGCGCGCGGGGGCTCCAGCCCCTGGGCCAGGGCCTTGAGGTAGTCCTCGAACATTCCGGCGTAGCTTCCGTCTCGGGCGTGGATCAGGAAATGGACCATCGACCACGCCTGGTCATACATGGTGATGGCCTTGGGATCGCCGCCCGAGACGCGGCTGGCCCACTCGCGCGAGGTCATGGAAAGCATGTGCTCGAACTCGAAGGTGTTCTCGTCCTCCAGCGCGGTCTGGAGACGCTCGATCTTGGTGCGGGCCGCCTGCCCGATGCGGAACTGCGTGCGGACCAGCACCGCCTGCTCGAAGTATTCGGCCAGGCCTTCATTCACCCACGGGGGCAGGTCGGCGCTGATGCGGATGAAGGCGAACTGGTGGAAGCCCTCGTGCTGGAGGACGCCCAGCATCCGGCGGCGGGACTGGCCCTCCTCAAAGGTGATGAGCCCGGCCTCGGAGCCGCGGACGTAGAACATGCCCCCGGAGTTGGAGCCGTCAATGCCCTGCGTGGCGATGTGGGCGAGGTAGTCGTCGTAGGATTTGAGCAGGTAGAGGCGGATCCGTTTGGCATTGCGGGTGCCAAAGGAGGAGAGACGGCGTTCGTACTCGCGAAAGACCAGGTCCATGTGGTGGGCGATGGCGCGGGCGTCGCGCCGGTCGAGGTTGCTGACGACCTCGTAGCAGTCGGAGTTGAAGGTGAAGGTGGTCAGGGCCGGGGGGCGGGGCTGCGCGAGGGCCCGCGGCGGCGGGGCCAGGGCCAGCGCGAGCGCGCAGAGCAAGATCAAACCAAAGCGGCGGAGGGGCATACGCACCATGATGCGCGGTGCGGGGGATTCTGTCGAGCGGGGGAGGATGGTGGATAGATGCGGCGGGGCGAGCGAGTGGCTTCGCGTTTGGAGAGGATCCCCGGTCGGTGCAAGAACCGCCGGTGACTCACACCACCCGCTCAGGCCGGGGGTGGTGGCACGGTGGGGCATCAGATGCTGGCTGGGGCTCTGCGGAGCCTGTCGCTTGCCCAGCCCACCGCGCAGACGGCGGCGTACAGGGCGACCAGGACGAGCACGACACTGGGGCCGGGCGAGAGGTCGGCCTCGAAACTGAGCGACAGGCCGGCCAGGACGCCGGTGATGGCGACGGCGAGCGACCAGGCGAGCACGCCCCAGAGGCGGTCGCTCAGGCGCAGGGCGGTGGCGCCCGGGAGCACGAGCAGGGCGGTGGCGAGCACGACCCCGGCCAGGCGCATGACGGTGACGATGGCCAGGGCGTTGAGGATGAGCAGGACCATCTTGATGCGCTGGGTGTTGACGCCGAAGGCCTCGGCGGAGGCTTCGTCGAGCGCCCAGAAGAGCATGGGACGGCGGAGCCACCAGAGTGTGCCAAGCACGAGCAGGGCGACAACGACGCCGACCAGCGCATCGGCCATGCCCACGCCGACGACCGAGCCGAACAGGACGGTCTCGACGCCGGGCGGGGGGCTCTGGCCGGGGGCGCGCGGCCTGCGTGCAACCAGGCTGATGAGCAGGAACCCGAGGGCCATGGAGCCCACCAGGACGACGGCGATAGCGGTGTCGGCGCGGGCGGCCGAGCCCGAGGCGCGTGACGCGCCGCCCGCGGCGGGGGTCATGCGTCCGATGCCGATGGCGGCCAGGATGCAGAAGACCAGCACGATGGCGGTGAAGGCCAGGCGGGCGGCGGCGGATTCGGAGGCCGTGGCGCCGAGGGCGGCGACCCCGGTGAAGCCGAGGAGGTAGGCGATGCCCGCGCCGCCGAATGCCGCGTGCGACACGCCCTGGCCGATGAAGGAGAGACGTTTGAGCACGACGAGCACGGCCAGCGGGGCCGACATGACGGCGACGGCCAGGGCCGACACCAGCATCGGGCGGTGGAAGGCATCGGTGAGGAGTTCGAGGGTTCTCATGGGGAGCGGAGTGTGTCGAGCGTTGGCGACTTTCTGACGTGCCATCAGGCGTGGCGCTGCACGCCTGATGCGATACGGCCCGTTGGGCAGTGGCCCACCACCCGCTCAGAGCCGCGGGTGGTGGCGCGGGTTACGCGGGTGGTTGGCCCCTGGCCTTCGCGCGTGCCTCCATGACCTTGATGGTCGCCATGTACTCGTAGAGGTACACCATGCGGGCATAGGCGATGCCGGGCTTGCCATCGAGCCACGCCCAGCGGATGAGCATGTAGTAGAACCACTTGATCTGGGGGCGCAACGGCAGGCGGTAGTAGAGGTCCTTCATGGCGGCCCGCCGGTCGTTGGCGTCGCGACTGAAGAGCTTACCGGTGGGCTGGCGCTTGCCGGCGCGGACCTTCAGGAGTTCCTGGGCCTCAAACGACGAGTAGGAGTTGTGGCGCTCGAACCACTGCTCGACGCCCTTGCTGAACGGGTAGTGGATGATGTGGCCGTTCAGAGTTCCGAGGGGCCCGTCGACGATGGCGATGGGGTTGACCAGTCGCTCGTAGCGGATCTTGGCGGGGCGGAAGAGGCGGACGATCCAGACGGGGTACATCTGGGCCCGCTTGAGCCAGCGCCCCATGAACATGTCCTTGCGGCGCATCTTGAAGGCCGAGAAGGTGGAGGCCGGGTCGGCGGCCCGGCGGACATCATCGGCCAGCGCGGGCTCGATCACCTCGTCCGCATCGACGTACAGCACCCACGGGTGCTTGAACGGGATGTTCTGCACGCCCCAGTTCTGGTGGGCGCCCCAGTTGTCGAACTTGCGCTGGACGACGGTGACGTTGGGGTGGGCCTTGGCGATCTCGACGGTGCGGTCGGTGCTGAGGCTGTCGTAGAGGACGATGTCGTCGGAGAAGGTGAGGGCCGCCAGGCACTTGGCGATGTTGATCTCTTCGTTCTTGGTCAGGATGACGACGGAGACGGGGAACTGGGCCGGGGCGGGCGAGCCGGCGGTCGTGTTGGATGTGGATTCGGGCATGGGGAGGGATCATTGGAGACCGGGTGGCGGAAGGGGGGTTGGCTCGCATCAAAGGGGGGGCGGGCCTACGGCCCGACCGGAATCGGGTACGGATCCTCATCAACCATCGGCCAGCCGTTGAAGGGTGCGCGGTCGAACGTGCGGCGATTGCCTGCTTGCTGCCCACATTGGCGGGGCCAGAGGTCCCGCACCCCTGCTGGTCGAGCCCCGCCCGCCCGGTTATCCGCCACCCTCCTTCTTGACGCTCAGGCTCAGCGGCACATGCTCATGCCCGCAGGCTTCGCCGTGGACGTGGGCGTGCCCCGCGCCGCCGGGGGTGGCGATGGTGACGTCGACGCCTCCGAACAGGCCCTCGGCGTCGTGGCTGAAGAGTTCGGCCAGCAGCTGGGGTGTCAGGCCGGCGGGAGCGGTGTGGCTGTGCAAGCGCCCCCGCAGGCAGGCCACGCGGTCGCACCCCGTGGCGATGGTGCGGACGCTGTGGCTGACAATGACCAGCGTGAGCCCCATTTGCGTGTGGATGCGTTCGAGCAGTTCGGCGAAGCGCTGCTGGCCCGAGATGTCGATGCCGACGGTGGGTTCGTCGAGCAGCAGCAGGCGAGGGCGGGCGGCCAGGGCGCGGGCGATCATCACGCGCTGCGTCTGCCCGCCAGACAGTTTGCCAATGGGGCGATCGGCGAAATCGGTGGCCCCTACCACGTCGATCGCGGAAGCGACGCTCTGGCGCTGGGACTTTGAGAGGCGCCTCCAAGGCGGCGTGGCGTGCGAAGCACCAAGTTCGACGACCTGGCGGACGCTGAGCGGGAAGCCGGTCTCAATCTCGGCCCGCTGTGGAACGTAGCCGATCAGGCCCTCACGCCGCGCGGCGTCGGGCGTGCGCCCAAGGACGCTGACCTGGCCGGACTGGCCCTTGAGCAGGCCCAGCGCGAGGCGCAGGAGCGTGGTTTTGCCGCCGCCGTTGGGGCCCAGAATCCCCAGGCGCGAGCCGGGCTCGACGCGGAGGCTCACGCCATCGAGCGCTCGGCGGGTGGTGCCGGGGTAGGAGTACGAGACCTGATTGAACTCAAGAGCGGGCGCGCCAGGAACGTCGCCAGTCGCCGCGGCGACGCTCCTCTGGTCCGGCGCTCCGGTCGTCTGGGCGATGGTTCGCGTCATGGCGCACCGCCTGATGGTGCTGACGGCGGAGTCGCCGACGGCGCGGGCGACTGGGCGGGGAGTGCGGGAGTGGTCGTGGGCGTCGTGTCATCGCCCAACGCATCGGCGATGATCGTGATCGTGTGGTCCATGAGGGCGAACCAGTCGCCATCGCCCATCGGGTCGAGGGTCACGACGCGAACGCCGGCCTCTTGGGCGATGCGGGCGGCGGTGCTGGAGTCGAACTGAGGTTCGACGAAGACGGCGGGGACGTTCCGCTCGCGAATGGCGCGGATGGACGCGTCGACTTGGCCGGGCGTTGGCTCGCTGGTTTCGGAGAGCCGGATGGTGGCGGCGATGCGCAGGCCATAGCGCGCGGCGAAGCGGCCGTGCGAGGCGTGGTGGGTGACGATGGCGCGGCCCTGGAGCGGGGCCATGGCGTCGCGGGCATGGGAATCGACGGCGCGGACGCGTGCCGCCAGTGCTTCGGCCGCGAGCCGCGCTTCGGTTCGGCGAGCCTCGACCAGTTCGCCCGCCCCCGGGCCGGCGACTCGGCCTTGGGGCACGATGCGGCCACCCACCTCGCCCACACGCGTTCCCAAAGCCCAGACAAACTTCTCGACAAGCACCGGGTCGAGCCACAGGTGCGGGTCGCCGGCGGAGTGGTCGTGGGCGTCGTGATGGTCGTGTTCGTTCGCGACGTGGTCGTGGCCCTCGTGGCCCGGCTCGGCCGCGCCGCCGGTCGCCAACTCCTCGGGCGTCAGGCACTCGGCAAACCACAGGACGTCCGCCCCATCGCCCAAACGGCGGACCATCTCCTCAAGCCGCGGTTCCAGACCAAGGCCCACGCCCACGATCAGGTCCGCATGGCGAAGTCGGTCCACGTCGCTCGGGGTGAGTTCATACCCGTGCTCAGACACACCCGCGGGCACGAGGATGGTGACCTCGGCATCGGGTGCGATCTCGCGCACCAGTCCGGCCAGCGGCGCGATGGAGACGACGATTCGCATTGGGCCATCGGGGCGAGAAGGGTCGGAACGCCCGCAGCCGAGCGCGCCCACGCCGGCGAGCAACACCAGCATCGTGGCGAGTAGCGCCAATGCCCGAACGTGCCACCCATCGTGGCTTCGCACGATCGGGGCCTTTGGCCCGACGACGCTCGCGGCACCGATCGCCCAAAGCGGCGATCGGTGGCACGGCGGACGCGAGATGACCCCCCCGGTGTGCATGCCCTGGCTCCGTGACGCTCCCGACGCTCCAGCATCGGCGAGAACTGAGAATCAGTTCTCAGAAAGCGTATCACGCGGTACGCCCCGGGGCGAGTGGCGGTTCGGGGAGAGGCATCCGGCACGAGGCACTCGTCCGATCATTGTGCCCAAAGTTGGACTTCAGTGCCCGGTGCCTCGGACCTCATCCCGGCTCGGCCCGGGCCGACGCCTGCACCCGGGAGGCCAGGCTCTCGAACCGGGCGGTCTGGGCCTCGTCGAGCCGGTCGTTCATGTCGGCGCGAATGGCGCGGACGACCTCGGCCGCCTGCTCGAGCCCCACCACGCGCTCCAGGCCTTCGAGCCACGCCTCCGGGCCAGCCCCGAGCCTTCGGGCATCCTCGACTCGTCCCAGCACGATGAGGGCGACAACGCGGAGAGCGGTCAGGCGGGAGGTGGGCGTGGCCTCGCCGGCGGCGTCGAGGGCGGCAATGGCCTCGGCGGGGCGCCCGAGTTCGAGCCGCTGGCGGGCCAGGCGCTCGGCAGACTCGCGGAGCAGGTCGATCGCCCCAGGCTCGCTGGCGGCGACCGCCTCCTGCGAGCGGGCCAAGGCCCGCTCGAGAAGCCAGATGACGGTTGGCGTGTCTCCGCCGATGTGGTCGGCCGCGGAAAGCAGGGCACCGGTGCCAAGGGCCTCACCGACGGTTTGCAGGGCGGCCCGGCGTGAGGCCTCGTCGGGCGCGGGCAGGCGGGCGATGGCGCGGAACCCGTCGAGGTTGGCTCGGCACGCCGCCACCGTGCGGGCGGCGGTGGGGATCAGGGCCGGGTCGCGGTCAGCGGCGGCCAGAACCGCGTCCACATGCTCACGCCGACCCGTCAGGGCGTCGGCGACGGCGGCCCGCTGGGCAGAGGTGCCCATGAGCAGGAGTTCGGCCAGGCTCTGGCGGTCGTCGTCGGTGCCGATGGAGGCGCTGAGGCGGCAGCCCGCCGGTGTCAGGTCCGTCGTGGCCACGCGCCGCATGGCCCCGAGGATGCGGACCAGGTCGTCGTCGGTCCAGATTGAGGCCCGCTGCATGGCCAGGGCGGCCTCGGCGGCGACTGGGCGGGTGCCCGGGCCGTTCTCGAGCCAGCGCAGCACAGGCGCTCGCAGGTCGGTGCTGGGCCAGCGAGACGCGGCGGTGAGCAGAGCAGCGGCCGCGGCGGGATCCTGTTCAACCGTCAAGGCGGCGGCGACCGCGGTGCCCGCGCCCTCGGGGGCGATCCGGCCCAGCAGACCGGCAGCTTCGGCCCGCACCGGCGCGGTCGGGTGGCGGAGCAGGTCGACGATCGCGGTGATGACCTCATCGCCGGGCGTGGCGGCCGACACCAGCTCGCGTTCGACCAGTTCGAAGCCCAGGGCCCGAACCTCGCCCACGTCATCCCTGAGCATGGCGGCCAGCAGCGCGGGACGCTGGGCGGCAAGCGTCGCCACATACAGCCGGCGCTGCGCGTCGGTCAGGCGCGTCGCCAGGTCGCGGGAGCGGGTCGATTGCCGCTCGGCACGCTCGGCCAGTCCGCGGACAATCGCGGTCATCAGGCCCGAGGAGCCGGGCGAGCCCGCGTCGATCCTCGGGTCGCCGGAAGTGCGGTCAATCCACTCCAGCCAGGCGGCCAGGGATGTGCCCAAGTCCTCGCGTCCGGTCGCGCGGACCAGCGCCGACAGGGCCGCCGTACGGGTGCCTTCGGGGCGAGTCGGGTCGAGGTGCTCCGCAACCAGGCGGAGCGCGGCGGGGGTGCGCATGGAGCCGATGGCCGCCAGCACCCGCCCGATCCGATCGCCCTCGGCGGTCCTGAGGACGTCAGTGAGGGCAGGCAGGAGGGTTTCGGGGAGCCAGGGCTCGCGGGCCAGGCCACGGATCAGGAGGGTTTTGGGGGATTGGTCCTCGGCGGTGAGATTGAGCAACGCGACGATCGCCAGGCGGCCCTCTTCGGTCCAGGCAAGACCGGCCACCGCGCGACCGGCTTCGAGGCGATCCGTCTCGCTCGCGCCTGCATCCAGCAGCGTGGAGAGCGCGCGGCTCACCGGCGAGTCCTGGGTCGCGGCGGGCTGGGCGGGGGCGGCCGGACTGGGGATGGGCAGTGTGGCGGCGCCCGGGGTCTGGACGTCGCCTCCGGGCTGGGGCGACGGCTGGACGCTCGCAGCGGGATCGGTCGTCTGGTCGCCTGCGGCACGGGCGCGGAGGTCGGGCGGCCAGACCTGAGCGCGGGCCGACCCCACCCCCATTGCGAGGGCAAGCCCGATCACCATGGCCTGTCGCGATCGCGCCACCGTTGTGTTCCCGGGAAGCCGCGTGGCCCGATCTTTTCTCGGACCGGGGCCGCTATCATTTCGATCCTACGCCATGACCATTGATGCGCACAGAGGCGTCGCGTAGGATCGGCTCCCGCAAGCGTTGATTTCCACAAACTTTCGCCGCAAACCCCCGGGACTGCCCGCCATGAACGAATGGCATGACGCGGAAGAGCACGTTGAGCGGGCCCACCAGCATTATGAGGCGGGTCGCTGGGACGAGGCGGAGTCCGAACTCCGCAAGGCTCTGTCGAGCAATCCGTACCAGATCGAATGGCACTTCAACCTGGGGTTGACGCTGGACGCGGCCGGTCGGTTTGAAGACGCGGTCGAGGCGTTCAAGCAAGCCCACGCGCTGGAGCCCGATGACGCCCAGATCTGCGTGATGCTCGGGGTGGCGTCGCTCAAGGCCGGGCACGCCCAGGAGTCTCTGGTCTGGCTGAGCCACGCGGAGCGCCGGGTCGAGCACCGGTCCGGCGAGCAGGGCGAGACGGGCGGGGCGATGCCCCCGCGGTCGACCTCTGAGATCGCCACGTCCATCGCGGTGCATCGGATCGAGGCCCTGGCCACGCTCGGGCGCCACGAAGAGGCCGAGACCGCGTTCTACATGGCCCAGCAGATCGAGACGCAGTCGGCCCCGCTGTACGCGGCCATGGCCGACTCGCTGCTGGATCGCGGGCTGGATGAGAAGGCGATCTGGTGTCTGCGGGAGGCCGGTCGGCTCGATCCCGAACTGCCGCGAATCCACGCGAGGCTGGCCGAGGCGTATGCCTCGACGGGGCGGCTGGAGCGGGCGCGGACGCTGTACTTCCAGGAACTGCGGCGCGATCCCGGCGACATCGACTCGCTGCTGGACCTGGGCGACCTGCTGATCCGCATGGAGCGCCTGCCCGAGGCGGCCGAGAAGTTCCGGCGCGTGCTCGAGATCGAGCCCGAGGACCCCGACGCCCACTTCGGCCTGGGCGAGGTGGCCCACCGTCAGGGGCACCTGGAAGCGGCGATCTCCGCATTCAACGTCGTGCTGCGGCTGGACGCGCGGCACCGGGGCGTCCGCCCGCGCTTGGCCGAGTTGCTGGTGGCCCGGGCCAAGGACCGCGATCTGGCCGAGGCGAGGCGTCTGCTCCGCCACGAACTCCGCGACCTGCGGAAGGATGCGGACTCGCCCAAAGGCTCGGACCCCGACCCTGAGGCGCTTGAGGAGATGGGGCGGTTGTTCCTGGATGTCTCGCTGCCGGCCGAGGCCTCTGGCGTCTTGCGTTGGCTGCTGGAAATGGCACCTGAGCACGCCGCGGGCGTCCACCTGCTCGGGGCGGCCCGGTTCCGCATGGGCGACCGCGAGGGCGGGATGGAGCACGCACGCCGGGCCATTGAACTCGACGGCGGGAACGTGCGGGCGATGCACAATCTGGCGATGGGGTATCTCCAGCAGGGCCAGTGGACGCGGGCTCGGTTCTGGGTCGAGAAGGCCAGGGCGCTGGACCCGGATGATGCGTCGCTGCGGCGGCTTTCGATGCGGCTGAGGCTGTGGGCGGTTGCGGATGTGTTCCACTGGGTCGCCCGGCGCGTGCGCGGCGGCAAGGGCGAGTAGACGGCCACCCGCGGCGAGGGGGGGCGGGGCAGTCGCGGGTTGATCGGCCGAGCCACCCGACTCCGGACGGGGTGGAAAGCCCATCACCCTCCATCCGCCCCCGGGGGATGCGCCGCGCGTGGTGATCGGTACACTCCTGCATGACCACACGCGGCCTGACCCCTGTCACACTCGTGCTTGTTGCTGGTGCGTTGGCGATGCCGCCCAAGGGCGTGGCCACGCAGAGCCTGGGCCGTGCCGCTCCATCGGGCGTGGCCGCTCAGAGCCGCTCCCACTCCGCGCAGCCTGCGCGGCATCGGGAGCTGCTGGCCCTTCTCGACGAGCACGTCGAGTGGCTGGCGCGGACTGATCCGGTCTCGGCCAGCCAGCGCGGCGACGAGCGGTTCAACGACCGCCTGCCCGACGTTTCGCCCGACGCGATCGCGCAGGCCGACGAGGAGGTCATCGAGCGCCTCGCCCGCCTGAACCGCATCGACACCAGCCGGCTGTCGGAGGAGGATCGGACCGATTACGACCTGCTGAAGTGGGACCTGGAGTCGCGCCGGGATGGCGCGCGGTTCCGTCAGCAGCTGATGCCGGTTTCGGCGATGAACGGGCCGCAGGTGTGGCTGGCGCAGATGTCGGCCCAGTTGTCGTTCCTGACGCCACGGCACTACGCGGATTACGCGGCCCGCCTGGAGGCTCTGCCCCGCCACATCGACGACCACATCGACAACATGCGCGAGGGGATGCGCCTTGGCATCATGCCGCCCCGGGTGACGGTGGTGGGGGCCGATGCCCAGTGTGGGCTGCTGGCCAGCGATGCGCACCGCGGCGATCCGACGCAGAGCCCTTTCTATACCCCGTTTCGCGCGCTGGATGGCGAAGACCCCTCGGGCAAGCGGGCACGCCGCGCCATCGAGGCGGGGATCGTCCCGGCGTTCGAGCGGCTGGGCGCGTTCCTTCGGGACGAGTACGTTCCGGCGTGCCGCGAGACGCTGGGGATCACGGACCTGGCCCCGGAGGCCGATCCCGAGTATGGGCGCGACCTCTATGAGTTCGCGATCCGCCAGCACACCACGCTGACGCTGACCGCGGACCAGATCCACGAGATCGGGCGGCGCGAGGTCGAGCGGATTCAGGCCGAGATGATGGGCGTGATCGCCGCCAGCGACTACCCGCGAAAGAGCGAACTTGCGGGCGCGGAGCTGCTCAAGGGGTTCTGCGACGACCTGCGCACCGATCCGCGGTTCTATTACACGGACCCCGACGAACTTCTGGAGCGGTTCCGCCTCATCTGCAAGACGATCGACCCGGAACTGCCGCGATTGTTCGGGCGCTTGCCGCGATTGCCGTATGGGGTGCGGGCGATTCCCGAGATCTTCGCGCCCGCCAGCCCTGCGGCGTACTACTACAACGGGTCGCTCAAGACGGGCGTGGCCGGGTACTTCATGGCCAACACCTACGCGCTGGACCAGCGCCCGAAGTACGACATGATCGCGCTGACGCTGCACGAGGCCGTGCCGGGGCACCACCTCCAGATCGCCCTGGCCCAGGAACTCGAAGGTCTGCACGAGTATCGCACGCTGCTCGGATTCACGGCGTATGTCGAGGGCTGGGCGCTGTACGCCGAGCGGCTGGGGCTCGAGATGGGGGACCTGCCGTGGCCGTCGGGGCGAGGGTTGTACGAGGATCCGTACGACAACTTCGGCCGCCTGAACTTCGAGATGTGGCGGGCCCTGCGCCTGGTCGTCGACACGGGGCTGCACGCCAAGGGCTGGACACGCCAGCAGGCGATCGACTACATGCTGGCGCACTCGGCCAATGCCGTGCATGACACGACCACCGAGGTGGACCGCTACATCGGCTGGCCGGGCCAGGCGCTGGGGTACAAACTGGGCGAGTTGAAGATCAGGGAACTGCGGGCCCGCGGCGAGCGCGAGCTCGGGGCGCGGTTCAACCTGCGGGACTTCCACGATGTGGTGCTGGGGGCCGGGGCGATCCCGCTGGCGGTGCTGGACCAGCGAGTGCAGCGGTGGATCGATCGGACGCTGGCGGAAGCGGGCGCCTCGGGTTGAACGCCCGGCGTCAGATCGCCTGGTTGTCCGCGTCCTCGATCAGCTGCTTCACGTCCGCGGGGGTGCTCGCCTGGCGAAGGAAACGCCGGAACGTCTCCTTGCTCAGGTTGCGGAAGATCACCTCCATCGCCTGCAGGTGCTCCTCGGGCTTGTTGTCGGGGCTGAGCAGCAGGAACACCGAGTACACCGGCTGCTTGTCCATCGACGAAAAGTCGATCCCCCGGGGTGAGAGCGCGACGCCGGCGGCCATGCGGCGCACCGCCTTGTGCTTCACATGCGGCACCGCCACGCCCTTGCCGAACCCGGTGGTCCCCTTGGACTCACGCTCCAGCACCGAAGCGATGAGCTCGCCCCGCACCTCGGGAGGGGCGGCCCCCGAGGCGATCAGCGCGTCGATGATCTCCGCGATCACGTCGTCACGCTCCATCGCGCGAAGCTCCGTGACCACCGCCTCCTGCACCACGATGTCGCCCAGCTTCATCTCGCGGCCCTCACACGCGCCCAGCACCGGCACGCGAACTCAAACCATGGGAATCACACAAGCCCCAGACACACCGCCGCCCCCTGCTCTCCAATCGGGCGCGCGACTCGCTCTCCTGGACCAGACCGGCAGGAACCGGGCGGGGCGATCGCCGAGCTTGCCCTCGGAGCTCCCCTCACCCTCTCTTGCCCAGCTTGAGCTTCTCCTTGAAGTCCTTGAGCTGGCGGGCCGCCTTGTCCACCGCGTGGTCGATCGTCACATACACGTCGGTCCCGCTGGCCTTGGCCACGAAGTCCTCGTGGTGCTCCACGTCCACGATGACCTCGACCTCGAACGGCGTGTCCGCGTGCTTGGGCTCATGGTCCACCCGGACCTTGATCAGCTGCACCTGGTCGTAGAACTTCGTGAGCTTGTCGGCCTTCTGCTCGGCGTGGGCCTTGATCCCCGGGCTGATCGCCAGGTGCTGGCCCGTCACTTCGATCCGCATGAAGAGTCCCCTTCCCTGTTCACCCCGACGCGCGAACCGGTCCGTGCCTCGCGTTCGCCGACTCCGGCGAAGGGCCATGATACACGCGGTCAACCGCGGTCGCGGGGCGGGCCCGGAACGAGCCATGAGGCACCCGCCCGGGCAAATCCATCCGATGGCCGAGCCCGCTTCACCGTTATGCCGAACGCGACTCTGACGACGCTCCCGCGGAAGCGTCCGAAGCCGCGCCGCCGACGGCCGGGGGCCTGGGCGTGCCCGCCTCGGGGGTGCGCGTGTGCTTCGCGTTGGCCTGCACGTCGTCGGGGGTCAACATGCCCCCGGTGATGACGAACCGTAGCGCCTGGTCGATCGTGATGTCCATGTCGATCACGTCCCTGGCGGACAGGTTGATCACCCAGCCGGTGAATGGCGTGGGGGTCGAGGGGATGAACACGGTGATCACGTCCTCGTTGGTCGAGGTGCGCCGGGCCTCGCGGAACCCGCCGCTGGTGACGAATCCGAGCGTCCAGATCCCCGCGCGCGGATACTGCACCATCACCACACGCTTGAACGCCATGGGCTTGTCGCCCATCACCATGTCCACGACCTGCTTGACGTGCGGATACACCTGCTTGAACACGGGCACCTTGGAGATCGACCGCTCGAAGTAGGAGTAGAACTTACGGCCCAAGAAGTTGGTGACCAGCAGCCCCGCAAAGTAGATGAGAACGATGGCCACGACCAGTCCGGTGCCCTCGAGGTACCAGTGCTGGCCCCACAGCTCGCGGAACCGCTCGCGCCGGATGTCGCGCGCCGCGATCGGCTCGCCCAGCGGCTCGAGGCCGCGGGCCTGACGCGCTCCCTGATAGCGATCGATGGCCGTGGGGCTGACGTGCCACCACTGTGGCTGCTCGATGTTGTACCAGCGGCGCGGGCCGGCTTCGGGCGCGAAGAGGTCGGGCATCACCCGCATCGTGCCCAGGCGAATGCCGCGGTTGATCGGCTCGGCCACGGCGGCGAACACGAACATGGCGGCCTGCCAGAGCAGCCAGAGCGTCAGCACGGTGGGGAGCAGGATCGCCAAGCCACGCCCGAAGAACTTTCGGAAGTCGCTCCAGAATCCGGGACGCGGGGTTTTGGGCACGGGGCACCTCGAAAGGCCGGCTGGCGGCGTGAGGCGCCGGGTGGTGGGCGTGCGGCGTCAGGCCCGACGCAACCGCCCAAAACGCCACGCGCCCGGGCTCGCCGGGCGACGTGCGGAACACGAATGGGCCTGAGCAGGGTCGAACTGCTGACCTTGCCCTTATCAGGGGCACGCTCTAGCCAACTGAGCTACAGGCCCGACTTTGACCCACGGCTTCCCGCAGGGGGACACAGTATATCGCCCACAAGCGGCGAGGGTAGACCGAAGTCGCGAACCCGCAGCGCAAACGCACGGGTCATGCGGCGCCGGACGCAGGAAACTGACGTGCGCTGCGACGAAGGTCCGGGTACGAGTCATACGAACTCGTGATGGAACTCGGGCGTCGTCGTGCCACCGATCGCTGCGTTGAGCGATGGGTGCCTCGGTCACCACCGGCCAATCCGCACCGATCGTGCAGAGCCACGATCGGTGGCACGCCCGAGTCGCAACGACGATCCGTATCACTCTGGGTTTGAGAAGCAACCGGAGGCCTGTCCCGCGCGGGTTGCTGCTCGGGTGGAGCGGGCGATTCCCGGGACGCCACCCGCCTCGGGCGCGGGTGGTGACGAGATCGATGGGGTCCAAAAAAACAACCGGGCCGATGAATCGGCCCGGTTGAGTGTTCGAGGTGAGGACGTGATCAGCGGCGACGGCGACCGGCGATCAGGCCGCCCATTCCCAGCAGCGCGAGGCTGGCGGGAGCCGGGATCAGCACGAAGACGCTGGTGCCGGAGGCCTGGTCGTTGTTGGTGACGGTGAAGTCCCAGAGCGAGGAGATGCTGGTGACGTTGCCCGCGATCGGGGTGAACGCGCCGGGGGCGGCGGGGAAGGACTGGCTGGTGGACTCCGAGCCGAAGCCATTCGGCTCGTTGAGTGGGCCGGCGATCAGGTTCGAGAACAGAAGCCCGGCCGGGGCGGGTCCGTTGTAGTGCGCGCCGAACACGGTTCCGCCTGGGCGGTTGCCCGTGACGGAGGCGCCGTTGCCCGTGTTGTCGGTCACGGTGATGCCCGCGGAGGCGCGCCCCAAGGGATTGAGCTGGGCGGGGAAGAAGACCTCTCCGCTGGAGATCTGGAAGTTTGTCGCCGAGTTGCCAGCGGTGACGGCGAAGCTCGTCGCGACCAGGCCGCCAGAGTCCTTCATCGTGATGCTGCCGGACGTGATGGTGCCGATGAGGGCGCCGCCGCCGGTGAGGATCGGGACCGGAGGGCCGGCCAGCGACCACTGCCATCCGCCGCCCGGCAGGGCCGAACCCTGGGCAAGCGTGATGCTGATCGAGCCCGTGCCCGTCAGGTTGGTGGCGGTGAAGACGAGGGCGGGATCGCTGAAGCCCGCGTGGGCGACGCCGGGCATCCCGGCCAGCAGCGCGACACAAGCCGCGCCAGCCAAACCGCCGAGCCGATTACGCTGAGACATTCCTCTGCTCTCCATTCATCGCTCCCCGAGGGAATCGGGAAGCGTGGTCTCTCTTCTGGTCTCCGTACGAGGGGCTCTCTCTTCCCCGCCGCACGGCGATGTCTCGATACCTCGGACCCGACAGTCGGACGGATTGTGCGGGGCTCTTTCGAGCGGCCCGGGCCAACCCGGACGCAAAGGACTCAGCGGCGACGACGACCCGCGAGCAGCCCGCCGACCGCGACCACCGCCAGAGCGGAGGGGGCGGGAACGACGGTGAACACGCCGGTGCCGGAGGCCAGGTCATCGGGGGACAGTGTGAACTGCCAGCGGGCGCTGATGTCGCTGATGTTGCCGGCGATGGGGGCGAAGAGCCCGCCGCCGGGGAACTCATCGCTCGCGGTCGCGGTGCTGAAGGCGCCAGCGGTGACGGCGCTGTCGAGCAGGGTGGCGAAGTTGGTGCCCGTGGGGACCAGGCCGTTGTACTCGGCCGAGTACGCGCCGCCGCCCGAGGGGGTCAGGGTCGCGCCATCGCCAAACAGGTCGGTGACGGAGACGGCCGCCGAGGCCGCGCCCACCGCACCGGTCATGGTCGGGAACGAGAGCAGCGGGGAGGCGATCGTGAAGTTCGTGTTGGCCGCGGTCGAGACGATATTGAAGTTCACGGCGACGACCGGGTCTTCGATGACGAAGACGGAGGCATCGGTCACGATGCCCAGCTGCAAACCGGTGCGGGACATGATGGGCGTGGGGGCCGCCAGCGTCCACGAGAAGGACGTGCCAGTCCAGGTACCGGCGCTCTGGGGAACGGAGAAGGTGCCGACCTGCCCGTTCACGTCGGCCTGAATCTGGAGGATGATGTGGGACAGCCCCGCGCTGGCCGCACCCGCGATGAGAGCGACCGCGCCCGCCGCGATCCCCGTACGCACGCCCCAACCCATAGTGATCTTCATGTCTCTCTTCTCCTCGGCTCACGACGCCGATAGGCCGGTCTGAACGCTGACTTCGAGCCTCCCGAGCCCGTTGTTCAACGCTTCCCGCGATCTTGTCGCGGGACGAAGCCGGCGGTCTCCTCCGAACAAGTCCGCTTCCACGGACACACGACCACAAGTGTCGCAAGTTCCCGGACGGTTGTCAAGGCATGGACCGGTAATTCCGGAAAACAGTTTGCAGAGTGCCCAGTCCTGCTCTCGGACGAGGATGGATTGGAAAAAAGTTGGTGTACCAAAAGTCCGATAACAGTGCATCTCGCGCGTCCTGTTGATGTCAGGTACGGCCTTGGCCGGGTGAGTCGGTCGGAATCGCCAGGCAACTCATACCCGACCGTCGCGTGAAGTCTGGTCCACCATGAGGGTTGGGCATTGCGTCCCAGAACGATTGTGTTACAGTACTTTCATCTTTGGAGCGGACACGCTCCTTGGCGGGAGAGACGCACGTGGGCTATCGGCACAGTTTCACGTTGGGCGCGGTCGTGGTCGCGCTGCTCGCCGCGCCGGTTTGGGCGGATGTCGCGGGCAACCCGCACGCGGCGTTGGTGGCCTTGGCGGGCGGGACGGCGGGCGCGCCCCCGCGGCTGGTGGTGCGCGTGCGCCCCGGCGTCAGGCTGCACGAAGTTGTGGCGGGGTCGTGGCTGGTCGAGGCACCGGCGGCGGCGGCGGCGCATGTGATGGCGGTGCAGGGCGCGCTCAACGCGGGCGGCCCGGCTGATCTCGCACCGTTCCTGACCGTCACTCCCGCCCTGCCCGACCTGGCCTCCTCCTTAGGCATGGACCGCGACTTTGTGCTGACTCTCGCGGATCCTTCGGCGGCGGGGGACATGCTGGCGGTGCTGGCGGCCTGTGTCTCTGTGGTTGAAGTGGTCGAGCCGCTCTCCGCGGGCTTCTTCACGGACCATGCGGTGGAGTTCTCGATCCCCAGCGATCCGCTGTTCGGCTCGCAGTTCGCGCTGAGGAACACGGGTCAGTCGGTGCAGGGGCAGATCGGCGTCGCGGGCGCGGACATCGATGCGCCGGAAGCGTGGTCGCGGTTCGTGAATCGTCGGCCCGTGGTGGTGGCGCTGCTGGATTCGGGTGTGGCGAACCACCCGGACCTGACCGGGCGGCTTGTGCCGGGCTGGAACACGGCGTTGAACACCAGTTTTACGGGCGACGAGAACTCATCGCACGGGACGCATCTGGCGGGGATCATCGGGGCGGTTTCGAACAACGGGGTGGGAGTTGCCGGGGTGTGGCCCACGGCGCGGATCATGCCGGTCAAGGTGAGCAACGCCGCGGGCTCGATCTGGATGGACTGGGTGGCCAGCGGCATCGTGTGGGCGGCGGACCACGACGCGGACATCCTGAGCATCTCGATCGGGTTCAACTCACCCAATGCGGCGCTCACCTCGGCGATCCAGTACGCCTCGGCCCAGGGGTGCCTGATCGTGGCGTCGTCGGGCAATGTGCCCTCGTCGCCGATCGTGGCTCCGGGGCGTTTCCCCGAGGTTCTGTGCGTGGGGGCGACGGACAACCGGGATGTGCTGGTGAACTTCAGCGCGACCGGGCCGGAACTTGACGTGGTGGCACCCGGGTACGAGATCATCTCGACCTGGCATCAATGGTTCGCGCCCAATACCTATCAGTATAAGTCGGGCACATCGCAGGCGGTGCCGCATGTGGCGGCGGTGGCGGCGATGGTGATGAGCGTGAACCCGTGGCTGAGCGCGGCCCAGACGCGGATGATCCTGCTGGCCACCACCGACGACCTTGGGCCCGATGGCTGGGACCCGCAGTATGGGCACGGGCGGCTCGACGCCGGGCGGGCGGTGGCGATGGCGGCGGCGTTCAACAACCCGTCGGGCAATCCGGTGACGGGCTGCCCGGCCGATTTCAACCGCGACGGGCGGCTGACGTCGGAGGATTTCTTCCTGTTCCTCGAGTTCTACGTGGCGAAGGATCCGCGGGCGGACCTGGTGTGGCCTTTGGGGGTGTGGAACGGGGATGACTTCCTGAAGTACACGGATCGGTACGCGGCGGGCTGCACGCCGTAAGCGGGGCGCGACCGTGTGGCGTGCCGCGGACGGCGAGTGGGGGACGGTGGTGGCTGCGGGTTGGAGTTCAATGCGCACGACGCGCACGACGCGAAGAACGCGAAGCCGAGAGGCTGGCGAGGCTCGCCGCGCGTTGTGCTTCCAGCGAACGCGGTGTGCGTCGCCCAAGCGGGCCGCTGGCTACCCGCGATCCCGACTCAATCCAGCAGCCGCAGGTCGGCGACGAGATTGACGATCGGGCGGCGGGCGTCGTCTCGGCCAAGAGACTCGACGAGGCCGGTCATGCGTTCTCGAACCCGGGTGATCTGGTCGCCAAGTTCGGCGTCGATCGCGCGGCGGGACTCGGGCGGCATGCTCACAAGCTGGTCGAGGCTGGCGCGGACCTGGTCGGATCTGGCCGCCACGGAGGCGAGCGAGTCTCCGCGTCTGCCGCTGGAGATGCCGTCGAGTTCGCTCAGGAGTGAGCCCATCGCGGCCAGGTAGTCGAGGACGAGTTGGCGGCTGGTGGCGGCGTCGGGCGGCGGCTCGGGCTCGAACATCTGGATCGGCGCTTCGGGCGGCCCGGTCACCGCGACGATCTGCCGGACTGGTTTGGGCGGGCCATTGGCAGATCGTTCATGGGCCTGGCGCACGGCATCGGCCATGGAACCCTTGTTGGTCGGGCGGGTCGGCTGGAACGGGTCGGGAGTGGGGGGAGTTGGTGATGGGCCGCAGGAGGCGAGCAGGAGCAGCGCCGGGAGCGTGGCACCCAAGGGGCGGATCTGGCTCACGAGGCGAGGTCCGAGAGCGCGGGATCGTCGCATGGCCACCTCCCACCACACCGACCACCACTGCGGCCACCACACCGGCCACCACACTGGCCCGACCGGCGCTCGGTCTGAGCGCGCGATCGGTCAGGTCATCGGCTCGGGGACGGGCTCGCTGCCGTGGGCGTGGCGATAGGCGTGGGCCAGCGCGGTCGCTGCGGGTTCTCCGCCCAGTTCTCGGACCCCAGGGCGAGCGGATCGACGCCGATGCGGGAGAGGTCGCGGGCAGCGTCGCAGGACTGGGGGAATCTGCGGCTAGTTCCTGCATGATGATGGCCAAGGCCTGTTCGCCGCAGGTGCGGGCCCGCCCGCGGATGTCGAGTTCGCGAAGCACGTCGGCCATGGCGGAGAGCACATTCCCCAGCCGCAGGCGGAGCGAGGGGCCCTCGGGCTCGGGGGAGCGGGCGGCGGGGTCGGCGGTCAGGCGGGCCGCGAGGATCTTCTGGGCTCGTTCGAGCGACTGGACGGCCCGGCGTCGCTCGCCCGACTGGGCCTGGTACAGGCCGATTGCGTAGAGATCAAGGGCGACCGCGGGGTGGCCCGGGCGTTTGCGGTGGATGCGTTCGGCGGCGTGAAGGCAGCGGGCGGCCTTGTCGTTGTCCCCGTGCTGGTCGTAGAGGATTCCGGCCTTGTAGTAGGCGTCTGCGGTGGCGCGGTGGGTGCGTCCGAGGACGAAGCGTCGCAGCGCGAGACGTCGCGTGGCTCGCTTCAGTTTGGGTTCGATCTGGTCCGGTTCCATGGCGTCCTGCTTCTGGTCGGTCTCGCGGCGTGCGAGCCCACAGGAGTTTCACGGAGTTGAGGGGGGAAGCCTTTGAGACCAGAGCCGCGGGTGCGGGCTCGCCAAGGCGGCTGGCGCATGAAACGACCACGCTCCGCGTCCGAAGGGATCGCGGGAGAACTGTGGCCACCGAATACCTCGCGTGCTCAAGCACGCGGCTGTGTTCAGTTGCCCACGTCGATCGCGTCGACGGACTCGGCCTGGACGATTCGGGTGCCGATCGAGGGCTCGATGGTCACCTGGCCGCGGACGCCGATCACCTTGCCGATGAGTTGCGGCAGCGTGAACTCGTCGTCCATGCGGACGTACGCGAGCGTGCGCGGCACGTCGGTGTTGACCGCGACCACGCGGTACATCAGCGGGCCTGATGAGCCGTCGTAGATGGTGGAGGGGACGAGGCGTCCGATGACGGCGTAGCCGCCCTGGGTGCGGAGCCAGTCGATGCGTTCGGAGGCGCGCAGCGCGATGGCCTTGGCCTCGCTCTGGCCCGTGTCGAGGGCGACCAGGCTGTCGCGGTAGTCGCGGCGCAGGCGGAGGACTTCGGCCCGCTGGCGGAGCGCGCCCTTGAGGCGCTGGTCCTCGGGCGACTCGCCAAGGGAGTTCATGACCTGCTCGAAGCGGGCGATGAGCTCCTCGACCTCCGACTCGCGGATCGGCTGCTTTAGCACCTCGCGGAACGCGGCCTCCAGCCCGTCCACCGTCAGCACGACGGGGTCGGTGGAGGGCGGCACGGCATCGGGCGAGGCGCCGCCGGTGATGGTGCCGCTCTGGTCGATGACCAACGGCGCGGGATCGGCAATGCGATCGCCCGGCGCGGGGACGACAGGTTCGGAGAGCAGCGAGGAGTTGACGCCAGGGTCCGAGGGTGTCGCGCTCGAGTTGGTGGGCGCGGTCGCCGGCGTGTTGGTGTTGGACGCGGGTGCTGGGGGCGTGGTGGGGGTGTTGGTCGCCGGCCTGGGGGTGGTCGTCGGCGCCGCGGGGTCCGACCCCGGGGCTTCCGAGCCCTGGGTGCCCATCGCGACGCGGTTCAGGTAGTCCTGGGTTTCCTGCGGGGTGGCATTGCGGAACAGGCCCGCCTTCAGGAACCCACGGGCCTGGGACGGGGCGGCGACGCGAAAGAAGCCGGGGGTGCCGTCGGGGCGGTTCTCGACATTGACCACGCGGAGTTCGGTGCCCGCGGGCAAGGGAGACATGGGGTCGGCCAGCAGCGTGGCCCAGGAGGCCGCGCTGTTGGACTCGAGATTGGCGGCCCGGAGGCGGGTGGGGACGTTGGTGCGGACGGTGCGGCCATCAGGCGAGGGAGTGACCTCGGTGGCGCGGACAAAGGCGGTGGCGTTGGCGGGGTAGTTGCACAGGACCCAGCCGTCGACGGTGTGGTCGACGCGGACGATCTGTCCGACGGGCAGCAGGGCGACGCGGTAGTGGGTCTCAACCTGGCCCGCGAGCAGCGGAGCCTGATCCTGGGTCACGACGATGAAGAAGGGCTCGACGGCCTGGATCCGCTCCTGAGCGAGTGAAGGGCTGGCGAGGACGGCGATAAGGGCCGCCGGCGCGAGCCAGGGTGCTCCGCCACCTGCGAGGCCGGCAGTGGCGGCCAGAGCGGTGATGGAGCGACGCAGGTTGGTGCGAAGGTTCATGGCACGGTCCTTCATGAGCATGCTCCTTCTTGTCGCCCGTGCCGTCCACCGCCCTTGCCATCGTCATCAAGTCCGTCGCCGGTTTGCATGGGGGTCTATGTGACCGGCGTGCAACTCGGCGGGTATGATGCGTCCCGACTTTCTGAGCACAGACCTGATGACAGGCTGAACCCAGGCGAGGCGGGCACACGATGGAGCGCGTGAACTGGGGCGTCTCATCCGGAGTCGCCTTGGTCCGCCGGAACCCCGGTGGACCTCCAGCCGCGCCCGCAAGGGCCGACACGGAGCGTCGAAGCGGCGGAGTTTAGCCCTTGCCAAGCCTCCGACGCTCAAATGCACACGAATCCCACAGTTCTTCCCCGCAACCGACAAGGCCGGCGCGTCACCTTGACCACGCCGAGCCCGACCGCAGGAGTTTCTCGATGCGGCCAGTGATTCGGGCCAATCGTCCTGGGGGCATGAAGTTCGCCAGCCAACCCCGGGCTGCCCGGCGGGAGTGGCGGAGCCGGTGGTCAGGCGCGGGGGCGCTGGCCCTGGTTCTGGCGGCGGGCGGCTGCACGACGCCCATCAACCAGGAACCCGAGAACGCGCTCCGGCGTGCGGTCGTGGATGCCGTTCGGCGCGAACTGGCCGACGCCCAGACGCAGCCCGACCCGCTGGTGACCCAGCGGGCCGGTTCGATCGCGGACCTGCGGATTCCGCCCGACAAGTACTTCCCGGAAGAACTGGCCCGGATGGGCGGGCCTGACTCCTATGACCCGAGCCAGGCGGGAGTTCTGCCGCTTGGCCTGAACTTGCTGGGGCAGGATCCCAGGACGGCCCGGGTGTCGCTGGAGCGGGCGATGCGGTCGGCGGTGGCGAACAACCTGGAGCTGCAGTTCGCGGCACTGGGACCGGCGGTGGCGCAGGCCCAGATCACACAGGCCGAGGCCGCGTTCGACTGGGTGCTGTTTGCGAACATCGAGCGGTCGTGGCTGGACGACCAGAACCTGAGCGGCACGGCGACGATCAGCCGTAGCGCGCGGGAGATCGTCAACTCGCGGGCGGGGCTTCGGCGGCAGTTGGGCAATGGCGCGGCGTTCAGCATCCAGCAGGACATCTCGTACACGCGGGTGCGGCAGAACGGCACGATCGCTCGCGGCTCTCAGAACACGAGCCTGAACTGGTCGTTCCAGTATGACCAGCCGCTGATGCGTGACTTCGGGTCCGATGTGGCGCTCGCGCCGCTGCGGCTGGCGCGGAACGCCGAGCGCAACCAGATCGCGCTGCTCGAGCGGCAACTCCTGCAGCTGACCCGGGACGTGGAGGCGACATACTGGCAGCTGTGGCAGGCGTACCACGACGTGATGATCCTGCAGCGGCTGGTCGATCGCGGCGAGGAGATCTCGCGGAAGATGGAGGCGCGGGACTTCGGGGTGAATCCGGCGAACATCGCCAACGCTCGGGCCCGCGTCATTGAGCGTCAGGCCAACGTGATCCGCGCCCAGAACACGCTGCGGCGGACCAGCGACCGCCTCAAGACGCTGATGAACGACCCGGCGATCCCGACCGGGTCCGAGATCCTGATCCTGCCGGTGGACAGGCCGGTCGATGAGGCGATCACCTACAACCTGGGCGAGGCTTTGTTCACCGCCATCGAGCGCCGGCCCGAGGTCGCGCAGTCGGTCCTCTCGATCGACGATACCGGCGTCAGGCAGCTGGTGGCCAACAACCAGCGGCGTCCGCAGCTGGACCTGCGCCTGCAGGCGAGGCTCAATGGGCTGGAAGACACGACCCGCCAGGCCTACGAGCGGGTGGCCGAGGGCGACTTCGGGTCGTGGGTGATCGGGTTCTTCTACGAGCAGCCGCTGGGCAATCGCGACGCGGAGGCCGTGCTGCGGCGCCGGCGGCTCGAGCGCAGCCAGGCGGTCATCTCGTACCAGAACACGATCCAGGCGGTCACCAGCGAGGTGAAGACCGCGCTCGACAACGTCGGCACCAACTACCAGCTCATCATCCGCACCCGCCTGGCGCGGATCGCGGCCAGCGAGGTGCTCCGCTCGCTGAGGCTTCAGAGCGAACTCATCACAGACGTCTCACCCGAGCGGCTCGACCTGGAACTCGGGCGGCAGGAGGCGCTGGCCAACTCCGAGCGCGACGAGATCGCCACGCTGGTGTCGTACAACATCTCGATCGCCGAGTGGTACGCGGCCCAGGGGACGGCCCTGGAGCGCAACCGCATCAAGTTCGTGGTCCCGGGCGTGGATGAGTCGCCGCACTGGCCTTATCTGCCGGGCGAGACCTCGGACTACGCCAAGGACTGGTGGGCACGGCACTCGCAGAGTTGGAGCGAATCGGGCAGCGACCAAGCGGGGGCAGCGTCGCCTGACGCGCCCGCGCCGACCCAGCCCGCGGTGAGTGAGCCCGTGGCGACCGAGCCAGCCGTCCCGCAGCCCGCGCCGGCGATGCTGCCGATCCAGCCCGCGCCCGGCGGTGGCTGACGGGCTGCCTGCGTGCTGCTGCGAGCAGGCATGTGAGTGGACCGATGCGCGGGTGGGTCCGCAGATGATCTTTGCGTGGGGTTGGTCGTGCATGGCTCCGCCGAGCCGGAACCATGCCACCCTTCTCAGGCGGCTTGGTTCAACTGCCGCCCACGACGTAACTGATCCGCGTGAATCCCGCGTCTTTGGCGACCTGCACCGCCATCGCGATCGCCTCGACCGGCACGTCTGGCTCGGGCTTGACAATGATCCCCGCCTCGCGCGGCAGGCGGTCCAGCACCGAGGCCAGACCCGCCCGGTCCCGCATCTCGCGGTCGCCCATGCGATAGACCGCGAGCCCGCCCTCGATCTGGATCGTGAGAGTCTGCGATTGCAGCAGCGAGGTCGATCGCCCCTGGGCTGTGCCCAGCGTGGTCGAGAGCGTGGCCTCCTCGGCCGCGATATTGCCCGCGATGATGAAGTAGAACAGCAGGAACAGGATCACGTCGATGAAGGCCACCAGCGGCAGGCGGGCCTTCTCGAGCTCGAAGCGTGCGGATTCGCGGCGGGTCAGGCGCATGGGAACCCTCCCCGTGCCCCCGATCGCTGCCCTGAGCGATCGGCGCGCTGCGGATTGACCGGGGGAGCACCGAGCGTGCAAAGCCACGATCGCGGGCACGTCCCGCAGCGCGCGCGGCAAGCGGTCATGCGCCACCCCCATCGCTACTGGTCGCCAGACTCCATCGCCTCACACCCACGCGCAGGAGCACCTGCGCGAGCGCGTTGAGGTTGGCCGTCGAGCAGCGGCGGTCGGCCCGGATGACCACGTCGACGGGCTGCTCGACTGACGGATCGCCCGAGCCGCCACCCGAGCTGTTGCCGGCGGGGGCGGTCTGGCCCTCGACCGCGAACTGCCGACCGGCCAGCACGGTGCCCAGCGTCGCCAGGTCGTAAGACTGGCCCAGCAACGAGACCCCGCCGTGCTGATCGAGGTCAATGACCAGCTGCGTGGTCTGCCTGGGCGCGTCGGGCTCGCCCTCCTCGCGCGGCAGGTCCATGGGCGTGCGCTGCGTGCTGGAGAACTGCGAGGTGAGCGTGAAGAAGATGATGAGCAGAAAGATCACGTCGACCATCGGCGTGAGGTCGAAAGATGCTTCCTTCTGGCGGTGGTGGCGGTTGAGGTTCACGTCGGGCGCACCGCCCGCACGGCGCCGGTCGCTCCAAGGCCCGCGCCGCCGCCCTGCGCCACCGGGCGCGCCCCGCCGGCGCGCTGCTCGGGCCCGGAGGCGGCCGCGATCAACTGCTCGAGGTCGTTGGTGATTCGCTTGAGCATCGCGTCAACATGGCGGCGGAAGAGGCTGAACGCGACCGTGCAGGGGATGGCGACGATGAGCCCCTGGGCCGTGTTCACCAGGGCCATCGACATGAAGGTGGCCAGTTCGTTCGAGCGTGCGGCGCCCTCGAGCGAGCCGATGGTGCGGAACGCGCCGATCATGCCCAACGTGGTGCCCAGCAGCCCGAGCATGGGGCCAACCGCGGCGATGACGCCGATCATGTCGTTCATGCGGTGGAGTTCGTCGGCCTCGCCCTGGGCCGCCTCCTCGACGCCCGCCCGGAACTCCATCATGCCAAAGTCCGACCGGGCGGCCCGCGTGATGGCCGAGTCCATGACGCTCGTGATGAAGCAGGCGTACTCCGGCTCGCGGCAGAACGCGATCGCGCCGCCCAGATTGCGGGCGGCCAGCAGCTCCTCTAGCCGCGACACGATGCCGCGCGGGGCCAGACGAGACAATCGCAGCATGATGAGGTTGCGGATGACCACACCCAGCGCCACGACGGACAGCAGGATCATGATGTACGAGATCGCCCCGCCCTCCTGGACGTAGGTCCAGAGTGTGCGGGGGCGAGCGGCGGCATCACCCGCGTCGGCGCCCGTGGCTTCCTCGATCTGCGCCAGCAGCCACAGAGGTGTGGAGATCACGCCGGAGAACAGTGTGTGCATCGTTGGTCCAGTGTACGGGCTTCGGGGCGAGTGCGGCCTGCCGCGGCGTGCGGCCCTTCCCGGCGCGCGGCTGGCCCGATCCTGCCCCCAAAATCCGACAAACCCCCCAAGAGCACCGCACGAGGGCCGCCGAGCGCCCGGTGTGTGACGCTCCGGGGCCGGGTTGGTTCCGGCTGGGCATCCAGATCGGCGGGCTTGGCGGCTTCACGGAACTTTAGTCGCTCACGGGAAGCGGCGTGCGGCGACGGGCAATCGTCGAGGCGAGCAAGGCGTTACCCTGCTCTCGCCGCGCCCCGTTGTCGGGCGTGCGGCGATCCCGTGTCCGCCTGCACAGAGACCACCCATGCCGCGTCCCGTTGCGCCTGTCGTTGCTCTTCCGATCGCCCTCGTGGTCGCCGCGTGCGGCTTTGCGATCGCCCAGCCCGGGGGCGGGATGCCGAGCGTGCCCAACATTCCGCGGATCCCTGGCCAGCCCGGCGGCGGAGGCGGGCAGCCCGGCGGGCCGGGGGGGAACTTCGACCCGCAGCAGTTCATCGATCGCCTGATGAGCGGTGACGCCAACGGCGACGGGAAGCTGGCGCGTTCGGAAGTTCCGCCGCAGTTCGCGGAGCGGAACTTCGATCGGTTCGACGCCAATACGGACGGGTTCATCGATCGCGCGGAACTGGAGGCCGGATCGGCGAATCTTCGCGGGCCCGGGGGTGGCGGCGGCGGTGGGCGGTTGCCGCTGGGGCGTGCGATGAACAACGTCGAGACGGCGTTCCACGCGCTGGAAGATTCGGCGCTCAACGCGGCGTCGCAGGCCGAGGACCTCAGGCAGGTGCAGGCGCTGCAGGAGGGGTTCCTGGCGGCCAAGTTCCATGTCCCGACGCACGAGTTCCCGCCCGAGGGCCTGGCGCACTTTGGCGGTGACGCGGCGGCGGCCCGGGGCGAGTTCCGCGAGCACCTGATGGAAGCCCTGGGCATGGCCCTCGAGCTGGAGGAGGCGGTGATGGAAGGCGACTCGGCGACCGCCAAGGACGTGCTGGAACGCCTGCACGAGCACGAGGAACACTCGCACGAGGAGTTTGGCGTGGAGGAATGAGCCGGCAAGCCGCCCTTGAAGGGTGAGGCCCGCCACGCTATCGGGCGTGGATGGGCCGGACCCGCTTGCATCCGGGCCGCGTATCTGGACAATGGGGGAAGCACTCTGGGACGGCGGCAGGGCTGTTGGGGCCGGGCCGTCGTCGATCCAGGGAGCCGAAAGGGATCGCGACATGAAGATGGGGCGAGGCATGGACGTCGTGGCCCGCGCGAGCGTGGCCCTTGGCATCGGTCTGCTCACGCAGGTCGCTCTGGCGCAGCCCGGCCCGACGGCCGGGCCCGCCCCGGTCGCCCCGCCGGTCGAGTCCGCGCTGCAGCGGGCCACGCTCGAGCAGACGGTCCGGATCGACTCGATCAAGCACATGTACGTCTCATCACTGGGCACCAACTACAACCAGGTCGAATGGGCGCTGAACCACGCGCCGGGCGCGCCCGGCAATCCGGTGCCCGAGGCCTGTACCGGCTTGTCGGCCCACACCGACAAGAACTTCCAGCCCGGGTCGTACACGCTGCAGATGGGTTTCTCGCAGGGTGAGAGCCAGGCCGCGACGTACACCCTGCCCGCGGACCACTTCCCGCTGCGCCTCGACACCATCGAGACGTTCTGGGCGACGACCAACGCGACGGTCCAGTGCGTCGCCGAGTGGAGCGTGCTGGTCTACGAGGGCACGCCGCAGACCGGCACGCTGATCGCCGAGTGGTCGAGCGATGATGAGCTGCTTCCGCACGCACGCCTCGGGCCCGGGACGCAGGGCCTGCACCTGGTTTTCCAGATTGATCCCAGCGATCCCGAGCAGATCATCGTGCAGAACCCGAGCGGAACGGGCCAGTTCAGCATCGCGTTCCGCATCGACAAGTTCAACGCCCCCTCGGCCAACCCGTGCGTCTCGGGTTCGCCCTCGAACCTCAACATTTTCCCGACCACCGATCCCGCGCCGCCCGCCGGCAGCGGGCTCCAGCAGTCCGGAAACAACTGGCTCAACGGCCTGAACTGTGGCCCGTTCGGCTGCCCGCCCAACGGCGGTTGGTCCCGGTTCTCCAACCTCAGTTTCTTCTGCCGTCCCACCGGCGACTGGGTCATGCGCACCACATGGACCCGCGTCAACTGCCTGCCGGGCTTTGGGGCGTGTTGCCTCAGCAGCGGCGGATGCCAGGAGATGTCTCAGGGCAACTGCATCAGCGCTGGCGGCACCTACCAGGGCGAAGGCAGCCTTTGCCAGTTCGTCACCTGCACCGCTCCCACCGGCTCCTGCTGCATCCCGTCGCTCGGCTCCTGCGCGAACCTGAACCAGAGCACCTGCCAGCAGCTGCAGGGCGTCTGGGGCGGCGCGGGCACCGTCTGCGGCCAGCCCGGCGCGTGCAACGCGCCAACCTGCCGACCGGACCTCACCACCTCGGCCATCCCCGCCTCCCCTGGCTACGGCACGCCCAACTCCATCCTCAACAACGACGACTTCTTCTACTACCTCTCGCAGTTCGCCGCCGGCAACCTCGCCGTCTGCGACATGACCAACTCCGCCATCCCCGGCTCGCCGGGCTATGGCGCCCCGAACGGCACGATGAACAACGACGATTTCTTCTTCTATCTGTCGATCTTCGCCGCCGGGTGCTGAGAGGAAGCGCACGCGGTTGGCGAGCAGCGCGTGGCACGCCCATCGTCGGGCGCGGGTGCGCCCACAGCACGCCCAGGGACGGGCGTGCCCGCGGCGGAGCGATCGCCCGTTCTCTTATTGAGATTCGATTCTTGACAACGCCCGGCGTGGCGGTATACTGGTCCCAGCGATGACCCGGAGCGGTCCAGTTCGATCGACCTACGCCGCGTGGACGGCGGTGGTGGTGTCGCTCTCGTTGCTGCTGCCGGTCTTCGCGTCCGCGTGGCACGAGCGCGTGCATCATCAGGCGAGCGGGCATGTGTACCGCGGGGATCTGCCGCGGGCGTGCCGGGCGGGTCAGTCGCATGCCGCCGAGCACGCCCTCCAGGGCGGGCGCGCCCACGCCTGGCAGGCGGGCGATTCCAGCGCGGCCCTCGACGTGCAGGATGAGGGGGGCGGGCCCGCGCTCCCCGCGCACGACCCGGGCGACCACGACGGGTGCGGGCTGTGCGAGCTGATCGCGCGCGCGAGGGTTGCGTCGGCGCCGCCGGCGGTTCCCGAGGGGCCGGCAATCGGGTTCGGGGTGTGGCGATCGGTGTGTCGCGCCGATCGGGCGGTGTGCATGGACGGGCCACTGGAGTCCAGATCACGCGGACCCCCTCTCGGGTCGTGAGCCCCGCCGATCGTTGTTCCGCGCGGGCCGGGTGGCCTGGGTGCGGGGCGGTGCGGACGCGTGATGAGGTTGGTTGCCGGCGCGGGCCTGGGTTCTTGGCATCACGCCCCCGCGTGTGGGCGTTGGTGACGTGGGACGCCCCGCGCGTCGTATCCGCTCTCCATCGTGACTTTCAGACCGCACCTGGCGCGATGGCGCGCCGATGAGGAACCTGCCATGGCCCGTTCCGGCTTCGCGCGGGCAGTGCGCCCGCGGCGTCGTGGCTTCACGCTTGTCGAGCTGCTCGTGGTGATCGCGGTGGTGGGGGTGGTGCTGGCGATTGCGCTCCCTTCGCTGTCGCACGCCAGGCAAGCGGCGCGCTCGGCGGTGTGCCTGTCCAACGTGCGACAGCTTGAGCTGGCGCACACCATGTACTACGACGACAACCGAGGATATTTCGTCGACGCCGGTCTGGATCATGGCGGCGTGGGCGATGCCTCGCGGGCGTGGCCGGTGGTGCTGGCGGCGAGTTACGGGGCAAGCATCGCGCTTCGCTCGCCGGGCGATGCCAGCCCCGCGTGGCCGATCTCTCAGGGCGGGAACGACCCCGGCCTGACGCTCGCTCAGGCTCTCGACCTGCTGACCGACGGCGATCCCTCGAACAACCCGCCCGAGAGCGCGCTGGCGCGGTGGACGTCGTACGGACTGAACAACTACACGACGCGGTCGAAGCAGCCCGACCCGGCGTTCATGCGGCGTGCCCGATACGACGCGATCGAGCATATCCCCTCGCCCGCGGCCACCGTCCACTTTCTCATGATGACCCAGGGCCAGCCTCGGCCACCGGGCAACACCATCAGCGCGTTCGCCAAGGCCGACCATGTTCATGTTGAGGACTGGCCCTCGGCCGGGCCGGGCAATGAACCGGGCGTGGCGAGCGATGAGATGGATGTGGCGGCCTGGGGCGGCAAACCGCGCTCGTTCGAGGCGATGGCGACGTATGGCTTTCTGGATGGGCACGCCGGGGTGCAGCGGTTCAGGCAGGTGTATCGCTCGTTTGATGACAACAACTTTGATCCCGATTTGGCGCATTAGAAAGGCCACCGACGCGTGCGGCTGTTTGAGCCGGACGGTTCGGGCGTCCACACGAGTTCACTCAGTCTTTCACCACGATCCCAATCGGCCCCATTCTGGCCGAGTGAGGAGCATCCAATGTCCACACCAGTTCTCGACCTCTCGCGCTCTGCTCTGGTCTCTTCTGCGTTCGTACTCCTGATCGCGCCGCCGACGCTGGCGCAGCACGTCGGCGACGTCATCATCCGGCCGTCGGGCACGTCCGCCCGCATCCAGACCGGCGCGTTCCCGGTTGGCGGATCACTCCCCGACTTCCCCGTGCTCGTCCACGCCGGGGTGTTCGGCGAGCAGCCCAACTTCACCAACGATCCGGGCTTTGACTCGGGCCCGGGCGTGTTCCCACCGAGCTCGCAGATCGGCTTTGACATCCTCGACGCGCTGCGCAAGTGGAACGGTGCGAACTTCGGCACCATTCCCGCCGAGCGGATCGACATCCGCTTCGGCGTGCTCGGCCCGATCTCAACCCCGCCCGCCGCAGCGGTCGTGCCGGGCTTGTCGGCCAGCGTCTCGGCCAGCGGCGAGTACCACAAGCACTTCGGCTTCACGCTTACCGCCCCGGCTTCGGACGGCGCGTACCTGCTCAACCTGCGGCTCTGGAGCAACAGCGCAGCGATCGGCCCGTCCGATCCGTTCTGGATCGTGTTCAGGCAGGGCGGCGATGTGGGCGCGTTCAATGTCGCGCTGGCCTGGGCAACGGCGAATCTGCCGATCAGCGCCAACCCGTGCCCGCCCGATCTGACCACCGTGGCCGTGCCGGGCCAGCCGGGGTACGGCACGCCCAACGGCGTGCTCAACAACGACGACTTCTTCTACTACCTCTCGCAGTTCGCGGCCGGCAATCTCGCGGTGGCCGACACGACCACGACGGCCATCCCCGGCTCGGTTGGTTACGGCGTACCCAACGGGGTCCTCAACAACGACGACTTCTTCTACTACCTCGCCCTGTTCGCGGCGGGGTGCTGAAGCGCTGTTGGTGCTTGGGCGTGGCGTGGTCGAGGCGCTGCGCGACCACGCTAAAGACCGGGAGAAAGGAGGGTCGTCGATTGCAGTGTCGGTTCGAGCATGGCCGCTCAGAGCCACGGGCGTCCCACCCAGGTATCTGGTTTGCCGAATCACCATCCATCCCATTTTAATGAGAGAGATCACCATGCATAGTCGTCCGTTCATCTTGATCGTCGCGTCGCTCGCGCCCCTCGCCCTGGCCCACGAGGGCGACATCGCCATCACCAACATCAACAACAAGGTCGTGACCGGGTTGGGCGATCACTCGCTGTATCCGAACTCGTTCGAGTTCCCCGAACGGGTCTTCGCGGGCGAGCTCGCCGAGCAGGGCGGGCTCGTGTTCACCGACGAGCCGGGCTGGCTCGGGCCGTTCGACAACGTCGGGCAAGGCTTCGCTCCCGGCACCTCGCTGGGGTTCAACATCCGCAGCGCGCTGCGGGCGTGGAACGGCGACGACTTTCTGAGCGGGCCTGCCAGCCAGCGCATGCGTCTTTACGACTCTGGCCCCGGCACGAATCAGGTGCTGACGCCGCTGATCGACGTGATCGTGCCGGGCTTCGCGGTCGTCTCCGACGCGGGCGTGCATCAGCAGGGCGGGTTCGACGAGCACCCCTTCTATGAGCTGACCACCAACTCCCCCGGCATCTACCTGCTCGAACTGGAGATCTGGGCATCGGACACTTCGATCGCGGCTTCCGACCCGATCTGGCTCGTGTTCAACTGGGACTCCTCGGAGCTTGAGCACGAACAGGCGATTGAATGGACGGAGGCCAACCTGGTCCCGACACCGACCTCCGCTTGCCTCGTGCTGCTCTGGGGTGCGACGCGTGCGCGCCGACGCCCCCGCGGACATGCCCCTGACTGACCCCAGCATCACCTCGGGGTGTGGGCCTAATCGGTCCACATCTCGCCTTTGTGCAACGAGTTGCGGAGATGTTCGAAGATCGTCCGTATCGCGTCGCAAGTTCCTGAATCTAGCGTTGACATCGCGCCCAGGTTCCGCAGCATGGTTACCGGGGTTCGCGCGCATCGCGCGGAGGGCGGCCTCGTGGCGTGCTTTCCGAGGGGCCGGGTTGGGCTTTGCGTGGCGCGTCTGCCTGGGGATTCTGTCATGAAGCGCTCTTGCGCCGCTCTCGCGCTGCTCACGCTGGTGCCCACCGTGGCCTGCGCCGAGTGGTTGGACAACTTCGACTCCTACTCGCCCGGCGGGCCCAACGGGACCGGCGGTTGGAAGGGCTGGGACAACTCCCTGGCCGCCTTCGGCATCATCTCGACCGCGCACGCCCGCAGCGCGCCGAACTCGATGGAGATTGGACTGGGCGCCGACGCCGTCCGCACCCGCACCGGCGTGAACTCAGGCCAGTGGCGCTACACCGCGTCCTGGTGGGTGCCCAGCGACTTTGCTGGCACCTCGTGCTTCCTGCTGCTCAACGTCTACACCGACCTCGGGCCCTATCAGTGGTCGCTGCAGATGGCCGCCGACGGCTGCACCGGCACGGTGCTGGACGTGGACACCGCGATCCGCCCCGGCGCCCCGGGATATGGGACGGGCAACGGCGTGCTGAACAACGACGATTTCTTCTTCTACATCTTGATCTTCGCGGCCGGCTGCTGAACCGGGCACGTCGGGCGATGACGCGCGGGGATGCGGAGAACCCCCGTCGCTCCCAAGCGACCGCCCACCCGCCCGAACTGGCGGGTGGCCGGTTTTCATTCGCCAGGTCGGCCGGGTGGGCGGTTCGCAAACGCTCACCTCCCGGGCCGCGATTGGCTCGTGCAATCGCGTGCCATCTGCTACGTTGGACAGGCGCACTGAGGGTCCGGGAATGGGAAAGTCGGCAAACGGTCGTGGACGGGTGGGTGCCGCGCGGTTTCTGACCGCGGCGGGCCTGCCGCTGGCGTTCACGGGGGCGGCGGCGGTGGCGTGGCTGTCGCTCGCGCCGGCGGCGCTGCCGCCGCCGCCGACTCCCCCCCAGAACTTGTTCAGTGAGTCCAAACGCCTGCTGGGCAAGGTCTTGTTCTTCGACGAGCAGTTGTCGATGGACAACACCACGGCCTGCGCCACCTGCCATGTGCCGGCCGTGGGCGGCGGCGACTCGCGCCGGGCGCGCCACCCGGGCGCCGACCTGGTCTTCAACACGCCCGACGACGGTTTCGGCTCGCCGGGCGTGACGCTCACCACGACCATGGGCGACTACCTCCGCAGCGCATCCTTCGGGGTGCAGACCCAGGTGACCGCCCGCAGCACCAACTCGCACATCATGGCCGCGTATGGCGACGACCTGTTCTGGGACGGGCGGGCCCGCTCGCAGTTCATCAATCCCCAGACCGGCGCCGTCTCGATCCCGCTCGGCGGTGGGCTGGAGAGCCAGGCCATCGCGCCGGTGCTCAACGACGTGGAGATGGCGCACCTCGGGCGCGACTGGAACCAGGTCGCCGCGAAACTCGCCTCGGCCCGCCCGCTCGCGCTCGCCACCGGTCTGCAGGTGGATGTCGAGCAAGGGTTGTCGGGCAATCCCTCGTATCCGGAGCTGTTCCGACGGGCATTCGGCACGCCCGAGATCACCGCCGAGCGCATCGCATTCGCGATCGCGACCTTTGAGCGCACGCTCATCCCCGATCAGACGCCCTGGGACAGGTTCCAAGCCGGCATCCCCGCCTCGCTCACCGCCCAGCAGACTCTGGGCATGAACACGTTCAACGGCCCCGGGCGCTGCAACCTGTGCCACACGCCCCAGCAGTTCACCAACAACACGTTCCGCAACATCGGGCTGCGCCCGCTCAACGAGGATCGCGGGCGCCAGAACGTGACGGGCCTGCCCCAGGATGCAGGGCGTTTCCGCGTCCCCTCCCTGCGAAACGTCGGGCTGCGGACGCAGTTCATGCACAACGGGCAGTTCACCAACCTGACCGACGTCGTGCGGTTCTACGCTCGGGTTCCGGGGGCCGCTCCCCAGTTCCCGGCCAATCAGGACCCCCTGATGCCGCAGGTCCAGATCCCACCAAACCAGATCGTGGCGGTGGTTGACTTCATCCAGAACGGGCTGACCGACGCCCGCGTGCAGGCGGAGACGTTCCCGTTCGATCGCGCCGACCTGTACCGGGATCGCGGCGAGCTGTTGCCTCTCGAGGTTACCGTTGGCACGCCCGGCACGGGCGGCCTCGTGCCCACCATCATCACCCGCGCCCCCGCCATGATCGGCAACGCCGACTTCAAGATCGGTCTCGGCGATGCCCTGGGCGGGGCGAGCGCGAGCCTGGCGATCTCCAGCCAGCCGCCGGTCGCCGGGCGCGTGGTGCCCGAGTCGCTGATCGGACCCGTCACGCTCGCGGGCCTGGGCGCGGGCGCGGGGGTGGCGACGCACCACTGGCCCCTCGACGCGAGCAGCCACCACGCGGGGCAGGTTGTGTATGTCCAGTGGTGGGTGACCGATGCCGCGGCCGCCGGCGGCCAAGCCCTCTCCCCCGTCATGCGCCTGACCTTCTTCTGTCCCCGCGGCGGTTGCCCCTCCACCTGCCCCGCCGACCTCACCACCGGCGCGGTCCCAGGCCAGCCGGGGCACGGCTATCCGAACGGCGTGCTCAACAACGACGACTTCTTCTTCTACCTCACTCTCTTCGCCGTCTCCGACGCACGCTCCGACCTCACCACGAACGCAATCCCGGGCAGCCCGGGCTATGGCCAAGCCAACGGCGTAACCACCAACGACGACTTCTTCTACTACCTCTCACTCTTCAGCGCGGGGTGCTAGCAGGCCGCTAAAGAACTCTTCCGCACCCCTCCAATCACGTCCGTTGGGGCACCTCGACCCTCGATTCCAGCGAATCCGGAGGGGTCTTGGGACGCGAAGCAGGGTCCGAGTGAGATCGTCAAGGAGTTTTTTAGCGGCCTGCTAGGGAGCCCGGAGCGCAGGCTCAAGACCCGCCTCGGCCCCTTCCGCCGGCCCTCCCCGCCGCCGGTCCGTCCGATCAGGCCCGTTTTTCGGATTTTCACCCGGTCCACACACGGTTCTCTTGCATTGCACCCCTCCGGGCCAGACACTACGCCACAGCAACCCACGCCGGGGTTCTCGGACCAGGCGTCTGTGGGGGGAGTGACACGGAGGGATCGAAATGAAGATCGGAATCACCAGCCTCGCCCTGGCGGGGGGGCTCATCGTCGCGGCCGGCGCCGCAACCCGGGTGGACGCCCAGATCGCCCAAGGCCAGCTCGTCACCGCAGGCCTTGCACGGCCAATCTGGGTCACCTTTGCCCCCGGCGACACCACCGGGCGGCTCTTCGTGATCGAGAAGCAGGGCTTCATCCGCATCGTCCTGAACAACGCGGTCGTCGCCACCCCCTTCCTCGACGTGGACGCGCTCACCACCGGCGGCACGACCACCGGCAGCGAGCAGGGTCTGCTCGGACTTGCCTTCCACCCCAACTACCAGACCAACGGACTGCTCTACATCTACCACGTCACCGGCGCGGGCAACGGTGCGACCACCCTGGCCGAGTATCGCGTGCTGGGCGACCCGGCCACGTCCAACTCCGTGGACACCGCAACACGCCGAGTCGTCCTGAGCGTGACGCAGCCCTTCGCCAACCACAACGGCGGGTGGATCGCCTTCGGACCCGACGGCATGCTCTACATCTCCTCCGGCGACGGGGGCGACGGCTTCGACCCGGGCAACCGCGCTCAGAACAACACGCTCCTGCTCGGCAAGATCCTCCGCATCAACGTCAACGCCATGGACCCGGGCCGGCAGTACGCGATCCCGGCCGGGAATCCCTACGCCGCCCTCGGCAACGCGGGCGCCGACGAGATCTGGCACACCGGCCTGCGCAATCCCTGGCGCAACTCCTTCGATCGCGCCACCGGCGACATGTACATCGGCGATGTCGGGCAGGGCTCGTGGGAGGAGATCGACTTCGCACCTGCGGGCGCGAGCGGCCTCAACTTCGGCTGGCGTTGCATGGAGGGCAACCACTCCACAGGCCTGTCCGGCTGCACGCCCTTCTCTCCGGGCCTCACCATCCCGATCCACGAGTATGCGACCAGCCTCGGTTGCGCGATCACCGGCGGCTATGTCTACCGGGGCAACCTCATCCCGCGCCTGGCCGGCAAGTACGTCTTCGGCGACTACTGCTCGGGCCAGATCTGGACCCTGCCCGCCGGCCCCCAGGCCGCTCCGATCCCCAGCACCCCGCTGTTTGACATGGGCGACAACCTGACGTCGTTCGGCGAGGACGCCGCGGGCGAGATGTACTACACCGACCAGAACTCAGGCCAGCTCTGGAAGATCATCGCAGTCCGCTGCTCCGTCGCCGACCTGACCAGCGGCGCGGTTCCGGGCGTCCCCGGGTATGGCCAGCCCAACGGCGTGCTCAACAACGACGACTTCTTCTACTATCTGTCCCAGTTCGCCGCCGGGAACCTCGCGGTCGCCGACCTGACCACCGGCGCGGTTCCGGGCCAGCCCGGATACGGCGTTCCGAACGGAATCATCAACAACGACGACTTCTTCTTCTATCTCTCCATCTTCGCCCAGGGCTGCCCGGCCTGAGCGTCGATCCAGATTCAGGCTCCCCAAACTCGGGAAGCCTGCCACCTGGAAGGGTGCCGATGCGTATGTGAGCGGCCCGGTCGGTCAGGCCGGGCCGTTGATTTCGACGACCAAGGGCGGGAGCCCGGGGTCTCATGGGGTGAGGCTGGCGCCCGTCTCGCGGTGGGCCCGGCGGAAGGGGTTGAGGCATGGGGATTGGTGTTCGCCGTGCGCCGGCGGTGCTGGGCGCCTTGGTCGCGGTCGTTGGTCTGACGGCGCTGCCGGCACTGGGCGGTGACACACCCGCCCGTCTGGTCATCGGCGCGCGACCAACTTCCACACCGTGGGTTGGCCTGGACCTCGACCACGGCGCCCTCACCGCCCGCTTCGGCCACGGCCAGACCGATTTTCTGTCGCTCCCGCTGCCAGACGGCGAGCAGACGTTGACCCTTGCACTGCAAACGTTCGAGATCATGTCGCCCGATGGCCGGGTCGTGGTGGACGGGTTCAATGGCGAGCGCGACGTGGGCCGACTCGACATCCAACTGCTCCGCGGGCACATCGCCGGCGATCCCGGCTCCATCGCGTTCCTTGGTTCGAGCCCCACGGGCATCCACGGCTACATCCAGACTGCGCCCAACGCCGACCACGGCGTGCGAACGTGGGTCATCTCGACCGGGCCGATGCCCGATGGCGTGCCGGGTCCGCTCGTGATCGCGGCGCTGGAGGGCGACCTGGCCGCGTGGCTCAACGCCGCCGAGATCGGCTGCACCGTGCTCATCCCGCCCGGCGCGGGCGAGCGGGCCGCCGCAACCGGCTTTTCCCCCATGGACTTCAACTGCCGCCTGGCCGAGGTCGCTATCGAGACCGACTGGGAGTTCACGGGCACCCTGTTCGGCGGCGACACCCAGGCCTCGGGCAACTACGCCGCCATCCTCGTCGGGGCGGTCTCCGAGATCTATCGGCGCGACCTGAACATGGGGATCCAGATCAAGTACCTGCGTCTGTGGGAAGATCCGTCGGACCCGTGGACCGCGAGCGGTTCGGGCGCTCAGCTCGATCAGTTCCGGGCATACTGGAACTCCAACATGGGCGCGGTGCAGCGGGATGCGGCCCACTTCCTCTCAGGGCGAGGGCTTGGCGGAGGGGTCGCATGGCTCGGCGCCATGTGCGGGTCGTTCGCGTACGCTGTCTCGGGCAACCTGGGCGGCTCGTTCCCGTATCCGCTCCAGAACAACCACGGGTCGAACTGGGATGTCATGGTCGTCGCCCACGAGTGGGGTCACAACTTCGGCGCCCAGCACACGCACGACCTGGTCCCCCCGCCCGACCTGTGCGGAGCGGGCAACTGCGCCGGGGCGAATCTGGGCACGATCATGTCGTACTGCCACAACTGTTCTGGCGGCATGGCCAATGTCCTGCTCTCGTTCCATCCCCAGACCCAGAACCAGATGGACGCGTTCCTCGCCGGGACCGGCACCTGCGTCAACGCGCCGGGGGGCACGGTCGCCGTCGGCGAGGCGGTCAGCACCGCCTCGGGCCAGGTCGTCGACCTGGATGTGCTGGCCAACGACATCCCCGTCAACTGCGACGCGGTCACCATCTCGCAGTTTGGTGCGCTGACCGCGCTGGGCGGCAGCGTCCAGCGGCTGACCGGGGCCGGGCCAGGCGGGCGCGACCTGCTGCGATACACCGCCCCGCTGGGCGGGGTCTCGGGCCAGGACACCATCCCCTATAGCGTGCAGGCCGTGGGCCGACCGCCCGCCGCCACCGGCGTCGCCGTCTCGCTGCTCCAGTTTCGCCAGCCCATCAATCCCGGCTCGGTGGTGGGAGGGCTGGAGGCGTCGTACTACGAACTCGTCGGCGGCGCGAGCGTCCTGCCCGACTTCGAGCTAATCAATCCCTATCTCACCGGAACGGTCTCGCTCATTGACATCCCCAGCACCGGCGGGAACTTCGGCGGCAGCGGCAGGGCCGAGGAAATCGGCGCGGTCTACCAGGGCTACCTCAGCATCCCCTCCAGCGGCCTCTACACCCTCTACACCGATTCCGACGACGGCTCCCGCGCCCTCCTCGGCGCGGACGTGATCGTCTCCAACGACGGGCTCCACGGCATGCTCGAACGCGCCGGCACCGCCGCGCTCGCCGCCGGCCTCCACCCTCTCCGCGTCGAGTTCTTCGAGAACCAGGGCGGCGCTGGCCTGATCTTCCGCATCCAGGGGCCGGGCCTGGCCAAGCAGGTCGTCCCCGCTTCCATGCTCCGGCGCGACAATACCTGCCGACCCGACCTGACCACCGCGGCGATCGCCGGTCAGCCGGGCTACGGTGTTCCCAACGGCGTCGTGAACACCGACGACTTCTTCTACTACCTTGCCCAGTTCACCGCGGGCAACCTTGCCATTGCAGACATGACCGCCACCGCGATCGCGGGATCGCCCGGGTACGGAGTTCCGAACGGAACGCTCACCAACGACGATTTCTTCTACTTCCTCACCGTCTTCATTGCGGGCTGCTGAGTTCTCGGTCGGGCCGATCATCCGCCGATTGCCCCCGAATCGATTGACGGACGACGCCGCGCTCGGTTAGCCTTGGTGCGGCGGGCGGAATCTGGGACAATGGATGGCCCCCCGGCCACCCGCGGCTTGGATCCGGAGAGAGAGATGATGCGCGCACACTCACCACTCGCGTTGGCACTGGCCCTGGGCTCCTGCGCCCTTCCCACCTTGGCCGCCGTGACCGTGGTCACCAACATCAACCCCGCCACGTCCACCGTGTCGGTCCAGATTTCAGCCCTGGGGCTGAACGGCACAGACACCTCACCGCTTTCCGGGCACGTCGATCCCGTGCTCAACAACGGGGCCGCCCCGACCACCATCGCCATGGCCGACTACGACGTGATCTTGAACGACAATCTCCAGATCGTGCTCAACGGGGGGTTCCTAGGGAGCCTGAACATCACGCTGAACAACGTGGTGGTGTCGTACGCAACCCCGGGCACGGTGTCACCCGCCGGTCCACTCGGGGCCGGCGGGGCGTTCGCGCTCACGGGCCTGCCAACCATCGCCACCGGCACGGGCCAGGCCGTCGGCAGCGGTCTGCTCTTCAGCGCCGTCGGGACCGTTCCCATCGACCTCTCAACCGCTGGCGTGATCGCTGGCGACGCCAGCGGCACCGCGACCGTCGCGGGCAACACACTCACACTCGCCTTCACCCTGGGCGGCTCGCAGACCCAGACCCTCAGCGGCGTCAACGTGACCGTGACCATCACCGCCACCATCCGGTCCGCCGGCACGATCCCGCCCGAGCCCACATGCCGCCCTGACCTGACCACGTTCGCGGTGCCCGGCAGCGCGGGCTATGGCGTGCCCAACGGCGTGCTCAACAACGACGATTTTTTCTATTACCTCTCCCAGTTCGCCGCGGCGAATCTGGCCGTGGCTGATCTCACGACATTCGCCGTGCCCGGCAGCGCGGGCTACGGCGTCCCGAACGGCGTGCTCAACAACGACGATTTCTTCTACTACCTTTCCATCTTCGCGGCAGGGTGCTAAAGAGCCCTGAGCGCAAGCTCAGGGAATGGGTAGCCCGACCGTGAGAGAGGGCTTCGGCCAGCGACGAAGCGACGAAGAGATAGACAGATCGAGAGAGAAAGGAATCGCATTATGTCCGCCCGAACGCGAGTCTTGACCGCACTGCTGATGGCCGGCGCAGGCACCGCCCAGGCCGCAACCGGCCCAATCGCGCACTGGAAGTTTGATGAGCCTGCCCTGCCCGGCACCATCGCTGCCGACAGCGCGGGCAACTTTCCCGGCACACCGACCGGCAGCGCGACGTTCATGCCAGCCGCGGGAATCGCGGGCGGAGCGATCCAACTCACGCGCGCCAACAACGGGCGCATCCAAATCGGCAACGTGCTCCCACTCGTCGGGTCCGCCAAGTTCTCGATCGGGCTCTGGGTGAAGCTCCCGACCTTCACAAGCCCGGAGCACATCCTCATCGGCCGCCACGTCTCGGGCATTGTCGCCGGGTACTTTGTCGCAGCCAGCAGCAGCGGCGGCACGTACGGCGCGCCCGGCAAGGCGTGGTTTTACGCCTCCCACGGCCCGGGGCCCGAACCCATCTCCACCACCAGTGTCAACGACAACACCTGGCACCACATCGTCGTCACACGCAACCCCTCGCTCATCCGCATCTACGTCGATGGCGCGCCCGCGGAAAGCACCAAGACCCCAGTGAGCATCGCCACCACCGCCGCCCCGCTGATCATCGGTGGGCTCGTCGTCGGCGGCAACCAGGTCGGGTACATGGACGGCATGCTCGACGACATCCAGATTTACAATCGCGTTCTCACCGACACCGATATCGAGTTCTTGTTCACCAACCCCGGCTCCACCGTCCCCGCTCGCTGTCTGCCCGACATCACCCACGGCGCGGTCCCCGGCTCGCCGGGTTACGGCCTGCCCGACTGCATCCTGAACAACGATGACTTCTTCTACTTCCTCTCCCAGTTCGCCGCCGGCAACCTTGCGGTGGCCGACGTCACCACATTCGCCATCCCCGGAAGCGCGGGCTACGGCGTCCCCAACGGCGTGCTCAACAACGACGATTTCTTTTACTACCTTTCCATCTTCGCGGCAGGGTGCTGATCATCTGTCGCGGGAGGTGGGACGTATCGCTAACTGGAGATCGCACCGTGTTCCACCGCCCCGTTGTCCCCGTTGTTGTGGCCCTCTGGGTGCTGCTGATCTCCCAAGCGTGTCGGGCTGATTTCGCGCAGCCCGGCCCCCACCAGCCCGGTCGCACCACCGTGACCGTCAACCGCCAGACCGGCGGGACGTTTACCGCCCAAGTGTTCTACCCCGCGACCTCGCCGGGCTCCGGCACTCCGCTGGATCCGTCCGGCGGGCCGTATTCAGTGATCGCCTTTGGGCACGGTTTTCTTCAGGCAGTCTCACAGTATTACAGCACGCTGGACCACCTGGCCACGTGGGGTTTCCTTGTTGTTGCCACCGACTCGCAGAGCGGATTCTCACCCAACCACGCCGAATATGGGCGGGACCTGTCCGACAGCCTCACCTTCATGATTTCCGAGCAGACGCGACCCGGTTCGCGATTCCTGGGCGTGGTCGATGTAAACTCTCTCGGTGTTTCTGGCCATTCCATGGGCGGCGGTGCCAGCGTGCTCTGCGCCGCGATCGATCCCCGCGTTGACGCCGTCGCCAACTTGGCCGCCGCTGAGACCAATCCCAGCGCGATCGCCGCGGGAGCATCGATCCAGGCGCCCGTCTTTCTCATCGCTGGCAGCCAAGACACGATCGTGCCGGTCGGCGGCAACGGGCAGCTCATCTACAACGCATTAGCCGGGCCGCGCCAGTTGCCCGTCATCACCGGCGGGTTCCACTGCGGGTTCACCGACGGCGGGTTCCTCTTCTGCGACTCCGGCTCCATCACGCGGACCCAACAGCTCGAGGTCACCCGCCGCCTTCTCGTCCAGATCTTCCTCCTGCACCTCCGCCACGATCAGTCCGTCTGGCGCGAGGTCTGGGGGCCCGAGGCCTCGGCCATCGCCGGAGTCGTCAACACCATCGACCCGCGCTTCGACCTGAGTGTGGCACCGCCGCCACCAACCACCGGCGTGGTGGGCCTCGCCCTGACCGTCCACAATCGCGGCCCGCGCACCGAAACCTACATCGCCCAGGTCGAGGGCGTTGATCGCCAGGCGTGGCCGATCGTCGGCGCGTTGTTCTCCGTCGGCCCGCTCGCGCCGGGTCAGACCGGCGGCGTCGACATCTTCGTCGCCGCGCCCGCGGCCTCGCCCGGTGCCGTGCTCCAGGCGATCGTCTCCACTCAGGCGGAGTCGGATGGCCAAACACGCGACGTCAGCATTCAACTCGTCACCTTTGCTCCATCCTCCTGCCGTCCGGACCTGACCACCACCGCCATCCCCGGCACCGCCGGCTACGGCGTGCCCAACGGCCTCCTGAACAACGACGATTTTTTCTACTACCTTGCCCAGTTCGCGGCCGGGAACCTCACGGTGGCCGACCTGACCACCACCGCCATCCCGGGCACCGTTGGCTACGGCGTGCCAAACGGAGTTCTCAACAATGATGATTTCTTCTACTATCTGGCGAGCTTCGCGGCCGCGTGCTGAACCAACCGAGCCGATTGCATAATCGAATGGTCGCCTCGAAGTCCGCCCACACCGCCTCGTGTCGGCGGAACATCGTCCCGAACATGCTCCTCAAACTCCAGTCCAGCATTTCCAGGGAGTCTCAATGACCGCAATCCACGTCTCCCACGCCGCGCCCGCCCTGATCGTCTTTGCGTTGCTCGCGGGTTCCGCCGCTGGCCAAACCGCGCGCCTCATGCCCGACGCCCCGATCCCCTTCGCCGATCGCCCGTGGGGGCAGCCCGACCTGCCCCGCAATCTCACAGACGCCGAGCGCGAGTACCTCCGCACGCATCCGCTCGCCGTCACGCCCACCGACATTCCCGGCATCCCCGCCGGACCCGTCCGCTGCCCCGGCGAGTATGAGCCCACCGACGGCATCTGCTTCTCCTGGATGTCCTTCACCGCCAGCCTCACCAGCCTCATCACCTGGGTCACCACCGACGGCAACGCCCGCGCCTACGTCTACGTCAGCAGCCCGGCCGTCCAGACCAGCGCCACCACCACCCTCACCAACGCCGGCGCCAACATGTCCCGCGTCGTCTTCCGCCAGTTCACCCTCAACTCCGTCTGGATCCGCGATTACGGCCCGCGCTACGTCTACGAGGGCCCCGCCGGCAACCAGGTCCGCGCCATCATCGACCACGTCTACAACCGCCCACGCCCCCTCGACAACGTCATGCCCACCGACTTCGCCGTCCTCAAAAACCACGCCCGCTACGACATCCCCCTCATCCACGGCGGGGGCAACTACCACCTCTCGGGCAACGGCGAGTCCTTCGCCACCCGCCTGATCAACAACGAGAACCCCGGCGTGCCCGAGGCGACCATCGTCCAGCACTGGAACGACTACCAGAACGTCGACACCACCCTCTTCACCCCGTTCCCGACCAGCGTCGACCTCACCCAGCACATCGACATGTGGATGCAGGTCTACGCCGACAAGGGCGTGGTCATCTCCGACTGGCCGCAGAACGCGGGCTCGACGCAGGACGTGATCTGCGACGGGGCCGCCACGCTGCTGGCCTCGCTAGGGTGGACGGTCCACCGCATCCCGGCCGTCGCCGTCGGCGGCGTCCACTACACCTTCACCAACGTGCTCATGTGCAACAACTTGAACGTCGTCCCGACCTACACAAACGCCACCGCCGCGGCCTACAACGCGCAGGCGCTGGCGGTCTGGCAGGCCGCGCTCCCGGGATACACGACCCGCCAGCTCAACGGGCAGTTGATCGCCCAGTCCGCCGGCGTGTTCCACTGCATCGCCATGCACGTGCCGTCGCCCGCGGGCGGGGCCAACCCCACCGCGTTCCTCCGCACGCTGCGCGACGGCGGCCAGGTGAACCAGGGCTCGAGCGTCGCCATCACATGGTCCACGGACGACGACAACGGGACCACCGGCGTGGACATTCTGCTCTCCACCGATGCGGGCGCCACCTGGCCCAACACAATCGCCAGCAACACCGCCGACGACGGCTCGTTCGACTGGGTGCTGCCCCTGGCCCAGCCCTCAACCTCGCAGGCCCGCCTCCGCGTCGTCGCACGCGACGCCCAGAACAACACGGGCCAGGACCAGAGCGTCAGCAGCTTCCAGATCGGCACCCCATGCCGACCCGACCTGACCACGGGCGCGATCCCGGGCCAGCCGGGCTACGGCGTGCCAGACGGCACGCTGAACAACGACGACTTCTTCTACTACCTCTCCCAGTTCGCCGCTGGCAACCTCGCGGTGGCCGACCTGACCACCGGCGCGGTCCCCGGCCAGCCCGGCTACGGCATCCCCAACGGTGTGCTCAACAACGACGACTTCTTCTACTACCTGACATTGTTCTCGACTGGTTGTTGAGCCCGGAGTCGTCGAGCAACGGGGTAGGAAAGCCACCCGCACCGCGCAAGCCCGCGGTGTGGGCGATGGGCCTATCCGAACGCGTCCGTCGCCGCGCGTCTCGCCGTGAAAGATGCCCATCGCGCCCGGCGAACTCGCGTCGGGGCTGCCTCGCCGATCGGGCACGATAACGCCGGGCTTGCGCCGCCGGACTCGCTCGCGGAACGGCGATCGGGCTCGCTGCGCCTCCACCCCCCGCCCCCGCCGATCCGATACCATCTGGCCGTGCGACCGTTTCGCCACTACGCCCGCGCCCTCCTGCTGGCTCTCCCGCTGCTCGCGGGCTCGTGCGTCTATCGCGACCAGACCGGCTTCGACGCCGTCGGCCCCTCCCACCGCCTCGACGCCATCGTTCTCGCCGCCGACCAGACAGACGACGACTCCCTCCGAGGCCTGATCTCCCAGCTCGACTCCGACGACCCCGCCGCACGCTTGCTCGCCATACGCGCCCTCGAAAAACGCACCGGCCAGACCCTCGACTACCAGCACGACGCTCCCCCCTACCAGCGGAATGCCGCCGCCCGCAACTGGGTGGACTGGTACCACGCCCGCGGCCAGCCCGCCGGAGCATCGCCAGACGTCCGGTCGATCCCCGGCGCGTCGGCCCCACCTTCGGCATCGCTGGCCAGCCACCCGACCACCACCCCGGAGGGCCCATGAGCCCGCCCGGCGCCAACC
>Ga0163155_10000534_pt1 | contig 46649 bp, 36 predicted proteins | sample OliLakLV19SP4G1_FD_148611 | JGI IMG/M metagenome (GOLD analysis project Ga0163155, IMG submission 148611) | Freshwater microbial mat bacterial communities from Lake Vanda, McMurdo Dry Valleys, Antarctica - Oligotrophic Lake LV.19.SP4.G1 | ecosystem: Environmental > Aquatic > Freshwater > Lake >... | reverse complement strand
GTACTATCTCCGCGCGTGTCCCCACAGGTCAAGCAATGCCCGCGATCGTGTTGCGAATGAATCTCACATCATGACACTCGGGCGTTCCTTGTACTCCTACGAAGGATTAGCGCGTATTCCAAGCGCAAAGGATCATTGCACCCGAGCGTGCACTTCTCGCGCTGCCAGGGCCGCGAGGCTGTCTGCCGCACTCTGCTCGAGGCTCCGGGCTCCTGTTGAACGGGCGAGTTCGAGGGCTTCGCGATAGTCCTGGGTCGCAGCTCGGGGATCGGTGCCCTCAAGCTGCTCGCCGCGGAACCGGAGGAGTTCGGGTAAATACACGCTCTCGTTGTGTGCGATTGCAAAGGCGATCATTTCGTCGGTTAGACGGTGTGCCTCCGCGACGTGGCCAGAGATCCTCAGCACGTCGATCAACACCAGTGCGATCAGGGTGGAGCACGTGGAGACTTCGTTTAACCGATGACGCAATCCGCTGAGCAGCGGGTCAATCACCTCAAGCGCGAGCGGGGCATGCTGGGCCTCTGCCCACAGTGCAAAGGCTTTGGCCTCCATCAGGAGCCCCTGGTCCACAGAGGCTACCTGAACCGCGAGCAACGCCTCTTCCTCGACGATCGCTAGCGGATCGCGCCGCAGGTACCGGAGCCGAGCGAGTACCACGTGGGCGAGCGCCCGCAGGATCGGAACATTGATTTTTTCTGCAAGGTCGATCGTCTCGAGCGCTTCCTTGAGCGCGCGTTCGGGGTCTCCGACGACCCAACGCACGCAAGCGAGATGGCCCAACGCCAAGGCTCTACCCGCGAGGTTACTGTGAAACACGGATTCCTGACCTTCGAGAGGGACCAGCCTCTCGAACAGGCGAAGCGCAGTGCCCAAATCTGCGCTAAAAAAGGCGATGTACGCTCGCGCGAAGATCCCAGCATGCAGAAGCACCGGATCCAGTTCGTGCGCCTGCTCGATGCGCTCAAGCTCGGAGGACAGCTCTGTCGATAGATCGTATTGCGCGACGATCATGCGGTAGTTGCACAGCTGCGTGATGGCCGCATACACGCTCGGAGCGTCACCGAGTGAGTGAGCGATCTCGATAGACCGCGCGTAGACCGCGAGCGGCTCACGGCCGGCGAAGGTCGTTCGAAACGAGTTCGAGCTGAGTTGCTGAGTCATCGTTCCGAGGATCTGGAACTCGAGCAGGTCGCGCACCCGGCTTGGCACCAAGCGCGGCAACAGATCCAGCGCGCGTGCGCACAGCGCGACGGCATCGGAGGTTGCGTAGCGCTGCGCTGCCTGGCACCCCGCTGCTAGGTAAGCAGGAACTGCACGCTCCGCATCGCCGGCAGCGTCGAAGTGCTTGGCGAGCAGGTGTGAGACCTCGTCTGCGCGCGGGTCGCACGCGAGCGCCTCCGCCACAAGCCGATGCCAGCGCTGCCTGCGCAGCGTACTGCTGCGCTCAATACAAACCTCCTGAACCAGCGCGTGGTTGACGCCATAGCGATCATCTGGTTCGGCATGCACGAACAAGGACCGACGCGCGAGCGAATCGCAGGTGTCGTCGACCCGCTCGACCGATAGCTCGAGGGCAGCTGCTACGAGGTTTGTCGAGAACTCAGCGCCCACGATGCTCGCGGCCTCCAGCACTCGCTGCTCCTCCGCCGACAATCGATCGATCTGCATGTCGATCAGCTGCTTGATGCTGGCGGGCCGGTGCGCCTGGATCTCGTCGATCGAGACGGATAGGATCCAGCACCCCTCGCGCTCGGCGAGCATCCCGCGGCCGGAAAGTTCTTCGAGTAGGGACACCATAAAGAGCGGTGTTCCACCGGTGATCTTCCAGACTAGCTCTGTTAGTTGCGGCGGAAACGTGTGGCCTACAAAACGCCGGTCGATGAAGCTCTGCACCTCCGGGATACCGATCTTCTGGACCTCAACCGCGAGCGCGCTCGATCGTGCGACGAGGTAGCGCATCACAGGATTGAGCGGATGGCCGGGACTCTGGATCTCGGCGTGTCGCGATGTGGCGATCACGAGCAGCTTCGCGCGTTCCTGACGCTGACCCAGTCGAGACAACAGATCGATGGTGGCGACATCGGACCATTGCAGATCTTCGAGCACAAGCACGAGCGGCTCCTGTGAGCACATCGCCTCAAGTGCTTCGCTGAGCTCACGGAGCTGCCTCGATTCGTTGCTGCCCGCTGCGCGCCGAGTGACCTCAGCGAGTTGCTCGTCCGCGATGAGGTGCGGGATCTGCAGGACAAACGACGGGGCATAACGGACAAGTAATGCGAGCATCTGCGCACCCCGCCCCGAGCGCGTGAGCGCCGTGAGGGCCTCAATGATCGCAAGGTACGGCTCCGGGCTTCCGTGCTGCTCGAAACAGGCTCCACGCGCTATGTTCACCACGCGCAGATCGAGACCGCCGAGGAACGCGCGGACGAGCGTCGACTTGCCGATCCCGGGCTTCCCGGTGACAAAGCACAGCTGTCGGTTGCCCCCACGCGCACGCTCAAACGCCGCGCGCAATAACTGGACCTCAGCATCACGCCCGACGACGAGTGGATCGACGTTGATGATCTCTTGCGTGTGTTCCACGTCAACGTCGTCGCGGAGCTCGGCGACGAAGCGGTAGCCGCGTCCGATCACAGTCTCGATCACGCCTTCGCCGAGCACTTGTCGCAGCTCGTGCAAGTGGCTGCGCATCGCGCTATCACTGACCACCGCACCGCGCCAGACCTGCGCTAGCAGTTCCTCGTGCGTGACGAGCTTCTTCGGATGCGCAACGAGGTGGCGCAGGATGGCAAACGGCTTCCTGCGTAAGACGAGCAACTTCTCGCCCTTCCATAACCGTTCTTGGTCGCAATCCATGCGAAATGGCGGAAAAACGATCATGAAGGGACCCTTCTAGCGCAGTGCGAGTGGCGATCCAACGCGGATTGGACGCCCCGGCCCGAATCCAACGGACATCCAACACCAGTGGACAAGTGCGGTCGGCATGCTGAGTCCATGCAAACGCTTCGACAGCTCGTCGCCGGCACCGACTTCAGCACCTGCGCGGAATGCGCGCTTGAGACTGCCATTGAGCTCGCCCGCACCACGCTTGCCCGAGTCACGGTGGTGCACGTTTGCGAGCTAGGGGTCGCTGAGTTCGACGACGCGCACATCCGCCAATGCGATCAGGCGCTGTCCGAGATCGTGGCCAAACATCGGCGCTCCTACGTCGAGGTCACGGGCGTCCTGCGCGTCGGCAAGCCGTGCGAGAAGCTCGACAACGTGGCGGCCGAAGTCGGCGCCAGCCTGATCGCCATCGGTCGCCATGGCGCTGGTCATGGCCCGTCCGCCGAGATCGGTTCGACCGCGCACCGCCTGGTTAGCGCCGCGAACCGGTCCGTGCTGACCGTCGCCTGCGACTTCAACTGCTTCGACTCCGAAATACACCCAACCCACCATCAATAAAGAAAAGGACAAAACATCATGAAAAACATCAACACCTTCAATTCGATTGCCAAAGCCTCCCGTCGTGTACTCCTCCCGACCCTGGGCCTCGCCGTACTCCTGAGTGCGAACGTCTCCCAGGCCGCGGAGAACTATTCTGGTTGGAGCATGAACTTCACGCCTGTACTCATACCAAAAAAGGATGGCTACCGCTTCGGCGGGGGCGTCGATCCGGAAGTGAAATACACCCTCGACCAAGGCGCAGCTCGCCTGAGCGCTGGGCTGCGTGTTGGTGGCTACTACGCGAGAAATCTGTTCGGCGTGATGGCCATGCCCACCCTGCGTCTCACGATCCCCGTGGGTCCCGTCGAGCCCTATGTGGCGTTCGGGATGGGCCAGGGATGGATCCCGAAGAACGGAGATGAAGGCATCGCGACGATGTCTCGAATCGGGGTCGTGTTTCGCCTCAGCAAGAGCCTTGCACTCGGAGTCGAAGGCACCGTGCAAAAGATCGAAGACACGAATTTTCGATTCCCGTCACTCGGCTCGATGATCTCCTTCGATCTGTAAGGCTCGCGGGGACACCATGAACACAACATTTGATTTCATACTCCGTAGCATTCTCATCGGCGCCGGCGCGACATTGATGATGGATATCTGGGCCGCCGTGCTCCGGCGATTCGGTGTTCCGTCGTTGAATTTCGCCTTTCTCGGGCGCTGGCTGGGGCACCTGCCGCAGGGGCGGTGGACTCACGAAAACATTGCGAAGGCGCCATCGATCCCGCGGGAGCGACTGATCGGTTGGTGCGCACACTATGCAATCGGAACCACTTTCGCCGGCCTGTTACTCGCAATATTCGGCGCCCAATGGGCACAGTCACCGACGCTATTGCCCGCGCTCTTCCTCGGGGTAGTGACGGTGCTGTTCCCTCTATTGATTCTACAACCCGCGCTGGGCGCAGGCATCGCGTCCTCGAAAACAGCGACGCCCGTGTTCAACAGCGTCAAGAGTCTGATCACGCACACCGTGTTCGGTATTGGGCTCTTTCTCGCTGCCTGCGCGGCCACATCACTGATCCCTGTGGGCCAATGACCAACAGAAAGGAGACGCTCCTCATGAGGAATCACGTCTTAGCGAGAACCCCCACAAGAACCGACTTCCGCGTGCCGGCAATGCTGATCGCCCTGAGCCTCGTTCCGATCCTAGGAGGCGTCGCGCGCCTCAAGAACCTCACTGCGGGTGCCACTGTGACAGTCGAGAACGCCAGATTCTTGACGGCGCCAGTCCCCATCGTCATCCACGTGATCACCGCCACGCTGTTCTGCGTTCTTGGTGCCTTTCAATTCTCGGCAGGGTTTCGGCTTCGCTGGCCTGGTTGGCATCGCCGCTCGGGAAGATTTCTCGCGCTATGTGGCGTCTTAACTGGAATCACCGGCTTGTGGATGACGGCATTCTATCGGATCCCGACGAATCTTCAGGGACCCATCCTGTATTGGGTTCGCTTGGCGGTGGCCTCAGCGATGGTCGCGTCAATCGTCATCGCCGTGTTGCGCATCCTGCGTCGGGACGTCGCAGGCCACGAGGCCTTCATGATCCGGGCCTACGCCCTCGGACAGGGTGCAGGCACGCAAGTGTTGATCTTGGGGCCATGGATGCTGTTCTTTGGTGAAACCGGGGGATGGACCCGAGACCTGCTCATGACCTTGAGTTGGACGATCAATCTAGTCGTGGCCGAGTGGATCGCTGGAGTTCAGCGGCGCGGCACACCTGGCACACTCCAGACTCGAGGATCCCGACTGCGGACAGCAGTTTAACTGCGATGTGAGCCAGGTAAGTTGTGAGCTTGCGGTGCAGTGCGATGTCGGCAAGGTGCCGACTTCGAGTGGGTTGTGCTACGGCCCCCCGGGCCACCGCCCGAGTAGCGCCATGAAGCCTGGGTGCTGCGGCCAGCCAGACGAGGATTGCGCCAACGCCAAGAAGTGTGCGGCCGCACTGTGCAACGCCGTCATCGAGGCTCCTGACGGGACCTGTCGTCGCGCCGTGGGCGATTGCTGCCGGTTGCTGGGGCGCCGATCCGGACTGCGCCTACTAGGATAAGCCGGAGCGGTTCACCCTCGTAGAATGCCGTGCTGCCAATCGTTTTGGCGATGAGGACCCAGGTCCTTTGCTCTCCGCGAGCGCACGCGCCAACTAAGCCCCAAGCTTCTTCGCCACACTCGCCAAATCAATGCCCGTGGCAGCTTTGAGCTCCTCATTGGCACCCATGAGCTTGCGCGACATGCCATCTGCTGCTTGCGCTCCGGCAGGCAAGATGGTGAGCCGTGCGATCTTCAGAGAATGCTCGGCACCTGTGAGCTGCGTGAGCACCGGCAGGATGCTCTGGAGCGCCACGATTTCGGGCGAACCTGCGCCCGCTCGGTACGCTTCCACCAGCTGCTTGAGGCTCTCCGCTTCAGCTCTTCCACGCTCGATCACGATTGCCGCGTGCCCCTTCGCCGCCTGCTCCGAGGCCCGCAGGCGCGCCAACGCGGGCTGCACCACATCCGCATCCAGGCGGCGTTTCTCCCGGAGTGCACGCGCCTTCTGCCTCTCGATTTCAGCCACGACCTGAGCGATCTGCGCGGACACCTCACCCTCCGCTTCTCCGATCAAGGCTTCGCGCCGGCTGCGTGCATCCGCCACGCGCTTGGCTGTTTCTTCACGCGCCACCTTGAGATCAGCGTCGAGCTTCGCCACTTCGCTGCCGCTCCAATTTTGCGCCTGCTGCACCATCGCGTCAGCGCGAGCATGTGCTTCGGCCACGGCTTGCTCCATATTGAGAGAGGCGCCGCGAATGCGCCCAATGCTAGAGAGATAGTTCACCTCATCCGTAACGTTCTGAATCTTGAGCGTATCGAGCACAAGCCCCATTCGGCTCATGTCGTGCTCCGCTTCTTCAAGCAGCTTTTGAGCAAACTGCATCTTGTCCTCGTTCACCTCTTCTGGAGTCAGGCTCGCGAGCACGCCGCGCAGATTCCCCTCCAGCGTTTCCTTGGCAATATAATAAATTTCTTGGGGTGCACGGCCCAGGAACCTCTCCACGGCGTTGGAGAGCAAAGGCTCTTCCCCGGGGAGCTTCACGTTGGCCACACCCAGAACGGTGAGCGGAATTCCGCCTTTGCTGAAGGCGCCCGTTACGTGCACATCTACCGTAAACATGCTGAGATCCATCACATCCACGGTTTCGATCAGGGGCCTCCTGAGGGAACGCCCGCCGCGTACAAACCGATAGCCCAGCAGCTTACCGTCCAATCGCCGCGTTGCACCACTGAAGATCAAAGCCTGATTCGGGCTCGAAACAAACAGCAGGCGCTTCACCATCAACAGCAGCACCAAAAAGACGCCGATCGCCACGGCCACGAGGACCGAGCTTGCGAATACAGTTTGCAAGCTCACTTCCCTCCTTCACTGGCCGTGCCACGCACCTTACCGAGCAATCTATCCATATCCACCCCGATAGCGCTGCCCGTTTGACGCAGCACCTCGGCCACAGCTGTAGGAAAGCTCGCCACCGCTGCCGTGTAGCTTTGCGCATCACCCCCATCCACGATCGTTAGCTCGCCAATCTGCGTCTTTTTCACGCGGGCAACCGCCGCGTCAACCAACTCGCGCAAATGCTGAAGCACATAAAGATCACGCGCGTCCTTGCCGGCTGCCACCCATTGCTCTGACACCAGCCTCAAGGCATCGGCACGAGCCTTGCCGTCTTCAAGAACTGGCGCCGCATCGCCGCGCGCCTTGGCCTGGGCCGCCAAGCGGTCGGCTTCAGCCGGCAGGAATACGTCACATTCCAGGCGAAGCTGCTCGAGCTCAGTACGCATGCGCTGCAACTCTTGTTCAGCGTGAGCGCGTGCCGTTTCCGCCGCCACGAGCGCTTCATTTTCGATGGATTTAGCTTCTGCCTCCAACTTGGCCAATTCAGCGCGGAGCTGATTCTTCTTCACGAGCGCCTGAGTTTGGGCCTGTTTCTGGGCAGATTCTGCACGCTGGCGGGCATCCGCCTCCGCCTCTGCAATCGACTGATTGGCTTGATTCTCCGCGTTCTGTGCATCTCGAATCATGCGCGCAATACGCGCGCGGCCCAAATTATTCAGGTAATTCTGCTCATCGCTCACGCTTTGAATCTTCAAGACATCGAGCTCGATCCCCAGCTTGTTGAAATCATCCTCGGCGCATTTCACGAGCGTGCCGGCGAACTTCAGGCGGTCTTCATTGACTTCTTCCGGGGTGAGCTCGGAAACCACCTCACGCAGCACACCTTCCAAGGTCTGCTGTGCAACCGCACCAATTTGCGCTGGCGTCATAGAGAGGGAACGCTCAATCGCGTTGCGCATGTAGCGCGGATTGCTAGAGACCTTCACATTGGCGATCGCGTGAACCATCAAGGGGATGCCCCCTCGTGAGTACGCATTCTGGACCTCCACCTGCACCGGGATAAGCCGCATATCCATGCGCTCCATGGTTTCCAGAACGGGAATGCGAATGCCCCGCCCACCGTGAAGCACTTTGTAGCCAACCATGCTGCCATCCGGCAGGCGATGCTGGCGACCGCTGATGACCATGATCTCGTTAGGTCGGCAGATCACGATAATCTTCGAGATAATCAAGATCAGGACGAAAAAAACCAGCAGGCCCAGGAGAGCCCCTCCCATCGCCAGATCCCCAAGCTCATCGACATTCATCGCTGCATCCTTTCCATATCTTGCTCGTTGCCTAGGCGTCGGCACCTGCCGCCCCTTGATCGGCGCGCATCATAAGGGACGCCTGAGAACGCCGCTAGGCAGCGCCCACCTTTCCCAACGGCTAGCGGACCGACGCAAACCTAAACTCGCCCGCCCTCACGCTCTTCGGCCGCCGCGGCTGGCAAAAACTCCTCCGGAGCGCGACTCACGTGCGCGACGCCGTCACGCAGCTGCTCCACGAGAACGATGGCTCCAACCCCAAGAGCGGGCTCGTCCGTGGTGGCGGTGAGGTCGACGCTCTGCCCTTTGATCTCGAGGCGGATCTTGCCGCGCGTTTCCGCTGAACAGGGCAACAGCACCCGCCCCAGCGCTCCAACGAGCTCTTGGCTCGTCGTTCCCGACGAAATCTCTTGCCGCGCCAGCACACGGAAAACCCAAGTCGCAAGCCCTCCAGAAACTGCGCCCATCAGCAGCGCCAAGAGAAGCGTGCTGCCCGGCGCCGCCAGCTTTAGATAGTGAAGCAACACACCGCTGACTCCGAACGCCATGATGGCGAACGTCCAGAACCGCAGTGAGAGGAAGATGAAGAGAACGCCCCCTGCAAGGGACGGCGTGTCCGACTCACCCGCCTGCGCGTCCTCGCCGGCGCCGGCGTCCCCGTCCGAGGCCGATGCGGCCAACTGAATCAAAATAGCTCCGAGCCCAAAGATCAGTGCCGCAAGGTAGAGTGTTCCCACAGCTGCACACTGTATTTGAGCCGGATGGGGAACTCAACGTGGCGACGGTGCCTGCGGTATCTGGCGGTCCAAGGTTCAGCGCAATCGCAGTGCCGATGCGGTGAAAGGCGCCTAGCTCAGCGCAATCGGTGTACCGTCCACTAGGTCACCCACAGCGGCTGGGTCGAGCCCGAATACATTCAGCACGCTTCGTAGCAACAGATTGTGTGGCGTTCCGCTGTAGGCGATGGTGCGGCCCGCTGTTACCTTGCCGCCAGCTTTGCCAAAGGTGTGGAACGGAATTGCTTGGTGCGAATGGGCCTCCCCACTCGAAAAATCCGTAAAAAAGAACACGAGCGAGTTGTCCAGCATGTTCCCGGAACCTTCGGGGGTTGCCTTCAGTCGGTTCAGGAATTTCGCCACTTCAGCTGCAAAGAACAGCTGCACTTTTTCCATGCCAACACCTCGGTGTGGGCTGTTCCGAGGAGCTGCATCGATGCAACACGGGTTAGGTCGCAGTTGAAAATCCTGGCGGACAGCTCTGAGCTCAAGTTCACGACACTTGGTTGCCTCAGACGTGCACCAAACGTGAGCGTTATTCTATTGATGGACAGACCAGCGTAGGCGATTGTGCCGTCTCTCAGTGAGCGGTTGCCTGAGGTTCTGCCTCGGGTCCCGCATGCTCCGCTTCAGGCCAAAGCCTCGGGAACAAGAATCGTAGACTGGCAAGCGGGATGTTGAACGAAACCGGTGCGCGTGGGCCCGTTGCCACGAGCAGACCAAAATCAAGCAGGCTTGCGAGCACGCGGCGGGCCGTTCTGGGCGGCAAGCCCGTCATCGCGAGGAAGCGCGCGCGTTCGAGCGACCCCGTCAATGCGACGTAATGCACTGCCTCAAGTGCCTCCAGCTTAACCACAGATCTTTCAACTCCAATGTCCCAAGGGTGCGCTGCTAGCCACTGCAAAAGATCGTGGATCCTCACCTTGAAGTGGGTTAGCTCCAGGAGCTTCCGCATGAATTGCACCTGATCAATACACAATTCGACGAGCCAACTCGCGAATTTACAGAGCTCCTCCTGGGAGAGCGATCCGCGACCGTCGAGATCGTTTCGGCGCGGCAGATCGGCGTTGGCTAGGCGTGCGTAATACTCCTCGTGGGCTCGCGCCATGCCTCGCAGGGGCGACCAAACCCCTTGCGACAGCCCGAGCTGAACGAACACCAAATGGGTGTGGAGCCGGGCTGTTCGCCCGTTGCCATCGAGGAAAGGGTGTAGCCAGAGCAAGCGATGGTGAGAGCAGGCGGCACCGATGATGCGTTGCTCGATACCGGGCAGGCTTGAGTAGAACTCCGCCCATGAGGCAAGCAGCCGTGGAATGTCCTCCGCGGGCGGTGCCGTATGTGTGCCCGCTGTGACGAGAGCTTGGCGCCAGGCACCGGGAACAACCACAAGATGGTCTTTGGTCGTTCGATCCGCCTCGGGCAACCTTTGGTAGAGAGCTCGGTGAATATCTTGGACGAAGCTGGCTTCGAACAATTCTGCACTCGAAGCTCGGGTCGCAGCCTCAAGTTGCACCTCCGCGTCAATGTGGGCCAGCGCGAGTCGCTGTTTGGCAGCCTGACCTTGGTCGGCATCAAAATCTTTCACCAATGCGCGTTCGATGTCGTAAGGGCGTGTGTGTTGGCCTTCGATCTTGTTGGTGTAGTAGCTGTTCATTGCTCGAAGCAGCGGCGCCAGCGCCGGCGTTAACGGCCGGGCCTGTGCACCCAAGCGATGTGCTTCGCGGACGAGTTCGGCGGCCAAGCTCATGAGCGGGGCGAGCGCTCTCGCCTCCGGCAAGAGAGGAAGAAAGCTCGGGTGGGATCGTGTGGCCAAACGCATGGACGCTATCATGGACGGCTCAATTTGGCACTCACTAAGCATAACTATTTAATATAACTCAATAATATGCGGCAAGCTAAAAGCTTAAGGACAGTTACCTGGACAGTCCCAACGCGGGTGAACACCCAGTAATCAATCATCGAAGCTGCACCCTGTTCAGCTAAGGCGGCGGCCGTCAATCGACGCTCCCCCTACCCGTAAACCGGGCCTGGCTCTTGGCTCATGTGACCGCCCGGATTTTTCCAGCGCGCCGTCGACCCGCTGTGACAACAACGGTGGGACACGCCTCTGCGACGAATCTAGGTAGTAAGCATGCGAACTACTTTTTTTCTGTACGTGTCTCCCCCGGCTGGAGCGAAGCGACAGGCTTGGGGGAGACAGGCCGACTCCGCTCGGCCCGAGGGGGCATCTCCCGCCGCCCCCACTTCCGCTAGCACCCCCCAGTTTGGCAGTCGCGATTCGCGATTTCAATCACGGATTTCGCGCGCAACGTACCATCGACTCCATGAACCGGCGCGCCCCAAGGCTCCCAGCTCGCCAACCTGGCAGCTGGCGGCATGCCCGTCGGACACCACCAACGAGAACTTGTAGGTGCCAAGTACTTTGGGTACGAACCACGGTCGCGGGGAGGTCGCGTGGGTCAGCTCAAGCGCGGGCCCACTCAGCTGTTCCCAACGAAAATTGAGCACTCGGGGCCAACCGCCGTGCTAAGCTCCCGGGTGTACTGCCATGGATCCTTAGGTCGCATCTCGGCCGCACCCGAGGCGTTCAATGGTTTCCGGTCGGCTCCCATGACCCGCCTTTTCCAAACGCTCGCTATCGACTACATGGTGCTCTTCAGGGTTTTTCCCCTGCTCAGTTATACGGTCGAAGACCACCTCGCTATCGCAACGCACGGCCACGGCAGCTACACCGAGTTGGCGATCATCACGGGCGGAACTGCACTTCATCATTCCCCGGCTGGCGCCGCGCCCATCTCCACAGGTGACGTTTTATCGATACCAATCGGCCATGCTCACGGCTACAGCGACTGCGAGCAGCTGTCGCTCATCAACGTCATGTTCGATCCAGAAGAGATGGCCTTACCGCCCCAATGGCAGAGCCAGATCCCCGGCTATGATTCGGCTTTTGCGTTCCAGGCCCATTCCAGCGCGGCGGCTGGCTTTGTCAGCAGCTTCCGCTTGTCGGAGGGCGCTTTGGCTCGTGCCATCGAGCTCTGCTCCCGTATTCACGATGAAATCGTCGAGCGGCGCGCCGGTTACCGAGTCGCAGCGAAGGCGCTATTTTGCATGCTGATGGTTGAGCTGTGCCGTCGTGAAGGCGCGAGCGAGTCACCCGTCTCCGATGCGATGATCCGCCTGAGCGGCCTTCTGGCGTGGCTCGATCGCCATTACGCGGAACGCATCTCGACCGCGACCATGGCGGAACGCGCTCATATGTCGCGGAGCACGCTAGAGCGCTCCTTCCGCGCGGCGTTTAGCATTTCGCCGCGAGATTTTCTGATCGCAGTGCGCCTTCGAAAGGCTGCCGGGCTTCTCCAGCACTCGGACGCAGATATCGCCGAGGTGGCCGCGAAAGTGGGCATTGAGGATCCGAGCTATCTGGCCCGATTGTTCAAGAAGCATCGTGGCCTCTCGCCCAGCAGCTACCGGAAGCGAACCCGCTCGCGGCAAGAGCGGCTAAAGCCCCCTTGAGTCGGCGTTTCGAGATTCGATATCTCTCCGAACGCTCGAAGTTAACAGCGAGCGAAAAAATCCGCTCTCATGATCTTCTCTCGCCGGAGGTTCTTGCGCTTCATGCGTCCTACAATTCAGGTTTCTTGACGTAATAATCCGCCTTTTCCTCACCCAGCGGATGCGTGAATTTTCCGGATCAAAGTTGGCTTTGAGGCAATAGTCCTGGCTGCATCTGTTATCCTGTTTCCAACGGATATTGAGAGACCAGTTTATCGATAAGCCGGTTTCCCACGCCAACCTCACCGCGAATCAGGGAGCACTACCTATTATGCTGCGCACAATCCTCGCTCGGGGCTCCTTGGTTGGCGTGTGTTCCACACGCCTTGAGTGCGACGTCGTGACCAAAGGTGTGTTCTGATGGCGATCCAACCCAATCTCGTGTTCTTTCGCGGCATCGCCCTCTGCAGTTTGGGAGCAATTGTCTCTTTAGGCTGCAGCACGCAGCTGAACCAAGGGCCTCGGCCGTCTGAGAATCCCGCCTTCAGCGGCAACCCAGATAATCCCGCGTCCGTGCACGGCGACACGAGTCCTTCCGTCCGTACCATGGCGACCTCACCCGCGCCCGTCGTGACACTGCCGTCGGGTGCTCAGTGTGCGGTTCAAGCTTTGCCGACACGACGCATTGGCAAGCTCACGGACGTTCGCTATCGCAATGCCGTCAAGGATCTGGTGGGAACGGAGGGTGCAGCAGCCACGGTAAAGACTCCGGGGGTAGGCAACGATCTCTTGGTGGAACCCGTGGATTCGGTGCGCATTGATGGTGGCCTTCTGTTTCAATATCAGAGCGCCGCCGAAAGCTTGGCTGCGGCCATCGCGACCGCGCAAAGCCCCCTGTTTCCGTGCGCTGCAAACACTCTTATCGCGGATAATTGTGTTGAAACTTGGATCGGAGCATTCGTTGGCCGAGCCTTTCGGCGACCGCTTCAAGCCGCAGAAATCGCGGACTACAAGGCGTTGTTCGAGGCTGGCACCGAGGCGGACGCCGCCGGCGGCGTGAAGCTGGTGGTTCAAGCCGCACTCCAATCGCCGTGGTTCCTGTATGCGACCGAGCTCGGCGCACCAGGTGCGCCACCGGGCGCCACTCAACTCTCTGATGATGAGCTTGCTGCGCAACTGTCGTTTTGGCTTCTAGATTCACCTCCGGATGAACAGCTGAGGCTCGCGGCCACAGCCGGCACCTTGAGCAGCGATCCCATGACCCTCGTGACCGAAGCGCGTCGACTGCTCGCGAGCGCACCCGGAAAGGCGCGTGTCGTGGACGCGCTCAGCAATTGGTTCCAGCTGAAAGGCGTGCTCTCAAAACCAAAGGACCCGGTGCTCTTCCCGAACTTCCCACAAGTGAAAGACAGCTTGCTGCCTGCCGCGGGCGCATTCCTCGACGAGATAACCTGGAGCGGCGATTTCATGAACGTCTACACCTCGACCGCTGCGTTTGTCGATCCCAACCTCGCAACACTCGTCGGTGCTCCTGCACCAGCTCAGCCTGGCCTCACGCGTGTCAGTTTGCCGGCGACCGAGCGCCAGGGGATCCTCACCCAGCCGGCATTTTTGGCCCGATTTGGCACGCCCACCGAAGGCCAAATCGTTCAGCGCGGGCTCTTCGTGAGGCGTGAAGCGCTCTGCCAAAAGCTCTCGCCGCCACCGCCTGGTCTCGACGTGCTCAAGCCCGGGGAGGGCCTCACCGAGCGCCAGTTCGCTGATTTTCGAGCAACCCAGGTCGCCTGCGCCGGTTGCCACACCTTCATCGATCCATTCGGACTGATGTTCAGCCACTACGACACCACCGGCGCCTACCACGAAAGTGAGATGGGGACGCCAATCGACGCTTCCGGAGTCGTGACGGGAACCGATTTCGACGGCACGCTGGCTAACGCCGTAGAGCTCTCACAGAAGCTGAGCCAAAGCGCAACCGCGGAAGGCTGTGTTGTCACCAAGATGTTCTCGTGGGGTTTATCGCGTGTGCAGAGTGCCGACGGCTGCACGATCGAAAAGTTTCGCCAGTCCTTTGCCATGGGCGGTCACCGCCTGGATGCCCTCTTGACCGATATCGCCGCCTCAGATGACTTCCGCCTGAGAGTTGTGGAGTAACTATGCCGAATCCTACCAATTCCAAACAGCATCGACGTCGGTTTCTCGGTGGCCTCGGTGCGGCAGGCGCCGCCTTCGTCTTGCCCTTCTTACAGCGCGAAACCTGGGCGCAAACGGGTGTTTCTGGTCCCCAGCGTTTGCTCATTTTGCAGTCCCCCGATGGCCGTGCCTACGAACTCTGGAGGCCAACGGGTTCGGGCGCAGACTTCCAATTTGGCCCCACGATGCAGCCCTTCGAACCCCTCAAGTCCAAAGCCGTACTCATCTCAGGGCTCGATCACCTGGCGGACAATCCCGAGCCACACTGCGGCGGCCTGGTCCAGTGGATGACCGGAATGGCCGGCAATTTCGACGGCAGCAACTACACTTCCGGTAAAATCCCCTCCGTGGATCAGCTCGTTGCGACAAACGCCGCATTCGTCGGCAGCACGCGCTTTCCGTCGCTTCAGATGGCTGGAGACATGACCACCGAAGACGGAGACCGCTCCCACCGCTACCTTTCTTGGGCGGGGAACAATTTGCCGCTACCGGGAGAATTCCGACCGCTCGAGAACTACAAGCGGATCTTTGAAGGGATCACGCTGGCTCCAACCAACGCGGGCTCGACCCAGGCAAATCGAACTGTCCTCGAAAGGAAGAGTGTGCTCGATCTGCTCCTTAAAGACGCGGCTCGCATGGCCGCGGTCGTGCCGATTGCTCAGAAGGACTACTTCGATGCGCACGTCGAAGGGCTGCGCAGCCTTGAACGAAACCTGTCGTCGATGGGGAGCTCCCCCGCCGCAGGCTGCAGCTCCCCGGACTCCACCCAATACCCGACCGGTAATAGTTCCGAGCAGTTTCCCGCTTATATGAAGGCCAATCTCGAGATCATTCGGCTCGCGTTCGCCTGTGATCTCACGCGCGTCATTACCTTCATGAGTTCCCCCACCACTTCGGGTCTCCGTCATCAGACCTGGAACCCGGCCATTCCGAACACGGAGGACCACCATGCCTCGAGCCACGACAGCCTGATCCCAAACCTCACGGCGATCAACGCTTGGTACAGCGAACGCTTGGCGGAGCTCGTGACTGCTCTCAGCCAAACCGCCGATGGTGCGGGCTCATTACTCGACAGCATGCTCGTGCTCTACGGTAGCGAATTAGGGGATGGCCGAGAGCACAGTCACCGCAACGTACCGTTCGTGCTTTTCGGTGGTGCGGGCGGTAAGCTTGCGACGGGGCGCTATTTGAACTTTGTTGATAACCAGCCGCGTTCGTCGAACGATCTTTGGATCAGTGTTCTTGGCATTCTCGGCATGCCCACCACAACGGTCGGGGATCCAGCCAAGTGCGGTGGACCGGTGCCGGGGCTTTGAGAGCTTGCCCTGTTGGGCGGGGATCGCTGCAATCGTGCCACCGTGATGGATTGTCAGGGTGCGGCGCTTTCGCTCGAGGTCGCGCCACGCTAGACCGAAGTTAGACTGGTCATCGAGCGCGATTCACCGTAGATTCTGGTGGATTCGTTGAAATTGGCTGTTAGCGTACTGGGACGTGCTGGAGCATAAGCCATTCGAACTGAGGAATCGGCCGGAAGGAAGCGCAGAGGCAAGAGCAGGCCACCTAGCCGACAGCACTCTGACCCCTTCAAACCACGTCACCGAACGTCAAGGAGCCGTCACGGCAACCCCGTGCGGAGCTGAGAAGCCCACTTCACGCACGGGCAAATAGCTCTCCGCACTGAGTTAACGGCGAGCGAAAAAAATCCGCTCTCAGGCTCTTCTGTCGCCGGCGGTTCTCGCGCTTCAATGCGTCCGACAATTCAGGATTCTTGACGTAATAATCCGCCTTTTCCCCACGCTACGAAAGCACGCTGGTTTGGAATCGCATCGTCTTCAGGGATGGAGCACGCTTAGGCCCAGTCGTAGACCCGATGGTTACGTTCTCACGTCTGTTCGGCAACGGCACGCCTGCTCCGGCTCGAGTACCCCTTCGCCAGGCTCGCCCCCAGCGGAAGTAGATCCGATCCTGGAGCGCCTCTACGCCCAGAAGCGCAGCCTCCTCGACCTCCGGCAGGCAGAGATTCAAGACATTCGCGCGCTCGTGAGCTCGACCGAATACGGCAAGCTCGACCAGCACCTCACCTCGCTGCGCGAGCTCGAAAGGCTGATCCCAATGGCTGGGCCAACCAATGGCGGCGACAGCGGCAGCATTGCTCCCATGCCCGGCGGCTCTTGCGCGGCTCCCAGCATCGCCAGCCAGAAGGACATGCCGACGCTTGTGCAGGCGATGACCGAGCTCACCTTCCAGGCCATCAACTGCGATCTCAGTCGAGTCGTTACCCTGCAGTGGGACGCATCGAGCCTTGCCTTCCTGGGGATAAGCCAGGGCCACCACGAGCTGCAGCACGCTCCCACCCCAGACTTCACTACGGCCCAAGCCTGGTACATGGATCGTATCGGTGCCCTCATGCAGCGATTCAAGGGTGTCTCCGAAGGTAACGGCACCCTGCTCAGCAACAGTGCCATCCTAGCCATTTCGGAAATGAACGACGGCAGAGCGCACACTGCCGTGCCCATCCACGCCTTCGTAGCTGGACAGTTGGGCGGCAAAATCAAAACAGGCGGTGATAGCGTCGGCAACCAATCTTCGCTCAACGACTTCTACGTGAGCCTCGCACGTGGTTACGGGGTTAACATCAACAGCTTCGGCTCTCCCGCACTCAACAAATCCCCGCTTTCCTTGGCGTGAGCTGCCCCCCACCGCCTCGGCTTCCGCCTCGTCGACTCCCCCCAAACGTCTGGCTGACGCCATCCGCGGGGGGAGTACTGCGCAGGCTCGACCTCACCACGATCCGCGGGCGAAAGAAGCACCTCGAAGGTCCTCCGGCCTTGGCGAAAACCGCTAATCCCAGCCGCGACCTTGTCTTGGCTGGCCATCAGCAGGTGACCAGAGACTGGTGGCTTCGCCGCTCCCGTTTGTTGCAGCATGGTTTTGGCCGTGTCGTTCGACATCGCGACAGGGGTGCCTTCGACGGCAGTATGCTAGGCTCCCGCGTGATGGTGGCGTTCCCTTCCCCCTACGTTCCGCGAGACGCCGCTAGCAGCGCGGCTAGCGCAGGCGAGCCAGACCACGACGAAAATGGCGTCGACCTCAGCCTGGTTCGCTACACGCTTTCGCTGACTCCGACCCAAAGGTTGAACCCAAGACGTCGACATTCTGTATCGGATAGACGACGGGAATCTCGAGCGACTCGAGCGCGCTTTGAATCGAATGAATGCGGTGGTTCGGGGTGATTCGCGAAACCTACGGTTTGACAGGAGTCACCTCGCAACCACGGGACACAAGCTCGCCAGCACGGACGCCGGCCCCCTCGATGTGTTAGGTTCCATCAACGATACCCTGCTCTACGACGATTTGATAGGGTCGAGCGACGAGCTCGAAGTGATGGGTCAGAACACCAAAGTCTTGTCACTCCGCTTGATCGAGCTCAAACGACAACTAGCGCGTCCCAAGGACCTGGCAATGCTACCGGTTCTCGAGGCCACGCTTCGCGAGCGCGAGCGTGGCAGGGCAACGCCAAGGAGTGGGACATCGTAAGCGCAGACGAATCAGGATCGACGCTCCTTTTGGGCGAAGCCAAGTGGTCGGAGTCTCCGTTCACTGTGACGGAGCTATCGGCCCGTGTTCGACAGTTGCAATCTCGTGCACCACCAACGCTTTCGGCGAAGTGGAAGACCGTTGAGCGCGCTCTGATTGTCCCCAAAGCCACGCCACGAGTTCCCGAAAAGATTGACGGAGTTTGGATCGTGACGGGCAAGGACTTGTTCGGCGCCTTTCCAAACCTGTCTGCACAGGTGTTTCCTTCAACGATCGGCAAGCACAGTCTGAATTCGCTGCCAGTCCCAAGCGATGTGTTCACATCAATCCAACCCCGGTGGCGCTTGCAGGTGGCGTAGACCGTGGCTAGGCCCAATCCTGTTCCTTGCTCAGGCGATTTGGTCGTAAAGTAAGGCTCGAAGAGGCGTGGAAGAGATAGGCCGCGGTTCGGGGAGCGCTCCTTACCGTCAAGCCGTCAAGCGCTGACCGCGGGCAAGCGCCACGACCTCATCATCCCCCATCACTTGGTCGAGGTGTGGCCGTCCTGTGATTTCGCAAAGGCCGACTCCGCCATTGGCTTACACTCTAAATGTGAAGATCGTTGGGGCCAGCGCAATATTGCCCCCGGAGCCTAAGGATCCCAAACAATGCCGACGCGCAAGCCACCGCGGATGAAGTGGGCTGCTGGGCGCGCGCTGTTCTCAAGGTAGTACTCATATCCAAGCGCAATACCTGCCCAAGGGATCACGCTGCGGGTGCGCAACGCGTAGACACCGACGGCGCCGCCCAGCCGCGCACCGAGGCTGAGTCGTGTGTTGTCAGCGTTGAAAATGCCGACGGGCCCGCTCTCAAGGTCGTAGTGCCAATCCAGATCACGATAGCGCAGCACAATGGGCAATGCGGGGAAGTAGTTGATCAAAAACTCGGTCTGAGTGCCGCCTGGCCTCAGCATGGCGCCGCCTCCAAACTCAATGCCTGAGAGAAGTGTCCATTGGTCTCCCAGGCCGATGCCAGGGAGAATTCGTCCGAGGCCGCCGCCTCCAAACGTCCAACGCCCCGCGCTGTTTCGGAGTTGCAGATTACCTCCTGTTTCTACGTTCAGCGTGAAGCGATGCCGGTCGGTCTGCCTGCCTAGAAATCCTACTTCTTGATCAATCCAGAACGGACAGTCTCCCAGGTTGTCGAGAGCCCGCGTGAGCGCCCCGAGCTGGCGAGCGTTGGTGAGCGCGTGCTGAAACTGTCGCGTTTCCTGGCGTCCGTTTTGAGCAAAGATAGCCTCGGGGTTGCCCAGGAGCTTGCTGCGCATTTCTAGGATCGATCGCACTCGGCTCCGTGCGGCTTCTGAAGACCGGCACACAGACTCCAAGAGGGCGCCCTCAATCTCTGTAAACGCCACCCGATCTGCAAACCAGCCGCTCGATTCCGTCGCTTGAACGATTCGCTCAAGATCTGAAAGCAGCCCGTCGGCACCTGCGTTGTCGGCAGGCGCTGCCGGCAATGTGTCCGTGTTGGCACCGAGCTGCTGCGCGTGAGTCTCTCGGGGAGCAACTTGAAGCCCGAGGCCTAAGCCCAAAGCGTAGGCAAGGCGAACGAGAGCGGAGGGAGGTTGAAATTCCACGTGGCCCCGGTACTTGGGGTAGGTCCTCAAAAAAAGCAATGGTCGGGACTCTAGGTTCCATTGGGGCCGCCAGGATGAGGAACTCTGGACACCTAACGGGGCGTGCGAGAACGCCCGGGTCCTCGCTGCTGGTCGCTGGCCGCTGCCCAGCCCCTCACCTGGGTCCAGATAGCTCAATATCATCAATCCAAAATTAAATGGGCCCAAGCGTGCGGGGACTGGCCATCTCAGGCTAACACACACTGCCCAACGCTCTCTATGGTTTACGGGTTTCCGCGACCTTGGCTGACAAGACGGTTTGGTGCGACGCGAACGTCTCATGTCAAGATTCACTGGGGGACGGCGTCCCTCGAGGGTATTAGTTGTTCGCTCGCTGGTGGGCAGCCCAGTGTTGATTATAGCAGCCTTGGGGTGCTCGGGGGAAACGGGTAGGCCGAGCTCCGCGGGCTCAAACAGCGGCGGTGTATCAGCAACGGCGGTGGGTGGGAATGCTCCTAGCGGTGGCGCTGCGCTCTCAAGTTCTGGAGGGCAGGCAGGGAGCATGGGTGGCACCGGTGGGCGTTCCGGTAGCGGCAATACCGTTGGAACAGGCGGAACCATCGGTAGCGGCTCTGCTCCTAGTTTGGGGGGCGCCCCAAACTCCGGAGGAATCGCGTCCGGGGGAGCGCTGGGCGGCGGAGCTTCGTCAGCACCTGGTGCAAGCTGCCAGGATTTGCCGGTAACCTGTGGTTCTGTGTCGAATGAAGATTGTTGCTCCAGCCCACTTGTGGCAGGCGGCACGTTTCGCTTGGGGGACGGGTCCGGCCCCTCCGCTACACTTAGCGCATTCCATCTTGATCGATTTGAAATTACTGTTGGCCGGTTCCGTAGGTTCCTACAGGGCTACGACGCCTGGCGTTCTGGAGGTCACCCCGCAGCGGGGGATGGAGCTCACCTCAAGATCCCTGGCTCCGGGTGGGATGCTACTTGGAATTCATCGCTCGCGGCCCGCGCAACCAGCGCGGCCACTCTGCAAGCAGCACTCAAGTGCGACGCGAAGGGGCAAACATGGACAGATGCTCCCGGAGAGAATGAAAATCGCCCTATCAACTGCATCAATTGGTTCGAAGCGTTCGCATTCTGCGCGTGGGATGGCGGCAGGTTACCGACCGAAGCGGAATTCAACTATGCCCAGGCTGGTGGGAGCGAGCAGCGTCACTTCCCCTGGTCAGATCCTCCGGGCGCGCAGACACTCGGAAACCCAGTACGCGAGCTACGAATGCACAATTGATGCAAAACCCGACGAATGCATTTTCAAGGTTGGGTCTAAACCGGCAGGTGACGGCAAGTTTGGCCAGGCGGATCTGGGCGGGAACATGTGGGAGTGGACCCTCGCCTGGGAGGTTGAGTACCAGGATCCGTGCAACGATTGTGCGAATCTCAGCAGCAACGGTGATGAAACGCCGGCCCGCATCGTGAAGGGTTGCGGCTTTGGCGAGGGGAGCAGCGGTATGTCGTCCGCATATCGTGGGCTGACCGAACCCACCGGCTACGGCGCTGGCACAGGCTTCCGCTGCGCCAGGAACCCTTGATCTCTTGATCTAGATAGTACCGCAGAAGCGAAGGCCCCTTGACCAACGCCTCGACCGTTCGCGCCGCAAGTTCTCAGGCTTCAAAGCGTTGCCGACACTACAACAAGCTAGTCCTCCGGCCTCGGGTACAAGCCCTGCCGCTACTAGCTGGCCCTTCGAGCTCTGCCCCGGAAGCGCGCGGCCGTCTTTCAGCGGGCACTGCGATCACCATGATCGCGGTGAAGCGGCAGAAACGAGCAATTGTGTTCCTTGACCAATCGACACGCGCTGAATAGGTTCGGCGATGGGCGCAATATTGATCCGAATGCGGCGAATTTTATCGTTCTCCTGTGTTTGCACCGCTTGGCTCAGTTCCGCGTGCTGGCAAGACGACCGCGGACCTTGTCGCGAAGGCCTGCAGACCGGGGATGAGTACCGCATCAAGCTGCGAGAGCGGCGACCGACAACAACCGGATGCCCCGCTGATTTCGATCTCTCCGAGAATACGGAATTGCGCGCGACCGTCACCGGTACGGAAACTGACGGCTCCCGGTGTGCAGCAGGGCGTGTGTCGATCGCTCCATTTGGCGCCTGGACTTGGGAAGCTGATCCTGTGGGGGCTAATCGTGGCGGTTCCGATTTACTCGGTGAATTTGTCGGTGCTCGAAAAGGGTGCACGGGTCGGGTCACCCTGCTCGTGGTGATAGGAAGCGACGAACTGGAGCGCCGCTGGACAGCAGAGAGCGCCACCGAGTCGTGTCCTGCAACCTGCTCCGACAACTTTGCATGCCAAGTAGACAAGCTTCCTTGAACGCCGGTAAGCGCGGGCCAGTGAAGATTGCCCCCTCTCAGGTCCGCGGCGCTGTTTAGCGCCGGCGGCCCAGCTCCCCCAAAGCCGTGGCAGCGCATCGGGATTGCGCGTTCGCTGGTGGTGAATCCGAGTACCGTCCACTTCGGTTATTGAGGAATAGCACTGCAGATGTCTGTGAGCGACACTCCTTCGACGGTGCCCTCGCAGATCCCTCCGGCGCACACCAGCGAATGGCACTGGGATCCGGTGAAACATGTTTGCCCGTTGGCAAGCCGCAGAATGCAGCGCCGTGACAAACCGTCGCAGACTGCTCCCCCTTCGCAGATCGAAGCGCAGTAGGTGTTTTCTGTGCAGACGGACGTGTCTGGGCAGTACTCTGGAGCGCTGCATTCTTGCCCTAGAGGGATAGGCTTGCTGCCTCCCGGTCTCGGCACCAGCAGCGGCTCGAGCAGAACGCAAACGCCCCGCTGCCGGTCGCAGAAAAGCCCCTCACGCGTATCGCAGAACTTCGACGTCAGCAGGAGCGGGCTCGACGAATCCCGCATCAAGAGCGGGCTCATGCCGCACACCGGGCCTGGCGCTGTCGGCACGAGCGACGCTGCGCAAGGTTCCTCCAATGCTCCGGGCAGAAACACAAGACATCGCGCAACCTTACTGCTGACATCCTCTGGCGTACGCGGTGCGCATGCCGTCAGCCCTCCCGGAGCTGACGCGCACTGGGCAGCTGGATCGAGAGCGCTAAGATCGCAGAGATCTCCTGGCTGCAGGCGGCCGCCCTTAGTCTGAAACACCTCCGCGCAAGGCGATGCGGCCCAAGGTTTTCCGCATCGCCCTTCGGGATCCGCGAACGCTCGAAGGCGAGCCAAGCAGGCTTCTGCCTTCTTGACATCGAAGAAGAAGCTCGGTGAATTCTTGGCTCCCCAAGCGTTTCTGCAGGCGACTTCGTCTTTCGCTCCTGCGCTCGATCCACAACACACAGTTGCGTACCTACAAAACTCGCCAATGAAGCTGGCCGCGCTCGCCTCTCCGTTCGGTTGATTCGGCGCTCCGGCCCGAGCTTGTGGCGCTCCGTTATCCAGAGAGGTGTCCGAGGTTATCGTGTTCCCGCAAGCTGATAATGAGCATAAAAACACCAAAGCTTTGACCAACCCGGCCACCCCCCGACGCGACAAACCTCTCACGCGGCCACGCATAGCCTTTGCAGGTGCTCGCTGCCAGCCAGAAGTGCTGGTGAGACTTCGGCCTACCCTGCAAGCCCTGCGCCGCGAGGTAAAAACGCCTTATGCGCGGGCGATGCAGCTGAATTTGTCAGATTCGGGTGTAAGGTCTCGCGACTGTGAAAAGAGTGACAAGGTTGGCTGTCTGGGGGTTCGCTGTAACTGGCTTTTTTGTGGGCTGCGCGACGAACAGTTCACCTCCCGGTCCCGCGATCGGGGCCGGCGGCAATGCTGGAAGTAGCGCGTCGGCTCTTGGCGGATCACCGAGCCAGCTCGGAATGGGCGGTGCCAGTGTGGGTGGTGGCGCGGGGCGTTCGGGTGGAACCACCAACGGGGGGATGCCCGGAGGTGGGGCGGGAGACGCACCAATATCAGGTGCTGCCGGAGCGCCGTCGGTGGACCTTTTACCCGGTGCTCCCGAGCTCATCGATCAAGCGCCGGCTTCAGGTGCTGCAGGCCTCTGGTTCTTCGGGCCGTTGCACTTCACCTTTTCTGAACCGTTGGCTCCCGACTCTGTCAACGCGGACACCATTTCCGTGCTCACACCGAACGGGCAATCACTCCCAGCCAGCATCAGTCTTGAGCGTCATCGCCTCGCTCTACGCCTACAAGGGCCGACGCCTCTCAACACTACGCTGAAAGTAACGATCGGGGCGGTGAAAGATCTCAGCGGCAACGCGTTTGCCGGGACGACCTCGACGCTCGGATTTTCCAGATGGTTTTCCATGACGGAAACCGCCAACGCCTACCCATTCGGCGACTCTCCCTCCTTGGCCGCCGCCGACGACAACATCGTGCTAGCCAACCTCGCCGGGGTTGCTGGCTCTCGCCGAGCTCAAGTAACGCTATTTGGTGCCGGGCAACCGCGCCAACTCGGAAGCCCGATCCCAAGCGATGCCACGTTGACTTCGAAGCGCCTCGAACTCCAGCTTTTAGGTGAGGAGCCTTGGCTGATGTGGCAAGAAGCTCGGGGTTTGGGGCAGCGCGTATTCACCTCACACTACTCAAGTGGAACGTGGCAAACGCCTCAAACCCTTGGGGAAAGCACGGAACCCTTCGCGCGTTTGGCAACCCTTGGAGGACAACCCCTCGCTGGGTTGCTGGTGGACACTCACAGATTTCAACTGTTTCAGTCTACCGCGGCGTGGTTGCCTTTCGGACCGGCGCTGGAGTTTGGGCAAGATGCGGAGATCCTGGCGCTTAGGCTAGCCGTCAGCGGAAGCCGCCCGCTGGTTGCGGTTGCCAAAAAGGCTGGATCGATTTTGGTCTATCAGCTGGACAACGGTGTTTGGTCTCCGCTCGGTGGTCCCCTCAGCTTCGATACCAATCATGTTCCCGAGCTCGCCTTGGCCGCGCTCGACAACGATGCCCTCCTCGGCTGGACTGACGCGACGGCGTTGGTTCCCGCTCAGTTTCAGGTAGCTCAGTTTCGGAACGGCGCCTGGGTCGGCCTGGGTCGCGCGCTCAATGTCGACGTTGAAAACAGGGTTGAGGAGGTTCAGCTTTCATTCGACGCGCAAGCCCGACCCATCGCGGCGTGGGCTGAACTCCATCCAGCTGGCACGCGTTTGCACATGGCGCAATTTGAGAACGCAAACTGGCGCCACTACCCGCCCTTGAACGAGCGCAGCGTGGGGCCGCGTGCCTTCGCCTTAACGCGCGATAACAGGGGGCAAAGCGCCGTAGCTTGGCAATGGGACCAAGAAGGCGCGCTCGAACTTCGCCGCTACAATGGCGATCCCTCGCAACCCAAAGCTGAGTTAGTTCGTGCTAGCACGACCCCCTGCAGCTTCCCCCCAGACGGGCCGACATTTCCAACGCTCCTGAGCCAAACGGGATGCTACACGGATATGGCTTCCCGCACGACTTCGCCCGATCTGGTCGCGTATGAGCTCAATTCGCCGCTTTGGTCCGACGGTGCACTCAAGCGCAGATTCTTTTCCATTCCAGTGGCGAGCACACTTGGGTTCGAGCCAGAAGGAGCACTCCGGCTACCTATCGGGAGTGTTTTGGTTAAGGAGTTCTGGCTAGAAGCAACCCAAGGCGTAGCGTCGAGCGCAGTGCCAATGGAGACTCGTTTTTTGGTTAAACGGTGTGAAAAAGGTCAATGTGTGGAGCCTTGGCAGGGGTATAGCTACCGCTGGAACACAGGCGGCACCGACGGCTCCCTGTTAGCTGCCGATGAAGGCGGCGCGGTGCCTTGGCTCTTGGACTCCGGGCAACAGCATCAGCACTTTTATCCAACCCGTGACCAATGTGCGCTCTGCCACCACTCGAGTGTTGGATTCGCACTGGGCTTTCAGGCCGGGCAGCTCGACCGCAACGGCGTGTTTGGGCCTCTCGTCGACAATCAGCTGGAGGTCTTGGATCGGGCGGGTTTACTCGACGCGGACTTCATGCAGGCCCGCTCCACCGCACCGAGCCTCCCGAGCCCCGCCGATCTCTCGTTCTCAAAAGAAGCGCGAGCGCGCTCCTACCTGCACGCCAACTGCTCCCACTGTCACAATCCGCAAGGACAGCGGAGCACCATTGACTTCCGTTTCAGCGCGCCGCTCGCTAGCGACAATATTTGCAACCACTTAACGCCGACTATTCCCGCCACATCGCTCATCCTGGAAAGGATGAAGAGCCGGCAGGGGGGTCAAATGCCACCGCTTGCCACCTTCCAAGAAGACGCGCTCGGGGTTCAAGCATTGGAAGCCTGGATCAGTAGCCTCAACAGCTGCCCCTGATCACAGCCTGCTGCCTCCGGGCGCCATAGCGACGGCGAGCTAACGACAACAGAACAGCACCGAGAGCAACATACGCGACGGGACCGCCAGCTCCAGCATGCCCCGCCACGCGGCAGGAACAGCTGCTTTCCGTGTCAGGCGCGCTCGGTGCCAATGCGTCAACAGAACCGCCCCCTGCCCCCGGCTGACCTGCTTTTGCAGCGGGCCCTCCGCCCTGACCGAAAACGCCTCCCGCACCGGCTGCGCTAAGCATGGCACCCCCGCCGCCAAGCATCCCTCCCGTTCCACCAACCACGGGTACTCCACTCATTCCACCCATTCCACTCATTCCACCCATTCCACCCATGCCGCCCGAAGCCAGCGGCACGACGGGCAGGCCTGGAAGATCGAGCATCCTCTCGCACGCATCCCCAATCCCGTCCTGATCAGTATCAACTTGCGCTGTATTCAACAAGCTGCGGCAGTTATCGCAAAGATCCCCGATGCCATCTTGATCGGTGTCCGCTTGACGCGCGTTCGGAACCGAAACGCAATTGTCGCGTGCATCAGCAACACTATCCTGATCAGAGTCGAGGCCAAACACCGCCGTTAGATTGAAACTGTCGTTGCCCCTATAGGTGTGAGTTTGCCCGAGAGCATTCGACCAACTTTGAAACACGAACTGTGCTCCCAACAAATTTTGGGGCGCCGGCGCCGAAAGCTCAACCTCCGCATTCTTAACCAGGGTGTGGGCGCTGGGAGTTGGCTGAACCAGCCCCCCGAATGCCAAACTTAGACCAGCTGGATTGGTTGCTAGCCCGAGTGTGACAGTTGATGGCAACACTTCAACCACAGTCGAGGCGCTCGCTCCGAGGGAGTCGGTCGCGGTGAATTTGACTTCGATTCGCGACGGGTAGTGAGCGTTCGGAAGTTTGACCGATCCCGTGATCCCGACGAACGTTGCAAGCAGGCTGGTCGTGCAAGCGCCCTGTCCGCAATCATGCAAGCTGACTTCAATCCGAACTTGGGAAGGCGTGAGCACCCCATCCTGGAGATCCGAAGCCGACCCTTCGATCGTCAGCGTATCACCCACCGACCAGAGGTCCGTCATCAGGGGCCTCGTGATGGAGAGGCTCGGAGGGCTGTTATTGGCCGTGAGCGGGAGAGAAGTGGTGGCCTCCTTTTCCCCATCGCTCACGCGGAGCCAAATGGTTTCCGTGCCCGTCTTTTGAACTGTATAGCTGAGGCTGCCAAGCGTTGAATCATCGAACTCGCCGTCGGCATCCAGATCCCACGCGTACGTCAGGGTGCCACCCTCGGGGTCAGTGGAGCCAGTCGCGCTCAGCGAAACCTGTAACGGAGCAACACCGAATGTTGGCTCAGCGGTGATCTTGGCGGTCGGGCGTTGATTGGTTGTTTTCCAATAGATGCGGCGTACGGTGCCTGAGCCGTGGGCAACGTAGTAGATGTCCCCATTCGGCCCCCGGCGTAGATCCACCGGCGAACTCGCCCCCGCAAGCACTGTTTCAATGGGTGCGGCCGCGTCGGGTAAGCCATTCGAGCCGGCCTTGATGGCCCACACGCAATTGCGTCGCACGTCGGTGAACAAAAGCGAGCCATCGAGCGCGTTGGGGTAGTCACCGCCCGCGTAGAATTCGACGCCTGAAATAGCCGAATCGGATCCACCCGCGCGGCACGCTGCGAGGCCGGGAGCTTGACCGTGTTTGTATTCGTAAACGGGCGACGACAGGCTTGCCGGAGCGCCCAACGTGCCAGCCTTCAGATCCTTGCAGAACTGCCGAGCCCCGTAGCCCCCGTGGGCCGCTGTGCCCTCGTAACAAGGCCACCCGAAGTTCTCGATGGTCGCGTCCGAAGGGTCCGCAATCCTATTGATTTCTTCCCAGGTTCCCCAACCCACATCTCCAATCCAAAGCTCGCTCGTTTTGGGGCGTACCGTCATCCGAAACGGGTTACGGAGGCCGATCGCAATCACGCGATCATCGCGCGAATCCCCACTCCAAAACAAAGGATTCGTGGCAAGCCCAAGTCCCGTTTCCGGATCCAGCCGGAGCACAGTTCCAGAATAGCCCAATGGATCGAGAGGCGTGAGCAAATCCTGCGAACGAAATGCGCCCCCCTCGCCCAGCGGATCGCTGCAAGGATTGGTGGCAAGACCGAGCTGCCCGAAATCTACGGTGTTGTAGCTCCCCCCTTCGCCGGCAGTCACATACAGGGCACCGTCCGCACCAAACGCGAGATCCCCAATAGAGTGGCTCGCAAACTGCTGGCAATATTCCTCGTTGAGCAAGATCTGTTCATTGCCTACCAACAGGTTATCTCCGCTAATCTGCAGCCGTGAGAGGCGCCCCATGACGATGCAGCTACCGTCGTTGGAACTCGCGCAGGCATCCGAATAGGCTGGTGTCATTCCACCAGGAGGTGCGTCAAGCGTGTACAGAACGTACACGTACGGCGCATTCGGGAAGTTAGGATGCAGCGCCATGCCCAAAAGCCCGCGATCCGATTGGGACATCACGCCTTGCGACAAATCCACGAAGGTGTCAGGGGTGGTGTCGGTGAGCGAGGAGTACACCTTGATGGTGCCGCGCTTCTCAGCCACAAACACTCGCCCATCCGGAGAGAACTCTAATGCCGTCGGCAGGGTGAGGTTGGTGATCACCACTTCCTGATCAAAGGCCTGCGCGTGGGCGTGCCCTCCTATGGCGAGCGTGAAGAACGCTGCCCCAAGCCTAGCTACTAAAGAGTTCCGACCCATACCTGCTTTACAGCCACTTTTCGACGCCAACGTCAAGGTTCGCTCAAAGTTCGCCTGGTCAATTGGCAGTTCGGTTGTCTTATGCTCCCCCGATTCGCCGTCCGGCTAGGACTGGCGTAAGGCCACAACCGCCTGGATCAGAACGTTGGGATCGACCGGCTTCCCTACGTGTTCGTCGAACCCTGCCGATCGAGCACGATTTGCATCCTCGCGGCGCGTAAAGGCCGTGAGGGCGACGGCTGGGAGTCGTGGATGACTCCTCCGCACCTGCTCGATGAGCCAGTAGCCGTCGTGGGTAGGCATGCCGATGTCACTAATGAGCACATCGGGCTGAAACGCAGTCAATGCGTCGAGCGCCTCGATTGCAGATGCGGACAAGTGAACGTCTGCTCCTTCAGAAGCGAAGAGCACTTCGATGAGCTCGCGCGAGTCGGGATCATCTTCGACGACGAGCAGGCGGACGCCGGCGAGCGGCTTCCCACGAGACGGAGCAGCGAGCTCGGGCGTAGAGCTCGGCGGCGGACTCGACACGGGAGTCGTGAACGGTTTCACGGGGAGTGTCACGGTGAAGGTGCTCCCGCTCCCGACCCCCTCGCTGCGTGCGTTAACGGTCCCGCCATGCAGGTCGACGAGATGGCGAACGATAGCGAGACCCAGCCCGAGACCGCCGGTAATGCGGCGCTCGCTCCCATCTGCTTGCCGAAACCTGTCGAACACGTACGGCAGGAAAGAAGGTGCGATCCCGGTGCCCGTGTCCTCAACCTCCACAACGAGATTGCCCGACACCTGACGCACGCTCAGGATCACCGTTCCCATCCTGGGGGTGAACTTGACGGCGTTTGAGAGCAGGTTCCAGAGCACTTGGCGAAGGCGTTCGGGATCGGCCACGAGCCGACAAGGACCGTCGCATTCACGAAATTCGATGACGATCCCCTTGGCCTCGGCAGCGGGCTTCACCGACTCCAGCGCCTCCCTCGCGATGACCTGGAGGTCGATCGGCTGCGGGTCAACTCGGAGTTGGCCACGTATGATGCGCGACACGTCGAGGATGTCTTCGATGATGCAGAGCTGCGAGCGAGCGTTCCTTTCGATGACGCGGACCCCTTTCTCGACAGAGGCGAGGTCTAGATGGCGGTCCCCAGAGAGCATCGCCGCCCATCCGAGGATGGACGACAACGGGGTCCGAAGCTCGTGGGATACGGTCGTGAGGAACTCGTCTTTGAGACGACTTGCTTCCTCCGCACGCACAGCCGCCGCCTCCGCCCTGCGCGCAGCAGACTGCGCTTCCTCGTAGAGCCGAGCCTGAATGAGTGCGACCCCTGCTCGTCGCGCCAGCTCCTCGGCGAGATTGACGTCGGCAGCCGTGTAGTTGCGCCCCGACTTGCCGAAACAAAGGGTCAACGAACCGAGAACGTCCCCTCGGGCCCGCACCGGTACGCTGACCATTGACCCGAGCTGAAGGCGGCGAAGGAGGTCGAGATGCTGAGGACTTCCCGCCACGTCCACCAACCAGGCGTCATCAATTTGCGGATGGAACCCGGTCGCTCCGCTTGAGAGGGCGCAGAGGTTCTTGTCAGTGCGCTCGGAGCGCACCCACTTGGTCTCCTTGATCAACGCCTCCACTTCGGCGTCCTCGTGCGCCGCGGTGATGCGACGAACGTCGGCTCCCTCGACGACGTCGAAGAAAGCAAAGTCGCCGAGCATGGGGAGTGCGATGTGCACCACCCTTCGGAGAGTTTCTTCGTAGTCGAACGCAGCCGCAAACGCTTCGCCCGTTCGGGCAAGGAGTTCGAGATGTTCTCGGGCCGTTTTCTCTCCTGCGTAGAGCTTCGCGTTCTCCACGGCATATGCCGCCCGCTCAGCAAGCGACCCGGCAAGACTGAGGTCATCCTCCGTGTAGCGTCGCCCCGACTCTGCCGCGATGAACGTGATGACGCCTATGACTCTCCCGCGTATGGCCATCGGAACCATCATTACCGACTTCATGCCAAGCATCCGAAGGAGGCGGAGGTGCTCGGCGTCTTGCGCTCCTGCTTCGAGGAGGGCGTCAGGGATCTCCGCGTACAGCTCCGCCTTCCCGCTCCGAAGGACCTGAGCCAGTCCGCGGGGTGCTTTCGGATCCGGCGGATACTTCGTGCTGAGCTCTCGTGCCCATTCGATCTTGGCCGGGTCGGCGTGAGCGACCACGAAGGGCAGTGACGGCAGCTCTCCTGCCAACGGGGCGAGATGGATCGAGCACCAGTCCGCCATCCTTGGGACCGCGAGCTGCGCGAGACTTCGTAGCGTCTCCTCGTAGTCGAGCGAGGACCCGAGCAGACCGCTGGCTTTGGCGAGGAACCGCAGAGTCTTTTCGGTTTGCTTGGCCGCCGTTACGTCCCGGAAGACGTTGATGACCATCTCGACTTCTTGGTTTGCGTTGACAACGGGACTTGCCGTGACGACGCTCCACCGTCGTTGTCCGGTCTCAAGATCGCGAAAACAAACGACGAGTTCTTCGGGGGCTTTCCCGGCAAGCGCAAGACGACCAGGAAGCCGATCGAACCCAACGGGAGAACCCTCATCGTCGAGAAGTTCGAAGCGACGGAGGATGTCAGCCGGCCCCGCGGCGAGCATTTCTGCTGCCGACGAGAAGCCCGAAATTCGAGCTGCTGCGTCGTTTGCGTAAAGAAGCCTTCCGTCGGCGCCTTGGGCCGTGATCCCTTCCGAGATGCCGCGAAGGATCGTGTCGAGCTGACGGGTGGTCGTCGCAGCACGTTCCTGTGCTGCCTTGAGATGCGTCACGTCGGCCGATAGCCCATGGATCTTCATCCCGGCACCAGGACCGATTTGCGCGAGCCGAGCCCCGGTGTGGACCCACATGACGCCGCCATCCGACTTCAGCAGCCGGTGCTCAAGCGCGATGTCCTTGTTGCCCTCGACAGCTTCACGAAGGCGCACACGCACAGGCTCACGGTCCTCGGGGTGAACACGATCGAGCCACGATTTGGATTGCGAGTACCATTCGCTGAGAGGGTACCCGAGGAGTCGCTCAGCCGTGGCGCTGATGAACGTGATGCGCAGCGTAACGGCATCGGCCTCCCACACCATGCCGTGGTCGATCCCGTTGACGAAGTCCTCGAAGCGTTGACGGGAAGCTCTCTCCGCTTCGTGCAGCAAGCTGTCATTCAACGCCGAGGCGACCAACGTCGAGTACGTGACGAGGGCCTCGACGACCTCCTCCGGGAGCGAAAAGCGGAAGAACGCTGCCAACACGCCCCGGAGTTCTCCGCCGACCGTGAGGGGCAACACTGCGACCGACTTGAGCCTCTCCTTCTGGACCCACGCTGGATCGAACTCGGTTTCGGCGGAGAGGTTGTTCGTGACGAGAGGGGCGAGGTTCTTCGCTACCGAGGCCACTTCGGGTGGGAATGAAGCGCTGTCGATGATCTCGCCTGAGCCGGCCTCAACACTGATGGACGCGCCTGCGCTAGCGATGTGAACGAGCCGGTTCTGCGCCCTGTCGAACAGCCATACCCGTCCGAGGGCTGCGTCGAAACCCTCGACAAGACCCTCGGCGGCGGTCTGGACCACGTGGGCTACGTCGAGCTTTTCTGCGAGACCTGCCGCCGCCCGATTGGCCGCCTTCAGGTATTTGCTGATGCGTAGCTGCCGTTCGATTTCGACGCGATCCACGAGGTCGCGGATGGTGGCGACGATGCAGGGCTGCCCGTCACCAAAGGCGAACGACGAGAGGGCTAGCTCGATTTCGATCTCCGTCCCATCCTTGCGAAGCGCAGGAACCCGCACCGCTCGCCCCATGATTTGAGACTTCCCTGTGCTGATGAAGCGCGTGAATCCCCGCTCGTGTTCCTCGCGCATTCGCTCGGGCATGAGCACTGTCAATGGCTGGCCCTTCGCGTCCGCGCTGGCCCAACCCAGGAGACGTTCTGCCGCGGGATTCAGGTGGACGATTCGGTCGTCAACGCCGCCCACCACGATGGCGTCTGCCAAGCTGTTAAGGACGGCGAGAGAGTCCACGTGTGTCCAGTATCCCGCTTACCATTCCATGACGTCTAGGGACCGCGCCAAGCTTGGCCTCGCTCCCCCGCCTCCTCCGGGCCGCTGGCGCGGAATCGGACCTGGAGGCGGATTTGGCCTCGGCATGGGTTCTGGTCCTGGCCCTGGCGTCGGTATGGGAAACGGGATGGGAGGCGTGGGGATGGCGCCTCTCGCGATCACACCGGGATCTTTGGGCGGTGAACCCGGCGCCGGAGGATCTTCGATCACGCGCGGTGGCTCGCCCGGTTCAGGCGAAGGAGAGGGCGGGTCGCGCCTGATCGGCTCCTCAGGGGGCGGATCGCCTAGGGGCGAACGCTCTGGCCTCGGGTCTTCCATCGGAGGGGGCGGCTGGGTCATGGAGTGTCGCCCTGCAAGTGCCACGCCTTCATCCCCCATCAGCGCTCAACGCGGCGCGCGCGCCTTCGACCACTTGCCCAGCTTGCGCGACTTCCTTCGCTTCAGCGGGCGTCAAACCGCGGCCGAAGTGACGGGAATACACCTGGGTCAGCTCCGCGCCGAACAGAAACATCTGAGCGGAGAAGTACAGCCAGACCAAGACCACGATGACCGAACCAGCCGCGCCGTAGGCTTGTGCCACCGCCGCGTGCGAGAGGTACAGCCCCACCAGCCAATTGCCGATGTTGAACAATAAAGACGTCAGTAGCGCTCCGCGCGTCGCCGCTCGCCACCCCACGCGGGTGTCGGGCACTACCTTGAACACCACCGCTGATACGATCGCGACTGACGCCAATGAAAACGCGATCTGGCTCAGCTCCACCAGCGGCGCCGTCCACGGTGCATCAGGGAATATGGCCCGTTGTACCCAGGAGATCAGGGTTCGCGAAGCGAACACCACGAGCAGGAGGGGTCCCGACGCCAACACCAGCAGGAACGCGAATAAGCGCCGCCTCACGTAGCCGGTCACGCTGGCTTTGAAGCCTTCCGCCTGACGCTCGTCGACGTTCCACACTTGATTGAGCCCAACGCGCAGCTGGGCGGCCAGGCGCGACGCTGTGTACAGCGCTAGTGCGAACCCCACGAGCGACGCGGCCATGCCCGAGTCAGCGGCTTGAGTGACCCAGTTCTCCACGGCCTTGGCGGCATCATCGCCCATCGCATCTTGAACCACGAGCAAGGCTTCCCCCAACGCCGCGCTGTGACCCAACACGGCACCGGCGATGGCAACGGCGATGATGATGAGCGGCGCGATGGACAGCAGCGTGAAGAACGCCAAGCCCGCAGCCACCATTTCCGCCCGGTCCTTGACGTATTCGTCCCAGGTTTCATCGAGAATTTGGTAGATCTGCTTACCCCAGGCTCGCACGCGCCGTCGATTGACCAGCTCCAACATTGTACCGCTCCTTGCGAAGGTCGTGCCGCGCCCGAAGCTGGCCTGAGCGTGTGGCTGGGCGTCGTGCTGCTTGCGAGGTGGCGCGTGTCGCAGGGCGCCTCAACGGGGCAGCTTGCCTCGCCCCTCGGGCGGGGCGTCGGAGCCTCGCGACCCCACTGCCCTCGTCGAGATGGCCCGATCTACGCTCAATCCTTAGGCGCCTCCTGGATGTCGTCCCCGGCCTCTTCAACTGCCTCCCCGACATCCTCAACGGCCTCATCGGTTTTGGAGCCCGCTTTCTCAGCGGAATTGTCAATGCTCTCGCCGGCCTCTTCCATGGGCCCTTCGGGCTCCTCGGCTTCTTTATTTGAGCCACCGCACCCTACACAAAGCGCGACCAATAAAGACGATAGATAAATACGAGTTAACATTGCTAGACTCCGTTCCTTGAGGTACAGCCAGGGATCCTGACGAGGTCAGCAGAGCAACGCGTGTGCCAAGGCGTGGTTGCCCGAGTGCGCGGCTTCAACGGGTCAGACGCTTCACCCATTGTCGGAGGATTTGCCCCCAGCGCCGTTTAGGCTTCTTTCCAAGTGAACCACGCGGGTTGTTTCCGTCCGCAACAGTGGTGGGAACACTCGGGATTTGGCCGCCTTCCCCCTCCCAGTCCGCGACCGGCGGCTCTTGTTGGGGCTTGGGGGGCTCCACCGAGCCGGGACGTTTAGCTGCTTGCAGGGGCATGTCTTAAACCTGTGGTTCGGCACCGCCTCGCAACTTTCGCGCCACTCGCCTGAGCTCATTCAGCGTCTCCTTTGGCCAGGGCGTTGCGCAAAGCAGTCACACTTGATTCAAGATGCACGTGGCGTTCATGCTCTTAACGAAGCAAACGCGCGCGGCGCAGGCTCAGCTGCAGCTACGCGCGAGAAATGAAACGAATTGGTTCATTCCTTGCAATCGCCTTCCGCGATGAATATGCAGAAGAACTACGGGCCGAATGTTCCAGATCCCTACCCCCACCCCGGCGGACCGAATCCAGAACCCGATCCCCTTCCGGACCACACGCCCCCGGACCCCAAGCCCTTCCCGCAGTACGAAGATCCGCCGCCGGTTCAGCCGGTCGCGTAGTTAATGACACCCGAAGCGTCCCACGACTCCTTTTCCGTCAAGCGCGAGTTAGCACTCCCCAGCGGAACGAGGAGCTACTTCAGCTTACCCGCCTTCGCGAAACATTCGAACCTCGATCTCACCCGTCTGCCTTTCTGCCTCCGCATTCTGCTAGAGAATCTGCTGCGGCGTGAAGACGGAAAGGCCGTCACACGAGACGACATCTTGGCGTTGGGCGCTTGGACGCCACACCAGAGTGCGCCGCCCGAAATCGCATTTCATCCGGCGCGCGTACTGCTTCAGGATTTCACGGGGGTGCCGGTCATTGTGGATTTGGCGGCCCTTCGCGACGCCATGGAGCGCATGGGCGGAGATCCCGCGAAGATCAATCCGCTCTTCCCTTTGGAGCTGGTGATTGACCATTCAGTTCAGGTGGATTCCTACGGGAGCGTCGATTCTCTGCTGATCAACGCGCGCAAAGAATACGAGCGCAACACAGAGCGCTACACACTGTTTCGTTGGGCTCAAAGCGCGTTTAAGAATCTTGTGGTGGTGCCGCCGCAGACGGGGATTGTTCATCAGGTCAATCTGGAGCATTTGGCTCGCGTCGTGTTTGACGCGGATGGCCTTGTCTATCCGGACACGCTGGTGGGAACCGACAGCCACACCACGATGGTGAATGGACTCGGTGTGCTCGGTTGGGGGGTGGGCGGCATTGAAGCAGAAGCGGCGATGTTGGGGCAACCGATCAGCTTGCTCGTGCCCGAAGTCGTGGGGTTTCATTTGCGCGGTCAACTGCCGGTCGGCGCCACCGCGACGGACCTCGTGCTCACGATCACTCAGATCTTGCGAGCGCGCGGAGTGGTCGAAAAGTTTGTCGAGTTTTTCGGCGATGGCTTGGACGATCTGCCGCTCGCGGATAGAGCCACGATCAGCAATATGAGCCCTGAATTTGGCTCAACGTGCGCGATTTTTCCGATCGACGAACAAACCCTCAATTACCTTCGCCTCACGGGCAGAAGCCCTGAACAGATCGCTCTGATCGCCGCTTATGCGCAAGCACAGGGCCTCTTCCGAACTAAGGAGACGCCGAACCCAACGTATAGCGAGATCGTCGAACTCGATCTCTCGAGCGTGGTGCCAAGCATAGCGGGACCTCGACGGCCCGAGGAAAAGATCGCGCTCGTGGATGTGAAGGGAGTTTGGGCGCACGAGCTTGAGTCCATGCTGCGCCCCCTGCACGGTGACGTTTCCAAAGTAGCGAGTGTCCAAGCATTGGGCCACACTTTCGAGCTTCAGCATGGCTCCGTCGTGATCGCCGCCATCACCTCGTGCACCAACACGTCAAATCCGTCCGTCATGCTCGCAGCTGGGCTCTTGGCGCGACGCGCACGCGAGCGCGGGCTGCAAGTGAAGCCGTGGGTGAAGACCAGCCTGGCCCCGGGCTCCAAGGTAGTAACACGTTACCTAGAAGCGGCGGGAGTGTTGGCTGATTTGGAAGCCTTGCATTTCAACCTCGTGGGCTACGGCTGCACCACCTGCATCGGCAACAGCGGCCCACTCGATCCAGCCATTTCCGAGGCAATTTCAGCCCAAGATCTGGTGGTTACGAGCGTGCTCTCCGGCAACCGCAACTTCGAAGGACGCATCAACCCGGATGTGCGAGCCAATTTTCTCGCAAGCCCACCGCTCGTTGTGGCGTACGCATTGGCTGGGCGCATGGACATTGATCTTACGCGTGAACCCCTTGGCACCGATCAAGAGGGGCACGACGTTTTCTTGACCGATATTTGGCCTTCGCCCACGGAGGTCCAACTAGCCGTGAAAGAGCACGTCACGGCGGAGCTCTTTCGGGAAGAATATGCACACGTGCTCACGGGGGACGCCACCTGGCAGAATCTCGCAGTTCCCGCCGACAAGAAGTTCGCCTGGGATGAGCTCAGTACCTACGTTCGCCGCCCCAGCTTTCTGGAAGACATCCCGCGCACCCCAACCCCGCTCACAGACATCCTTGGGGCTCGGGTGCTCGCCCAACTGGCGGACTCGGTGACCACGGATCACATCTCGCCAGCTGGCAATATCGCGAAACGATCGCCCGCCGCGGAATATCTGATTCAACACGGTGTCCAAGCGCTGGACTTTAATTCCTATGGCGCTCGGCGCGGCAACCACGAGGTGATGGTTCGCGGCACGTTCGCCAACGTCCGCCTCAAAAATAGGCTCGCGAATGGCGTCGAAGGTGGAGTCACCCGCCACCTCCCCGGGTCCGAGTTGAGCTCCATCTTCGACGCAGCGGTCCACTATGGCACCGAGGGCACGCCGCTTCTGATCTTGGCGGGAAAGAATTACGGCGCCGGCTCGTCGCGCGACTGGGCCGCCAAGGGCACACTCCTGCTCGGAGTAAGAGCGGTGCTCGCAGAATCCTTCGAACGCATTCACCGCAGCAATCTGATCGGCATGGGCGTCTTGCCGCTCCAATTTCTCCCCAACCAAACCGCGACGAGTCTCGATCTCTCGGGCGAGGAACAATTCGAGATCCACGGCATCGCCAACGACCTCACGCTATCGAAAGCACTCGATGTGACGGCAACCACTCAGACCGGCGAGAGAATCAACTTTCAGGTTATCTGCAGAATCGATACCCTGGTGGAGCTCGACTACTATCGCCACGGTGGCATCTTGCCGTTTGTCCTACGGCAGCTGCTTTGAACGGAAGCCACTTGGTCGTAGACGCTGCCGAAGTTGGCAAGCTCAGCCGGCCTTCGCGCTGTGCGCAGCCCTCGCTGCCGGAGCACTATTTTAGTTCTTTGAGATATTTAATGCTGGATGAGCCGAGTTCAATTACCTCCGGGACGTGGCCGGTGAACATGAGCTTGGCCATGGAGGTGGCGTAGCCTTTCATCTGATCGAAGGTGACATGCGGCGGCATCGCGAGAGCGTTTTTATCGGTGAAAATATCGATCAGCGCGGGGCCGTCGTGGGCGAAGGCTTCCCGGAGCGCTGGCTCCACCTCACTGGATCTTTTCGCGGTCCAGCCACGGATACCCATCGCCCGGGCGAGCATCGCGAAATCAGGATTCTCCATGACCGTCTGCCAATCGGGATAACCGGCTACACGCATTTCCAGCTCCACCATTGCCAGCGCACGGTTGTTGAAGACGATGATTTTCACGGGAGCCTTGTATTGGCTGATCGTCATGAGATCGCCCAGCAACATGGTGAGCCCACCATCGCCGCACATGGCGATGACTTGCCGGTTTGGCTGCTGCAACGCCGCGCCGAGAGCCATGGGCATCGCGTTTGCCATCGAGCCGTGGTTGAAAGAACCGGTCAAGTAGCGGTCGTGCTTCCCACTGAGATAGCGGGCTGCCCACACCGCCGACATGCCCGTATCGACAGTGAAAATCGCATTGTCGGTGGCGAGCTTGTCGATCACGGCGGCGACGTATTCCGGATGGATCATGTCTTTTTTCGAATGCTCATCGACATAGCTCCGGTAGTTTTTCTCTACCGATGCGTGCAGCTCGCGCATTTCGTTGAGGAAATCGTTGTCGTGTTTCCCATCGAGCAGCGGGAGAAGGTTTTCCAGAGTCGGGGCGATGTCTCCACAGTAGCCGTAGTCCACTTTCGCACGACGTCCGATGCGCTCCGGCTTGATATCGACCTGGATGATGATGTTCTTTTCCGGGAGGAATTCGGTGTAGGGGAAATCAGTGCCTAGCATCAGCAGGACATCCGCTTCCTGCATGGCGGTGAAGCCGGATTTCGTGCCCAGCAGGCCGTTCATGCCGACCGCATACGGGTTGTCCTCCTTGTCGAAAAAGATTTTCCCACGGTAACTGTAGCCCATGGGTGCGCGCAGTTTTTCTGCGAGAGCCATGACCTGGCTTTGTGCGTGACGGCAGCCGTAGCCACAGAAGATCATGATTTTTTTATTCGAGTTGATCACCTCGGCGAACTCACTGTTTTCCTCTTTCGATGGGACGGTCGAGGAGCGCGGGAAAAAATTCCTTTCCCCGGTCGCGAGTTCGGGGGCGTCCGCTGCGGAAACATCACCCGGGAGGCCGATCACCGCGACGCCACGCTTGCTGATCGCATGCTGGATGCCTGTTTGCAGGGCGTGGATTGCCTGGGTGGGCGTGTTCGCCATGAAGCAGTATTTCGAGCAATCGTCGAAGAGCTTGGCGACGTCGGTCTCTTGGAAATTATCCAAACCGAGCTTGTCGGTGGTCACGGTTGTGGCGATGGCGATGACCGGGTTCCCGGCGCGGTTGGCATCATAAAGGCCGTTGACGAGGTGGACATGACCGGGGCCGCTACTTCCCATGCAGCAGGCTATGCCTTCCAGCTCGGCTTCCATTGAGGCGGCATAGGCACCCGCTTCTTCGTGTCGGACGTGAATCCATTGCAGTCGTCCATCGCGGCGGACGGCGTCGTTGATGGGATTGAGGCTGTCTCCGGTGACCGCGTAAACCCGTTTGACTCCCACTTTCACCAGCATGGAGACTAGAACATCGGCGACATTTTTAGCCATAGATTTCCTTTTGTGGTTAAGCGTTTGTTTACTTCATCGGCGACGCTCAACAGCAGCTGTGTAGGGCTGTCTGTTGTTCGTTTCTTTCGGCAAGTGTTGGCTTTGCCGACGTAACCCAGGTAAACGTAAAGGATGCTGCCGGGGGACTGAGCCGCAACAGGCCAACGATCTTCCAGCCATCCTCACCGACGGCTTCGTCGATGGCCGAAAACTTTTCGTTCTGTCGCGCTGCCCACACGGCTGTGCTTTTGCCGGCGGGTTTCTTACTCACGCGGTCCCTCACCGACCTCGGGCGTCTTCTTGAATTTCAACGCGGCGGAATTCAAACAGTAGCGAAGCCCAGTCGGATTGGGGCCATCTTCAAAGACATGGCCGAGATGGGCGTCGCAGCGGCTGCAGAGCACTTCGGTGCGCCGGGAAAACAAACTGTTGTCCGCCTCCGTGTTGATCCGATTCGGCGCCAGCGGTTGCCAGAAGCTGGGCCAGCCCGTGCCGGAATCGAACTTCGTTTCGGAACTGAACAGGTCGAAGTCGCAGCTCACACAATGATAGATGCCCGGCTCCTTGGTGCCGTTGTACTCGTTCTGAAAGGGGCGTTCGGTGCCCTTTTCGCGGGTGATACGGAACTGTTCGGGCGTCAGGATTTTCTCCCATTCCTCATCGGTCTTGATCACTCTGTTCGCCATCGCCAGTGTCTTTCCTGTTTGTTTCTCCAGCACGATCTCGTTCGGAGGAGCGCCGCTCGGCTCGGGCTGCCGTTTGCAGGAAATGATCAACACGGCTCCCGCGACCAGCGCGGCCAACCAAAGATTCGTGGTCTTGCGATTATCGCCGAAGTGGTCGCCCATATCCGCCTGCGAACCAATGCAGGAGCGATGCCAGAACAAGGGGTCCCCGATCCCCTCCGGGGTGGCGACCAAGTACACTCTCCATTGAGCCCTCACCTCGCGTCCCTGCACCGCGTCGAAATGTCCCGGTGTGGGCGTTATGTCGACTTTGTCATCGATTGCGCTCGAAGGAGGGCATTGCCAACGCGACGACGGCAAGCGGCATGATTGATGCTTCGATACTCATCGAAATCTCAAACGAGGAGCTCTCAATGCATACCTACGACCGACTCGATAACCAGATTGATCAGGCATACGGGACACCAGCCGCTGCCGAGCGTGTGATCGCGGCTTGAAGAAGGTGGAGCTGGACTACTATTGCCACCCGCGCTCGTCGATTCGCGCAGCCGGATCCCAGCGGAAGAAACCGCTCAGTTCGGTGTAGAGCGCAGGGTGCTGCAGGCGAAGCGCCCGGGGCCGCTCGAAAAACTGTTCGACAATCACGGCAAAGAACTCGGGGGCGTTGCTGGCCCCGTAGGGGTCGATGTGAGTGGGGCGCTCGTCCTCCACAGCTTTGCACAGCGCCGCGTACTCGAGGCCAGCAACCCTCGACCAAATCGAGTAGTGCTCCCAATCGAGCTGCGGCGTGCCATCCATCGCGCCGCCCTCGGCGTCGAGTTGGTGAGCGAATTCGTGAAGGACGACGTCATGGCCGTCCGTCAAGTCAGCACTGCCTGCCTGCACCGCATTCCAGGACAGCACCACCAAACCGTGCGACCACGACTCACCGAGGCGGGTCTCCTCGCCTTCGATCACCACGTAGCCTTCCTGCTGTCGATGGGGGGCCCGATAGGTGGACGGATACACGACGATGGTGTCGAGCTCTGGATAGAGTGGCTCGTCCAGCTCCACGCGGTGCAGCACCAACAAACAGGCGCGCGCGGCGATGGCGAGCTGCATCTCGTCGGTCAACACCAGTCCGCCCGCGCCGTCGAAGGTTTTCTCCGATAGCAGGATGCGCACCAAGGCCTCGAGCTTGGCGTGTTCGCTCTCGGTCAGATAGCTGGCGAGCGGCACGCGCGCGCGCACGAACTCACGGAACTCTGCGGAGAAGGGCTGAGCAATCACCTCAGCGCGGCTCAGGCGGCGCCACCAGTCGAACATGGGCGCACTATGCCATACTCGTGACTGTCCGAGCGCCAACGGGTGTTGTTTCGTGGTACCCCGCCGCCTGCTTACGGCAAATACGGCGGTGCGCGGAAAGCGGCCGATTAGGCCTGGTCTGGGCAAGGACCGCTAACTCCCCCGGCGGTGCCCCGCAATCCGTGCAGACCGCGGAGTTGCGTGCAGCTCTTGACGCCTCTCCCGTGCCCATTCTCGTAGACTTTTGGGCCCCGTGGTGCGGTCCGTGTCGCCCGGCACGTGGGTGCTCTCCGTGCCGCTCCTATCCAGCGCCGATGCTCAACAGCAACGAGAAGGCTGACCCACCGAGACTCGTGACCGCCGCCAAGTAACCGTTGCATCACAACCGCGGTCCGCCGCGCGACTGTCTGCTCTCTCAAGCTGATTTGTCAGTCACAGCTCGGAATGCGGCGTGACGGGTGGACCTTGATCCAAAGACCCACACAGACGTTTACGCGTCACGTCGAGCATTTCTCCATTTGTTGATCGCGCCCTCTGTGTCTCGGAGTTGGGCGTTTCTTCGGACTCGGCCTCTTCATCGTCGAGACACCATAAGTCTGCAAGCCCCCATTAACGCCTCAACCTAGGGTTTTCCCCAATACCCAATCTCCCCCTGTCGCTGTATCTCTTGCGCTGAGTGACCGAGTCCGAAAGAAAGATCTTCCCCCACGATGCCCTCGTACGGCGCGTATTCGGCGTCCCAGATCACGCCGCTGCTCAATTTCGTTCAACTCTGCCGCCAACCATCCTCGAGCATCTCGACCTCGACACGTTGCGCGTGGAAGACAGCAGCTTCGTCAGTGAAGAGCTTCGCGGCACGGTCGTGGACATGCTCTACAGCGCCAGCTACCGAAATCGCCCGGCTTTTCTGTATGTGCTCTTTGAGCACATGAGCACCGTTGATCCGCTCATGCCGCTTCGCGGTCTGAGTGGCGCCATTCGCGTGTGGGAGCGCCACGTGCAAAACGCCCGCGCTCGGGACGCGGCTGTTCTGCCGTTACCTGTTGTGCTCGTTCAGGTGTTGCACCACAGCGACGCAGGCTGGACCGCCGGCACGCGCTTCGAACAACTTTTCGACCCTACAATTCTAAGCGACCCTGCGGTACAAAGCGCCGTGCCCCATTGGGGCTTTCTGCTCGACGACATCAGCCGCGTCGACGATGCGCATATTCACGCGCGCCAATTGGATCCCGTCGTCACGCTGACGCTCGTTCTTTTGCGTGACAGTCGAGATGGCAAGGCACTCGTCCACACGATTCGCGCTCACTACAGCGAATTTGAAGCCGTATATCGCTCCCCTGGCGGCCGTGAAGCCTTCCTCGTTTTTGTGCTATATGTCCTGACTGTGACCCAGGGAGCAGTAGGGCGTGAAGCATTCGAAGCCCTCAAGGCCGTACCGGGAGCAGGAGACGTGGTCATGACATACGCAGAAGAGCTAAGATTTGAAGGCAAGGTTGAAGGCAAGGTTGAAGGCAAGGTTGAAGGCAAGGTTGAAGGGATGGTTGTGGCGACGCGGCAAATGGTCCTAAGACTCTTAGGCCACAAGTTTCCTGCGCTGCCCGCCGAGCTTCGGGCACGTGTTGAAAGGGCATCCGAGGCGGAGTGCATCGTGTGGGCCGATCGTTTGCTGGATGCCACTTCATTGAATGACATCTTCGTGGACTAGGCGGGGAAAGTTCGCGACATCAACACTGCACATCTGACAAGTCTCGTCTAATCAGCGCACCAGTTAGAGCGCCACCGTAGGTCACGCTTGGTGGCGATGACAAAACTTGAACTCACCGTAATCAAGAACGACAGCACGATCCCGAACGCTGAGCCTCCTTCACCCGAACGCGTGTTGGTCCCTGCACGCATGATCAACGAGGTGCTCTATTGCGAACGCCTCATGTTTCTGGAGTGGGTGCAGGGCGAATGGGCCGACAATTACTTCACCGCGGATGGCACGCGAGTCCATCGCAACGTCGACGGCCGCCCCAAAACGCTTAAACTTCGAAAACCATCAACCACCGCCGGAGTACCTTCCACGCCCGAAGTTCAGGATGAGCGTCCGTACACGGCTCGCAGCGTCTGGCTCTCGTCTGAGAAGCTTGGACTAACCGCGAAGATCGATGTTGTGGACGTCGACGGGGGAGACGTGGTCCCGATCGAATACAAGCGCGGAAAACGCCCGGCCGTCCCGGAAGGAGCCTGGCTCCCGGAAAGAGCTCAGCTCTGCGCACAGGTTCTGCTGCTCCGTGAGCACGGCTTCAAGTGCACGGAGGCGGCCATCTACTACGCTGAAGACCGCGCTCGCGTACCGATCGAGATCACCAAAGAGCTTGAGCTTGTGGTCCGAGGCGCGGTCGCCCGCGCGCTCCAAATCTCCGCAACGCGCGAACCCCCACCTCCACTGAGCGATAGCCCCAAGTGCAAGGGATGCTCACTGGTCGGGATCTGTCTCCCCGACGAAGTGCGCTACCTCCGTGAGCTTGAAGCGGAGAATCCACCTGCAGAACCCCGACCGGCGCGGAGATTGATTCCTGCCACAGACGACAAGATGCCTCTTTACGTGCAGGAACAAGGTGCGCGTATCGGATTGAGTCACGAAACTCTCAAGGTCACGTCACGCGACGGCTCGACGACAGAGGCGCGCCTCCCGCAGACCTCCCAAATCGCGCTCTTGGGCAACGTCCAGATCAGCACCCAGGCACTTCGCGAGGCGATCCTGCGAAATATCCCAGTCACCTTCTTTACAACGGGCGGCTGGTTCGTGGGCAGAACTGTGGCTGCTGACTCCAAGAACGTCTTCCTAAGACAAGCCCAATACGCAGCAACACTGAACTCACCTATGAGTTTGGATTTCGCCCGTCGAATCGTTGCTGGCAAGATCCGCAATTGTCGAACGCTCTTGAGGCGAAACCATCTAGACCCAGACAAGACAACCCTCTTCGAGCTGAAACAGCTAGCCCAAAAAGCCGAGGAATCCGCAGCTCTCGAATCCCTATTGGGCATTGAGGGAACAGCGGCGCGCGTGTACTTCGGAGAGTTCAGCGGAACTCTGAAGCCCCCAAGTCACCCGCTCTATTTCGCTATGGAAGGCCGCAATCGCCGACCTCCGCGAGACCCTATCAACGCACTCCTTTCGTTTTCGTACTCGCTGCTCGCAAAGGACGTGAGCTTAGCTTGCACCTACGTCGGGCTCGACCCACTTCTTGGCCTCTACCACCAGCCTCATTTCGGCCGCCCGTCCCTGGCGCTAGACCTCATGGAGGAGTTTCGCCCCATTGTTGCTGACTCCGTCGTTATGAACGTCGTCAACAATGGCATCGTTCAGAGCGACGACTTTGTGGAAGCAGCAGGCGGCATGTCGCTCAAGGATCCGGCCCGGCGTCGCCTCATCGAGGCGTACGAAAGACGCATGGCCCAGCTCATCATCCACCCTACCTTCGAATACCGGATCAGCTACCGGCGAGTCCTGGAAGTTCAAGCGCGGCTATTCGCGCGTTGGCTCCAGGCAGAAATCCCCCACTACCCTTCCTTCAGAGTCCGTTGAGCCATGCGCCACACGTACATCGTCACTTACGACATCGCCGACCCGAAACGCCTCCGCAAGATTTACCAAATGATGCGCGGCTGGGGGGACCACCTGCAGCTATCCGTATTCGAGTGCGACCTCAACCCCCAGGAACGCGTAGAACTCGAAGCCGAGTTGACCGCTCTGGTCAATCACCACCAGGACCAGGTGCTCTTCATCCTCCTCGGCCCTAGCCGCGGCCGAGGGAGCCGAGCCATTTCAGCCATTGGGGCCCGCTATATAGCCCCAGAGCGGGGGGCGATTGTGGTATAATCGCCGGGCTCATATTTCGATAAGCCAAGGCGAGAGGTTCGGCTCCCACCGGCGCCCGGCACCCTCTCGCATCTAAGCCCTGATCCTTGAAAACATGCCCAATTCGAATAGCCACTCATCAAGTCCCTGACGAAGATTCCCATGTGCAACGTGCTCCACCTCCCCCCCTCTCGCAGAGTACCCGCCAACCGTGCGGAACTACAGCGGTTTGCGGGGGCGTATTTCCGCCGTTCACTAACGGCGGCCCCATTGAAGCTTGAGCTCGGCCATCAGCAAGCTCCTGACCCGTGGGTATTTCCGCCGTTCACTAACGGCGGCCCCATTGAAGCCATCGCCTGTCTCTTGGTCGCAAAATTAGCCTCTGCATTTCCGCCGTTCACTAACGGCGGCCCCATTGAAGCGAATCCGGCGACTATGTCGAGGCGTTCGCCAAGGCTTATTTCCGCCGTTCACTAACGGCGGCCCCATTGAAGCAAGCGGTGGCAATCCACGCTTACGAGCGAGAAGCGAGAATTTCCGCCGTTCACTAACGGCGGCCCCATTGAAGCCCGGAACGTTGTCGCTTTTGTCGCCAGCCATCGCGAGATTTCCGCCGTTCACTAACGGCGGCCCCATTGAAGCGATCCAGCCAGTGATCGTGAACGCTGCGCCAAAGTCATTTCCGCCGTTCACTAACGGCGGCCCCATTGAAGCTAACTACGCGCTTGGGCTGCACCCGACCGTTCATCACATTTCCGCCGTTCACTAACGGCGGCCCCATTGAAGCCAGGATACGTCCGGCAAAAGCATCACGAGCGATGAATTTCCGCCGTTCACTAACGGCGGCCCCATTGAAGCGCGGCATTGCGGAAGGCCAGGGTGCTAGTTGTGAGGATTTCCGCCGTTCACTAACGGCGGCCCCATTGAAGCTTTTCATGATTGCTCCCTCTGCCAGCGCTCAATGCTGGATTTCCGCCGTTCACTAACGGCGGCCCCATTGAAG
>Ga0163155_10000532_pt1 | contig 46775 bp, 45 predicted proteins | sample OliLakLV19SP4G1_FD_148611 | JGI IMG/M metagenome (GOLD analysis project Ga0163155, IMG submission 148611) | Freshwater microbial mat bacterial communities from Lake Vanda, McMurdo Dry Valleys, Antarctica - Oligotrophic Lake LV.19.SP4.G1 | ecosystem: Environmental > Aquatic > Freshwater > Lake >... | reverse complement strand
CCCTTGCCCGATGGGATAAATTAAATGTTTACACCCAGGATGGAAATTTAAGAATAGACAATAACCTGGTAGAAAACAGCATAAGACCTGTAGCCATTGGCAGAAAAAATTATTTATTTGCAGGCAATCATGAAGCTGCCCAAAGAAGCGCAATGCTATACAGTTTATTTGCTACCTGTAAACTACACAATGTAAATCCTATCCAATGGCTTACCTATGTCTTTGAAAACATCAACGACCATAAAATAAATGCTATAGAAGAACTGTTGCCGCAAAATTATGTTGCACTATTGAATAAAAAATGAAGGGGTTGGCTAAGAGGATACATATTTTGTACCTATCTCCCCTAGAATTTTAAGGTCAGAAAGGTCTGGGTAAAGAGGTGAATGACTTTCAGGTCTGAAATCAAATTTCTTTGGCTTCCGAAGTTCTAATTCAATCCATTGATATTTTTTGAATTCAAGAAATTTAAATGGGACAGGATAAATTCTAATCCAGTCACCATTTTCTAGAAATCCGCCAGTACACACTAGCTCATCATAAGATCTTGATGGTAATGGATAAGTAGTAACAGCCATAAGAACTTTGGTCAAGGCCATCAGATATGTTTTAGTTCAAAATCCCATTCAGGAAGCTTGGTTATAGCTTCTGAAAGGTGTTTACGATGGCATTGACAAATATTTGCTTCAAAACATGTAAGGGCTACCCTTTTTTTCTCTTTCAGTAAGTCTAATATCTTTTGTTGATGGGTAGTTGTGGTTGATAGATTACTTTTCTTATAAAGGGAAAATAATTTATCATAGTCACTTTGAGTATTTAATTCTTGTCTGAATTCTGAATGAATTCCTACTTCTGGGATATGTAAATACTCAATTCCAAGGCTATTACAATAATTTTCAAGCTGATTTTTTGAAAATCCAAATTTCATGCTTAATGCATTCTTTCTAACATCTATAAGAATTTTAACGTCATTTTTTATAAGCCTGTTTAAATACTCTTCCAGAGAAATTCCCTCATACCCGATTGTAAAAAGCGTAGTTCGGTTTGTAATAGGACGGGATGCATTAACCTTTCCTAACTGTTCTTTAGTTAGTAGTGTTTTAGCAGTTTGTGAATTAATTGCAGTGTAAGGGTATTTTGTATATGTATATCTCATTAAATCATCACCAGAGCTATTAAAAAATTGCTGATAAATCGATTGTAAAATTTTTTTGTCAGATTCAGTTAATAGCGCCAAATAGTTTTTATTATCTACTTTGCTAACCGATTTGTCTTCGTCTTTTAATTGTTCTTTTTTATACATTGTTACTAAATCTGCATGAAGCGAAAATGAGTAACATCCAAACTTGTAGGGAACAAAGTCGTATTGTGGTTTAGGCTGTAGCTTAGAAAATATTAATAATAGCTTATAAAGATTGATTTTCTCTAGTTTGCCGCCAAATGCTTGTAATAGCCCCAATATGACTTTTCGCCTGTAAAACATAACGTAATATTACTTTTTCTTTTTCAAAAACCTCCCAATCCCCGGCAACTTCTCCAACTCCTTCCTTTCAATCTTACCTACAAACCAGGTAAAGAAGCCAAACAGGAAAGTAGCAGCCGCTAAATTAAACCAGCGATTATCGTACAAATAAACCAATCCACGGTGTGTGGCATAAATGAGGGCCACCAGCACTAAATAAGCTATTAATTTTTTCTTCGCATACGGTACCGGGTAATATTTTTGTCCCAGCATATAACTAGTGATCATCATAAATAAGTAACAACAGAAGGTGGCGATCGCCGCACCGAGGTAATGGAAACGGGGTATCAGTAAAATATTCAGGGCAATCGTAATAATAGCCCCGGCAATGGTGATCAGTGCCCCGATCATATTCTTATTTTTCAACTTGTACCAGATGCTGAGGTTATAATAAATACCCAACAGGATATTGGCCATGGCAAACAGGGGCACCACATACAATCCCTCGATCCATTTTTCGCGGTGGATGGCGACAAAGAACCATTTTACCACATCAATATATAAGCTGATGCCCAAAAAAAGAAAACAACATACCAGTATAAAAAATTTCATTACCTGGGCATACACCCGCTGCGGATTTTCTTCCTTGCTCCTGTTAAAAAAGAAGGGTTCTGCTGCCATCCGGAAAGCCTGGATGGTGACCGTGATGAGGATAGCCAGCCGGATGATATTGCCGAAAATACCCAGCTCATGTTCAGCCTGGGCCTTGGGCAGGTCTACCACATGCTGGTAGATCAGCCGGCTCAGCATATCATTGATCACGCCACCCATACCAACAAATACCAATGGGTAACTATAATACATCACTTTTTTCCAAATGGCCTTATCAAAGTTGAAACTGATCTGCCGGAACTCTTTTCTCAATAATATGAAAGTGAGAAAACTTCCGGCCAGGTTGCCGATCAGGTAATAGCCGATACCGATCTTTTTATTATAAATACTTTTTAAAAAACTATCGGGATGATCTGCCAGGTACTTAGGAATAACAGCTAAAAACAAGATGACCACAATTACATTCACCAGCACTCCCGATAACCGGGCAAAAGCATAACGTTTCGGCCTGTTTTCCTGCCGCAGCCGGGCAAAAGCGAGGGTGGAAATAGCATCAAAGAAAATAATGGCTGCCATCAGTCCCACAAACTCGGGGTGGTCCTGTAAGCCTGCCCAGGATGAGATACTGTCTTTAAATATAAATAAGAGGGTGGTAAAGAAAATGGTAGAACCGATCAGCGAAACAGAAAGTGTATCATATAATTTCTTTTGATCGGTATCCTGCGAAAAACGAAAATAAGCAGTTTCCAGCCCGTAGGTAAACAGTACGTTTAAAAAAGGTATGATTGCATAGGCCTGTGTCAGCTCGGCCGTTGTGGCAGGTTGCGAGAAAATAAGGGGTAAGGAAAGGTTCATCAGGTACCCCAAAAAGCGGCTTGCAATGGTCGGTATACCATACCACAGTGTTTGTCCCGCCAGCTTTTTAATTTCACTCAAAGGATTGGAAATTTAATAATCGTTACTGACCCTTTGGGCAATAACAGGACAAATGTAGGTTTTGGACAGACAAAAAATGCAGCCGGGCGACTTCTCCGCCTTTTTATTTGCCATAATTGCAACGCTTTTAACTCTTACTGTATCTTTATTGCCAAAAAATAAGGGTTATGAAGAAAATTAGTTTTCTCTCAGTTATTCTTTTTAGTGTTACCGTTGCGATCTCGGCCCAGGCCTATGAAAGCACTATTCAATACGATAAGAAAAAACAAACTGCTATTTCAATAGACTATGGCTATCCATCAAAGGCAGTGGAGAATGCCATTGTTCAGCGGATGGAAAAACTAGGCTACCGGGCCAGGGAAGAAAAAGGTATCCTGAACAGGGATAAAGGTTTCCTGGTGTTTAAGAATGCCTATGTTACGGATATCACTGACGTGAAGATTGATTATATCATCAAAGTGGAACGGAAGAGCCGGAAAGAAAGCGACGAAACAGTTTTATATATGATACTGGCCAAAGACGGGGATAATGCAATTAATAAATTGCCACCAGCTGATATTACAAGCGCCAAATCTTATCTGAATAATTTGTTACCCGACATTGAAGCCGCCAACCTCGAATTAAATATCAAAGCCCAGGAAGAAGTAGTGGCAAAGGCAGAGAAAAAATTACAGGATCTGAAAGACGATCAGCTCAACCTGGAAAGAAAATTACAGGAAAATAAAACCGGGCAGGAAGCTACGCAAAAAGATATCGAAGCGCAGAAACAGGCATTGGGAACACTGATCGGTAAAAGGAATACCAACTAAGGCTCGCGGAACCGGGGATCAGCTAAAAACATTGAATCCGTCAGCGTGCGGAGAAAGACAGCGATGTCATTTGCCTGGACATTAGTCAGGGTAATCCCATTTATTAATAAAGGGTCCAGTGAAGCACTTTGCTGTACGCCGCTGCGGTAATGGTTGATACATTGCAGCAGCGTATTAAACCTGCCGTCGTGCATATAGTTGGAAGAGATATAGGTATTGCGGAGAGTAGGCACTTTGAACTTTAGCGAATCTGCTTTTTGACCGGAGATCCTCATCCGGCCAAAATCTTTCAAAAAATTATCGGTGGGCAAGCCAATATTGCGGATACTGTAATCGGTAAACATCGGTTCCGGGTGACAGGTAGCACAATTGGCTTTAAATAATTGGTAGCCCCTGTCTTCCTGCGTAGTAAAAACATCGGTTCCTTTTTTGAAACGATCATATTTTGAATTCGCCGACACCATATAGCCGGTAAACTGGGCCAATGCTTTTAGAATATATTCCGGTCGGATAAAAGGATAGCGAAAAACTTTTTTAAATCGTTCCTGGTAGTCTTTATCATCTTTTATTTTATTAATAATTCCTTCAAAGGACTCGCCCATTTCAATATGGCCGTTGATGGGTTGGGCTATCGCATCTTGCAACGAAGAAAATTCTCCATCCCAGTGAAACTGGTTATTCCAGGCGAGATTGAAAAGTACCGGCGCATTCCGTAAAGTGTGTGAATCAAAAACTCCATGGCTACGGTCATGCTCAAATGTACCAAAACCTGCAATCTGCTGGTGACAGGAAGAGCAGGGATGCAAGTTGTCGATAGAAAGGCGGCCATCATAAAATAATTTCCTCCCCAGTTCAAAACCTTCCTGGCTCAATGGATTATCCCTGAATGTATAAGCTGGTTGTGGAAACCCTGCCGGTATTTCCTGTGTCAATAAGTGCAGACCATCCGAATTCTGATCTTTTTTACAGGCACCCAGCAAATAAGAGGATAGAATAGTTACAACTACCAGGAGCAATATCGTCAGAAGGCTTTTCCGCACAGGGTGCATTTGAACAGGTAATTTACGACTTTTTTCAGGCCGTAGTTTTAATAGCTACCAGGTTTTAATTTCTGCCGGCCCGATTTAATATCAGCTTTTCTTTTTTTCGATTCCAGTCTTTTTTCTTTTACACCCTTACTGACTTTGGTAGCGATACGGGCTTTTTTCTTTTGCAATGCTTTGCTTACCAGGTCGTTTATTTTTTCTACTGATTCCTGTTTGTTGGCTAATTGGGTCCGATGGGTTTGGGCCTTTACCTGCAGGTAACCATCGGCACTGATCCGGTTGGATAGTTTTTCTTTGAGTACTGCTTTTTGTTCTTCCGTAAGTAATAGGGAAGAATCGATATGAAACGAAGCAATAACAGCAGTTTCTACTTTGTTTACATTTTGGCCGCCTTTTCCGCCGCTGCGGGTGGTTTGAAATGCTATTTCTTTATGGAGATCGATCATGGCTGGTTGCCAGTTAATTGTTACTGATAAAGCACAAGGCAAAGGTAACATCGTTAAAGGTTTGAAACTATCTTTAGCAGGAGTTTACAAGTCACCAGAAAAAAATCAGTATGAGGGCAGTTATACAGCGGGTCAGCAAAGCCAGTGTGACAATTGATGGAAAAGTGCATTCGCAAATTGGCAATGGGCTTTTAGTATTATTGGGGATCGAAGACGCAGATAGTAATGAGGATATTGCGTGGTTAAGCGCCAAAATCATCAACCTCCGCATTTTTAATGATGCTGACGGTGTAATGAATGAATCCGTATCGGATAAAAACGGCGATATCTTATTGGTCAGCCAGTTTACCCTGCACGCATCAACCAAAAAAGGCAATCGTCCTTCCTATATCAAAGCCAGTAAACCGGGAATTGCTGTTCCGTTATATGAAAAAATGATCCGGCAGTTGTCTACTGACCTGGGCAAGCCTATTCAAACCGGGGTATTCGGGGCTGATATGAAAGTTGAATTGCTGAATGATGGCCCGGTTACGATTATGATGGATACGAAGCAGAGAGAGTAGCTAAGAGGTTAAAAGAGAAATGGAGCTAAAAGAGTTGATTCCGGGGGGCTATTATTTCATTAAATCTTCTGAAAGTTCAATAAGCAATAGCCTTCTTCTTTTATTCACTTAATCCGATTTTTTCGGTGTAGATCCTGCCGTTGCTTAATCCGATCATCAGGAAAAAAGTTTTTTGATGCACCGGGATATTCACGATAAAAAAATGGGCATTGATTTCTTTTTGTTCCACTACCCGGTAGCCCCCGGTGGTCCAGAGCATCACGTTCTTAATCGTGTTGTTGCTTTTAATGGTGAGTTGCTTGCCCGTCGTGTGTACTTTATAAGGTTTTTCGGCCGGAGCGACAGTACCTGATTGAGCGGCACTAACCCATAGGGTGAGCGACAAGGATACAACAGCTAGTAGCCGGCGGATAGCATTCATCATAGAATACAATTAATCTTTTAAAGGAATTGGTTATTGGTTCAAGGGGGACGGGGAGAGTGAAACGGCAATAATCATGCTATATTGTGATAAACATTCTAAAATATTTGTTATGACGATTCAGCAAGCCCAGCAAAATGTGGATGAATGGATAAAAACAGTGGGAGTCCGTTACTTCAGCGAACTGACCAATATGGTGATATTGACGGAAGAAGTGGGGGAGCTGGCCCGTATCATGGCACGTAAATACGGCGACCAGTCATTCAAAGAATCTGAAAAGGATAAAAACATGGCGGATGAGATGGCTGATGTGCTATGGGTGCTGATATGTATGGCTAATCAAACCGGTGTTGATTTAACGAAGGCGTTGGAGAAGAATTTTGAGAAAAAGAATATCCGGGATGCTGAACGGCATAAGAATAATGAGAAGTTGAAATAAATATTAACATACCTGATGTTTGATTTTCTACGGGTACTAATAAATTTTTTTGACAAGAACCAGATTGCCTACATGCTTTCGGGTAGTATGGCAATGAGTGCATATACAGGCCCCGCTATACAAGGGATTTTAATTTTGTAGTCCACCTCAAACCTTCAGATGCTGTTATTGTTGCCAGTTATTTTAAGGAAGGATATTATTGTGACAAAGATGCTGTCAGCGGAGCGATAGCAACAGAAGGAATGTTCAATATTATTGACCACAAAAGTAATTATAAAGCGGGGTTTATTATTCTAGAAGACCAGGCTTTCAGAATAATAGAGTTTGAAAGAAGGTATATTGTTGATTTTCTTGATATAAAAAAATATTTGGTGTCGCCAGAAGACTTGTTGATTTCAAAGTTAATATGGATACAAGAACTATAAAGTGCTGTTCAGGCGGATGATATTAAATTACTTACAACCATGGATAGTTTGGATTGGCATTATATTCATAAGTGGGTATCCACTCTTAAATTAAATACCTTTGGGTTAATAAAAGAATGACCGATACACCGCAGCATATTAAAGACCTTCAATTACAACTTTGGCTGAAAAAAACACCAGGGGAACGTCTTTTTCAGGCTATCATTGACATTGAAGCAATGCGGGAAGCTTTACGGGATGCTAAAATGAAAATGGGTTTACCTTTAGGAGATTTAGACCCGGTAGGAGAGTATCTCAGGAAAAAGCAAGAAAACGAACAATAACAAGTTATCGCAGTTATTCCTCAACATTTTTTAAATCGTCGTTCCTTCTTTTTTGGCACTATGTGTGTCTTATACAAGCTATGACCATCAAAGACGCCTTGAAAATCACCAAACACTCTTTCAAAGATTTTTTTGAGCATAATATATTAAAACTCAGCGCTGCACTGGCATTCTTTACCATTTTTGCATTGCCCGGTTTACTTATTATTATAATCTGGGTTAGCGACCTTTTTTTTGGCCGTGATGTAGTGGAAGGGTCGGTTTATAATCAAATTGAGGGCTTTGTGGGGCATTCCACTGCATTGGATATACAGAGCACTATCCGTAATGCCACTTCATCTTCCGGGGGCCAGTTTGCCACTATTGTCGGACTTATTGCCCTCATTTTCGGGGCTATGAGTGTCTTTGATGAAATACAAAGTTCTGTCAATAGTATCTGGCGGCTTAAAGCGAAACCCCGCAAAGGATTCGGGATCTTAAAATTTCTATTTAACCGGATCCTTTCTTTTTCAATGATAATTGCAATGGGGTTTATTTTATTGGTGTCACTTATCATTAATGGGGGTATGGACTTACTACTTGATAGGCTGATGCAAATTTACCCGCAATTAACGGTGATATTGATTTATGTTGTTAATATTATCCTTACTTATCTTATATCAGCATTCATCTTTGCTGCTATTTTTAAAATTTTACCAGATGCAAAAGTAAAGTGGAAGCATGTAAGAATTGGAGCATTTGTCACTGCCTTTTTGTTTATGGGAGGAAAATTTTTAATGAGTTATTACATGGGGCATAACAGGTTGAGCTCTGCTTACGGCGCTGCTGGTTCCGTCATTATAATATTATTATGGGTCTATTATTCTTCCATCATATTGTATTTTGGAGCCGCTTTTACCCATTCGTATGTCGTTCATAAAGGTTCCAGAATTTATCCCAATAGTTATGCAGTATGGGTGCAGCAGATAGAAGTGGAGTCGGAAAAATCAATCGAGCAGCAACCCGATGAAAAAATTGTGATTGAATTGCCGGAAAAAGATGACCTAAGTACTGCAGACCCCACCACAAATCATAACTAATCTTTTTTGAACCGGCTGCTTCTTCCTTCTTATTTTTGCCCCACTATGGCAAATGATTCGAACAAGTTCCAGGCAATTATATCTCATTGTAAGGAGTACGGGTTTATTTTTCCCAGCAGCGAAATATATGACGGGCTGCAGGCTGTATATGACTATGGCCAGATGGGCAGTGAACTGAAAAAAAACATCAAAGACTATTGGTGGAAAAGCATGACACAACTGCAGGACAATATCGTTGGTATTGATGCGGCAATATTTATGCATCCCACCACCTGGAAGGCATCCGGCCACATTGATAATTTCAACGACCCGATGATTGATAATAAGGACAGTAAGAAGCGTTACCGGGTTGATCATTTGATTGAAGGCTTTGCTGAAGAGCTAAGAGGTAAAGGAGAGAAAGAGAGCAAAGAGGCGGATGAGCTATTAGCTCAAATGGACTCCTTGTTGGCAAAAGATGATTTTGCAGGATTAAAAACCCTGATCGAGACAAATAAAATTAAATGTGCCGTTAGCGAAACCTGTAACTGGACCGATATTCGCCAGTTCAACCTGATGTTCTCAACCGAGTTTGGTTCTACTGCTTCTTCTGATGGAGAGGATAATAAAATCTACCTGCGTCCCGAAACAGCTCAGGGTATTTTTGTGAACTTCCTGAATGTGCAAAAAACCGGACGGATGAAAATCCCTTTTGGTATTGCACAAATTGGAAAAGCATTCCGTAATGAAATTGTGGCAAGACAATTTATTTTCCGCATGAGAGAGTTTGAACAAATGGAGATGCAATATTTTATTCGTCCGGGTACTCAAAAAGAGGAATATGAAAAATGGAAACAGATAAGACTGGACTGGCATAAAAGCTTAGGCATACCAGCTGAGAAATATCGTTACCACGACCATGTAAAACTGGCCCACTATGCCGATGCTGCCTGTGATATTGAATTTGAATTCCCGATTGGTTTTAAAGAACTGGAAGGCATTCACTCCAGAACTGATTTTGATTTGAAGCAGCACCAGGAATACAGCAAAAAGAAAATGCAGTATTTCGATAATGATGTTGACCCGGACACTGGCAAGCCTTACGGTAATTATATTCCTTATGTAATTGAAACGTCTATTGGTTTAGACAGAATGTTTCTGGCCGTAGTAAGCCAGGCGTATGAAGAACAGGATTTAACCAAAGAAGATAAGCCAGACAGCCGTGTTGTATTAAAATTTCCTGCTAAACTTGCCCCAATTAAATTAGCTGTACTGCCATTAACAAAGAAAGATGGCTTGCCGGAAATTGCAGAAAAAATCATGGCTGATTGCAAACCACATTTCCGTTGCTTCTACGAAGAAAAAGATTCTATTGGTAAACGCTATCGCCGCATGGATGCCCTGGGTACTCCTTTTTGTGTAACGGTTGACCACCAGACCAAAGAAGATAATACGGTTACAATCCGCCACAGAGATTCGATGGAGCAGGAGAGAGTGCCGATTGATAAGTTGAAAGAAATTGTACTTGTAAGCCTTTAGTTTTTTATGAATACAGTATTAACATTTTTTTTAAATATGCAAAGCAGCACTAATTCATCAAACTGGTCTTTGTTTGTAAACCATTAATATGAAAATAATAATTCTCGTTTTGTTGTCAATTGTAAGCGCTACTTTATCGTATGCCCAACCCGGTAATGTGGGCAAAGTTCCAGGAAGAACACAGTTCTTTGCCGAATTGGGAGGCCCCGGTATTTTATTTTCTGCTAATATCGACAGCAGGTTTACAAAATCATCATTGGGATGGGGAGGTCGAATTGGTTTGGGGTTTGTTACAGCCGATGAAGATCTTGGTAATTACAATTATGAACTAAGATCTGTTGTTACAGTTCCTGCCCAGGTTAACTATATTTTTGGTAAAGGTGATTCTCCTCATACATTTGAAGTTGGGGCAGGAGTTACATATGTAGGAAAAAAGTTACAGATTTTTAATTTCTACGATAATAAAACAACTAAATTATTTGGAACAGCAGCTTTTATGTACCGTCGTCAACCACTCAAAGGTGGATTTAGCTGGAGAGCTGGTTTTACTCCCTTAATAGCCAAAGGATACATACAGCCTTCTGGTGCGGTGAGTGTAGGGTATAGTTTTTAATTTTTTTTGAATAACGAAGCCTGTATGGTCTATATCATACAGGCTTTATTTATTATACGCCAAACTGTTTCAAGTGATGGTCAAGGTGTTTCCAGTTACTGTTGCTCCATTGCGCTAATGTCAATTTTCCAAAAAGTGGATGTATGTTGTTGGTGATGGATTCTTCCGTAAAACTATTGACAAGTTCAATGAGTTGTTGCTTCTCTTTTTCAAATTCCCGCTGCCCTGCAATTTTAAAGGTTTTGTCTGTAGGCAGATTTCTGCGAAAAGGTTTGTCATTATACAATTGCTTCTTGATAAGCGGGGCCAGGAGGCGGAATATTACATTTCCTTTTAGTGCATGTTTGCCAAGTGGTACTCCCAATGGCGCCTGTAAGTGAGCCAGCATTTGCGCCACATCCATTTTACCCCATTTTCGCTGGGTGGCAGGTCGCAGGCTATTGATGCGGCTAATAATTTCTTCCTTGACGGAGGGATCAAATAAATTCTTGAGTTCCATACGTTGATTATAAAGTAAAGATAATTTGCCGGATTTCGAATTCCAAAACTTCTTATTCATTCCCGGAGGTATTGGATTTTTTTCCTGACCTGGAAGATTTTTATGTAGGCACGGATGAGTACATGGAAAATATCCGGAAAGCAAAGGAACGGGCGAAAATTTCCAACATCGGCAGCCTGAATGGTATTACTAACGAAGGCTGGATTGATTATTTCAAACAGATGGAACAGGCCGGGGGCTGATGGTATTGAAGTAAATATATTTTTTATTCACGCAGATATTGCCATGTCATCTTCCGAAGTGGAACACCGCTACCTGAATATTATTCATTCTATCAAACAAACAGTAAAAATTCCCGTGGCCGTAAAGTTCAATCCTTATTTCAGTGCCATGGGAAATATGGCGATACGGATGAAAAACACCGGGGCTGATGCACTGGTATTGTTCAATCGTTTCTATCAGCCGGATTTTGATTTCAACGAACTGATAATTAGAACTGATTTGCATTACAGCGAACCCAGCGAAATAAAACTGCCATTAATGTGGATTGCCTTATTATATGAAAAAGTAAAACTGTCGCTGGCCGCTACTACCGGCGTACAAAGTGCCATCCTGGTCAATATTCCGGAATAGATGTAAAAAACTCCTTGATTTTCAGTATTATTTTATAAAAATAGACCTTACCTTACCTAAACTGTATACAACTTATTGCATGAATTTTGCGTTGTTTACATAGTATTTAGTGCAGCAGATATGATAGCAATTGAACAAAATATTGACAAATTTTATCAGGAGACAGAAAAATCAACTCAAATAATTATCGATGGGTCTGACGAACACCTCGACCTGATACTATCTATTACGAAACCTCTTGATGTACTATCTCAAAAGTTTGAGAAGTTTAATGAGGGAATATATAATAGCATAAATAATTATTCAGAAGAACAAATAAGAACTATTATAATGCCAAAATTAAGGCAATTAAATAAATCCTGCCTTACCCTTATCGGGGCTATCAGAACATCTATACTTTACAGGGATATAAGAATTTCTTTAAAAAATTATAGCAGGCAATATAAAGTTCTTCGTGAACTCATTTACGATACCCACAATTTTCGTGTTGTAAAAGATGATAAGTTTGATAATCTGTTAAAAGAACTCAATGACACCTAATGCCTGTTTCTTTTCACTCAATTTCCACTTTTAGGGGTTCCTTAGAAAGATTATGTCGCAAAGAAAAAGACGGCTACCATTCCTGCCAAAAAGATATTTGTGACTTACTCAAAGAATTATCGTTTGATGATATTTGGGAAATGAACTATCGGGTCAAAGAGCTAGATAGTTCAGAATAATTAAAATCAGGGTGCAAAATTCGTTTCAGAATTTTAGTAGTGCTGATGGGTTCAGGGTAATAGTTTGTTGCTACAAAAAATATCATACTATCGCATTTTTAAATATTTATCCTAAAAGAGGTAAACTGGGTCAGTTAGACCAATCAAAAGAAGAGTTCAAAAGGCAGCTTAAAACGTATATATCGACTCAACAAACCAATCAATTAGTTGACCACGACATTAAGAATAAGCTTGAAGTAATTTCGAAAAAATGAAAAACTCAGGGAAAGCAGTGTTATGTATGCTCGTAGTAAGGAATTTCATCAGGGCTGGCCGCTTCTTTTTGCTGCCAGTAAGCCATGGTAACGATATGGCCGTCTTTTGTTTTCAGCATTCTGCCGAAAATGGCATTGATGGTATTGAACGTATAATCGGTAACGCCTAAAGTAAATGTTTCAGGCAAGATAGTTTGAGGTTCGATGTTTGAAGTTTGAGATTGCTCTGCCTCCCCGGTTGTTACTATTGGTTTTGGAACAGCTGCTATTTTGGGGGCTGGTGTAGGAACGGACATAACCGTGTAGCCGTTGCCTTCCAGTAATTCTTTAAGGAATGCTACTCTTTCGGGCTTTATATTCTTTTCTACGATGCCACATCTTACACCGTCCAGTTCTTCGTATTCATGATTTTTATTGAGTGCCATATTAGATGCTGATTTTTATAATTCTACTTCAATTTCTTTTACACCATCTGCGGGTGGTCCAAATCGTAGTTTAGCTATTGCCCCTTTTAAAAAAGCTGTTTCATCTAAAGTTGATTTGATAGCTTTAAATAAAATTTCAGCATTTGGCCCATACATATATAGAATTCCGTCGCTATAATCTGTTGCTATTTCGTGGCCATCATATTCACCTACTTTATTCGCCACTATTATGTTTTCGAGTTTTTCTTCAAGCTTATGCAATTCCTCAAGCCCTTCTATTCCATAATTGAATTGAATAATAACGGCATGTTCAGGCTCAGGGCCCGAAATAGCTGACTTTTCAATATCATTTTTTCCGAAAAGTTTATCAAATAAGCCCATACTTAACATTTTTTGGTAACAACTAATCTTCTTTCTATTTAATTAATGCATGAATGTAATCATAAATCCAGCTGAGTAAACCAACCAATACAATACCAGCTCCGCAAATAATCATCGCCAGCTTTACAGAAGGATTTATTTTTATTGTCTCAACCGGCTGTTCATTTTTATCCATGAACATTGCTCTTATCACTCTTAAATAATAATACAGCGAAACAATCATGTTCAGCGCCGCAATGATGATGAACCAGTAATTATTTCTGGCACTGCCGGCTGTTAATAAAAACAGTTTACCAAAAAATCCTGCTGTTGGCGGAATACCGGCGAGGGAAAATAAAGACAATGCCATTATCCAGCAGAGGAAAGGATTAGTTTTGTATAGGCCTTTGTAGTCATCAACATTTTCTTTTCCCGAATTTGCTGAGATAACAGATGCTACCCCGAATGCAGCTAGGTTGGAGAAAACATAAATCAGTATAAAGTAAATTACAGCAGTTAGACCGGCCACATCATTACTGCTGATACCCACCAGTATAAATCCCACTTGTGCAATAGAGGAGAAGGCAAGGAATCGTTTAATATTTTGCTGGCGCAATGCAAACAGGTTCCCAATTACCATGGTAGCAATCGCCAGCACCACTATCATGTTGTACCACATTTCCTGCATCGGCTGAAATACTTTGTACAGGGCCGACATGAAAATAAAAGCAATAGCTCCTTTTGAAATAACTGACAGGAAAGAAGTGACAGCAATAGGAGAGCCTTCATACACATCAGCTGTCCATAAATGGAACGGCACAATAGATAATTTGAAAGCAAAGGCGGTGAACAGGAAAACAAATGCCAGTATCTGTAACGGGCTTCCATCTAAATGCTGAGCTATTTCCCCGAAACTGATGGTTCCGGTGGCACCGTACATTAATGAAATACCAAAAAGTAAGATGCCGGATGAAAAAGCAGAAGATAAAATCATCTTCATAGCTCCTTCGGAAGAACGTTTTTTCTCCAGGTCAAAATTGGCCATTGCTGCTACCGGTATGGTAGCCAGTTCCAGCGACAAATAAAATATCAGCAGGTTGCCGCTTGATATTAATAAGAACATACCCAACAAGGCAGACAGCATCAGGATAAAAAATTCAGTCAGGTGTTCTGTTTTCTTCAGCCAGTCGGCGCAAAGCATGGAAATAAGATAAACACCTAGATTTAAAATACTTTTTTGAAATACTATCAGCGGAGTAGTATGAAACATATCGCCAAACAGGCTGCCTTCTTTATTGAAGAAGAAACCAGCGATAAAATTTAGCAGCAATAAAACCTGTACGAGTGAAAGCAGTGACTCATTCTTCATTCCTTTGCCAATCTTAATAAAGAGCAGCAGGAAGATGATGACCGTAATCACCAGTTCAGATTTCATCAGTATTAAAAAATCATTCAGCATATTATTTTCATTTTCCCGAAATCCTATTCATTATTACCTCTGCAGCTGGCCTCAACAAATCGTTCAGCCAAACAGGCACAATACCGATGGCTAAAATCCCTAATACCAATATGACAGCAGCCATTTTTTCATTCCAGTTGGCATCTTTCAATTGCAAATAGCTTTCATTTTTTACCGGTCCCATTACCGTTTGCCCAATTGCTCTTAATATATATACAGCCGTTACCACAATTGACATCGCTGCTGCAATAGTAGCAATGCGGTGAAAGCCATCATCATTTTGCCAGGAACCCATGAACACTGTCATCTCTGCTACAAAGCCACTTAATCCCGGTAAGCCCAACGAACAAAGACCTACAATAAAAAATACCGTGCTGATGAATGGCATCATTTTCATCAGTCCTCCCATTTCATTTGTCATTCGGGTATGTGTACGGTCATAAATCATTCCGATAACGGCGAAGAAAAGAGCTGTCATTAAACCATGTGATACCATTTGCATCAATGCACCGGTGATGGCGGTTTGTGTGAGCATACCAATTCCCAACAAACTAAAACCAACATGGCTCACTGATGAATATGCATTGATGTATTTTAAATCCTTCTGCATCATCGTAGCGAAGGCACCGTATAAAATGGCGATGGCAGAAAGAACAATAATAATATCTGCATATTGTTTTGCTCCTTCCGGTAATAAATATGTAGCGACCCGCAGACAACCATACCCACCGAGTTTCATGGATATACCAGCAAGGAACATAGAACCGGCTGTTGGTGCAGACGAGTGACCATCGGGTACCCAGGTGTGTAACGGGAACAAAGCCGTAAATACTCCGAAGCCAACAAAGAGTAGGGGGAAAATGATGTTTTGTAAATGCCCAGAAAGATTCACCTGCGATAAGTGCATGATGTCAAAACTGTGACCTGCATTGTAATACAGAAGGATAATTCCAACTAATATCAATGCTGAACCGCCCATAAGCATCAAGGCCAGTTTGTTGGCACTGTATTCTTTTTTGCCGCTTCCCCAAATACCAATCAACAGGTATTTTGGTATCACCGAAATTTCAAGGAAGAAGAAAAGAACAAATAAATCAAGCGAAATAAAGAAACCATAAGCGCCAAGGGCCAGCAGGATAAGCAGGAAATAAAACTCTTTGGTCATTTTCTCAATATTCCATGAAATCAATACCCCGGCTATCAACACAAAGGAAGTCAGTAAAATCATGGCTACCGAAATACCATCAACACCAATATGAAAATTGATATTAAGGGAAGAGAATAATGTATAGTTCTGGTCAAACAGCATTTGGGCAGTATTCCCTTCAGTCCTTTGTTTTTGAAAAGCAAATAGCAAGGCGAAGGCAGCAGCCAGTTGCACCACTGCTCCCGTTAATGAAATCCACTTCACCTGCTGTTTGTTACGGGATAATAAAACCGCTACCGCAGTGAATAATGGAATTCCTATGAGTAATAAAAGATTCATTTCGCTTTTTTCTTATTGTACCATTCTATTTCAGCCTTTAATTCTTTGGCTAGTTCTTTTTCTGAAGGCAAATACAATTTATACTTTGATGCAAACAGTCTTTTGTTTTCGGTCAATACAGAATACCGGGCTATTGTTTCATTTTTCTCTGCACATAAAATTATTCCAATGGTTGGGTTGTCAGCTTTCTGCTTTATCTTTTCTTCATAATACCGGACATAAAAATCCATTTGCCCTATATCCTGATGGGTAAGCTTTCCAGTTTTTAAATCTATCAGTACAAAGCATTTCAAGATGTAGTTGTAAAAAACAATATCCACAAAGAAGTCGTCACCGTCCGCAGAAATTCGTTGTTGTCTTGCCACAAATGAAAAACCTTTTCCCATTTCCAATAAAAAATGCTGTAGCTTATTTAAGAGCTCCGTTTCCAGTTCTTTTTCATAAAGTGTAGCATTCGCACTTAAGTTTAAAAATTCAAGGATATATGGGTCTTTTATAAAATCCAGAACTGATGGCTTATCAGTGGTTGCTTCTTTTTTAGTATGGCTTATTATTTCTTTTTTGTTTTTGGATGAAAGCAATCTTTCATAATAAAATGAATTGATTTGTCTTTCCAGTAATCTTGTACTCCAGTTATTTTCAGCTGCTTCGTTCATGTAATATTTCCTGGCTTCAATATTTTCTACTGCAAGAAGCAAGCGGTAATGTGTCCATGACAATTCGGGACGCAGTGTGTCCCATTTGTTTTTTTGCTTTGCTGGTAATTGGTCACGCAGTGAGTGATGAATTGGCTTCGCAGCCTTTTTAGATTGGCCACGCAGTGAGTGACCAATCTGGCTTTTAGCAGATTCATCACGCAGTGAGTGATGAATTGGAAAAGCCAGATAGAATAATCGCATATAGCGAAGGTTGGTGCTGGTAAAGCCCTTTCCAAAATTATTTGTCAGCCTTAGCGCCAGGGCATCAATAATTTTTTCGCCATATCCGGCTCTTTTCTGATATTTTAATTCTTCTTCCACTATCCGTTCACCAATTTTCCAATAAGCAATTACCATCGCAAAATTAACTGACCGGACAGCCGACTCCTTGGCCTGTTCAAGGATAGTTTTTATATCAACATAAATATTTTTCTTTCGAATGGCCATTTAGTCAAAAATTATTTCCAGATATAAATAAATACTGCTGCCAGTACAATCACACCAGCTAAAAAGTAAATTGCATATTGCTGTACTTTGCCTGACTGTACTTTCTTAATTTTTTCTGAAACAAATTGTGTGGCGGTGCCGGAAAAATTTACCAGCCCATCCACTACATTCCTGTCAAACCATGCTGCCGGTTTTCCGATAAGATTGAACAACACTTTTTTGGTTATGAACAGGTATATCTCATCAATATAAAATTTATGATAAGCTGCTTTGTATAACCCACCCAAAGTAGCAGCCAGTTTCTCCGGTTTATTGTTTTGCTTCTTGTACAACCACATGGCGGTAAAAATTCCGGCGAGGCCTAATGCTACCGGGGCAATAGAGAATTGTAAATGAAAATGTGATTCCAATGCTTTTCCATCAGTGCTTACAAATTCGCCAAATGGAATAAAACCGGCTGCGGCTGCACCGATAGCCAATAATACCAATGGCATCATCATTACAAAACCACCTTCTTTACCCGCCGAAGCTTTAGCGGAGGCAGGCGCCTCTTTATTCCAGAAAATATTAAAGTACAAACGGAACATATAAAAAGCGGTAAGCCCTGTAGTGATTAATGCAATCCAGTAAATCACCATATTATTCTGGTAAGCGGCCAACAGAATTTCTTCTTTGCTGAAGAAGCCTGCAAATGGTGGTACACCGGCGATAGCTAAACAGGCTATTAAGAAAGTGATATGAGTGATGGGTAAAAATTTCCGTAGCCCGCCCATATCTTTCATGTCGTTGCTGTGAATATAATGTATCACGGCGCCTGCTCCGAGGAATAATAATGCTTTGAACATGGCATGGGTGAACAAATGGAACATAGAAGCCGTGTAGCCCAACCCTGCTTCACCACCATAATGTGATACACCGAGTGCAAACATCATGTATCCAATCTGCGACATGGTGGAATAAGCCAGTACTCTTTTAATATCTGTTTGCGTGCAGGCAATGATGGCAGCGATGATGGCAGAGACTGCACCGACCCATCCGACAATTTCCAATACACCCGGAGTGGTGAGTGAAAACACCGGGAATAATCTTGCTACTAAATAAACACCGGCGACCACCATAGTTGCAGCATGTATTAATGCAGAAACAGGAGTGGGGCCTTCCATCGCATCAGGCAACCAGATATGCAACGGAAACATGGCACTCTTGCCGGCACCACCGATAAAGACCAATGCTGCTCCCCATGTTAATGCTGAGGCGCCAAGGAATGTAGAAGCAGTGGCAGTTTTTATGGCATTTGATTCAGGAGAAGTTAGTGTTGTAATCAGTGTATTAAAATCGAGTGTGCCGGCACTGTTAGATAATATTAAGATGCCAATCAGGAAACCTAAGTCTGCAAAACGGGTTACGATAAAAGCTTTTTTACAGGCGGCTACCGCACTTGGTTTGTCGTAATAATAACCAATAAGTAAGAAAGATGATACACCAACCAATTCCCAGAAAATGTATATCTGGAAAATATTGCTTGATAATACCAACCCAAGCATGGCGAAAGTAAACAAACCGAGGAATGAATAATAAATTGGAAATCTTTCTTCACCCTTCAGGTAGCCAAGACTGTAAATATGCACCATCAGCGAAACAAATGTGACAACGACCAGCATCATCACAGAAATCGGGTCGATGAGAAGGCCGATATCAATAGAAAGGCCTTTGGAAAATTCCAGCCAGGTTATTTGAAACGGAACGAATTTCTGGTAAACACCATCCACCTTGCCGTACACAAAAAAGTAATCGTAGGCTGTGTACAAGGCAAGGATGGTGGAAGTAAGTAAGAGAACAGTTCCAATAAGGCCGGCACTTTTCTTAAAATATTTTCTACCGAATAAGCCAAGTAAAATAAACCCGGCTAACGGGAGTAAAGGAATTAATGCTATGTATAAAGACTTGTTCATTTATTTTAAATTCCCAAACTTCCCTTTAGGGGTTGGGGGATTAATACTTTAAATCTTCAGCATTTTCTACATCAATAGATTTGTGACTGCGGTATAAATTAATGATAATAGCTATTGCAACAGCAGCTTCAGCAGCGGCAATAGCAATAATGAACAACGTAAAAAACAAACCATCCATTTTATCCGGCCACACATATTTATTGAAGGCAATGAAATTCAGGTTAACACTGTTCAGAATCAGTTCTATACTCATCAGCATGGTGATAAGGTTTCGGCGGGTGAGAAAACCATACACACCGATAAAGAACAGTGCAGCACTGATGAATAAAATATGGTATAGTCCGGGTTCCATTTTATTTCTCGCAAAGACGCAAAGGCGCTAAGTTTTTTTTAAGGGTTTAAATGAATATCTTTTTTATCGGAAGCCTTTAAAGCCCCTCCTTGGGAGGGGTTTGGGGAGGCTCTTAATGCAATAACTATACAGCCAACCAAAGCAGCAAGCAGCAGCATTGATATAACTTCAAAGGGCAAAGCGTATCCTTCATCATTAACATTCAACATTTTTCTGCCAATATCGCCAACTGTTGGAGCTGCTGTTGTTCCGGCAATATTGAAATCATGCTGGTACACCTGTAACATGGTCAATGCAAATCCACAAAACACTGCCAACGCTGAAAATATTTTCCTGTCTAACTTTTGTTTTGCTAATTTTTCGCCAGCCTGCTGAGTCAGGAAGATGGAAAAGATTATCAGTACCACGATTCCACCAACATATACCACAATCTGCACCGCAGCAATAAATTCATACTGCAGCCAGAAATAAATACCGGCAATGCCTACAAGAGAGAACAATAAATAAATAGCAGCACGAAAAATCTGCCGTGTTGAAACAGACAATAAACCACAGGTCAGCGTTAATGCAGCTAATAAATAAAATATAATTGTAGAGCCGTTCATTATTCTACACCTTCCATGATTTTAGAGCCGGGTTTATTTAAAATTTTTGTCAATTCATTTCTGTCGAATACACTGTGTTCAAATGTCTGCGCCATTTTAATGGCATCCGATGGGCATGCTTCAATGCACAGGTTGCACATCGTACACAGTTCGAGATGATACACCAGTTTATCAATCGCTTTTTTCTTTTTGCCTTCTGCTGTCAGTTCATTTTTAAAAATTACTTTGATAGTGCCATTGGGACAAGCAAGTTCGCAAGCCTGGCAGCCTGTACAGCGGTGTTCGTTTTTTTCATCATGCGGCATCACCACTTCACCTTTAAACCGTTCAGGAAGATTCAGCGTATCCTTATTATCAGGATACTGCTGTGTGATGATTTCTTTATGATGGGTAAAATAATACAGCGTCCGCTTCATACCGACAAGCAGTGACTTTACTCCGTTATAAACTTCTTTTATGTATCCCCCCAAGCCCCCTGAAAGGGGTTTTGAAGAAGAGTCTTTATGATCTATTTTTTCACTCATTTACTATTTATTTATTGCTCGATGAATAGCGAACAGAAACCTGAACGGAGCGTCGCAACGAAGCTCAATCAGGGAACTGAAGCTGGGTATATAAATTACCCACCCTATTTTTACTAAAGAACTAATCCTACTCCATTCGCCTCCGCCAGCTGTCGGAAGGGGAAGCTCACTTATTTTAAAAGTGCCATTTCAATATTGCCATTGCAGTTACAATTAATAAATTAATCATACTGATGGGTAATAAATATTTCCACTCAAGGTTTAACAACTGGTCAATTCTTAATCTAGGGAATGTCCACCTGAACCACATGATGACGAATATTAAGAAAAACGTTTTTCCAAAAAACCAGATGCTGGATGGAATATAATCCATTACATGATTGAAACCGGTCCAGTTGCCGATATGAAAAGGCATCCAACCTCCTAAGAATAGTGTAGCACCGATAGCACAAACTATAAATACATTCACATATTCGGCAAGGAAGAACAGAGCGAACTTCATTCCTGAATACTCTGTATGGAAACCGGCTGTCAATTCTGATTCAGCTTCTGCCAAATCAAAAGGAGCCCGGTTGGTTTCTGCAGTTACGGCGATAATAAAGATGACAAAGGCTATCACCATCGGGATATGCCCTTTGAAAATCCACCAGCCAGTTCTTTGAGATTCGATGATTTCAGAAACTTGTAAACTTCCTGTCATTACAACTACTGCCAGTACAGAAAGGCCGGCTGATAATTCATAACTCACAATCTGTGCGCCACTCCGCATAGCACCCATTAATGAATATTTATTATTGCTCGACCATCCCGCCATTAAAATACTAATCACCATCAGGGATGAAATAGCAGAAACATAGAGTACACCAATATTCAAATCCCACAGTTGAAAATCTTTGGCAAAGGCAATTGGTGCCATCAGCAGCATTGCCACAATCATAGCAATGAAAGGAGCAAGGTTGAATAAAAATTTATCTGCACCATTTGGAGTCAATCCTTCTTTCACTAATAATTTTAAGGTGTCAGCTAATGATTGAAGCATTCCTTTCGGTCCGACACGGTTGGGGCCCAGGCGTATCTGCATCCAGGCGGATACTTTTCTTTCCATCAATACCAGTATCAATCCCAGCATGGCAAATAAACTAATGACGGCCACACCTGCAATAACCATTTCAATGATCAATGTCATTGTCGGGTTGAAAGTTTGGCTCAACCATTCATGCAAATTGTTCGCTATGTTAGAAAAGCTCCACATTATTTTTGCTTCGTCTTGCCTGAGGCGAGACGAAGCAATCTCCTCATTTTATTATTATTAATATTTTTGTTACCAGCTTTTGTTTTTCATAGCATCGCCTGTTGTGTCACTCACTTGTACGTCCCGTTTTTATGGCATCAACCCACCCCAATTCACTAAAGAAATATATTTTGCTCAATTCGCCCCGCCCAGGCGGGGATGTGTACTAAACCATGGTCCTTTCTTTTCAAACTTTTATCGAAATAATAATGACTATTCAACCTAAGTCTCTCTGCCAATCGGCGGAGGACAGGGGGTTTATCTGTCTATATCAGGTATAACTAAATCTAATGTTCCCATCATTGCAACTAAGTCACCGAGTTTGCTGCCTCGGGCAATATGGTCCAGTACAGAAAGGTTTGAAAAACCCGGCGACCGGAATTTTATTCTGTACGGCGTTGTGCCACCTTCACTTACAATATAAACCCCAAGTTCTCCTCTTGCTGTTTCTACTCTTGTATAAAATTCTCCTTTTGGTAATTTCAATACTGCTTTCGTCTTTGTTAGAAAATCACCTTCAGGAATATTATCTATTAATTGTTCAATGATGCGGATGGATTGCTGCATCTCCCGGATGCGAACCATATAACGGGCAAATGAATCGCCACCTGTTTCCAGCACTTCATCAAATTCAACCTTATCATATACTTCGTAAGGATAATATTTTCTTATGTCGCAACTAACACCGCTTCCTCTTGCAGTTGGCCCTGTGCATCCGTAGGAAATAGCATCTTCAGCAGATAAACAGCCAACATTTTTCATTCGGTTCTGGAAAATAACATTACCAGTTAACATTTCATCATATTCATGCACTTTGCTTTTATACAATTGCATAAATTCTTTTACCCTTCTTTGAAAGTTGGGATGAATATCCTGCATCACGCCACCGGGAACCATATAGTTCATGGTAAGTCTTGCCCCGCAGGTTTCTTCCATTATATCATTAATACTTTCTCTTTCCCTGAAAGCATGAAAGAAAGGAGTGAAGGCACCGAGGTCCATCGCCATAGCTCCCCACCACAATTCATGGGATGCAATTCTTGTCAGTTCATCCATCAGCACCCGTATCACTTTTGCTCTTGGTGGAATTTCTACCTGCAATCCTTTTTCAACACAAAGAGCACAGGCATGGTTATTAATATGAGAAGAAAGATAATCCATCCGGCTGGTGACATAAATAAATTGCCGGTAGCTGAGGCTTTCACACATTTTTTCAATAGAACGATGGATGAAGCCGAGGTGTGGCTCCACTTTTTTGATGGTTTCGCCATTCAACGTAATAACAAGATGCAATACACCATGTGTGGCAGGGTGTTGCGGGCCGACATTGATAATCATATCACCATCTCCGGCTATTGATGCATCCTGTAGTATTTCAGTTCCCCTATACATTTTTGCGGCTTCCCCAAACCCCTCCAGGGAGGGCTTTGGGGTTGGTTATTATTTCAGGTTTTTTATATATTCAAAGACTCAAAATCAGTTTTACTTTTCAAATAAGCAAGGGCTGTGTAAGGGTGGCCTCCCCTTTCGGGGTAGGTCGGGAGGAGGCCGTCTTACAATCTTATCATATTAATCGGGTCTTCAAAATCTTTTCTCATCGGATTCTTTCCTTCCCATCCATCAGGTAATATCAGTAATCGTAAATCGGGATGATTCAAAAAATTTACCCCAAACATTTCATATACTTCTCTTTCGTGAAAGTCAGCCGTTCTCCAAATATGAGAAACGGTTTCAATTTCTGGATTGTTTCTATCAAGTTTTGATTTGATAACTATGTTATGACGGAATTTGGTAGAAGATAAATGATACACCATGGTAAGATGTGTCTTCCAATCGATACAGGTCAGGCAAAAAAGGTAATCGAAGTATAAGGAAATATCATTACGAAGTTGTTGTGCCAACGGTAACCAATCGGTTGGCTCTACATTAATATTAAGCCATTCGCCACCTTCTTCAAAAGTGGCGGATGGAATTAATGCTGAAATTTTTATTTTAAGTTCGTCTGCAATCATTAATTAATCTTCTACGTTGAGACTCTAAAGCCCCTTTAGGGGTTTGGGGTCTTTATCTGTTCTCTTGTCAATCCGCTTTTTATTTTCTGCTGCAAGGTTATCAGTGCATGCAATAATGCTTCTGGTCTTGGCGGACAACCTGCTACATATACATCCACCGGTATAATATGGTCAGCTCCTTTTACAACAGAATAGGTATTATAAAAGAACGGACCGCCGCTGATAGCACAGGCACCCATAGCAATCACATATTTCGGGTCGGCCATCTGGTCGTACAATCTTTTTAATACCGGTGCCATCTTGTTTACAATTGTTCCGGCAATGATAATAACATCTGCCTGGCGGGGTGTCGCTCTTGCTACTTCAAAACCAAATCTTGAAAAATCATATTTAGCACCGGCTGTTGACATCATTTCAATACCACAGCAACTGGTAGCAAAGGTTAACGGCCATAAGGAGTTTGATCTTGCCCAATTGATAATATCATCCAGTTTACTCAGGACAATGCCGCCACCGGGTGTTTCATGAATTTTTCCGGGAAAGACCCCCCCACCCCCCGCAGGGGGGATTAGAGAAGAGTCTTTTGATATGTTAGTTTTCTCACTCATTTAGATTTTACAAAAATGTTTTTACTCTTCAAATAAGCTGGCCTTGTGCGATGCAAAGCCCCTCTTGCGGAGGGGTTTGGGGAGGCCCCTACATCCATTTCAAGGCCCCTTTCTTATGGGCATATAAAAATCCCATGAAAAGGATAAAAAAGAAAACGACAATTTCAATAAACGCTACCCAACCCATATTCTTTGCCACCACTGCCCAGGGGTATAGAAAAACAAGCTCCACATCAAAAATCAGGAATATTAAAGCGAACAGATAGTAGCCTACATTTAATTGTGTCCATGTTTTGCCCTGTGTGGGAATTCCACACTCATACGGCTCACCTTTTTGTTTATTGGTGGTGGCTTTCAACACAAATTTTGAAATGAGAATAGCAATGCCAGAAAAGGCAATGGCGGCAATAATCAGTACAACTAGCGATGACGGGCCCATACGCAGATTGATTTGTACGAATATAGCAATTATGCGTTAAAGCAAAACATCACAGTTATCAACGGCCATGTTGCGAAATATCATCTTAAAATTTCTATTAGCGTAACAAGGATTTTTATCCGTAAAGTTCCCGTTGAATTGTTTTATTATCATAGCCCATTTCGATGATATGCTTTTTTGCTTCATCCACCATATGTTTCCATCCGCATAGAAAAAACAGGGCTTCTTGTCTGTCCTTGCAAAGCTCCATATAGAGAGGATGAACATAGCCAAAGCGTCCTTCCCAGTGTTCACGGGATAAAGTTGGATGATAATGGAAACCGGGTAGTTGCTGTTCCAGTTCTATCATCTCGTCATAATAAAGAAGGTCTTCTTTTTTACGGCAACCAAAAATCAGGTGAATATTTTTAACAGGGATGTTGTGAAGATGGATATATTGGACCATGCCTCTGAATGGTGCGATCCCTGTACCCGTACAGATTAGGAAAATATCCTTTTCGATTTTTTGGGGTAATGTAAAAACCCCTTGGGCCCCCCGCAAAGTCAGTTCGCTACCTACTTTTATTTCGCTGAAAAGGTAGGTGGTGCCAAGTCCGCCCTTAGCATGAACAATCAATAATTCAAAAACATTGGTTCCGTCCGGCCAGGAGGCTATGGAATAGCTACGCCATCTTTTATTTGATTTTTCATGAATGGGCAGGTCAAGGGTTACAAATTGGCCGGGAAGAAAATCAAACCTGTCCAGTTCCGGAATTTCAATCCAAAATCTTTTTGTATTGTGCGTATAATCTTCAATTTTAGTAACAATGCCTTTTCGCCAGGGTTGCAGGGCCATTCTTTGTTGATTTTAATAAAGGTAAAACCAATAACAGGTTAATATGTTCTGAAAAGCGGAAATTATTATGCTGTAACTTTTGAAGATGATTTATCTTTGCGCCTCTCATGCGTGTAAAGGATTTGCTGGAACAGTATCAAAACACCCCCCGCCTTTTTCAACTGGCGGACAGGCTGAGTTTTGCCCAACCGCAAAAGATCTATCTAAAAAATTTACAGGGAAGCTCTTCCCAGTTCGTAGTGGCGGCAACTTTTATGCATGCTGCCTGTTCGCAACTCAATCATATCATTGTGTTGAACGATGCAGAAGAGGCGGCTTACTTCCACAACACATTGGAGAACCTCACGGAAGCCCTGGACATTTTTTATTTTCCTTCTTCTTTTAAGAATCGGAAGAATTACCAATTACTGAATTCATCCCATGTGATGCTCCGGACAGAAGCGCTAACCAAAATCGCTGCTGGTGGCAATAAAAAAATACTGGTTACCTACCCGGAAGCACTCTTTGAAAAAGTAGTGTTGCCCGCCACACTTTCCTCCAATATTATTCATATTCAATCAGGCGACCGCTTGAATGTGGAAGAACTGTTGCTGAAACTGTCTGATTATGGTTTTGAAAGAACCGATTTTGTGTACCAGCCCGGACAATTTGCGATCCGGGGAGGTATCCTCGATATTTATTCCTTTGGCAATGAAAAACCTTACCGGGTTGAATTGTTTGGCAATGATGTGGATTCGATCCGCATTGTCGATCCCGAAACACAACTCAGCGAAAGAAAACTTTTACAGGTAAGTATCATCCCCAATGTGGATACGCAGTTTGAAAATGAAGACCGGGTCTCACTTTTTGATTTTTTACCGGAGAATACCATTGTTTGGATACAGGATTATGAATTGTGTAGAGAGCACCTGGCAGACAGCGAAGAAGACTTGCAGGCTTTCCTCCGCATGATGAGTGGTACAGGTGGCATTGCCCGGGAAGCCGATACAGACAAAATCGAAAAGAAAAATGTAACAGCCAACGATTTTATCAATTCCAGTAGTTTAAAAGAAGAACTGGGAAAAAAACATTTGGTTGAATTTGGTTACCAGTCTCACCTTGCTGACTTTGAAATTGAATTTAAGACCAAAGAACAACCGGCTTTTAACCGCCAGTTTGATATGCTGATCAGGGATCTAAAAAGCTGGGAAGCAAAGAAATTCGCCCTTTACATTTTTGCAGAGAATCCAAAGCAACTTGAAAGATTACAAAGTATTTTTGATGACCTGACCACAGGTCCCGGTGGGAAAGCAGAGCTGGTTTTCAATCCCATTCCTACTTCAATCCATGAAGGGTTTATTGATGAAGACCAGAAAATTATATGTTATACCGACCATCAGGTCTTTCAGCGCTATCACAAATACAAGGTAAAACAGGCGTACAATAAAAATAAAGCATTGACCTTGCGAACACTCCGGGAGCTGCAACCCGGAGATTTTGTTACACATATCGATCATGGAGTGGGAATCTTCAGCGGCTTACAAAAATTAGAAGCGAACGGTAAGTTGCAGGAAGCAGTAAGGCTGATCTATAAAGACACGGATATTTTATATGTCAATATCAACAGCCTGCATAAGATCGCCAAATACACAGGAAAGGATGGCAGCGTTCCTAAAGTGAATAAACTGGGCAGCGATGTTTGGAATAAGCTCAAAGAGAAAACAAAAATCAAGGTCAAAGAAATTGCTTTTGACCTGATCAAATTATATGCTAAACGAAAAGCACAGCAGGGCTTTCAGCATACACCAGATAATTACATGCAAACAGAATTGGAGGCTTCTTTTATTTATGAAGATACTCCTGACCAGAGCAAGGCCACTGCTGATGTAAAAAAAGACATGGAATCGCCTTCACCTATGGACCGCCTTGTTTGTGGGGATGTTGGGTTTGGAAAAACGGAAGTAGCGATACGGGCTGCTTTCAAAACCTGTCTGGATGGAAAACAGGCGGCCATACTGGTACCCACCACCATTCTTGCCTTTCAGCATTACCAAACGTTCACCGAACGGTTAAAAGATTTCCCGGTTACTGTTGACTATATCAATCGCTTTAAATCGGCCAAAGAGAAAAAGGAAACGTTGAAGAAATTAGAAGAAGGGAAGGTTGATATCATCATCGGTACACATGGTTTATTGGGAAAAGAAGTAAAGTTTAAAGACTTAGGACTGCTGGTGGTGGATGAGGAACAAAAATTTGGTGTAGGTCATAAGGAAAAAATAAAAACATTAAGGACAGCAGTTGATTGTTTAACACTGACTGCTACGCCTATTCCAAGAACGCTGCAATTCTCGTTGATGGGTGCCCGTGACCTGAGTATCATGAATACGCCTCCGCCAAACCGGCAGCCGATCCAAACCGAAGTACAGGTGTACAATGAAGATTTTATAAGGGAAGCCATCTATTTTGAAACGGAAAGAGGCGGGCAGGTCTTCTTTATTTACAACCGTATTGCAGGGTTGGCAGAAATGGCTGCAATTATCCAGGCACTTTGCCCTGACTTAAGTATTGGTTATGCCCACGGACAAATGGAAGGGCATGAGCTGGAAGAACGAATTCTGAATTTTATTGACAGGAGATATGATGTATTGATCTGTACCAATATTGTTGAAAGCGGAGTGGATATTCCCAACGTAAATACCATCATCGTCAATAATGCACACCAATTTGGATTAAGTGACCTGCACCAGTTGCGGGGCCGTGTAGGAAGAAGTAATAAAAAAGCATTTTGTTATTTGCTGGCACCACCGATGAGTACGCTACCTAACGATTCCAAGAAAAGATTACAAACACTGGAACAACATAGTGAGCTGGGAAGTGGCTTCCAGATCGCCATGCGTGACCTTGACATCCGGGGTGCTGGTAATATGCTGGGGGGGGAACAAAGCGGTTTTATGGCAGAGATCGGGTTTGAGATGTACCAGAAAATTCTTGATGAAGCCATCAAAGAATTAAAACGAACCGAGTTCAAGGAATTATTCAAAGAAGAAATTGCGAAACAGGATGATTTTGTGCAGGACTGCACGATCGATACGGATCTAGAAATTTTAATTCCGGATGACTATGTAGAAAGCATCACTGAACGTTTATCATTATACCAGCGATTGGATAACTGTGAGACAGAAGAAGAACTGGGTGATATGAAAAAGGAAATGGAAGACCGGTTTGGTGCTTTGCCGCAACAGGTGGAAGATCTGTTCATCACGGTGCGTTGCCGCAAACTGGCCGTTGACCTGGGATTTGAGAAAATGTCATTAAAAGACGATACACTCCGCTGCTTTTTTATCAACCGGCCTGACTCTCCCTATTTTGAATCTTCCACTTTCCAGAAACTGATCCGTTTTTTGCAAACGGAAACCAACCAGGGAAAATTGAAACAAACCGGGAAGCTGTTCCTGCTGATTGCCAACAATTTGAAGAGTATGGAAGGGATGCACCGGTTCTTAAAATCTCTGCATACTTATTGTTTTTCACTGCCGGCAATCGCTGTTTAAGAAGAATCAGGTATCTCTCAAATACTGCCCGGTATTGGCTTTCTCAGGTATTTTTACTAATTTTATTGCTCTTAACAGTTGCTATGAGATCCAATCCAATTCCCCTGATAACAATTTGCCTGTTGCTGCATTTTTCTTCGCTGGCACAGCTTCCTTCACGGTATGATTTACTACTAAAATCAGGTAAGATTACACCAGAAGCAAATATTACTGCTGAAGGACTGGATCAATTCTTCCGGGCGGCTCAGAGGTCCAATAATAAAACTTTTGCTGTTATACAATTTGAACAGATCCCTACCGAAACCATCCGGCAGGCATTGAAGCTGGCCGGGATAGAATTGTTGGATTATATTCCCAATAACGCATATACTGCAACAATTACAGGAACCTTAGATGCGCCCTTACTGGCACAGGTAAAAGCAAGGGCTGTGATAGAACTTAATGCCACACAAAAAATGCAACCGGAACTGGCCAGGGGGAATTTTCCGCCATCGGCCGTTAAAGTAGCCGGCACAGTGGATGTATCAATCAGTTTCCCCAGCTCCTTCACTTTTGAAATGGTCAGTACGGAATTACGGAATAGAAATTTTGATATTCTCTCAACGGATAATAAAAATTATCGGATCATCAGCCTGCGCACCAGTGTATTACGGCTGGGTGAATTAGCCCTATTACCTTTTATTGAATATGTGGAACCGGTACCCGGTGAGGATGTATCACTCGCCTCCCCCTGGACTGCTTATGGAAGAGACCAGATAAGAGGTTCCTTATTACAAGCCCCTCTAAGTGTTGGTGGAAGAAATCTGAAGGGGAGTGGTGTAGTGGTTGGGGTCGGAGATGATGGAGATCCCCAGTTGCACGTGGATTTTACCAATCGCCTGATCAGCCGTTCTGCAGGCGGATATGCATTTCATGCAACGCATGTGGCCGGTATTGTGGCAGGGGGCGGTATACGGAATGAGATCCGTGCGGGATTAGCACCGAAATCAACCGTGGTATCCCAGTTCTATTCCAATATCTTTCTGAATGCCCCGGTCTATGTAAGCGATTATAGTATGGTTATTACTAATAATTCTTATGGTAATAACCCTCTTGACTGCAAAAGTTTTGGTGTTTACAATTTATATTCAAAAATATTAGATCAACAAGCTATTACCCTCCCTCACTTGCAAAACGTATTTGCAGGTGGTAACAGCGGTTATTTGCGCTGTCCGCCTTATCCTGATAGTTTTAAAACTGTATTGGGAGGTTACCAGTCTGCTAAAAATGTCCTTACTGTAGGAAATGCTACTCCCCTAGGCTATATGTTTGCCAGCTCCAGCAAGGGCCCGGTAAGCGACGGTAGAATAAAACCAGAAGTGATCGCAATTGGTTCTTATATCCAGTCAACAGCTCCGCCTCCTTTTGATTTTTATTGGGAGGGTACCGGAACAAGCATGGCTGCACCGGGCATAGCCGGCGGACTTGCTTTATTATATGAAAAATTCAGGAACCTCCATCCCATACCTAGCCCCGGACTTGATCCTCCCAATGGCTTAATGAAGGCCCTGGTATGTAATAGTGGAGATGATTGGGGTAAGCCGGGACCGGATTATACCCATGGTTTTGGGCTGGCGAATTTTTTTAGAGCTGTCAAAATGATGGAGGATGATCATTATTTCGAAGGAAATATTGATCAGGCAGCTCTACCACAAAGCACTACGATCAATGTGCCAGCCGGGTTAGCAGAATTGAAAGTCATGTTGTACTGGAATGACCCTGCAGCAGCCGTGTTGGCTTCGCAAACGCTGGTGAATGACCTGGACCTTGAAGTAGTGACACCTTCTCTTGCAACTGTTTTACCATTAATACTGGATACTATCCCCGCGATCGTAAAAAATGAAGCTTACAATGGCGCCGATCATATCAATAATATCGAGCAGGTAGTTATTAAAAACCCGGGAGCAGGCAATTATGAGATCGTAGTAAAAGCTACCAATATCACCCAAAATCCACTTCAGCAATATTTTATTGTCTATGACTTCGTACCATTGGAAACAAAGCTGATTTCTCCAATGGGAGGAGATACTTATATACATGGCGAGAATCTTATTATAGGATGGGATGCATATGGTACACCCGAAAATACTTTTACGCTGGAGTTTAGACCCGATAATAGTTCTGCATGGACCGTATTGAAAGCAAATGTTGAGGCGGATAAACGGGAATATATTTATACCACTCCCTTCCCCAATGAATGGTTCGTCATTCCGCAGGTTACTACCGATCAGGCTGCAGTTCGGGTTACCCGCAACGGCACCGGCCTTACCAGTACCAGCCTTCCCTTCGTTATATGCGATACGATGAATGTGACGCTTTCACCTGTACAGTGTGAAAGCTATTTGTCTATTGACTGGGCACCCGTAACCGGTGCTACAGATTACCAGGTAATGAAACTGCAGGGTGACGAAATGGTGGTCGTTGCCACTGTGGCAAACACTACTTTCAGTTATACCTTTAGTGGTCTTTCAAAAGATTCTGTTTACTGGGTAAGTGCAAGGCCGTTGATTGGTACAAGCAACAGCCCCGGTAGAAGGGGGATAGCTGTTTTCAGAAAACCCGACAGCGGCACTTGTAGTGGTATTGTTTCCGATAATGATATTAAGATCGACTCAATATTATCACCCTTTAGATCCGGCAGGTTGCTTACTTCTACTGTATTGGGAGCCAGTACCCCGGTAATGATCCGGATCAAAAACCTGGATGATGCCCCTACCACCGGTAATGTAGAAGTGAGCTATACTTTATCAGGAGCGGGAGCCGGTACTGCTACCGAGACAATTGTTCCCAATATTCCCGGAGGCGGTACCTATGATCATACTTTTAATGTAGCTAATAACATTAATTTGTCAGCGACCGGATCATATACATTGGTAGTAACGGCTACCGCACTATCCGTTACTGATCCTGTTCCCCAGAATAACTCGCTCACTCAAACCTATAAACAATTAGCAAACCCGCCGTTAACAGCTATCGACTACCTGGTTAGTCCCTACATTGACAATATGGATGCTGCGCCTGTACAATCATATACCTCTGCACAGATTGGTTTGCAGGGACTCGATAAGTATGACTTTGTCAACAGCAGTAGTTATGGAAGAATACGGACGTTTCTAAATACCGGTATAGCCTATTCAGGTAACAGGGCGATGACATTGGATTCATGGGTGGCAAATTCAGGGACTACGGATTCGTTGACCGGAACTTTTAACCTCGCAACTTTTAATGCCAGTACGGATGATATACGTCTGGACTTCCGGTATAAAAATCACGGGCAAGGGAATAATGGAGCTAATAAAGTTTGGGTCCGGGGAAGTGATGCAGGTAGCTGGAAAGAAGCTTATGATCTGGTGGCTAGCCAGAACCCTGCTGATGGTTCTTTTAAACTTTCTTCCAGTATTGAATTGTCAGATATACTATCTGCCGCTCCTGTCCAAACTTTTACATCAAGCTTCCAGGTTCGATGGGGTCAGTATGGACAGCAACAGGCGACCGACAATGATGGTGCAGCCGGTTATACATTCGATGACGTCCGCATTTACAAAGTAACTGATGATATACAGTTGCTCAGTATAGACGCCCCGGCTACAGCCAGCTGTGCACTGACGACTACAACACCAGTAACAATTACGGTTCGTAATAGCAGTAATACAGCTGTGACCAATGTGCCGGTTGGTTTCCGGGTGAACGGAGTTCCTGCCTTGTATTTTTCCGATGAGTTTATTCTTTCAATTGCAGCTAACTCCACCACACAATTTACTTTTGTCAACTCCACAGCGAATCTTTCAGCTTTTGGTCCTCATCTTATTGAAGTAAGAGTAGGGTATGGCACCGATACTTACCCCGATAACGATACATTAAGTTTACGACTTGTAAATTCTCCCATCGTTACTGTAACCAATTCATCGGCACACCTGCAGGATTTTGAAACGAATAACGGATATTGGTACACGGGGGGTAAGAACAGTTCCTGGGAATACGGCACACCAGCATCCTCCAAAATAAACCGGGCTGCCAGTGGCAGTAAAGCCTGGAAGACAAGAGTCACCGGAAGTTATAATGACCAGGAAAAATCATATCTCTATTCTCCCTGCTATAATATTTCAACACTGACCGTGCCTACCTTAAGTTTCAGCGTTGCATTAGACCTGGAAGATTGCGGTGGAAGTAATATATGTGATGGAGCTTATGTTGAATACTCATCAGATGGTACTACCTGGACACGTCTTGGTGCTTCCGGTCAGGGAACCAACTGGTACAATCGAAGCTATACCGGCAATAATATGTGGAGCGTGGAGAATTATCATCGTTGGCATGTGGCCACTATTCCTTTACCAACCGGGCTAAGCCAGTTGCGGCTTCGTTTTGTAGTTGCATCCGACCAATCGGTCAACCGGGATGGAATAGCAATTGACGACATACATGTTTACGATAACCTCTATGGTATTTATACCGGTACTAACCCAAGTCCTGTTGTCAATCAACCGGTCGTGAATAATTCAGCCTGGATTAATTTCCTGTCGCCGGCAATTACTGGCCAGCTGATCGCTTCGGTTAATCCAAACGGGCAGGACCTGGGAAGTACGGATGTTCAATCTTTTGTGCATAGCGGTGCTGTACGTATTGACGGGCAACAGTTTTATCATAACCGGAATATTACTGTGAAACCCACAACAGTTGGTCTTGGGGATTCAGCTACTGTGCGGTTTTATTTTCTGGATACTGAAACGGAAGCATTGATCAATGCTACAGGTTGTGGTTACTGTTATAAACCTTCGATGGCGTATCAATTGGGCATAACGAAATACAGCAATACCGATGACAGTAAGGAAAACGGCACCCTGGCAGATAATACCGGGGCTGGAGGAAGTTATTTGTTTATGAATTCTTCGAAGACTAAAATAGTTCCGTTTGATAAAGGCTATTACGCAGAATTTAAAGTCATAGATTTTTCCGAATTCTGGCTGAACAACGGAGGGCTTGGAAATAACAACCCTTTGCCGGTACAGCTTCTCGATTTTACAGCAAGGAAAAAGAATGGTAAGGATGTGCTGGCAGAGTGGGCCACCGCTTCTGAGAGCAATGTAAACAGGTTTGAAATTGAAGTTGCAAAAGGCAATATAGATTATCAGCAAAGCCGGTTTACTAAGATTGGTACAGTAACCAGCCAGGGTAATTCGGTGCAGGAACAACGGTACAGTTTCATGGATATTGAGTTTGGTAAAAGAGGTGTCCGTTATTATCGCCTGAAGATGATCGATAACGATGGCAGCTTTACTTATTCTCCAATAAGACCGGTTGTTTTTGATGAGGAAATAACATGGCAGGTTTACCCGAACCCTTCTGCGGGCATTTTTAATCTGAGTTTCCAGGCCAACGGAGGTGAAATGATGTCTCTAAAAGTATATGACCTTAGCGGCAGGACTGTTCAGCAACAACAGCTGCAGGCAAATGGGTTTGTTCAAAAGATCACTATCGATCTGCGGGAAGGCCAGTTTGCTGCCGGCCTGTATTTATTAGAGGCAATAGTAGGAGAGAAGAAGCAAAGCTTCCGCCTTATCAAGCAATAAATATTAATTCCGATCTGCCCTTCGGCGGAACGGAATTAATAAATTAACTATTTAAACCCTGCGGTTATTCCTGGCAAAGCTTGGAACAAAAGCCAGTTTTACACTTAATCTTCCCAACCTTTCTTAGCCACGCCGGCTGCAATAGCTGCCAGGGCTTTTTCTGAATTCATCAGGGTAGTAAGCTTGTTTCCTTTTCCATCATTTCCCTGCGCCATATAGGCACCTTTAGCTGTCTTTGTGATAACAGCATCAAGCATCTCAACACCTTTTTCTTTTGTTTTTACGTTATACGCTGTAATTTTTACATCTGACATAGGTCTAGTTTTTGATTTAGTAATCCTTGAAATTAAGCAATCCGGGGGGTTCTAAACGGGAAAATTTGCGGACAGGTATAAAAAAGCTCCAAAAATTCGGAGCTAAGTAGTTTATTTTTAATTGATTATGCAATCATCTCGTCAATTGTCAAGAAGGCTTATCTATAGCGTTATGGAAGCTTAGATATCAAGTTTTGCATACTTCGCATGGCTTTCAATAAAGGCTCTCCGGGGAGCTACTTCATCACCCATCAGCATGCTGAAGATACGGTCTGCTTCGGCGGCACTTTCAATGGTTACCTGCTTTAGTGTACGGGTCTCGGGGTTCATGGTAGTATCCCAGAGCTGGTCGGCATTCATTTCTCCCAAGCCTTTGTAACGCTGAATATTTACAGAGTCGTCTTTGCCGCCGCCCAGTCTTTCTATTAAAGCTTTGCGTTGATTCTCGTTGTAAGCGTAGGCCTGTTCCTTTCCTTTTTTGATCAGGTATAAGGGCGGTTGTGCAATATAAACATAGCCCTGCTCCACCATTTCTGTCATATAACGGAAAATAAACGTAAGGATCAGGGTAGCGATATGCGAACCGTCCACGTCGGCATCCGTCATAATGATGAGCTTGTGGTAACGGAGCTTACTAAGGTTAAGTGCTTTCGGGTCTTCAGGAGTCCCCATTTTTACGCCAAGAGCGGTAAACATGTTCCTGATCTCTTCGTTGTCATAAATTTTGTGTTCCATGGCTTTTTCTACATTCAGGATCTTACCCCTGAGCGGAAGTATGGCCTGGAAGCTTCTGTCTCTTCCCTGTTTGGCAGTACCACCAGCAGAATCACCTTCCACCAGGTAGAGCTCACAACGTTTAGGATCCCTGTCAGAACAATCGGCCAGCTTGCCGGGTAAGCCGCCTCCGCTTAAAACCGATTTACGTTGCACCAATTCTCTCGCTTTCCTGGCTGCCGCCCTGGCCTGTGCTGCAAGGATCACTTTCGCTACTATATTCTTGGCTTCTTTTGGATTTTCTTCCAAATAAGCTTCTAAGACTTTAGAAACGGTAGAGTCCACCACTCCCATTACCTCGTTATTACCCAATTTTGTTTTGGTTTGCCCTTCAAATTGTGGTTCCGGAACTTTTACAGAAATAATAGAACTTAATCCTTCCCGAAAGTCATCTCCTTCAATTTCTACTTTCGCTTTTTCAAACAAACCATTTTTATCACCATAGCTTTTGAACACTCTGGTCAATGCCCGACGGAAACCGGATACATGGGTACCCCCTTCAATGGTATTGATATTATTGACGTAAGAATAAATATGTTCATTGTAGCTATCATTATAGCTTAACGCCACTTCCACCACCACGTTGCTGTTGTCATCTTTACCTTCTACATAAATCACTTTCGGTATAAGGGGATTACGGCCGGCGCTGGCATCCAGCATTTCTACAAACTCAACGATACCACCTTCGCTATAAAAAACATTCGTATAGTTTTCGCCATTCTCTTCCTTTTCTCTCAGATCGGTTAATACAATACGAACGCCCCTGTTGAGGTAAGACAATTCACGCAGACGGCCTTCCAGGATATCCTTATTATAAACTAATGTAATGAAGATGGAATCATCAGGCCAGAAATGAACTTTGGTCCCTGTTTTATCACTGGTGCCTGTTTCCCGTACAGTATATTGCGGCACGCCGATCTTATATTCCTGTTCAAATATTTTTCCATCCCGGTTCACCGTTACCAGCAGCAATTTGCTCAATGCGTTCACACAACTAACACCTACACCATGCAAACCACCTGATACTTTATAAGAACCTTTATCGAACTTACCTCCTGCATGAAGTACGGTCATTACAACTTCAAGGGCTGAACGTTTTTCTTTGGTGTGCATAGCCGTTGGGATACCACGGCCATCGTCTTCTACTGAAATAGAATTATCCTCATGAATTGTAACGAAAATATTTTTACAATAACCGGCCAGGGCTTCGTCAATGGAATTATCCACCACTTCATATACCAGGTGATGTAATCCTTTCACACCTATATCCCCGATATACATCGCCGGACGTTTACGAACGGCCTCCAAACCTTCCAAAACCTGGATACTATCGGCACTGTAACCGGCCGATATTGCGGCTGCTTTTTCTTTAGCTTCTGTGGTCATAAAAATGGTAAAAAACTGTTGTGAGAAATGTGCCAAAGGCATGCCTTCGGTAAAAAAATGAATACTGACAAATGTACAGAAATAAGGCCTCTTAACCCGAATTTCCGAGCCGTTTTTTATCCCAATTTAAATGGCTTGTGGATAAATGAAAATGCCCGCAAAACGGGCATTTCAGCGAAATATAAGGTAGTGAAAAGAAGTGATTTCCGGTACAGTTTTATCGCTTCACGATCTGTGCTACAAGGTCGGCTTCGGAACAGACTTTATTACCTACATAGGTAGTTCCTTTCATTTCGCAAATACCCCGACGAATAGGCGAAGAAAGCTCCATTTTCAGGATCAGGGTATCACCCGGCCTGACCATATGTTTGAATTTGCAATTATCGATCTTGAGGAAATAGGTATCGTATTGGCCTTCCCCGCTTAGGTTGATGGCTAGAATTCCACCGCATTGGGCGAGTGCTTCAATCTGCAGCACTCCGGGCATCACCGGGTTTCCGGGAAAATGTCCCTGGAAAAACCATTCATTGAACGTAACATTTTTAATGCCCACAATATGTGTATCGCTTAGTTCAATGATCTTATCAACCAGGGCAAAAGGAAAACGGTGCGGTAATCTTTTTTCGATGAATTGATGGTCATATACCGGTGACTGATTTGGGTCATATACCGGAATACCCTTTGTATGTTTATTCTTCTTGATGTACTGTTTTATCTTTTTGGCAAATTCTACATTCGTACTGTGCCCGGGACGATTGGCAATGATCCGTCCTTTAATAGGATAACCGATCAAGGCAAGATCGCCGATTACATCGAGGAGTTTATGTCTTGCTGGTTCATTGGGAAAACGCAGCTCGAGATTATTCAGGTAGCCCTCACTTTTTACTTCAATATTTTCTTTATTGAATATTTTCTTCAGTCGGTCCATTTCTTTTTTATCAACCGGCTTGTCGACGATCACAATGGCGTTATTGATATCACCACCTTTAATGAGGTTATTATCAAGCAGCATTTCGAGTTCATGTAAAAAACAAAAAGTACGGCAAGGCGCTATCTCTTCTTTAAAATCCTTCATCGATTTTAAACCGGCATGCTGGGTCCCCAGTACCGGCGAATTAAAATCGATCAGGGTAGTGACCTGGTAATCCATGGCTGGCATGGCCACCAACTCCACTCTTTTTACTTCATCATAATGGTAAATATTCTCATCAATGCTATACCAAACTTTGGCAGCATCCTGTTCTATTATCCCGGCTTCTTCTATCAGTTCGACAAAAGGCTCGGAGCTTCCATCCATGATTGGCATCTCAGGTCCATTAATCTCCAGCAGGCAATTGTCGACTCCCATACCCACCAATGCTGCGAGCACATGCTCTACCGTACTTACTTTCGCTCCATTGACTTCCAGGGTAGTACCGCGGCTCACATCTGTAACAAGATCACAGTCGGCTTTAATGATCGGTTGTCCAGGCAGATCCACCCGCTGAAATTGGTACCCAAAGCCGGGATTGGCGGGTTTCAGGGTCAGATCGGCCATTACACCTGTATGCAGACCGGTACCCGAAATAGTTACCGCTGACTTGAGCGTATGTTGTTTATCGGGGTTAAAATTGGGGGACATAATGCCGGCAATATTAACCTTATTTTCTGTGGAGGAAATCATAGGTGCCAAAGATAATTATTCATTTTAAATTGGCTCAAGAAGGCTTTGGGGTATCAAATAATGGTATAATTTTTATACGCAAACAGTCGTTTGCCGGTCAATTTTTCAATCCGGTATAAAAGGACATCCTTAATCGAAAACCTTTTTTTTGTCGTATCAAAATCAGCTGTCCAGTTTTTTTCAGCGATCCTTTTTTGCATGACTGCCGGATGGGTGCCTTTAAACAGGGCCAGGGAGTCGGCATCTTTTAAAAAATCAAACTGGTTCTCTTCTTTATGTGGTGCGGGTGCGTAGCCTTCACCATTCCAAAAACCGGAGAAGGCCACGATTTTTTCAAACTGTTTATTCGGGTGACGAACCCAGCCGTAATGGTAGATGGCGGCATTAATTTTTTTAACCCTTAATTTTTTGTTTACCCGGCTTCTAAAACCCTGGGCATCTTTATAGGAAACAATATTGCCTTTGTTTTTGATAAGCCTTATCTCATGATCGTACCAACGCCTGGAATCGCCGTAATAATCATAGCTGCCATAAAAATGAACATAATTAAATAGCAGGCCTTCTACCCGTTCGTCAGTGGCATACTTTTTTGCCGCCGCCAAAATGGCCTCAAAATATTGCTCATGCACTACTTCATCAGCTTGTAAATAAAAAGCCCATTCATAATCCCGCGAAACCTGTGCCAGTGCTTTATCTGTTTCAATGGCCAGTACCCGGCCGCCTTCTTTTAACGAATCATCCCAAATGGAATGAACAATTTTTATTTTTGGGGAATTGATTGATTCAATCAACTCCAATGTACCGTCCCCGCAATTGCCTACACTTACGATAAACTCGTCAACAATAGGTAAAATGGAAAGGATCGATGCTACAACCGGGTAGTCATACTTAACAGCATTACGCACAAAAGTGAAACCACAGATTTTCATGAAGACTTTATATAATCTGTTAAGAAATTTTTTCTTCCAGCAGCTGTTTGATCAATGCTTCCAGTTCTTTTATTCTTTTTTCCAGGTCAGGTAGTTTGCGAGCAATGGCCTGGCTTCGCAGGGCGGAAGTATAATCATAGGCAGGAGATCCTGTTACCGCTTTACCTGCTTCAATTGATTTGCTGACACCACTCTGCGCATTTACTTTGGCGCCATCTCCCAATTGTATATGTCCGACAAGGCCCGCCTGGCCGCCGATCATAACACCTTTGCCCAGTTTCGTACTGCCGCTGATTCCTGCCTGTGCCGCAATAACGGAATAATTCCCGACCTCCACATTATGTGCGATCTGTATAAGGTTGTCAAGTTTAGCGCCCGATTTTATAAGGGTGGACCCAATTGTGGCTCTGTCAATAGTAGCATTGGCGCCGATTTCTACCTGGTCTTCAATAACAACGTTCCCGATTTGCGGAACCTTTTTTAGGGTTCCATCAGCCTGCGGAGCAAAGCCAAAACCATCACTTCCAATCACGGTTCCGGCATGAATGGTAACGTTACTACCTATTTTACAATCGTGATAAATTTTAACACCTGGGTGGATAATACAATTATCACCAATACTCGTATTGTTGCCTATAAAGACATGGGGAAATATTTTTGTATTGTTACCAAGGCTTACGTTTTCCCCGAGGTAAGCAAAAGCACCGATGAAAACCTGGTCACCATAATGGGCTGTTTTAGCAATATAGCTAGGCTCTTGAACACCCGTAAGCTGTTGCTGTACTATTTCCTGGTATTTGCTTAGTAAGGTGGCAAAAGCGGAATAGGCGTCCGGCACACGGATCAATGTGGCATTTATTTTTTCCCTTAGAGCATAGTCAGCATTAATAATAATAACGGAAGCCCGGGTCGTGTATAAAAAATCTTCATACTTGGGATTGGCAAAAAAAGTCAGCTGCCCTTCCCTGGCCTCTTCAATTTTTCCAAACGAGCCGACGGAGACAGCCGGGTCGCCTTCCACCTTTCCGTTGACGATTAGTGCTATTTGTCCAGCAGGGAATTGCATATTTTTAGTTCATAGTTCAAGGCTGATAGTTTATGGTATAGTGGGAGGCAATGAACCATACACTATGAACTATGAACTTCTTAGGTAACAAATGTAATACTTTTTAACAGTGCCGCTCAGGTTATGCTGAATTAGCGCATTGTCCACTTTTGAAATATCTTTTATGGTTCCGTCTTTGAATAAAATATTTATTCGTTCGTCTCCCGGGTTGTACGTTGTATTGCTGGCCTCGCCGGTAAATACAAAGTATGCCGATTCTTTTTCAGTGATGCCAAGCTTTTCGCAGGCTTCTTTGGTTTTTGCTTTTAAAAAACTTTCATCAAAAGGCTCGGCCTGCAATTTTACTTTCAGCAAGTTTCGTTCCACTAATGAACGGGAAAGAGTTGCTAATATTTTATCCGGATAACGATTCCAGTTCTTAATGGTCGCCATCACATCATGGTCATCAAGACGGCAAAACGTTTCCAGGTGCTGCTCAATTGGATTATGTATGTTGAAGTTTTGGGCACTGCCTCCTGAGGACAAAAAGAAATTCAATTCATCTGAAGCAGCTATTACGCTTTGCCCGGAAGCAATCAGCTCCTTTGCCCGGCGGATTATTTTTACCAGCATCATTTCCGCACTCAACACTGTTTTGTGCAGGTACACCTGCCAGTACATCAGCCGGCGGGATACAAGGAATTTTTCAATTGAATAAATGGCTTTTTCTTCCACCAATAATTTACCATCTTTTACCGCCAGCATTTTCAGGATACGGTCGTAACCGATCACTCCTTCAGCTACCCCGGTAAAAAAACTATCCCGGTTAAGATAATCCATCCGGTCCACATCCAGCTGGCCGGATACCAATTGGTGCAAGAATTTTTTTGGATGCTGATTGGTGAAAATGGCGATGGCAGTTTGCAGTTGTCCGCCCATTTCCTGATCCAGTTTTCGCATCAGTAAAATAGAAATGGCTTCATGACTTACCCCGTTCACCAGTTCATTCTCCAAAGCATGGGAAAAGGGGCCATGACCAACATCATGTAGCAGGATCGCCACTTTTGCACCCAGTTCTTCTTCCGCCGTTATCTCAATACCCTTGCTTTTCAATTCAGCCAGGGCGGTACACATTAAATGGTAGGCACCCAGGGAATGATGTAACCTTGAATGGACAGCCCCGGGATAGACCAAATGCGCAAAAGCCATCTGGTGGATATTGCGCAACCGCTGGTACACCGGATGTGAGATGATTTGAAGGATCAACGGGTGGTCAATCGTAATAAAACCATAGACAGGGTCGTTGATGATTTTGCGGACAGTGGGCATTGTTGCTGTTTTGTTAAAGGAAAGTCCACAGGACTCCCTTGGAGATGGTAAAAGTACAAAGGGAGAGTTTAATAAGCTATTTTTACTATCCCCGTATCTTCACGGATCAAGCAGTTTAAATTATCAGAATGGCAGTAGCAAAAATTATCTGGGTCGACGATGAAATAGAAAGTCTTCAATCTCAAAAAATGTTTTTGGAGAACAAGGGCTACGAAGTACAAACATTTACTAATGGGTTTGATGCTATTGATTATGTGAAGGAAAATCCTGTGGATGTGGTGCTGATCGATGAAAGCATGCCCGGTATCACCGGCCTGGAAACGCTGGCCAAGATCAAAGAGATCAACCAATCATTACCCGTGGTACTTATTACAAAAAATGAAACGGAGAACCTGATGGATGATGCCATTGGTTCGCAAATAAGCGACTACCTTATTAAGCCTGTTAACCCCAACCAGGTATGGCTTAGCCTAAAAAAAATAATTGATAATCGGCGATTGGTCGCTGAAAAGACAACAACCGCTTACCAGCAACAATTCCGCCATTTATTTACAGCGCTTAATAGCAATCCCGATTACAATGAATGGATGGATATTTATAAAAAACTGGTGTATTGGGAGCTGGAAATGGAAAAGAGTGATAGCCCGGAAATGCAAGAGATCCTCCAAAACCAAAAAAGCGAAGCCAACACTGAATTTTTCAAATTCATTTCCCGGAACTATGCCGGTTGGGTCAACCCTAAAAGTACTGATGGCCCTGTCATGAGCCATTCGCTGATGAAATTTAAAGTATTACCGCATTTGGAAAAAGGCACTCCTTTATTTTTTATCTTAATTGATAACCTCCGTTTTGATCAATGGAAAGCGATTCAACCCATCTTCTCTGAAAGCTTCCGGATACTGGAGGAGGATAGTTTTTACAGTATTCTCCCTACGGCTACCCAGTATTGCCGCAATGCTATTTTTGCAGGGCTAATGCCAATAGATATTGAAAAGCAATTCCCGGTATTATGGAAGAACGACGAAGAAGAAGGCGGGAAAAACCTGCATGAAGAAGAACTATTCCGGGCACAACTGAAACGACTTGGTAAAAGCGATTTGAAAATATCGTATACCAAAGTGGTGAACAACCAGGCAGGTTTGGACCTGATGAATAATGTTCATAATCTGTTGAATAACGACTTGAATGTTATTGTGTACAATTTTGTGGATATGCTAAGCCATGCCAGAACAGAAATGGAAGTGTTGAAAGAACTGGCGGGCGATGAAATGAGTTACCGTAGTATCACAACATCCTGGTTTGAGCATTCCCCGCTCCACCAGGCTTTAAAGAAAATTGCAGATAAAAATATAAAGATCGTACTCGCTACAGATCATGGCAGTGTAAGGGTAAAAACACCTTACAAAGTGGTTGGTGATAAGCAGACCACGACCAATCTCCGGTATAAGCATGGCCGTAACCTGAATTATGAGCCTAAGGAAGTGCTGGCGTTCCGGGACCCAAGGGAAGCTGGATTACCGGTACCAAGCATAAATTCATCCTTCATCTTTGCAAAGGAAGATAGTTTCTTATGCTATCCCAATAACTACAATTATTATGTGAACTATTACCGCAACACTTTTCAGCATGGGGGTGTTAGCCTGGAAGAAATGGTTATCCCGGTAATAAAAATGCAGAGCAAATAGCAGAAAGGGCAATAGTAAATCGTGAATAGTGAGTGAGCTGTGGAAAACAACGTTTTGTTTTAACTGATTAAGCCAGTTAGAAATTTTACATTTGTGTAAATTATTGACCACGGACTATTCAGCATTCACTATGAAATACACACAACATACTCTCGATAAATTAGAAGCGATACCAGAAGAAGCCGGTTATGTGCTGCGGTATGAACGGGGTACATTTCAAAGCGGCTATTGCATACTGGAAGATAGAAAAGTAGTGGTGCTGAATAAATTCTTACAGACAGAAGGTCGCATCAACACATTGATCGACCTGATCCCGCAGTTGGATATTAACCCGGAGATATTAACGGACGGCTCCCGGAAATTACATGCAGATATCCTCGCAAAACTGGAGATAGAAGAAAAATGATCCTGACTGCTGCTTAGCAATTCTTCCTTCGTACTTTTATCGCGTGAGTTATCCTCCTCTTACTATAACCTTTCTCGGCACGGGTACCAGTAGTGGTGTGCCTATGATTGGTTGCGACTGCGAGGTCTGTACATCCACAGATATAAAAGACAACCGACTACGTTCGAGTATTCTTGTACAGTCACCAACAACAACCTTAGTGGTAGACACCGGCCCCGATTTTCGGTATCAGATGCTGCGCCAAAAAGTAAAACATCTCGATGCAGTGATTTTCACCCATCCGCATAAGGATCACCTGGCAGGGCTCGACGATGTGAAAGCTTTTAATTTTTTGCAACATAAGCCAATGGAGATCTATGCAGATTCATTAACCGAAGAAGCATTACGACGGGACTTTTATTATGCATTTACAGATACCCACTACCCCGGTATACCGGAACTGAACCTGAACACCATTACGCTTGATCCTTTTATGGTGGGTGACATTCCGGTAACTCCGATCCTGGTCTGGCATTTAAAAATGCCCGTATTGGGTTTCCGGTTTGGAAAATTTACCTATATCACTGATGCCAATAAGATCGATGAGCCGGAGAAGGATAAGATCAGGGGATCAGCTGTACTGGTGCTGAATGCCCTGCGTAAAAGCAAACATATTTCTCATTTTACATTGGATGAAGCAATCGGGATGGTCAATGAGTTAAAAATACCCGCTGCTTATTTTACCCATATTTCCCACCAATTAGGCCGCCATGAGGCTATCACGACTGAATTGCCTGGTGGAATTCACCTGGCGTTTGACGGTCTCGAACTTCAATTCAACTAATAAGTACAAATTTTTTTTACAAGGCTAACACCCGTTAGTTTTAAATAAATTTCCCTTATCTTGCATCTGCCTTTAATGATTGCTTGCTTGCTTTTTGAAGGCTCAAGGCTGTGCCACCCCTTTATTTGGAGTGGCACAGTTTATTACTGAAACAACCAACGAATTACTTTTATGAATTTTCAATTGGCTGAGCATACGCAACAGGTAGCTCAAACGGCAAGGGATTTTGCACAGCAACATATCAAACCGTACGTAATGGAGTGGGACGAGACGCAGGAATTTCCCCTTCACATTTTTAAAGAAATGGGAAAGCTTGGTTTGATGGGCGTACTGGTTCCTGAAGAATATGGCGGTGCCGGACTTTCTTACTTTGAATACAAAGCGGTTATCGAAGAAGTGGCGAAAGTGTGCGGATCAATCGGCCTGAGCCTGGCTGCTCACAATTCCTTATGTACCGGTCATATCATGACATTTGGGAGTCTTGATCAGCGAAAAAGATGGCTGCCCAAACTGGCCACTGCTGAATGGATCGGTGCCTGGGGATTAACAGAAGCCAATACCGGCAGTGATGCGGGTAATATGAAATGTACGGCGGTGAAGGAAGGAAATGAATGGGTCATTAACGGGACCAAGAACTGGATCACGCATGGAAAAAGCGGTGATGTGGCGGTCGTAGTTTGCCGAACAGGTGAACCAAGAACAAAAAATAATTCGACCACATTTGTAGTGGAAAGAGGAGCACCCGGTTTTAGTGCCGGTAAAAAAGAAAACAAACTGGGCATGCGTGCCAGTGAAACGGCTGAAATGGTTTTTGATAATTGCAGGATACCCGATGAGAACCGGTTGGGGGAAGTGGGAGATGGGTTCAAACAGGCAATGAAAATATTAGATGGTGGAAGAATATCTATCGCTTCTCTTTCTTTGGGTATTGCCAAAGGGGCTTATGAAGCCGCCTTACAGTATTCCCAGGAAAGACACCAGTTTGATAAACC
>Ga0163155_10000526_pt1 | contig 47127 bp, 64 predicted proteins | sample OliLakLV19SP4G1_FD_148611 | JGI IMG/M metagenome (GOLD analysis project Ga0163155, IMG submission 148611) | Freshwater microbial mat bacterial communities from Lake Vanda, McMurdo Dry Valleys, Antarctica - Oligotrophic Lake LV.19.SP4.G1 | ecosystem: Environmental > Aquatic > Freshwater > Lake >... | reverse complement strand
CGGCTGGTGTCAGGGATGGCGTCTCGGATGGTGTCAGGGCTGGCGTCAGGGATGGCGTCTCGGATGGCGTCAGGGCTGACGTCAGGGTTGGCGTCTCGGATGGTGTCTGGGCTGGCGTCTCGGATGGTGTCAGGGCTGGCGTCAGGGATGGTGTCAGGGCTGGCGTCAGGGATGGTGTCTGGGATGGTGTCTCGGCTGGCGTCGATGGTGTCAGGGATGACGTCTCGGATGGCGTCGCTGGCGTCTGGGCTGACGTCTCGGATGGCGTCTGGGATGGCGTCTCGGAGTGGAACGAGAACGTGCTATACGGACAACACGAGTCATATCTGTCGTTCTACGACTTCTTTCGCCGGGTCGGGATGGCTGACGTCGTCGCCCCCCTCGACGGCATAACAGCTGTCGCTCGGTCATCCGGATGGTGGTGGGCGCGAAGCGGATACGCAGTGATGACAGATCGCCCGGAGACACTCCACGTCGAACCGTGGCCTCAGCGCGGCGAACACGGCCGACGGTTGCACTGCCCGGACGGACCTGCGATCCGTTACCGCGACGGTTGGGGCCTGTACTTCTGGCACGGCGTTCTCGTTCCGGCTGACATGATCGAATGCGGGTGGGATTACGAACGCATCCTTGCGGAACCAAACGCCGAGATTCGCCGATGCGCGATCGAGCGTCGCGGATGGGACAAATTCATCGCCGACGCGCGGCTCGTGAAAGTCGACGAAGCCGACGACCCCGGCAACCCCGGCCAACGTCTCGCCCTCTACGACGTTCCGGCCCAGATCTACGACGTTCCAGTGCGCGTGTTGTTGTGCACGAACGCGTCACCCGAACGTGATGGTACGGTGCGGAGGTACGGACTGACAGTCCCCGCAAGTATCGTCAGTGCGGTCGCGGCGGCAGCATGGACAGTTGATGAAACCCCTGAAAACTATGCGCAACTCGCGCGTGCAACATGAACAGGAGCATGATGACCACTACTTATGCAGACATCCTCGACCGACACCAGATCGATATTCCGGCCCATCTCGTAGCACAGTCCGAAGTGCCGGTACTCGACGGTCGGCAACGTCAGGGCGACGTGTACGTGCGCCCGGAACGTGCCGGAAAGAATGTTGGTGTACCTGTCCCGCCGGAAGGTGTGCCAGTCGTGCGTGGCGAGGCGGGCGGAAATACGCATCTCCTCGTCGGCGACGAAGTCTTGTGGGCTCCGTCGACATCGACATCACCCGTCGAGTTGACGTTGGGTGTGTTGACCGTCCCGGCGGGCCGTGTCGCGTTCTTGTTGCACCCGGAGCATGGGGCACAGGGTTTCGCTCCGGGGACGTACCGGGTGGGCCGTCAGCGCGAACAGGCCGATGAGATCCGTAGCGTACGGGACTGAGACAATGCACACCCGTTGCTCGAAGAGGTAAGAACAACTTTCGCACAATCCAAAACGAAGGGTGTTAAATGGATTTTGATCTGACCATCACAAAAGAGGGGATGATCATTGTTGGCTGTCCATCGTGTTCTTTGTCTCCGATGGTGTCTCAGTATCCGATCGGTGATACAAATGATCTTATATCCGATGTGCTTGACCATATGAAAGAACATGGAGTCGTCATCGCTCATGACAGAAACTAAAGAACGATCATACGTGTCAGGGGTTACCATCTCCATCGGAATGATCTCCTGCCTTGGGAAACTCTATACACTGAAACGAACCAACTCCGACGAAGATGAAAAGCTCAGATCAGTATGCCCCGAATGTCCACAACCTGACAGTTTCCTCAATCAGAAGCTTCACTGCCAACAAGGACATGGCCCATTCGTCCAAGGTGATGTCCGTTGGGGCAAACAGACGGGCGACGGGACAATCGTCACCGTTGACAAAGCCACACTGGACGAAGCGCGACAGTCTGTGCTCCCAGAAAAAGAACTTGAACTCCAAGTCCACAACCGGGAAGAAGTGGAAAAACATACGTTCCCGTCAGGGAACTCGTATCTATTCCGACCTGAAGGTAGGGGAGCAATCCTATACGGTATCCTTGTTGACCTCTTGGAACAACGACGAGACTTGTGTCTTGTAGCGAAAACGAACCTACGGAACCGTGACCATATCGTTATGGTCGACTCGGCACTGAACGGTCAGCTAATCGTCCGGTTTATGATCTGGCCCGAGGACATGAAAACATTCGAGGAGTCTGATCGCGTTTACGATCAGAAACAGTTCAATCAGGCACTCCAACTGCTAGAAGTGTCATTGGAACCGTTCGACCCCGGCGAATATCGGAAGGACAGTCGGGCTCGTATCGCTCAAGTGGTCGATGATGCAACCGGGAAAACTCCGGTTAAGCGGAAGACTGCAAAGAAACCCACAGATGGGGATGCGCTAACGTTAGCTTTGGAAGCAGCGTTAGACTCGAAGAAGAAAAGGAAGGCATCATGACCGCAATGACTGACGCTCTTAAGATTGAACTGCCTACGAACAGAGACGACGACCTCGATCGAATCGACAAGTGGTGCGCCGACAATATCCTCCTGGACCGCTCGTCGCCCGAACTGTGGGACAAAGCCAACAGGCTGCTGCCCGCTTTGTCGGCACACACACGGATCTTACGTAGGGAAGTAGAGCAACTCACTAAGAAGAAGGAAGACTCGAAGAAGAAAAGGAAGGCATCATGATTCGCATAGAAATGAGCGACGACGGCGACCTCGAAGACAAGCTGCCAACCTTATCTGTACGTTCGCAGATGCTAGCGTTGTGTACGGAAACACGGGCGTTGCGTGGGGAAGTGGTGCGACTCACGGATATCCTCACCGCTAAAATCGAGCGAAAGGGACAAACTACAAATGAAGGGGCCGGTCGCCTATTCCGATGGGCCTTCCGAGGCGCGCGAGACGAGAACGAGAGCGTTCGGGTCACGTTGAACATGCTGCGGCAGGACTTTGAGAAACTCAAGCGATTGGCGCAAGAGGACGGTGAGACGGTTTCCGGCTACCTCCGCAATGCCATCGCAACTTGGATTTGAAAACAGAGTTGGACTCGAAGAAGGAAACTCTAAGGTCGAAGTACCAGAAGTGTAGTACCTCACACCCCGGAAAAGGGACATTGGATAAAATGACCACCATCATCATCTTTATGCTCGTCATGTGGGGTCTCGGATCAACTCTCCTGGCATATTACTATGCCCAACAGGGGGGATCTCGCAAGGATCAAAACGGAATGCGATTGGCTCTACGGGACATCTTTGAGAAGAGAAACCGGGGCTGATGTGGCCGACTTCGATCCGCTCACACCCTTCCTGCACCTTAGAGACGAACTAGAAAAAACAGCACAGGAACTCGGACTATCAATCACCCCCGGCGGGTTCGCCATTCTTCCGGCGGATCAAACCGACGGCACACATTTCGCCCATGTTCTATTCAGAATCGACAATGACGCTCTTCTCGCACCCGAAACGAAAGCAACGAAAGACGAGTTCGATCGGATGATGATGATGGAACGCCAATCAGAACATGAACAACGAAAACAACAAGCCCGAGAGGATCTACTCGAAGCTCTCAAAAAGGACGATGGCATACTCGACGACACGGAGGAGTAGAAAGGAGAATCATGGAAGTTGAGGAACTCGCCCCAATGATTTTCAGAGTTCGTTCAGGAACAATCATTGATACCGTTTACAATGTAGATCTGTCAGTCCCGCGATGCACATGCGTCCATTGGGCCACATCGAGAAACAAATTGGTGAAAGCGGCCCGTGAAAATAACAGAGACGAAAACGTGCGATTCGAATGTAAACATATCGCGGCGTGTCTAGAACAATCCAAGACAACAGTGCAAAACCGGATGGAGCAGATTAAACGTCAATATCAACGCCAATCACAGAAAACTCAACTATTAGACCTGATGAACGACCTGTCAAATGACAACCATGAGTGACACCGCAAAACGACTAATGAAACTGATCGAGATCAGCGGCCGCGATACGTCCAAAGGGTCCGGTGCGACCTCCTCGTCGACGATCGGGGAGACGTTGCTGCTTTTCGCCCCGTTGTTGCTCGACGCGGCCGCCGAGATTGAGGAACTCGAACGTCGCACCGAATCGGCCGAGTTCTTGCTGCGCGTATCCGTCGACGGCCTCCGCGAGCATTTGGCGAACCTCCGGTCCCTGCTCACAGAGACAACCCGGATCGCGTGGGAGCTACACGAGAAGACGACCGACGACCGACGACCGTTCGCTACCTCGATCGGCTGGGCCAAGTTGTGCGCCCAACTGAGCGAGAACGACCGCAGCCTCGCAGACCCCGAGCTGGCCACGATAGCCAAACCGACGGCCGGCGCGCGAGACGAGAACGAGCGCGTTCGGGTCACGTTGAACATGCTGCGGCAGGACTTTGAGAAACTCAAGCGATTGGCGCAAGAGGACGGTGAGACGGTTTCCGGCTACCTCCGCAATGCCATCGCAACTGAGCAGTACCTCAAGGCGCGGACGCGGAGTGGTGGAAAGGTGCTGATCGAGGAAGACGGCGTTCAGCGCGAGGTCGTTTTCCGATAGCGCCGACGGACTCGGTAGGACAGGCATGCAGGAACATGGGCAAGACGACGGTGATATCGGCGAGGTGCTTGACCTCGGCGCCCTCGACCTCGGCGCCGCTGCGCCTGAGGAGGGGCCCGCCCGACGAGTGGAGCGCACCCGCGCGCTTCTCGCTTATCTACTTCTGTTGTTGTTGGCCGGGATCATGGCGACACTCCTCTTCTTGCTCGGCACTCGGCGTCTTACAACGCCCATGATGCGGCGGTCGCGCTGTCGCAGCTCCATGGGATCGGTGTGAGTCACCAAGACGTCAAGCCGTCGAACTTGTTGTTCTGGGAAACGCACCAGGGTCCAAGCGGAAAACTCGGAGACCTCGGTTGCGCACATAGCGAACAACGGCCGGCACCGCACACGTCGGCTGCATATCGCCGGTACTGCGCAGGCGCGCTCTCGGGTGCGTGATACAGCTGCTCGGGAGCCGCGTACGAACAGTCGCCGGGAACGATCTTGTTGTCATCTCGTCGATGATCTTTGCCATCCAGACCCCGCCCAGCGTGGTGATCGGGCGAACAGATGAGGGCCGAATGACTCACGCGACACGCACATTTAGACCACAATTAGCTGAAAACATGACCACAGATCAAGAACTCATCTCCACACTCCACGACGACGAATGGTGGTGGGATCAGAAAGTCGACGGGATCCGATTAGGTATCATAATCGACGACAATACAATAAGGGCAGTTAATCGGCGGGGAGAGATCATAACAACACCCGCCGGACTCGCCAACTCCTTTCACCACAAAACGGGCGGTCATTGGGTTTTTGATGGAGAATACTGCGAAGGCACCTTATGGATCTTCGATCTTGTCTACGCACCCGACAACACGATCGGACCATCTACCCCACTTGAAACCAGACGCGAGTGTTTAGAACTCGCCCATAAAACCATGTTAGACTCCCCCCATGTTCGTCTCCTCCCTCAGACGCGAACTGCCCACGATAAAGCGGCTCTACTCCAATGGGTGATAGCCAACAACGGTGAAGGTGTCATGGTCAAAAACCGTCATGCGTCCTACGCAGAAGGTTTAAGATCGAAAAATGTTCTCAAATACAAACTGACGGCCACCATAGACGTAGTTATCCTCGAAACGTGGCGAGAAGGGAAACGTTCATGCGCTGTCGGCGTACATGATGACACAGGAGAGCTAATGGACATAGGTTCCGTTACCTTCACCGAGAAAAACTTGGAGCAAGCCAAACCTGGCGACGTAATCGAAGTGAAATATCTGTATGTAGGAGCAGGAGGACGACTATACCAGCCCAGGTTCTTAAGATGGCGGACAGATAAAACACCAGACGAATGTACTGCCGATCAGATGAAAGTCGGAACGAAAGTCGTAGCATCCGTTAATGACTACAGCATTTAGGAAAGGACGCAGTGACCGCAACATTACAAAGTAAGTTTGCACAGGTCCGCGATTCGATGAAAACTCATCTCGTGGAACGTGACCCGGCAATCGATCTACTAATCCTATCCGTGATCGCAAAAACTCACCTGTTTTTCCTTGGGACGCCCGGAATTGCAAAGTCAATGGCGATCCGTAACTTCCAAGAACATCTGGATCTGCCACCCGGAGACTATTTCGAGATCCTCATGATGCGTCAAACAACCCGAGAAGAAGTGTTCGGACCTCTTGACCTGATGGCATTGAAAGACCCTTCCGGTTCCCGGTATGTGTTCCGAACTAAAGGATACCTGCCCGAATCAAGGTTCGCTTTCCTAGACGAGATCTGGAAGGCAAACTCGGCGATCCTGAACGCTTTGCTGATGGCAACGAACGAACGGCTGTTCCGAAATGACAGTCAAGTAAATCTGATTCCGTTATGGTCAGTGTTCATGGCATCTAATGAACTCCCTGAAGGTGAAGAGCTGAACGCCATCTACGACCGTGTCACATTCAGACTGTATGTGAATCCGATTGTAGAAGCAGCTAACTTCGAGAAAATGTTGAAGATGGTCTCAAAAGGACACTCCACTCCAGAGAAGATTTTAACATTCCCCGAGATCGAACAGGCTCACAATGAGGCAATGCAAGTTAATCTCGGACAAGAGATCTTCGACGCTCTACAAGAGGTACGAGCCGACCTTGCCTCCGCGGACATATACCCTACGGATCGACGGTTTGCTAACTCGCTCTCCGTGATCAAAGCAGCCGCATGGCTCGACGGTGAAACGGTAGCCGACATTGAACATATTCGCCCTTTGATGCACGTGTTATGGGACGATCCGAAAGATTTCCCTGAGGTTGAAAAGAAAATGTTGACCTTGGCGAACCCGTTCGATCAGGAAGCGTTAGAGCTTCTTTCAGCAATCCGACAAATCGGAGATGAACTCGACAAAACATTACGAGATAACACCATCGACCCGGACGTACTCTCCCGTAAGGGAGTGGAGTTGCATACCCGGGTCGAGGATGCCCGTAACGACCTGAATAAACTGGACGCGGCGATGACGAAAGCCAACTCCAAACGAAGGTCATCAAAATTCCAAGAGTGTAAAACGTCGTTGCTGTCCGTGACTCGTCGACTGTTGAAACACCTGTTCAATACCACCGAAGCAGAATTGGACGAAGCCGCGATCGGAGGACAATGACCGGCGAAAAGAAAGACCGAGATGAAAGTATCCTTGATCAAATACTAAACAGGCATCCCGACAAAAGGCACAAACCCCGAGATCCCGAAGAAGCCCTTTCCCGTTACACAGTTGAAAACAACCGTTGGGATCTCCGAGACTTTCACAAGATGCTGGAAAGTATGCCGGAACTACCCGCGTCCCGGCAGAAACTTGTTGACACGATAGCCGGAGATGTCGGATATGACGAAGCCGGAGATATGTATTGGATGCTTTGGAAAGTAGACCCAGAGTTCCTGCCCGATAAGGAGATCCGTCCAACGCGACGGATCAACCGGATGGTAAACGGGGAAGCGGAAGAACTTGTTTCATATCAGAGCCTCAGAAGGTGGACTCAAGGCGACGATGTCGGATCTGCATTAGCGTTCGAGAAAATGGAACCCGACCTGGAAATCCTGTACGACCGGCTCGGAGAACAACTCAAAGCAGCACAAGGATTAGTGCAGAAGTTGCAAGCAGTCTCACAAGCAGAAGCTGATCAGAAATCCATCGAGGACATTTGGAAAGAATGGATCGATGATGAGGGCGATGAAGAAAGTGAAGAAGGTGAAGAGTTACAAGACGCACGGGATGAAGCAAAAAATAACCTGAACGAAGCACAAACAGCTTTGCACGAAACGGAACTCGAAGTTGATTCTCTCATGGATGCCGGAAAAGGGATCGCACGGGAGGCTTTGAATCAGGGATTTGAAAAGGCCGCCGAAGATTTCGAAACGATGGCTCATGCTGCCGACCTTTGGGGAATGGAACCCGGGACACTTCATCGCTTGTCTGCGAAGAGACGGTTAGAGTTAGCGCAACGGATCAATAGTCCCAAGTTCCGTCAGATGGCCAAGCTGTTCGGTGCGGTTAAACGGCTTATGCAAGCAGAACAGAAACGGAAAGTCGTTCACAGCAAAGAAGAAATCTATGGTCTCGAATTGGGTAATGACCCGTCGAGGATTTTACCTTCGGAACTTGCAAAACTTGATGACCCCGACATGGAAGTCGTATTCCTAAAAGACTTCACTGAACGGAATCTTCTCCAATATGAGATGAAAGGATATGAGAAGATCGCTCATGGAGGGATCATCTATATCCATGATGGATCCGGTTCAATGTCGGGGCCAAGAGAAGTGTGGGCGAAAGCAATCGGTGGGGCGCTATTGCATTGTGCCCGGAAACAGAAACGGTCATTTTATGGTATCCAGTTCGGGTCTGCGAATCAGGTACGCGTCGATGACTTTCGCGACACGCAACATATCGACCCACAAAAAGTGGTTGACTTCATGGAGTTTTTCTACGGTGGGGGACCACTAAGGGCGGATCAACGGGTTGCTACCCCTAACGGGTGGGCTACAATGTCAAGTCTCCATGTCGGAGATCAGGTGATTGGTTCGGATGGGTTACCAGCCAAAGTCCTTGGGGTGTTCCCGCAGGGTGAACTGGATCTTTACAAAGTCACATTCAGTGATGGGATCGAAGTTGTCTGCGACGGGACGCATAAATGGACTGTTAGCCGTCCCGGCATATTTTACCGGGATCGTTGGGAAACTCTTGACGTTAACAAGATCCGTGAGATCGGGTTGCGACGTTCCCATAAGTTCTCTGGGTGGCAATTCCGTATCCCCATCACACAACCGCTGGTTTTACCGGAACGTTCCCTGTCTGTAGACCCATACCAAGAGGGCTATAGACTTGGGGCTTGGGGTTCTCTACGCTCAGACAAATACATCCGGGATGAATATCTATGGGCGTCCATTGGTCAAAGACGAGCACTTTTCGCCGGACTCTTGGACTCCAATGGATTCTTCGTCAAACCGGGTCGAGTAGTATACTCTACCATCTCAGAAAAACTTGCCGATGGGGTAGCACAACTAGCCCATTCCCTTGGGATGCTCGCTCGGATCAGTAGCCGCCCAGGAAGACTGCCGGTTCGATCGACTGTAGATCGAACGACTCTCTACAGTGTAGATATCTCACTTAACGATAAGGTCTGCCCATTCCGAGCCGGACCCATCGCTGGACGGAGATACAAGAAGGTCTGGAAGGCACGTAAAATTGTTCGTTCGATCATCTCGATAGAACGAGTGGAACCAGGTGAAGCTATCTGCATCAAAGTCGATAACGATCATGGCCTGTTCCTTACTGAAGGTATGGCTGTGACTCACAACACCAACTTCGAGTCTCCGTTGAAGTGTGCTATAGACATTCTGAACCGTGAACATGTCGAGTTTGGTGCGGTACGATCTGATATCGTGTTCGCCACAGATGGTTATGCTCCCATTTCTGATGAGTTCATGAAGGAATTTAAGGAGCTGCAACGAAAGTTGGAGTTCAAAGTGTATGGTGTCCTGATTGATAATCAGGATGGGATACATGATATGACTCTTCATGCGGAGCCGTTGCGGACTTTATGTGATGGGAATGTGGCGACTGTGAAGTCCATTACGTCGGGTCGTGATGCCCGATCCATTTTCAGGGCCATCTAACTTTTTTGGAGGGACATGTGAGCAACCATACCTGCCGTTTCGGCCCATGGGAACTGTCAGTGCTGGCAGGGACGCTCCACCGTAAGTGCCTAGACCCATCGTGCCGGTTTGTCAGTCTCGACAATGACGACGAAGACGAAGACGAAGGTGTCGTCGAGTGGCTAAACCCAGAGGAGTGAGCGATGGATGCTAAACAGCTCGTTTCGACGTTAGTTGACGTAGGAATAAAAGCAAAAGTAATGAGAGACGGCCCAGATCAGGACGACTTGGACGTGTTCATGTTTGAAATTGTAGAGACTCCCGTTTCGACTGGGAGTATCCATGTCTATTTGGGGAACTCTACGGTTAGGATTGCGGGACGAGACAAACGACATCGACAAGTTGTCGTTCATGTAGACGAACCTGAACATACGGTCGTACGAGACATCTCATCGTCGTCGGTCTCGGGTGAAACCGACAGGAGTTTCCGTCGGAGAATACGAAATGGGCAATATTTCCCGATGAGGCTCCCCAATGGCACCACCTATAAAGTAATAGGCGACCTTCGCCGCCCTCCCGCCGGGACGATCGATCGACGCGTCGCGGTGACCGTCGAAGCTCATGTCCCCAGCTTTGAGCATACGTTCCTTATGGGCATTGATGAAGAATATCATTTCATTTGTGCCCTCCCCGATCGCGTGACTTCCGTCCGAGAAGCACACGAATCCTTACGCCCGGAAGAAGTGCCGAAAGGTTCCCCCCGACATGGAGAATTCTTCTTTGTGCCAGCAACTGACGAGGAGATCAAAACCTTAGAGAGTTTCGTTCGCCGAAGAGATTTCGCTTCTGAATTCCTAGACGACCGGCGGGGCAGCCCGACGACCCATGAAGCAAAATTGAGCATTACGACCCCGAAGCACAGGTGGTTTGTTCGGGGATATATCCTCGACACGCGAAAACCACCTCGACATAAACCTCTCTGGTTAAATGACTGGTGTAGACCAGTAAGCAACCTCCAACTGGAACTCGAAGGTCACGGAGATGTCTACGACTGATACCGTCACAACATTCGTCACAGATAAACTACAAGAAACTAGCGGTCGCGGGATGTACGCCCAACAAGAAATCGTGGATATACTTCTCGATATCCTAAATCTTTGTACGCCCACCCAACCAGATGAACATAAAGGAGCAAAATGACCCTCAACATACTTGAACGTCAGAAACAACAAATCGATTCAAATGTGTCGCTCGGAAGACTCATGTGGTACTCCGTGTCAGATGATACAATGGTCGACCACAAATACGTTGTTAAAGAACTCACTTTAGCTGGACTTGGGAGCACCATCCCAGCCCTCCCACGAGATCACAATGTGTTCCGTCGCGTCACTACGGATGCACAAAGGAAAACGAATGCAGCTAACTCAATTGTTGAAAACTGGATGGTCCGGGATGTAGCCGGACGCAACGAAGACATTATCACACGACGGATCGTAATGGAAGAACGCGACGGGAAGAATAGGAAACTGTCCTACCAACAAATCTCTGATGTTGAATTCGATCGAACAACCGGAGCTATCCGGTTCCGATGGTTGCAACAAGAAGATGGTACATGGTTCGATACCAACTCTGCCCCCACCGCTCATGCTATGATGTCGGACATCACTTCCGAGTTTCATAGATGGCGCGGAAACCTGAACCATTATGCAATCCGCGAATGGATTCGGACAACGATCCTTGAAATGGGAGCAACTGCAGCTCGGGCATCTGGCGGAGTGTATTTCCTTCCAGAAGATCGAGCGGATAAAGTGGAAGCGTTGGAACTCTTCGTGTCCGGGTTGCCGGGCGGAAGTGAATGTCACTCATTGCCGTTGGTGGATAATGAGAAACAACGGAAGATGGTACGAAAAGCCATTGAAGCGGACACCAATGACGCCATTGATCATCTGTTGTCAGACATTCGCGAGATCAAACAGCAGGGACGATTAACTCCCAATCGCTTCGCTTCGTTGATTGGTGAAGCAAAACGATTGGCGAATCGAACCAAAGACTACGCTGGTCTACTCGAACAAGAATTGAAGGAGATGGATTCACGGTTGGAGATTTTGCGCAGGCAGACGTTCAGTCTGTCTGGGTTACAACGAACCAGAGGGTCTCATGACTGACGGTCTTGTAATCCTCGTCGACGACAGTCTGAACGCTTGGGACCGAACCGGCGCAGTGAACCAGGGACATGCATGGCTCGCTCACTTCGTTGCTACTGCGTTACGTGAGGCAGGAGTGACATTGCCTGACGAATGGGAGCAGGTAGCGGGTTATTGCGGATTCCGACTGCACCAATGGGGAGTCCATCGAGAAGGCGAACAGACCGGAGCCGATACCAGGATCCTAATCCTCGATGGTGACGAAGCCATAGGAGCTGCCTGCAAGTACGAACCCGTTCCCGTGTTCGTACGACGGGAGAAACCTGAATGAGCGAACCTTTTCTGATTGGACTATTTTTCGGCGTCTACACCCTCGGTTTCGTTATCGGCATCTGGGATGAGCGGAGCAAGAACGGGAAGAAAGGAATGTGACACTTTGACACGGCCCCGCGATTCAATGGCTAAACGAGTAGAGATATCCCTCCCTAAAATCTACGAATTGGGGACCGTATTCCCCACCGACGCCGACGCCAACAAATGGCTTCTGCATTTTCGGGGATTGAAACGATGGAAGAAATTAGAAGAAGCAGACCAACTCCTGACAACAAGAATGCCCGGGCGAGTTTTTAGAAGTGCGGTGCCATGGGGTCGGGACGGACGGCGAGACCTATGTCAAATCAACACAACCTCGATTCTGGGGATCCCATTCAACTACTTTAATTCGATTCACTTACTTCACCTCCTCGCTCACGCTGCTGCACCCCGAGACATGGCCTACCATTCCCCTCAATGGGTTTCTATATGGCTTGACCTTATCGAACGGGCACATGGGAAAGATGTCCGGCGGACAGTAAAAGACATTCTGATGGAAAATGGCGTTAAAACTCGGTGGGTTGGACCAGAAACCCGGTTGAAGCAACGCAACGCCTACTTGAACCGTAAAGTTCCCGAAGCGCGCTCTGCCCTACTCGACGTTTTGAAGGAATTACAATCCGGAAAGCGCAAGACTCTATGACTACCCAAGACGACGATTTTGACTTCGACGAGATGTTCCGTCAACTCACGGACATCCTTGACGTTGAGGTCCCCAACATTCCTATAGTTCTAACCACATTAACTGACCTACGATTGCTTCAAAGGTTCAATGACACTCGGCGCCAACTACATGAACGTCACGAGATGATCAACCCAACAACCGATGATGGCAAGGATCTTCACGCTGAATATCATGGGTATCTTCTTGAACTCAAGAAACGACGGTTAAAATGACAACGGAGAACAACATGAAGAGAAGCCGGGTCGCCGAGGCCCTCGACAGGCACGCCGCCCGCACAGCGGACCTCCTCGATTCTGTCGCGACCAGGCTCGAACGGACAGGCTGGTGCCGCGGAAGGTGGGGACCACGGGAAGGGCCGAACTGCCTCATGGGGGCGCTGCGGTACGAGGCACCCATCGGCGGCTGGGGCCACGTCTCCCAGGGCTACGACGCCCTTGTCGACGCACTTGGAGCGTCCGACACTTGCAGCCTGTCCGCATGGAACGATAGCCAAACCGACGTAGCCGAAGTCACCGGACTGTTGCGTCGCGCCGCCGAACAGATGAGGGCCGAAAGGCCATGCTGACAAGAGCAAAGGCGAAGGCGGCAGTGAGGGATGGGGGCCAGGATCGGCTCATCGTCGACCTCGTCGGCGACAAGATGTGGGCCACCAACACTTACTGGTGCTGGGCCTGGGCTCCGCGCTTGTAGGCTCGCCCTTCGGCGCTGTCGAGGGTGGGCGGTACCTAATTCGGTGCCAACGACGAAAGGACAGTGTCATGACGAAATACCGAATCATCGAGGACGGCTATGACGGCCCCGAGGTCGAGGTAGCCGAGTCGGACGGCGTCGCGGAGGCGCTGCGCCAGGCGGTCGAGGACGTCGACCCCGGCGCATACACCCGCGATGAGACAATGTGGGTCGACGTGACCGTTATCGAGGTCGCGCCGCCCTGCCCGGACCACGGACCCGAGAAGGTCGAGACACGCTGGACCGAGGCGTGGTGCCTGGTCGATGACTGCGACTGGACCGCCGACCTCGCGAGCGCGTCGGCCACGGTGACGATCGACCCGCCCGAGCCGCCGTGCACGACCACCGGCCGGACGGGACACGACTGGCAGGCCCCACACGCACTCGTCGGCGGGCTCGAACAGAACCCTGGAGTGTGGGGCAACGGTGGCGGTGTCATCGTCCACGAAATCTGTGACTGCGGCGTCCGCCGGATACGCGACACGTGGGCGACGCGGCGCGACACCGGAGAGCAGGGCCTCGACTCGGTGCGATACGATGCGGCGACGTCGTAGGCAGCGACGCCAGTCGCGAATATATAAACCGTTAGTTGACAAAGGAGTAAAATGGTAGAACAACTCAAGCGGAACCTATTAGCGAAGGTGTTGGTTGTGTCACTAGCTGCAGTGTTGGCCGCGTGTGGTTCGGGGGGGGAGGAGGACCCGCCGGTGCTGCCGGAGGAGATCGAACTCCAGCAGATCGCAGCAGAGTGTCTCAACGCGATCGAGGCTGCCGATGCGCTGATCGGAGCTAGTGGCGACCTCTTCGGGTCGATGTCCTCCGGGTTCTTGATGTCTGCCGACATGGTCGAAGCTACAGCATCGCGCGATGTGGCCAGGATGAGTGAACTCGCTCACGACATGGACGAACTGCGCCTCGTGATCGTCGGCCAGAATGACGTCTTGTCAGAGGTTGGCGACGACTATGCCGCCGCCGCCGTCGAGTGCCGGCAAAGTGTCGGATGGGTCCGAGCGGACCCATGAAAGAGTACACCGATACCGGCAAGTTGGCTGTTCTTGCGGAACAGTGTGGAACGTGTATCTTCCGTCCAGGTAACCTCATGCACCTACGGCCCGGTCGTGTTGCCAGTATGGTAGCAGAGTGTTACTCCAAACAATTGTTCATCATGTGTCATGAAACAATGGAGTCCGACAACACTGACGATGAGGACAACGCAACCGGCCCAATCTGCCGCGGGTTCTATGATGCACATGGTCACATTTCGCAAAAGGTTCGCATTTTTGGACGACTCGATGCCATTGCTTTCGTAGCCAACGATCGCCCGATATAAAGGAGTGACGTGAGCAACACTGAGTGCGCTTCATGCGGAGAGATTGTGGTGCCGTACTGGCGTGAGCCACTGCGATGCCCAGAGTGCGATCATTGCGTCCTCAGCGACGACGACCTGATGGCAACACTCGCCGATGAAGAATACCACAAACGTCGAGAACAACGGAAAGATCTTACATGACGAATCCTGAGGTAGTCAATCTCAGACCTAAAACATGGGACCAATTCATCGGGCAAACACACCTGAAACACATACTTGACGTACACATCGAAGCAGCAATACAACACCAACGGCCATTAGACCCAATCCTGTTCATAGGACCCCCAGGATTTGGGAAAACGTCACTCGCTACTATCATTGGTCACAAATGTCAAGCTCAAGTCACAATGCTCACAATGCCCCTCACCGAACGGGCATTACTCAACGCTCTCCGGAACTTCGAAGGAGGGATTCTCTTCCTCGACGAAATTCATACACTCACACGATCCAGACAAGAACAACTACTCACGGTGGTGAGCGAATCATACGTACAAGATAATCGGGGACGAATCACATTGATACCAGAACTAACCATTATCGGAGCCACCACCGAACGTGGGAAAATTATTGCCCCCCTATTAGACAGGTTCCCCATCCGGCCCGATTTCATAGATTACACAGATGAGGAACTAGCACAAATCGTACTCGGGATGGCAGAGAATGTCGGGGTCCCGATCAGTCACGATATTGCCATTGTTCTCGGACAAGCAGCCGGAGGAGTGCCACGGAATGCACTAAGGTTAGTGTTCGCCGCACGCGACATCGACGCGGTTGGGGAGACTTTGACGACAGAACGGATTCTGACGTTCTGTCGTGTCGACCATGATGGACTCACCGCCAACCATGTACGATACCTGCAAACCATCAGAGGGTTAGGGGGAACAGCCGGACAGAAAACGTTAGAGTTGACGTTAGGACATCCTGCAACAACTCTTCTTCAACTCGAACGGCTCTTACTCCAAAAATCCCTTATCGAATATACTCCCTCTGGCCGTGAACTCACAGCCGGAGGAATCTCACGAGCGAAGGATTCACATGACAAGTCTAGTAACAGACCTTGACCTGAAGACGTTGAACCGGGATCTCTACGAATTGGAAGACAAAGAGTTCCAGTTCGTAGTAGATCAAGAGCTACGGAAAGATCACTTGTCTAAGTCTCCGCAGTCACGAGAGATCCTTCAGTCAATCTCCTCTCGTTTGCGTGAACCTGACGTACTGGACCGATGGTACTTTGCCCTTCTGGCTATCAAGAACTCTGCTGAGTCTCAACTTGGAGCTAGGCGAGCGGACCTGAAGTCGTCCTACGGAGTGGTTACTTTGGAAGAGTATTTGGAGAAGAAACGGAGACATGAGAATTGGAAAGGGGGAACGCTTCGTTTCCTTTCTGCTTGCACCGCTCGGATCCTTGAATGCAGGATGCTCAGACAACGGGAGTTTGTTGGGAACTTGCCTAACATGTTGGAGCACTTGAGAACAGAGACGATGGAATTGGCTATCCAGTACGAAACTTCAATCGTTCGTCACAAACAGATTGTTGTTGACAACGGGATGGAAGCCACTGAAGCGGATGAAGAGTTGTGGTCGAGTGTTGAGAGTCGAAAGGGGAGAAATGGCTGACCCGCTCGTAGACCTCATCACCGACACGATGAACGAAGTTGACGAGAGCAACATGGGACCCGACAAATGGGAGATTCGCTTTGTTGCCGACAGGTTGCGTGAGGCGGGTGTGACGTTGCCCGACGAATGGGAACCGTTCGGAGTCGTGATCGACGGACACGAGTACGTGCCGGAAGCGATCTACCAGGACCATTTGCCGATGGGCGTCCCGTCCGACACGTCGATGGTCCGCGTGTTCATACGACGGGAGGCACACGAATGAGCGCCGACGAAGACCTCGACCGTATCGACAAGTGGTGCGCCGTCGCGCAGAAGCACCACCCGAGCTACGTGATTTACACCGATGCGCTGCCGACGAAGTCCGTCCGATCGCAGATGCTCGCGTTGTCGGCCGAGGTGCGTGCATTGCGCGCATTGTGCGCATGGGTAGCGACGTACGACGATCGAGAGGAACCCGAATGAGCAACCTCGTAGAACGCCTACGCGCCTGGGCCGTTTACGACTGCGGCCAACCTGGCAATCCGCTGCTGATGCTCGAAGCGGCCGATGAGATCGAACGCCTTGCCGCCCTGACTGACCGTCTCGTCGATGTCCGAAGGGGGACCAAGGTGCTGCACGTCTGGCGTCCGAATCGCCCGTGTCGAGTCGGAGCGCATCGCAACGGAGCGATGGTCGTCGTGTCGTTGCGATGGCTGATGGTACGGGTGATGTGGTGACGGCTTACAGTCTTATAGATCTCATCTTCGGTGTTGTGAGCTGTTCTCTGGAAATCGAAGCGCCAGAAGCAGAACGTGGGCGTGAGCTTGGTTACACGGGTCGCGTTATTGAAGGATGCGCTTCGACAGGGGCCTGCGACTCTGATGATTGGGCGGCTTGCTTCTGCTTCGTGCAGTCATGTGCGATCGCCGAGATGTTGGTCGAGGCGGGATGGACTGGTCCCGACGACTGGGAGGAGATCAAACGAGTGCGACACGGTTTCGGTGAGTACGTAGGATTGCATGACGAGAACTCTGGTTGCGACGGGGGATGTCGATTCGTGTTCGCTCGGCGGGAGAAACCTGAATGAGCAAGGAGCCACGCCATGAGTATCGGACCATTTCTCCACGACCCGGGATACTGCCCGATTGTCCGACAGAGGCTAGCGCACAAACCGAAACGAGATGCCGCCCATGACAGCGCCGGACGTAACCCTGTACGTAACCATCCACTACCAATGGCGAGAACGGCAGCACCGATGGGCGACGGCAATCGGCGTGAGTGATCATCGCCCGGAGCGTCACGACACGATCCTCATCGCCTGGGAGGTGCTAGGTGCCACCAGAACCGAAGCGCCAGCGATAGTGATGGCGTGGCTCGTAGATGAGCGCAGCGTTCCGCCACTCTCCGTTAAGGAGCTGTGGCGCCGGACACGTTTTCCGGGTTTGCCCTGATGCTCGGTGCCGCGCTCGAAGTTCAGAACTTCGCCGATGGCGAGATCGCCGCCGACATTGCGGGTCGGCATCCGGCCCTTGTACGTCGACAGGTCCGCGTCAGGGACCCAGCCAACCACATCCGACGAGAGGATCCAGATGGATAACTTGAATGCTTTGATCATTATTGTGCCCGAATCAGAGGTCAACGAGGTTGATGTCCAGAATGCTCTGGAATACCTTGAGATCCACGTAGATGACTATTTTGTAGTATGCTCCTTGTTCGGCCCCCGCTTCGGCGGGGGCCGAACCTTTCAGCCCACCGTGCATGGACAGATTTTTGGAGAGCTTAGTGATGCAATGTTCTCACGATTGACATCGGGATCGTGGCTTTGCGCCACAAGAGAACGAAGCTCACAAAGAGGCACTTTCCGAGGGCCGCGCTCCGAACTTTCCGAATATTTGGCAGCTCGGAATATCCAATATGTAGACATCATCGGATTCGATCCTGACGAGTGTGACCTTGCCATCGATGCAATGAAAGAATCGGGGTACAAGGCAACGATCGTTCCAGTCCGCTCATCATCTACGAACACTGCTAGTCTCATACTCCCACCCGATTTGGAGAAGGTCGCAAACGACTTGCTTTACTCCAACATTCGTGAACGTCCAACAGCCGAGTGACGTGAGTCCCGCAAATACTCATAGCACTCAAACAAACCGATCGGAGATGATTTGACATGGGAGCCCAAGACTTCTGTGTAGTAGTCCTCAAGTTCACGGAAGCATTCGCTAGTTTTGAAGACAAATGGGGTCCAGTCGCCGGGTTCAAACTCGATAACGACGCATATGGATTCTGTGGGTCGGCGTCATCCTGACCACATCTATAGACAAAGAGATACAGACGGAGCTATTTTTCACTAGAGAGTTCAAAGAATTCGGTAAGGTCATAACTTTCGCTGCCGACACATGGGATGAACTTTTCCTACAACGCCCCGACATTGACCTATCAGGGGCACACAAACGGTTTGGGATTCTACTACCACAACCTATCGAGAACGTCTGGCACTTTCCTTTGTGCCCAACCCTTTTCACCGCCACATTAGACGGATACGCTGATGAAACGTTCGCTTTATGGTTGCAGTTCTGGAAGGCTCATATCGAATCTCATTTTATAATCCGAGGGATAGCATCTGATTTCGGTGAACTGCCGTCTCCTTCGGAGTTGGAAATTCGGGTGGATGAATTAGTCGAAGAGTTCTATCCGATAGTATCCCATGTTTGTAATGGGATTCGCGGTCTATGAAAGGAGCAATCCGTGCAATGTGATCCAACGGAACCGCCATGCACTGATCACGACGCCGAACATGACTGGGTATTGTCATTACGGCCACCAAAAAGTGGCGCCGTCAACGAAGTGTGTTCCTATTGTGCCACCTATCGCACGACCTACACGGGAAAACAAGGGCTGATGTCCGTTAAATACGTTTCCGCCGACTCCCATCCCCAGCTGGCCATCAGGAAGCAACACTATGGACGATTGTGAACGTCTACTGTTTGAAGATGTTGGATGCAACATGGTCTATCATCACCTATCTGATATCCCAATTGGGCATAGGACCCACATTGTCCCTATATGGTTAAGTATCGCAGAGGTTATGAGGGGCGGAACACTATTAGATTACTGTTGTCAATATGATCCCATGGTGCAGAAAGGATGAAACTTGCGATCATCGGGAGCACAAAGTTCACACACCCGGAGGCACTCAACATTGCACGTCAACTCATCCTCCATAAACTAGAGATATTTACTCCAGAGATCGTGATCTCGGGTGGAGCAAAGGGAATCGATCAACTCGGAGTCGAAATGGCAAAGGAAATGGAGATCGAGACTCTCGTGTTTTCCCCCCAAACGCTAAGGTGGCGTCCAGACGATGGGACCGTGGGGTTCGAGTCAAGGAACATGCTAATAGTCGAATACTGTACGCACCTGCTCGCCATTCGCGACCACAAGCGCAGCAAAAACAATGGCTGGTCCAAACATAACACTGACTCCACTTATGGATCGGGTTGGACTGCCGACTACGCCCAAAATCTTGGGTTGAAGGTAGAAAGGATAGTGCTCTGAAAACTGGGCGGGCGTACCTACCGCCACCACCGCCACCACGAAAGGACCAGGACAATGACCAAATATCGAATCATCGAGGACGGCTACGACCTCGGGGCAGTCGATGCCGAGAGCGCATCGGCCGCGCTGGCGCTGGCAGTGGCAGCGATGGACCGCGGCAGCTACGTTTCCTTGGAAACGAGGTGGGTTGACGTGATCGTCAACGCGGAGGTGCAGTGCCCGGACCACGGGCTCAAACACATGGAGACGAGCGGCACGTGGTCGTGGTGCTCCCTATGGGACGAGGAAAGGGGCGACGGGTGCGAGTGGCAGCTAGCGTGCGCGAGCGACTCGGGAACGGTGACGATCGACCCGCCTGAGCCGGTGTGCATCGAAATCGAGGGCTTCCGCAGTGAGCACGACTGGCAGTCTCCCTCGTCCCACCCGCAGAACCCTGGAGGCGTCATCGTCCACGAGATCTGCACACATTGCGGCGTGCGCCGGATACGCGACACATGTGCGACCCGGAACGACACGGGTGAGCAGGGGCTCAAATCGGTCCGGTACGAGACTGCAGACCGATGAGTGGCAACCAGTACGCTCTCGCCGGCCGCGAGCAGAAAGCGTCGAAGATCGCGGTTGTGCTCTGGCTCGCCGACCGGACCGTCTCTCAGGCTGCCGGACTCGGAGATCACGGACGCCGGACAGTCGAGCAGGAGGCACGGGTGAAACTGTCGTCGGATGAGACATGGGATCTTGCGCTCGACAAGCTTGCCGAGATGCATGTCATTGATGCGGACCTGCGGGCGGCTGCGTTGGCGCTCCCGGCCGACCTTCTCGACGGAGTTCCGAAAGGGCCACGATGAGAGCTTTGACATCGCCTACCGCCGGATTACGCGTTCGCGCCATTCCACCCGAGTTCGAGTGCCCAGAAGATGACGCCGTTCGATCCGTACATGCAGCCGACGCCTACGTCGTTGTACGTCGCGTTCATCATGTTGACGTTGTGACCCGCGGAGTTCTTCCAGTCGGTGACCACCCGGTCGACGCCGACGACGGCGTGGATGTTCTCGGCGAGCGCACCCCAGTAGGGATAGAAGGCGGTGACTTCGGCGACCCAGTTGCCGTGGGCCATGTTGCGGTTGTTCGCCATCGTGGTTGCTCGGGCGTTCGCAGCGTTGTCGAGCGGGCCGTCGTCCTTCAAGGGCGCGACACCTCCGGCGACCCGAAGGGCGTTGACGGCGTTGCGCACCTGCACGTCCCACTCCGCCGGACACGCCGTCACTCCGTTCGGCGGAGTGGTCGTGGGAGTGGTGATGGGCTGAGTGGTCGTGGGCGGAGTGGTGGTGGGGTCCGCGACGGGTTCGACGGTCAGCTCCGGTCCCCAGCCCCCGGTCGTCGCGACGATGATGCGAGCGCGGTAGCGCGTCGTGTGCACCAACGGATCCTTGTCGCTGCGGGAGCCGTTCTTGCCGGTTCCGTTCAGCGTCAGGATCGTTTCCCACTTCTGGTCGACTCCATCTTCGACGAAGCTCTGGACCTCGATGGTGCGGTCCTTCTGCTTGGCGTCGGTTTCGTACTTCCAGTGCAGCTGCACGCCGCCCGCGCCTTTGCGAATGACCTTGGCGTCCAGTACCGGCGCCGACGTGTCGGCCTGGGCGAGCCCGGGCGCAACCGCGATCATGCCCAGCAGCAGCAACCCGACCAGGATCACTATCGGCGTCTTCGTCTTCATTGACTGTCCCCCCGCACGGACTCTCGGCTCGGTTTGTAGTGGACCTAACTCACACTTCGTCAATCCATGGGTGCATTCTTGAATGGTTCGAATCGGTCTACTGGATTCGGGATATGCCGTGCGGTGACCTACCACGAAGGAACGATCAATGCCAACTGCGCACACCGACCAGTTTTACAGAACCATCGCCGATAAATATCGCCAGTACGCTAACCAGGGCCGAAAAACAAACGCACTCATAGCCCAAGAATACAAAGTATCCGTAGCCAACGCTGCCGGTTGGGTAAAACGAGCACGGAAACTCGGTCTGTTAGAACCATACGACCGGACATGTTGGAAATGTCACCAAATACTCCCGAATACCGGAATAAAAGTTCGTGCTGCGCAAGTGTTCCACCATCTGCGAACAAAGGGGATCATTGCGCGCATGGAAGAAGACGCCGGTGACTATATACAGCGATGCAGACAGATAGCGTACGAATACCCTGAACACAGAAAGCTACTCGGCGAAGCCGCGTCACACTTTACCAAATCAGTGGTGGCACTCTCACAAATCATTGTGGATGACAGAAAGGTGTGACTGCATCATCGACGTAGGAGATTCCGAAATGAACAAGACGGCGGACGAAATCGTGCGTGAACTTGAGGCACGAGGCCTCTCGTGGATTAGCGGCTCAGAAGCAGAGACCAAGACTGTCTGGTCGAGGGTGCGAGAGAAGATAGATTTCCCCGTCAAAGCTCGCTACTACGAAAGTCTCCGGGAACTCGAACTTCAAGCAATCTAGGGCATGAGGCTCGGGGGCGAGAACATCGAGACGACTTCGAGGTCGTCGCTACCACCGCGACCCTCGGCGAAGAACCTCATTAGACCACTCTCGCGACTCGTCCACCAACTTCGGGGATTTCGCTATCCAACGGAAACTTCCCTCAACCGTGACCTCAACGTTCTGCTCATAATACAAAAACAACAACGTCACCATCACCGGCTGATACTTCCGTTTATTGGTGTGCGTTTTCTTATGGCAATTGAAACATAACGTCAGAAGATTCCGGGGAGTGTCCGGTCCCCCCTCGCTACGGTACCTGACATGATGAAGATTCAGTGCATTCACATCGGTACCTGTTGTGCCGCACCAACGACACTTATCGCGATCTCGACGTCTAACAGTATCCCTACAATTGCCAGGGATACGTCGCCCACTATACTTTTGGACGCGATGCACCTGTCTACGTTTTTGTTTCTCCCTGTATTTGTTCGTCCACGCATCGAAACAAGAAGGAGAACACACGCCTCCTAATCCACCCAACCCAAAACGATACATGGATTCTTTAGCATAGTAGTCTCTACATGAGCTACAACGAACTTTTCCCATGCCTCAGAGTAGTTTCCCACCATGACAGTGCGGTCGTGTCATATTATACATACATTGTGGCCGATGGAACAATCTGCATCAACGACTCATATACCTTCACCCTCAAGCGTTCCACCGAACCATCGTTAGCGATCACCAAATCGCAATCGTCGGGGCCAACCGAATTCTCCGAAACATGACCATTCATCGCAACAAACCCTGGTCGGTTAACCCAAATAATCTTACCACCCCGACGACGTATCATCTGTAACTCGTTCGGGAAACGGCAATCGGAAATCACGACAGGACCATTTATCGCCTCAATTTTACGTTCCCCCATAGCGACCAGAAGATTCGAGTCGATAGTATTCCGTATGCCCTCAGATCCCAAACGTTGAAGCAATAACCTAACTTCACGAACTGTCCCTTTTGCTCTATCCCACCCAACATCATTGATGACCCTAACCAAACGAACGTTTTCGCTTATCAAAGGATCCAACGCCAACAACATTTCTTTCAGGAGGTCAGCGAAACCAACTCGCGTCCACCCATTTTCCACCATAGGTTGCGCTGCAGTATCTTTACCGACCTGGGCGTATCCGCAGAAACCAACGAGAGGTACCTTCTCATAATATTGGGTTTCGCGAGGTATTATCACACCGGTAGCTGACGAAGGACTAAGAAACGGCTGACCGTCCGTAAACCGAACATCGAACAACGGTTTGTTTAGCGCCCACGCTGTAGCAACCTCAACTCCCGCCCCGGGGGACATTTCCCAACCTGGGAGCACGGCAACCGATTCACATCCGAGAAGAACTTTCAGGTCTCTCAACATGCACGTTTCGCGAGGGACCCCTTCTGTTGATATCTCTGCCGGGTTAACAACCTCGTATCCTTGTTGTCTCAACTTGTTGGCTACCTCATTGAACAGCGGGTAGTTGTGAAGGGGGAACCCTCTCATCGGGCCGCTTAGATACAGACTCATTCAAATCCTTCTTTCTATTACGTTTAGCTAGATTACGTTTAGCTAGATGACGTTCGCGTTCGGTGAGACCACCCCAAATGCCATCGTGGATACCATATCGTTGGGCGTAGGACAAACACTCGGAGCGTACAATGCAACCAGCACAGACCAGTTTGGCTTGTGCGATCGTCCCGCGTTCTCGACCGGAGTCAACAAAAAATAGATGGGTGTGGGCTCCTGGTACGTCAGAACGGCAGGCTGCGCTATTTTTCCAATCAACGTCCCGCAATTTTTATCCGATCTTCTCGCTGGACTTGCAACACGACATCAACCAGTTCGCGTAGTCCATCCAACACGATGGACACTTCATCCGAAGCACTATCTTCTGTGAACATGAGGGTTTTCACTAACGTTATAGAATCTCCAACGTCTCGTTGTTCAGCGTAGGTCAATTCAACGATGCCGTCGGGTCTGAACGAAACCGATTGTACTGCAACGTCGCTATCGTACACCACGACTGACCTCTTCTTGAAGAAAATTAGCGAGAACATCATCGTCTACGGTTAGATCACGTACGGTGACAGAAACCTCACCGTACGTTTTGTACGCCGGTGGCGTCTGGATGCCGTCCGAGGACAAAACAGGGATTTTTCCCGTAAGTGCAGGTTGGTCGTAGATTGGAGTAGATGTTGCATCTTTCTCGGAAAGATAACTAGCGTTTTCCTCATATACTTCCCCTTTTGGAAGAAGTACTTCCCCTTTTGGAAGAAGAGAGGACTCATCAACCCCGTCTAGGCACAAACAGGACGCTAAATGACGTTTAAGTTCAGGAGAACGAACTAGAGCGGCGTCAACCGTCTTAAAAGTCCACCGGGCTTTCGTATCTCCACCCTTCGTGTCCGAAATCATGACAGATCCGACATCTGCGACGAGGACAAGAACAATCCGACCGTTGTACAACACTTCTTGCATCTCATGGGATCGAAGATCGATTAGTCCAACAACGCGACCCTCATGGAAATCAATGTCCACTCCAGGGAGCTGCTGCATCCCCTGACCCCCACCATCAGCCACAGGGTCAGTCAGCGGGGGTGGTAAGTGACCTGGGTCCGACGTCGGCGACCCAGGTCCTTCAGAGGCCACACAATGGATCTCAGTCCCTATCATCGCTGTGCTCACATTCCGCCACGTAAGCCGACAAATCTGACATTTCCTTGACAAACCAATCGACTGCGATTTCCATACTATCAGGGTGGATAATAGCCCAATCGGACCATAACGTAACCCTCTTCGAACGAAGCCACCCCTTAATCAATCCTCTATCAGTCGTTACAGTTAACATAAGCTCTTCTCCTTCTAAGGTTTGTACCATTCGCACTCCTCGGCTTCCGTGTCAAATACGATCACTTCTCGGAACACACCACAAAATAACCCTTTAGTTCCCATAAATACGTTCTCACAATTAGTGCAAATGCGAGGAGGGGACACAGGTTGCCTATTAGGAAACGGTACAATTACCGCATCACAACCGGTTTCCTTCTTATAAGCCATCTTTCAACAAGGTCCTTTCGTACGTTACCGTCCTCTGTAGATATCAAAGCATTCCGCCACAACTCGTCAGTTTCAACCGAGAGAGCATCACCAATCAGTCTCTCCGTCTGCCTATCGCAATTATTGGCTATCTCTGGGATAGCCCCATCTTCCCATGCCCAACGATAAGCATCCACACATTTCCACACATTAGAGAACCTTTTCTTCTTACGTTTCGCCCAATTGGCAACATGGCATAAAGTCACATAATCCACATGAGGGTAAAGTTCAAAAAACTCTTTGCACTTCTTTTTCAAGAGGATCATATCCTCCAAAGTTGGCCACGGCGTACCCGTAATTTGCTGAATGTAACGAGCCAACCCCTCTGGGTCATGCACGTCACCTTCCGCAAGAAGCTCACAATATCCCACGTTCATCCTTCCATTGGGCAACACGCGTTTCGGCCACCCCAATGTAGCTTTCTTCCAAGTCGTACCCTATATACTTCCGGTCCGTATCCAAAGCGGCAATAGCCGTCGACCCCGACCCCATAAACGGATCAAGAACATAATCCCCACGATAAGTGAACAATTTGATCAACCGTCGCGGTATCTCCACAGGAAACGGGGCAGGATGCCCAATACGCTTCGCCGACACCGGACTGACATTCCAGACACTTAACGTATACTCTAAAAACTCTTCCTTAGTGATAGTCGATTCCCCCTTAGATACCAGTCCGAAACTTTCCTTACAGTAGACCATCACATACTCATGCAGATCACGGAACACAGGGTTTTTGGCAGACTGAAACGTCCCCCACGCACAACTCCCAGATGCACCCTTTCCCTTCACCCAAATAATCTGACCTCTCGGCAGAAACCCAATGTCATGGCAGATAGCATCCACGTACATGGTGAGAGGAACATACGGTTTTCTGCCGAGGTTCGCTACGTTTATAGCAATACGTCCGCCGGGTTGCAACACACGATAACACTCCCTGAACGCATCTACTAACAAATCCAGATAATCGTCGAAAGATACAACTGTACTTTCGTAATCTTTCCCCGCGTTGTACGGCGGGGATGTCACCACAAGAGAAATGCTGTTATCGGGGATCTCTCTCATATGTCGAGAATCCCCAACAAACAAAGAACTTTCAAGACCGATGGGGCCAATAGGAGACAACGACTGTTGTTCATTGGATTCAAATCGGGCGTAGAAAGCCGACGAATCGTGAGACTCGCGACCACTAACCCCAAAACTAGAAGTAGAAGAACCCATGTGACCTCTCCGAAAAATGCGTGTAAGTCAGAATCGGATTACTAGCCAATCATCTTGTGTCCACGGCCAGACGAAGGTGCCCTAAACCCCAAAGCCCCTCACGTATTTTCGAATCCATTACATTTACTAAAACGGACCTATCCCCGTCCGATGCGAATGCATCGCTACCTGCCAAGGCACGTTCCCCCATTTGAGTTCATTGAGTGCCATGCGTTCCTCAGCCGGATTCCCCTCCGGGACGAACGCCAATGTATAAGGGGCAAACTGGTAATACAGCGGATAGCCACGGCCCCCATGTCGACTCTTCAAAATTTCGCATCTAAGTTTCCCTGTCTTCGGGTCAGAAGGATCTTTCCCATGATCAGGGTTATAGATCGAGAACACAAAATCGGCGGTTTCTTCGACTGCCCCGCTGTCCCTCGCGCTATCACTGTCGAATCGTTGACCGAACTGGGCACCACGAGAAACCTGATGAGGCAAAAGGATAGGGACCCGAATCTCCTTAGCCAACTCCTTCACCGCCATGATCGCCTCACTTGTTTTCTCATATTTGTCCTTACCTGGAGAAGACCTGGCCATATAGCCCAAATAGTCGATAGCGATACAATCGGGAGGACGACCAAACATGTCTTTGTAATCATCTAACGTTTCGTAAAGTTCAGCCAACCCAATCCTGTTCTTATCAGTCAACAACAAACGATTAGACCAATAGTTCCGGGTAGCATCCAAAATCGTTCTATCGAAACGTTCCAACTCTTTCGGATCAGAAGACAACGGGGCAAGATTCATATTCGAAAATGCGAAAATACGTTGGGCGCGCTCGAACCAATCTCCCCTAGTCTGCTCTAAAGAGCAGAGCAGAAACGTGAACTCTTCCTGCCCCGGGACCATAGACATACGTTGCATAGCATTCAACAACCATAACGTGTTGTGAGTGACAACATAATGATGGCCCGTGACATACAGCGAGTCTTCCGCTTCCACCCTTAAACATTGCGCTTCAGCATGGCGGCTATATTCTATCGCCACAATAGAACGACGAGGGAACCTCCTTTGTCTTTTCCAGAACGAAGGAGTCTCCGGGAGCATGATGGATATCTGGCACTCTTCTATTCCGTCTCGGTTTGTCCAACGTTGACAAGCCGTCCCTCCAAGTGAGGAAACCAACTCAACCACATCGTGGGCCAAAGAGTGAGAAGAAGTACAATAGTCGACAACATTAGATGATCTCCGAACAATCGTCCCTCCATCGAACATTCCATGTAACAAATCTGTTCTTTGCTCCTTCGACGCCAACAAATACGATGAAGGAATAAAGCTGCCATTAGAGATCAAATAGCCATACGATGAAGGAATAAAGCTGCCATTAGAGATCAAATAGCCCAACGTATAAGGACCAATGGGTAAATCCACGTGAGGGTATTCTATTGGTGCAACTAGAGGAATCGTATACCGCCACTCTTTCCCGTTCTCGTGACGTAAACCATTCCCCAAAAGTTCTAAGGTAGTGAGCACACGCCACTCACGTTTCCTCCCGCTTCGTTCGAGCACAGACCATAAATGTTCCCCCCCCGACTCAGCGGACGTCCCATCACTAAACGTCAACCTAAAAATAGGATGCACACCCTGCGGGTAAACGCCCAGAACTCTGGTCGGTTTACCATCCGCACCAAATACGACATCCCCAACACAAAGGTCCCCCATCTTTCGGAACCCGGACGGTGTAGGAATATCACTATCAACGGGTTCCTGTTTACCAGAACCAGTTTTTGCAAGCACAACACATACCTGCCCGATCAGCAACCCAGGGTTAATGAGCGTATCGAGACGTTCATAACCGAACTTCAACCCTGTCGCCCCCTGCACGGATCGCCATTCGTCGACTGCGTCATCAACCGTGAGGATTAAACTCTCTTTTCTCTGCCGAAGATGTTGCGCAAAGTCAACGGCATCATGGGACTGTTCAACGATCCAAGCAGAAACGTCGTTTCCATCGTCATCATCCCCTGACGGACCAGGAGGCATGTTCGCTATCTTAACTTTCGGACCTAACGACTCCCGGATTTTCTCTGCGCCTTTCCGGCCTGCGTCATCGTTGTCGAATACAACCCAGACCCGTTTAACGTCCTTAAAATAGACGTTCCAACTGTCCTGCCATTGCGTCGCTCCAGGGACACCTACGCTCACGTATCCAAGCTGTTCACTAATAAGACAATCAAACTCTCCTTCCGTGACAACAACATCGGAGAGTTGACTATTATTATAGACGGCATCTACGTTATAGATTCGTTGAGTCCAACCATGCGGCTGCCGATATTTCCCGCCCAGCTTCTTCTCTCGGATACCAACACAAACATCGCCGATAAAATAAGGAATCGTCACAACGTCGTCGTAGAACGGACGTTGATATTTGTCGAGGAGCCCGGCGGAGATGATCCGATCTTCAGAGTATCCCTTTGATTTCAAATAGGGGATCGCCGTTGGGTCACCCCAACCCAACCGATGTTTCTTGATCGTCGAATCAGTGAAACCGCGATCAGCCTGAAGCCAATTGACAACTTGGGGGACGGTACTCAGGTTGGAATGAAAATAGTCGGCTGCTGTCTTCAACAGATCGAAATGCTCTTCGCCAACATCAGATCCTTTGCCGACGTCATCACCAAAATGACGTTTGATTTTAACCAGTGACCCTTTTTCCCCACACAAATGACATTGGTGAAGTCCGGGAATGTTTGCGTCAGGATCAATATTTATGTACAGTCTCCCCCGTTTTGCATCTGCCTCATCGCAATAGAAGCAAGCAAGATGAACATTGTTCTTCCCTGCGGGTTTTGTGTGGAGACCTTTTGAATCCAAGTAGCCGATTACATCTTCCAACGTTAGCCTCTCTGAAAATAAGGTTGAGGTAGTCCGTCGCTTTCCCTCAACCTCCCGGTGTCATAAGTTAAAGGTCGTTCCCCGACGGACCGGAATCCCGGCTCAAAAAGACTCCTCTTCCGCGTATGCGGACCCTACAGGGACCTTCGAAGCGGACAACACATCTTTCACCCTGTTGTTAATCCAATACTCACCAGGTTTGTCTCGCTTCTCTCCGCCTTGTTTGCATTCCACATGGATACGGCACGCAACTCCAACAAGTGTTTCGGTGTTAAACTGGAACCCACTGGGGAGTTCTTTACCAAACGTCGATTGCACCCACATGAACAACTTACAATCAGGATGTTTAACAAATGCCTTGGAGGTCTCGCCCTTGATCTTCCGCGATTTGTACTCGCCTTCTCCTGTGATCTGGAACTCCCACTCAACCCTGTACACGTCAGATCCGTCATCTTTGCTCTTATACGGTTTCTTAACGGTAGCCACACTGAGAACTTCCGCATCAAAAAACGTGTTGTCGGGAATCGGAGTCCACGCCTTGTCGGCTCCCGAGTCTCCCCCTTCGGATTCTGTTAACACAAACTGTTCACCCATCACGGGCCTCCTTATGTTTTGGTTTGTAGACTTTCTGCAAACTTCTCAATATCCTGATCTGCCACCTGGTTGGAACCAGCGAAAGGATCAGCACGAAGTTCTCCCTCAATGGCTTTTAGTTTGACAATAGACGCGGCTTTCGCCGCCGCGAATTCTTCATCCAGTCCAGCATAAATCAGATCATAAAGTCTCTCGTAGTCATCCTCGAAATTGATCGGGAATTCTTGAGAGACACGACCGGAACGATCCTTGACCCACGGATGTTGAGTATCCGGGTATGTTTGCATGAAACGCTGTACGATAGTTTGCGCTTTCCCATCCACAATGTCATTAACGGTTCTGGAAGTCAAGAGGAAAGCAAGATCGACTGCACTTGGGATCCAATCTGAAACCTGCCCAGCCATCCCCGGTTTGAACGTAACCCTACCAGTCTCCTCATCTTTTTGTTCTTTAATATGGGCAGTGAGGATAACGTTCATGTCCAAATTGCGGAAAGCGCGGATGGCACCCTCCATCTGTTCCTTGAGCCACCCATAATCTTTGAATGAAAACGATTCATCTTTCTTCGTCTTTATACGTTCCTTCATGAATATCTTTTGGATCTCGTCGATTGTATCCAACACTACCGTATCAATCCTCGACGATGGTGCCCCCAACATCTTGGCACGGACCGTTGGAGGTTGACGAAGAATCGTTAACAGTTCTTTCAGATCTTGAGACGATTGCAGTTCTGTATAGGGAATAAATCTGCGGGCGATAGACATCAATCCACCCTCGGCAGAAATATAAAACGGGTTCGGGAACGTACTCGAAATTAGCGTTTTCCCGCTTCCCGCATCTCCACAGAACAAGGCCTTCATGTAATGACCGTACTCTGACAACCCGGTAATTTTCGTTTCTATAGGCATATTTTAGATCCAATCATCTTCGTTATTGTCGAATTGTTCTACTGGTATTCCGCATTCTTTTGTAAAGCTGCATAGCAAACAACTTTCTGCGGAAATGGTCGGGACGAACACGTTGAACTTCTCGGCGCGTTCCATCATTTGGCAGACACGGTAGAGACGTTTGTAATCTTGTTCGTCTCGACTGCCCGCATCTAGTTCACGTTGGTTTTCTAAGTGATACCAGAAGGTGCGCATTGGGAGACTTTTCAGCATCTCCCACCAATACTCTCCGTTTGGCATGGGTGGAAAATCTGGTCCATTACCCACCCAAAACTCTTTCTGTCTGACCGCCCAGTCATAACAGGTCATTTGGACATTTAGACGGAGGGTGTCACGGTATGGCATGCGTTTATTTGTTTTGTAATCTATAACTTTGACAGTGTTTTTCCCTCGCCCAGATTTCTGTGTTTCGACGAGGTCAACAATGCCTTGTATTTCGTATGATCCGAACGGAACAAGGAATGAATGTTCCGCGGCTATCATTGTCCGTTCCGCCCACCCCAACTTTTCGTGGTAGCCGCGCAACATGTCTTTGCCGCGTTGGAGTCCCCCCGTGTAAGAAAGATTGGGGGGCCAGATTTCAATCGGGCTCCCAATCTTCTCGGGGGAGTCCCAAATATCTTCGAAGAGTTTTACGGTACTGGCAAGGTCCCCCCCGGACGTATTGTAATGTTCGAGTGCATGGTGGACACAGGATCCGAATGTTGCGTAGGCGTTTGTCTGTCGGGGGAGTCTATCTATGTAGGTGAATCGGGCTTGGAGTGGACATGTCATCCACGTATTTATTCGAGACGCGGAGACCCGCATTCGAGCGTCCATTTTTTATTCTCCTATGAGATTTTAAGGTTAGGTTGATAATATCATAGGGGTGAGACAAATTGTAGTCAGAAACCCTTCTGTGCCTTATGGGCGTTCATCCTGGCCAGCCCATAAGGCACAGAAAAGAATTTCCCGGGGTGAGAGGCCCAACGCCCGGCATAAAGCCGTGAAAGTTCTCAGGCTGGGTTCCATCTCCCCAGATTCCAATTTCCCCACATAGGAGGGAGACAAATTGGCACGGAGAGACAGCGCGCGCGCCGAGAAATTTCGTTGCTCCCGGATACGTCTGAGGATCGCCGCCAAGGATAGGCTTCCATCGGCGAAACAGAAGTCATCCCCCTTTGCATCCTCGTTCATCCAGTTACCCCTGTAGGTTAATATTAGTATCTGCGCAGACCCAAATCGTACCCCGACAGTTCGTCGGAGTCAACCACGTCTTTTGGTTACCACACGCATCATGCGCAAACCGTGAGAAAAGGGATCTATCTGACGGGGGAGTAGGTCAAAGAGATGCAATGTTACAATAGACCATACGGCCACGAGGGGACCACGCGTGACCGGGTTCCGGAGCCAGCGGATGAACCCACCGGTCAGAGTTTCGGCTTCTGTCAGTACCGCCCACACGTCGTAGATTATAACAAATGCCGCTAAACCTATCCACCCCAAATTTCTTGTCATCGTCTCATCTCCGAGGTCGGGGCCGATTGCGTGACCGCGACGGGAACATCGACGACGGTCGCGGCCGAACGTCGACACCGACACGACCCCGCTCTCATTCATTTCAGAACCCGTCGTGCCCGTAGTCGTGCCCATGCTGATCGCGAATCAGATATCGGTCGCGACCATTCGCGTCGATGAACGGCACAAGTTTCGTCGGCACTCCACCATGATCGAAAAAATACGGCTTACCGTTTACGCCACCGAAGAAGCGCGCAGTTCCAGTCGTGATGATCCCCCCATCCGAGAGCAACACCCACGCACCTCCGAACGGGTCATTGACCGAATCGACCATGCCGACACCGGGAGGAAACACAAGAGGGGGATTGAACATATGTGACGTATCTGGCACAGCAGGGACCTCCGGAGAGAATACCGTCACGTCCGACGGCAGAAACGGTGGCTGAGCAAACAACGACAACGCGATGCCGCCTTCGCCCGGACATGCGGTCGACTTGATTTGCCGGTGATACAACGTCGGTTGAGCGACCAGTGGTTGAGCGAACCACGCTCCGAGGTACCGCGCCCCGCGGGTCTGGCCGCGCGTGACCCTCATCTGACCTGCGACGTAGTTACCGAACAACACGACCCCGTACCGCGTCGAGTTATACCCCGACGTATGTGCCCCAGTTCGTCGCCATCCGCGACCTTCTACGATGATCGTATGATCATCGTCGGAGTAGTCGGGAGCAAGCCCCCACGAGTACGGCCAGTCGCCACCGAGGTCAGGACGCGAACGCTTCAACGCCTTCGCATGTTTCTTCGTCTCGGAGATAACGTCTGCTGCGTTGCCGTCGAACGGGATCACGTCATGGTGGATGACCTCACCAATGAACTGTGAGTGAGGAACGGCATAGCCGACAGTGCAAACCCCGCCACCCCAGTCGGCACGGCTAACAACCGTGAGTCGTGGAATTCCCATTATTGTCCCCCTTTCTGAACGTACTGCTTAATGAACTGTTCTGCGTTGACTTCTAACACTTCGTCGATTTCATCGAGTATCGCGTCCGTGATCCCGACAGTGTCATTACCTCTATCTTTTGTCGTCTCCGGCTTTTCAATTTCCGGCTTTTCAGTGGATCTTTTAGCTTTCCGAATTCTTCGTTGGGTCATATAACATTATCGGTAGGTTACACCAGGGGAATAAATGAGGGGGTCGGTCCGTCTGTCACGGAGACCACCGTTGTGATCACCGGAGATGGAATAACAACTGCCCGGTGGATACTAGTCAGATTTGCCGTAGCATGAACTGCTCTCACGGCCACCTCAACGACAAGGACCCCGACCCTACAATTTGTGGCAGAAGGAGGAGCCGTCCCCGAAACGGATTCTACAGCAACTCCACCAACTCTTGCGTCTGACGTCGTATCACGTACAGAAACAACCTCAACGTCAAGGATTCCAACACGAGCGTCCGTCATGGTCGCACCTCAACACCAAACTCTGCTCCGTTCACCTCAGACGCAGTCCATGCCACAGCAGTAAGTGGACTGGTCTCCCATGTTTCCGTATGGAATGCTCCAAGCTGCGTTAACGTTTTATCTGCTCCAGTATAATCGTTGCCGGAAATTCGAGTGCGACCCCGAATGCTTTTCGCCCCAGTGTTAGTTTTCCATCCTTCGAAACGTAACATGAGGCCAAGGACATCTGCGCTGCCGGTAAGGTCACCGAACCCATACGAGTCCTTTGCTGCATTCGTAGGGGAACCAACATAGTCAACTTCACTTAACGTTGTGTCATCGACGTGTAAGTAGTTATCGGTCGAGTCGAGATCTGAACCGACAAGTTCGGAATATGTTCCGTTCCCATTCGGTCGGATTGTTTGGATTGTAACATCACCTAACCATGCAGTATTCACAGTCCCTAACGCGTTCACAACATACAGGTCATCTATAACCCAGGAGCCAGACGCAGTCCCCGCAAGTCGCACAAAATCGAATGTGGTATCAGTACCAGCATTTTTCGTGTCTGCCGCTCCGGAGCTTATGATACTCGAACCGTTTTTTCGTACAATGACCGAACCGTTCGGAGAGTCGCCGAGCTTTACGTAAAACTCAAAGTAGTCCCATGTGTTCAACGTGAACGCGAGGAGTGCGGTCGCACCCAATTGTGAACCGTTGAAAGTCGACCCGCTAAACCGCCACACCTCCAATGATGTGCCGCTCCTACGGAACCCAATATGGGCCGTCAACCCAGAGTCCGCTCCAACAACCAAAAAATCTGAGGAGCTGACAACTGACGTTGGTTTGAGCGCCATCCCAATATACAATTCGTCGTCTTCTTCCGCGACAGCTAAACGATACTCGTTCGTTGCAGTAGATCCCGAAACCGCGATAGCGAGCCCTTTCCCATTACGTCCAGAAGACGTGATCGAAAAGGGAGCGCCAACAATAGACGACTTATACCCAAGGAGCCCATCATCGAACCCGTCTACCACAATAAGTGTCATTATTTCATCACTCCCACAAGGTAAGGTCACTCGACGAAGCGGAGAACTGTGCAAGGATCATAATACTTATCACCAGATCCTCGTCAGTAGGGGTCGCCCCACCACCCGCCTGACTAATGTCGACAGTCAACGCGTCACCAGCAACCAACGTGTTTACATCGGGCACATATCTGGTCCCAAACTGTGATCCGACAAGCACACGAGGTTTCGTGCTCGTAGGATAGATGGTCCCCCAGGAAGGTGTTGCCGCCGCCGAATTCCATTTGATCACATCAACAATAACCGATTGGGCCGCCGGTGAATATCCGCGACCCAAAGATGCCCGGCAACTAATGATTCTCCCCACCGGGAACTCACACACCCAAGGCATGGTTCCCGTAACCAGTGACACCGGGCCGCTAAAACTAAACGTAACTACATGGGGGAACGCCAGAACATTCCCAATAGGTAAACGGTTTTGGACCTCTACCCCATTATTCAAATTGACAGGGGCCGGGACATCTAACGTACGGGCAGTGGAAGGTGGGCTACCATCAGTTGTTCCATACCCCAAATCGACATAATCGATATCTATAATGCCAGGGGATGTTTCTTCCACAACATGGTACAACAACGAACGCGTATAATCATTGAGAGTGAACGTCCGATAAATTTTCCAAGTATACCCGGCAGGAACAACAGGAGTTGCACCCGGATATTCGATCTCGATTCTATTTGTTGACATTGTCGTATTTGACGCAGGCAACGTACGGGCACAATTTTCGTCCACTGCCCCCGTGTCATCATAATAACCGGGTGGGGTCGCCCCCGCCATGGAAACCGAAATCAGATAATAATATTGGGTTGACCCAGGAGACTTACGATAAATGTTGAATCCGTCAGCGTTCACTGGGAGAGTAGGAAACGTTACCCTATTCTTATTCGTCGAAGTAGTATTTGGGACAATGATACTGTTCGGACTTGGAGCCTTTGTCTCATATGTGTTGGCGTCATTATAGGCAGACAACGCATAAAAATAGTTACCGGCCAACAACACCCCACCAGTAGTGAACGTTGCTAATGTCGGAGCCCCAGGTGAAGTGATAGCAGCCGGGGTGTCAACATAAGACTCGGGGGACGGGGCCGATTCAAACCCGTTCACGTCAACTAACGTATATTTATAATACGCTCGGAGATTGGATTGGAGTGTCCCTCCAGTCGCGAATAACGTAAGCTCCGGAGCAACAGACGGTGTGGCAACCGTATCAACCCCACCAATGTGACGGTGGTTGGCTGCACGATACAACAGCAGATCGATCAGTTCGCGATCCGATCGCGTATACTTATAGTTATTGTCAGAGAACCGATCGTCGCCAGTAGACCCGATCGTTGTCAGAGAATAATGATCAGTAGATCCCATTTATATAGCTCCATCGATACTGAGACCCTCAGTAGGGTTCCTTAACGCCCGTCCATAAAAATGCGTTTGGAATATACAACGCATATCCGTCTCTCCTTTAATGACAACAAGGACCGTAGCCCCCTTAAAAAACCAGCCCACATTTTCGCCCTCTTTTTGTACTCTCCTCCAACTCGCCACCGTCGCCGAATACGTCGGAAACCTTTCCGCCGTTACCTGTTGGTTATCGTCCAATACCATACCATACCAAAAGGCCGGCCGTACCACGAAAAGGGAAGCGAAAGGGACTTGCAATATCGTTTCCCCGGGTCCATGTACTGGAGTTTCAACAGTCAAAAACGTTTGTTTTACCCCATGAGAGTTAATCCGATCCACATCAGATCGACGGGACTCGAACGGCCGGTTCAGATTGGCCATCAGATACCCGGATTCGGGTTGGTATTAATGTTCCACGAGTCGATCAACCAATCGCTACCCGAACCCAACCAGTTTGTTTCCAGCGTCATATTAAACTGTCCAGTCTCCAACTCATGCGATGTTCTAATCCCACGCACATAATGGACGAAAACATCGGAGGTTATTCTCTCATAGATTTGGACTTGGTCATTAATCTGGATCGCAGGGTTAAATGCACAAGTAACCGACCCAGTTCTTTGATTAAATAGAATTTGGGTGGCGACCCTTTCGGCCATGATTTCAAGTTCACGTTGGTTCTGAAATGTGCCATTTACCCACATCATAGGTTTGACCATCCCGCGAAGGAGAGCCGTCGATTCTTCTGCCATGTCCTCGACTGTTAGGCGGGCTGTCACCGTATCCGTTAGGTCTGCGGTCGGATCGGCAGTAGAAACAATGATCTCCGAGCGTACTGGGGCGTCCGTATAGTCAACCTGATAGTTCATCAGATTTTGTCTTTCATCTATTGTTGGGACAAACGCGGTACGTGCCCCAGTTTCCTGCACAATGTTTCCTGGTACATACCAGTTCGGAGTGTCGAATCGTGCCCCACCTTCCTCGTCAATGAAGAAGTTGAATCCCACTATTTCTTTGAATCCGGTGATAACATCAATGACTGTTTTTTGGGCGAACATGTCTTCAGGGAGACATCCATCTCCTGTGCTGTTATACACTCCGGTTTGTTGTATTGTTCCGAAGACTTCCGGGTCCGAGGATGCGGGGATTGATGGACTGTAAAGAAGCCACCCGGCCCACAGTAATAGCTCTCTTATGATGTCTGAGTTGCCGGTAAAGTAAACATGCCCGTTTCTTTTGACCATAAAATTATGTCGGTCTTTGACTGTCAAGCACCATACACGCCCGGAATATGGGACGTTTTGGATAGTGTTTCTGTCTGACCCACTACGAGCATCAGTAGAACTTCGTACGGGTGATGTGAACTTGTGCGTAAGAAGAGAAACCATCCAACCCTGGGAGTATCCATAAACCTTTACGGCCTCCCCGGCGAGAACGCAGGCCAACTGGAAACTATCAGCCCGCTCTTTCAGCTTCTGGCTTAACTCGACGTGGCTATGTTTCGTTATGTACCCGTCTGCGAGTAACGACACTTCGATGTAAAGTTCTAGTTGTTTTTGAGTCAACAGCATGAGGAATTCAACCGACACAACCTTGGTATTCGGTTGAATCCACTTGCGCAATTGGTCGCCGATATCAGCACACAAAAAGAATACGCTAACTCCATCTTCCCTTGTCCTGTAGTTCCACTTATGCTGGTGGAGCGGATTGGTTGAAGTTCTCGAATTCCCGCGGGGCAACGGACCCGGATCGCCGTACATTCGGGTAAGAAGCCTTATGATGCGAGCGTCCAATCCTATCTTATTTGATTGCGACAACTCCACGCCGAATCGTTCTTTAACTGTCCCTTCGGTCCAAACCCATGCTACGAGTTCCACAAAATCATCCGGGAGGGTTTTAACTGTTGGTCGATCAGACGACGGAGCAGCGATAGGGATCTCAGAAGTATGATTCAGGGTATCCGAGACCCGCCACTCATATTTGCCATTCTGTTTCACCCACCAACGATGATGCAAAGTGGATAAAGAATCGTGCGTCGTAGTAACCATCCGTTTCATAACACGTTCGCGAGGAGGGCCGATGTAAATATCGTCAATTGGGACAAAGGACGCCCTGTTCGTAGCTAGATCCATGGAGTAAGCAGAGTCGTCAAGTGTGACTTCGTCTATGGTTACCCAGCCTCTCGGGGTAAGAATCTCCGTTTCCTCATCCAGACAGTAGTCAGTGTTACCCGTATAGTACGTTTTGCCGTCGCGGCGGGCTAACCAGTTATGGTGACGTAACGTCGGACACCACACTACTCCGGAGTAAGGAACATGTTCCACAGTCATAGAGCCGACAAAGTCAATGAAAGTATCTGAGAATGACAGCGCAGCCACCGTTGGGATTCCGTCCAGGTCAGTAAGAGTTTCCGACGTAACCCAACGTCGCTTACCCTGATATTCGGTGAGCCAACGATGATCTGGAGTGGTCAACGAACTATGACTCTGCCCATTCATCAGGACCATCGGACCATCACGATATCCAATATAAAGATCGATGATTTCCTGCCAATCGGATATCCCCGTATTGGGATCGATGGCCAACGTAACATCACCGATGGCAACCTCGTCATAGTGGAGCCAACCACGTTTCGTGAAGATCTCAGTCTCCGGGTCGACACAGTAATTGCCATCCCGTTTTATTTCCCAGGAGTAATCTCCGGGTAGGGATCCCCAGAACGCGGTGCCGAAGTTGAATACTCCGCCATCTTCCGCGACAATTGTGTAACCGTTAGATCCGCCTCCGGTTCCTCGCACAATGTCCGTGGCTTCTCCGTTGAGGGGAGTGGAGAGAGTGTTAGCACCGCCCTGATAAACAGCGTTACCGAAAGCGTAGACAGCCCCAGATGTTGTGACCATCCAATATCCGGCGCCGTTAGACGTTGAAGCCAGACCCGTAGGGATTCCGTCAATGGAACCTAAGTCGGATCCGTCGCCGTAGTGGACTGCAGCCCCATACGTGGTGATCTCTCCGTTGGTTTGAAGAATCCAATATCCGTCGTTTTGGGGGCGTGCCTCGAACCCTATAGCAAGATCCGGGATCGTTACCGTTGGGAGACGTCCATAATAGACGGCGTCCCCATGGGCGAAAATGCCACCGTCACCACCCAAGAGCCAATAGCCTAAGCCCGTTGTCGTAGCTGCCATATCAATGATAGGGCCGGATAGAACAGTTGGGAACGGATCCCCATAGTGTATGGCCGAACCAAACTCGAAAACACGGCCGTCTTTACGGACAGTCCAATATCCGGACCCATCGGCAACGGGGGCGATCGCAGTCCATTCGTTATCCGTTCCACCACCACCCGAAGACCCATAAAAACGGGGATGTGAAGAAGGTGGGATACCTGCGGTACTGCTATCACTTGACGGTTCCCCAATGGTGAAAACTCCACCGTCAGAACCGATCAGCCAATATCCTGCGTCATCTTGTGCTGGAGCCAACCCGTAAATTTTCTTGGTTGGTAGCGACGACTCCAACCGGCCAACAGACAATTCTCGCATTCCTGCCCGGAACGTAACCCCACCAATGTCGAAACGGTACAGGTTCGTGAACGTAAACCGGACCCGTTGCGCCTGATATACACGTTCCAAACTCTGCGTCCCCGAAGTTTCGAACGGCACACCAGTCTGGAATACGTAGGCGATATCGAGACCGGAACCGGCAGGGATAGTCTCAGCCCCTTGCCAAACGCCATTCTCCATGATCGACACATACATTTGGTATTCGCCATTAAATGGGACCCACAGAAGAGCGTTGATTGACTCACTGACGTTCAGTTCGAAATAGACAAAATCTGTTGCGGCTCCCATCCCTGGAGATAACCAAGATTTGTTCGTTGCCTGATCCAGTGCATCAGAAGGATAATGTCCGGCCTGAGAAAGATTAAGCCCAGTGTCATCCCCGGAAGATGCAGAATAGGAAAGGCTATTAGATCTATCGTAAGACTGTGCGGCATGGTCCCCATAGATTACTTCAGCGTTACTACCACGAGAGAAATACCATCTACAATACGAGGGCGGATAATAACTGTCGGGAACCAGCGGCGGGAAAACGAACTGGTCAATGAGTAGTTTAGCCATATCCCGGCAAGATAAGGTGATGATCCCGTCAGTTGTCAACGTCACAGAATCGATAAGCCAAACGCCCGTTAAAATAATGTTCCCGTCAGTGATGGCATTATCAACCGTTTTTGTGCGCCCACCATAACCCTGATAGGTACGCAGCAACGCGTTCGGGACAAGAACACCGTTCCAGTCGTTCGCCACATGCCCCCACCGGGCAGTAGCATCAGCATGACTTCCACGGTTGAAGCTAAAATATCCTGGTTGTCCCAACTCGTCGGTTGCGGCGGCAGCGACAGCCCCATTATTGAAATGCCACTGGTTACTTAACGCAATAGTACAACGGGCCGCATCAGAATCCAACGACCGGTCAATTTGAATCGAACGGATATTCGGGACCTCAGTTTCCGACTGGTCATTAGCAGCATTCTGCCACCATCGAACAGGTACCTTCGGGAACTTCCCGGCATTGTACGCAAGGTTCAACTGCCAATTTTCCTCAACGGTGACGCGACTATGAGGCGCCCCGTCATCCCCGATGAATGGGCCACCATTATCCCACAAAGACCAAATCCCACTTGGAACAGTACGCATAAAAATCTAGATCCAATCAAGTACAGTAGCTCTCATATTGTAATCATGTTTATAAGGATGGGAAACGGCACGACGACGCGACGGAGTAAACGCTGTAATATAAATCCACATCGTTCTACCCAAATCGTCTTCTAATCGGATCTGGCGACGTTTCTCAAACCATGTGATTAACGTATCGTATTGACTTTGAGATAAGATAACACCAGACCATTCTAACTGCAAGGGCCTATCCTGACCCTCAAAAATGAGGGTTTTCCCATCTGGGGCAGAAGTGTTCTCATATTGAATGTTCTTTTCCCGCGACGGGCTACCACCACTGTTCGGGTTGACAGCCCATTCATAGGTTTCTGATACTGCCGGATCCGTAAAAATCCATCGATGCACCATCGTTTAATACAACTTTCCTCTAACCCCATACCTGGGGGGTCGGCTCAATTCGCCTGCTATCGCAGCAGAGATCTCTTCTGGGGTAGCGTTCGCCCCATTCACCGTTATAGTTATCACCCGATTGTCATTTAATGTTGAACCCGTACCATACGTTGAAGAGAACGCCCCCATCCCCTGCTGGGCGATACGACGAGCCTCATAAGGTGTCGGAAGTATCACATCCGGGATGTTGAACTGCAAATCTCCGCTTGTCAGCTCCTCTTTCAATTGGTGGATACGACGTTCGATGTCGCGACGTTTCGATTCGCCAAGGTTCCCGGCAGCGAGCAGGTTCTCCAGCTTGGAAATAGCCTGACCGACAGAGATTTTCTCCAAGTCCAGATCGTATTCGATGTCGTCTATGTTACGACTTAACGTATTATCCCGAGCTTCTGCCTGGGCATCAACAAGTTGCTTGCGAAGGTCATTGAGTTCTTTACTGTTGAAAACGTTCAGCCCTCGCGATTCTAACTCTGATATACGGGCTTGGATAAACTGGATTTTTAGCTGTTCAACTTTCGGAAGGTCCCCGGCGGCTTCGGCGACGGCGATAACATACTCACCCATCGCTTCATATATGGAAAGGATCGTATCCCGCATCCCGGTTTCCGCACGGATACGTTGCGCTTGGGCCGCCAACTGTTCCACTGCACCTTCGGCGAACTGGGCAGCAATATCTGCTTCTTCCAATGCGATTTGGGCGATACGAATGTCATCTCCGACACTTTCCGCTATTGCCTTCTGGATGTCAAGACGAGCAAGCGCGATCTCTTTCGCCTTATCTTCGTCTTTATTTTTGTCTTCGTTTATCGCTGTTACATCCGGAACCTCAACAGTATCGAAAATGTCGGGTCCCAATTGTTTGAGACGTTCAATAGCTTTGACGATGACTTGGGTATCAGGTTGTGCCAACAACTCGTTAAGTTCAGTAAGTGACGTGAACCCAACGTCAACAAGATCACTAAGTTTCCTCTCCAAGATATTTAAAATGAATGTAAACCCATCTTCCCCCGCGGTTATCGCCCTCCCTAATATGTCAGTGAACGCGTCGTATGTGAACCCGACACTCATCCCAATCTTTGTCAGTACCCGCGTATTTTCATCTCCGAAGTTTCGAATCTGTTCTTCCACTAATGGGGCAGCAGCAAAATCGGGGAGTTCGAGTCCCTTCGCTAAAATCGCGTCACTTTCGCTACCTGCGTTATCCGCTGCGAATTGGATCAGAGCTTTTTGTGAGTCCACATACTGCTGGGTGTAACTTTGCCGCTGTTCGAATGTAGTATCAGTTCTGCGTAGCAGCCCTTGCAGTTTTCCTTGTACGGCTGTTTCTATTACTGGCGTAGATGCACCTTGGATTTCTAGGAGGGTACGGGTTGTGGCAAGACGCGATTCGAGTATACCTGCGACGGATTCGGCGAGGGCCTTTTCTCGTGATCCCAGCTCATTTAACGTTAAGACGAAGAGAGCCTCGTCCCGATTTGGATTTCGTAACTGAACCTCGACTTGGCTGTTTAAACCTGATATTGCCGTCCGAGTCGCTTCGCGGAGATCGGCTCCGCTCACAATACCAGCATCGAATTTTGCTTGGACAACGACTAACCGTTCAAGGATTTCTTGCGTATTTGCGGCGTTCACCATATCTTCCTGTGATTGTTTTATGCGTTCAGCCATGCCCTCGAATCCCGCCCCGAATGTTTCGAGGAATTCGACGTACTGTTCAACTCGGTCGAATTCGAACCCGTAGACTTCTCCGGTACGATCGAATTCGTCGGCGACTGCTTCGAGTTCATCGGCGGCACTTAGATCTTTGGCGGAGGGTGATGCTCCGGCTCGAAGGTCGTCGATCTCTTGTCTGATGTTCTCGCTAAAGTTTTCGGGGGTAAACTCCTGACTACTAGAATCACGCGGGTCGCCGAGGTTTCCACTTGTGGAATCCTTCAAGAATCCTTTTATCTCCTCAAAATTTTTGATCCGAATGGCGCTAAGTGTCTCAAAGTTCTCTGTTAGGAAAACAAGGAATTCGGCGTTTTCATCATCTGTGGTGTTTTTGGAAGCTTCGCTGATCAAATCAGTTATAACTTCCGTGCGGTCATCCTCAGCCCCAAATTTTTCCTGGAATGCAGCCCGGATAGCCTCAAGTTTCGGACCCAAATCTTGCTCAAAATCTTTGATTTGTAGAGCGTCGCGAGCAAGTTCCGGATCCGTTTTCTGTCCGGTCACGAACTTCCCGGCTTTGGTTGCGTTATCTTCGTCTTGTGCAGCAAGGTCTTCCAATACGGCACGATCTTCTTTCAATAATGCTTTCAGTTTTTTATCTGCACTCTTCGATAGTTGGGAACGTATTGCCGTATAAGTAACAAGGGCGGCGACAGCAGCGAGGGTTATGACCGTTGCCGTGCCGCCCGCGGCAGAACCGCCACCTAACACACTCAACGACTGCTTGATCGTTCCGCCACGAGAAAGGGTCCCTAATGCCCCACCCAAACCGCGGGCGGCGACAGTCCCACCGGCAGTTGCCCCAAGCCGAGAGTCGCCGAACTGCGAGAGGTTGCCAGCAAGGGGATTAACGCGAGCCGCCCTGAAGTTCCTTCCGAAACCGGTAGAACCAAAACCACCAGAGAGTAGAGAAGAAACCCCAGAAAGTCCGGCCTGCAAATTAAGGACACGGAGAGCCTTCGACATGGCCAGGACAGCAACAGTAGCTAAAGCGATCCTTGCCGGAACGCCACCCAACAATTCGTTAAATGTAGCGAACCCGCCCAATACATCACCGACAACTTTCAAAAGGAACGTGAATGCTGTAGCAATATCTTGGACGGCGCCACTGATCCCGGCACGGAGGATAGCTTCACCCAACCGACGAAATGACTGCGACAACCTGGCAGTAGATTGAGCTAACGTATTTTGGAGTGTGGAGAAATATTCATCAGTTTTTCCTCTCGCCCTCTGCTGCTCATTTATAAGGTTCTGAACATCAGCATAATTGGCCAAGACCCCAACAACATTCTGTGCTTCACGTCGTCCACCAACCAAACTCACGACGAAGTTCTTTTGAGTTTCTGAAAGGTTGGCATACTGATCGCCGAGCAGTTTGAACGCTGTTCCGGTCTCACCAGATGACAAAGCGGTAACAATATCATCGACCTTAGTGGGTGCTACCTGCTGAAACAATTGGATGAGATCCGTTGCGTTCTCCTGCAACGACGGGAGTACACGGTTAAATCCCTCCGCCAACGCCGTACCGGAACGAGCGGATGTCTTTTGGGCGAGGGCACCAATAGCGACAATTTCTTGGAAGGTAAGACCAACCTCTGCGGCAACAGGGGCAAGGTCACCTACGAATGATATTATTTCCTTTCCGAGAACACCTGTCTGTTCCTGCACTGCCAACACCGCATCGCCGATCGCGTAAATGGAATCGGCACCCAGCTCGTCCGCGAACGCGATACTAATAGCGGTCAACGAGTCATTAATTTCATTTAGTGCGAGGCCGGTAATACGGGAAATTTTTACGGCCGCTTCAGTTTGTCGCAAAACCTGTTCCGACGACACATCGGAGAACGCCCCCCGCAACTGGAACGAAATGTTTGCTACCTCATCGGCGGCCTGTCCAGTCTCACGAGAAATTTTGAGGATCCCGGCACGGAAATGCTTAAACTCTCCCTCTCGGTTCATTGCGACAAGTTGAGCCCGAACCAATGCCATCTGCTTCTCAAGATCCGCAGCTTCTTTTACTGCCTTGGACAGCCCGGCGAAAATTGCGTACGTTGCTACACCTGACGCGGCGAACCCGGCAGTAGTAAGGAACTTAGATTTTAGGAACTGGCTCCCCGTCTGAAACTCGGTTGGGTGCCGAAAAGACCCGTCGCGATTGGCAATGTTCGCTTGTATTCGCTGGGATCCGGTGCCGATAACTGCAGTGTCACGTGTTCCGCTCGTCAACAAGTTTTTATATTCGACCCTCGCTCTTTGTGCGATGGCCTGATTAAGTTTTCGTTCCGCTGCTTTCCGTTGTGTTATCAACCCGAGATCTTCAGCAGACGCAGCGGTAAGTTCTGCTTCTAATATTGCACGTCGGGTTGTCGCCCGATTCAAACGAATCTGATTACCTGTTTCTATTTTTTGGAGTTCTAGGAGTCCCGCAGTCTGACGGGCAGCATTTTCGGTGGCGATCTGTCGCGGTGTCCCGGTAGCGGGGGCAAGTTGTACGCCTCCGGGTGTGACTTTCTCGAATCCTGCGCCACTCAACTTTTGGGATCGGATCAGGGCAGTTTGGGCGCGTCGAGCGTTCGCCGCTTCCGCCGTGGCAGTCGTATAACTTGCGTCAGCCAACAGGGCCTGTTGTATTTTTGCTGCTTCAAGAGCACGGGCAGACGCAGCCTCCGCTTTTGCTGCTATATAACGGTCGTCGCCAGCTAACGAAACCCGGAGTTTTGCCGCCTCTACAGCCTTCCAACGAGCAAGTTCCGCTTGTGCGGTCGTGTAGGCGGCATCACCAGCTAAGATCTTTTGAATGGATGCTTTCTCGACCGCCTTGTAACGAGCAAGTTCGGTCTGTGCCTTCGTATAGGCTGCATTAGCTGGGGTGTCGCTAGCTAAGCGTTTCTGAACGTCCGCAGCGACCTGCGCATTTGATCGTTTGATCGACGCAAGATCATCCGTATAAGATTTGATACCTTTGATTTGATCGAGGATGGCGGCACGTAACGCTGTCGATTCGAGTTTCGATGTTACCGCCCCACGAGCCTCTCCCCTTAACTCAGCAGCTCTCGTCGAAGGAGATACGACTCTCGGGGCGGGGGGACCATATACTTGAGGTGGAGGAGCAGGAATCTCCCGTGGGGTCAACAGTCCGCTTGGCGAAGGTTGAAAACCCCGGGACTTCCCGCCCATGTACGGATACGGGGCAAGATTTGATCGCGCTCCAAACCTGGAACCCTCAACTTTGATCCTTTGGGCCTCGGCGGATAACGTTTGGAGTTCTCTACGCGACCCCGCCAATAAGGGATCGAGAATTCCCCTACTTTGAAGAGTATTCAGTTGTGTTTGTATACCGGCGATGACACGCTGAACTTGCGCAGCTTCCGCACGGAAACTTCCGAACGGTTGCTTCGTCGTCTCCAGTTGCCGCAACGCCAGTTTGATCTCGGAGATAGCACGGGTGACCTCCGTCGTATTCATTCCTATATTCAAAAGGAGATTCAGAT